>Ga0080064_1005054_pt1 | contig 15992 bp, 16 predicted proteins | sample Subgrocontami54m_FD_69260 | JGI IMG/M metagenome (GOLD analysis project Ga0080064, IMG submission 69260) | Subsurface groundwater microbial communities from S. Glens Falls, New York, USA - GMW46 contaminated, 5.4 m (SPADES assembly) (version 2) ...
CGAGAATCAAGCGCTTTTCATTTTTGTTGCGGTTGGAATGGGGCTCCGCCCCAAGCCCGGCCGCGGGGCCGCCGCGCTGCGGCCCCTCCGGCGTCCCCGAGCGCCGGGGTGTCCCCTGGACCCCGACGGTCGGAAGCAAGCGCGACCGCAGGAGTGCGCTGCGGACTGCGACTTCAAGCCGACCTGAAAAGGTAGGTGGGACGCCGATGCATAGTGGGCCCCCGTGTGCGGGGAGACCTCACCGGGAAGAGGGGAAGATCTGTCTTCTAGATCTTCTCTTTTCATCTAATAGTGCCAGTCCCGTGATCAGAAAAGCCCCGTTGGCTAAGGTAAGATTGAATTATCGATATGTCTACCGCGCGTCAGCGCTATGATCAGACGTTTTACCTACCGCTTCAGGTCGGCTGTCTGAATGCGCAGTCCGCGATGTTCTCTCGCGGTCGCGCAAAGTTTCGACCGCCGGGGGGCAGGGGCGCAGCCCCGCTGCCCGGGGACGCCGGAGGGGGGGTGGGCACGCACCCCCCCTCGGTGGGGTTTGGGGCAACGCCCCATTCCAATCGGAATTTGTTTCTAATCCCTGATCTGTGATTGTCTTGGATTGAAACTTTTCTTGCTTTCCCATAGAATGACGGGAGATTTGGAAAAAAATAATGGAAGCTGCGAAAAAGAAGGTCGTTATTATCGGCGGGGGAATCACGGGACTTTCGACCGCTTATTTTCTTCAGGAGAAGATCCGGGCGGGCGGGCTTCCGATCGACTGTACGTTGATTGAGGCGGAGTCGAGGTTCGGCGGGAAGATGATCACCGAGCGGGCCGATGATTTCATCATCGAAGGGGGGCCCGACTCTTTTATCACGCAGAAGCCGTGGGGACTGGAGCTTTGCCGGAAGCTCGGGATTACCGATCGTCTGATCCAGACCCATCCGACCGACAAAGCGGTTTACATTCTCTCGCGGGGAAAGCTGGTTCCGCTTCCCGAGGGATTCAATCTGATGGTGCCGAGCCGGGTGACCCCGTTTCTTCTGACGCCGCTGGTCTCGCCGTTGGGAAAGGCCCGGATGGGGCTCGACCTTCTGATTCCGAGAAAAGATTCCGAGGAAGATGAAAGCATCGCGTCGTTTGTCCGGCGGCGGCTGGGGGAGGAGGCGCTGGCGCAATTTGCCGAACCGATCCTGGCGGGGATCTACGCGGGGGACGCCGAGAAGCTCAGCATGAAGGCGACTTTTCCTCAGTTCGCGCAGCTTGAGCGGACCCACGGCAGCCTCGTCTGGGGAATGTGGATGCGGCGGCGGAGTACCGCCAAACAGCCCCCTAAAAAAAGCGACTGGAGCCTCTTTGTTTCGCTCCGAGAAGGATTGTCAAGCCTCGTGGAGGCGGTCCGGAACCGGCTCGACGGGACGACCCTGTTGTCCGGCCGGCGCGTGACCGGCATCTCTTTGAGGGAGGGAGGGTATGAAGTTGCCCTTCCGGGAGAGTCTCATCGGGCCGACGCCGTCGTCATCACCACGCAGACCGGAACCGCCGCCGGCTGGATTGAAGAATGGGATCCTTCGTTGGCGAAACAGCTTCGGGAGATTCAATATGTCTCCACCGCAACGGTGTCGCTCGGATTTGAAAAGAAGGAGGTTCCTCATCCGCTCCGCGGCTTCGGGTTCGTCATTCCGCGCCGGGAGGGGAGAAAGATCATGGCCTCGACCTGGAGCTCGACCAAATTTCCGGGCCGCGCCCCGGAGGGTCATGTGTTGATCCGGACATTTTTAGGCGGCGCCCATCAGGAAGCGCTGGTCGAACAGGACGATGCCGCGTTGATCTCCATCGCCCGGCAGGAGCTTCAATCGATCCTCGGCATCCGCGCCGAGCCGGTCGTCGCGAAGGTCTTCCGGTGGATCAAGGCGAACCCGCAATACCACGTCGGCCACCTCGACCGGATCGCTGAGATTGAAAAGCGGGCGGCGCAGCACCCCGGCCTCTTTCTCACCGGCGCGGCCTATCGCGGCGTCGGGATTCCCGACTGCATCCATCAGGGAATGGAGACGGCGGAGAAGATCGTTCACCTCTTTTCACCCGGCGCGCCCTCCAAGCCTCGGTAATTCCCTGTTGAACATCCATCCCGGTATCTCTTGATAACGATGCCGAAAAAACGGCTGATCTCAGGCATGAGTGGTTTGGTCGCGTAGTGCGGGAAAAAGGTCTTCCGGCTTCTTGCCCGTCACCTTGAGGTAGAGAGCATTCGGGCACAGATCAATCCGGTCGTCCCAGACCAGTTCGCCGGATGAACCGATGCGAACCCGCTCAAAGGCGAGCGGATCGCGCCACAGGGCGAACACGCCCTTACCGACGTTTTCAGAGAGGTCCACAGTCCCCGACACCCCGTCGTCAAAGCTCATCTCCAGCCGATATCCCGGCAAGACCCTGACCTTGGAAATTTTTCTCATGGCGCAATTCCTCCATATTTTCGAATAGTACCAGAAATGAGGGTGCCGGGAAAGGGTTTCTTGCATGAGTAACGCAAAGCTCAGCCGCGCGAGGTACGAGCGTCGGCTGGAGCGTTTTATTTGGCGCGCCCAGTTGAATCTAAATACAACGTATCTGGACAAATATCTTGCTCATGCGGCCATACGACTGTTCCATCCAATACTCGCGCCTGCTTGAAGTAATTCAAATCTTTCAGCTCTTTAAAAACGCCGAAATCCAGAAGCGACGTACAATCGTAGACACCGCGCTCACCGTTTGTGAATTCAAGGTGGAGTTTATAGTCAGATGAAGTGGACACAAGCTTTACTCTTGGATTCATAGTGGTTACCTCAACGGTTCGATCTTGTAGGGCTGCTCCCCAGCTACGGCAAGCTCCGGCGACAAGTTCATCTTTATGTAATTCAATCCATGCCTGAAGTAACTTCATTTTAGAACTCGGTATACTGCCTTCGAGTATTCTCCCATCAGGGATGGAGTCAAACATGCCTTCCGCAGTACGCACAGGGTCACAGCACGCACAGGGTCATCACAGCACGCACAGGGTCAGGTCTATTTTCTTGTCATTAAATTATCTGCTTAACAACCTGCTACTGACAGACACTGATTGGCAAGAAAGTAGACCTGACCCTATCTGCTATCTCTGCTATCTGCTATCCTATCTGCTATCTGCTATCTGTGGACCCTATCTGTGCTCTATCTGTGTGACCCTTGACCCTATCTGTGGTGACCCTCTTGTTTAGTTATGGACGTCTCCTTCGTCCGCCCCGGCTTGGTTCTTCGACCTTCCTATATTGCCCTCTGCCTCAACTAGTGGCTTTACCCAAGACAACAATTCATCAAATTCAGCATTCAATGGGAAGGGGTTTTCCTCAACCCATAGACCATAAAAAGTCTGATCTAATAACGCTTCACAAGTTCTTCTAGGATAGTTTGCTAAACGTGATTGATAAAAATTGTCAAAACAATCAAGGTAAGTTCTTATTATAAACTGTTCCCACTGCTTCCATAGAACTTCTTTTTCTTTTATGTCAATGATCTCCGTTCTTTCGATAAGGCGATTGGCCTTGTCCCATGCACTATTCATAATATCAACTGCTTCTTTATCCGTAGTCGGAGCACCGTAACCAAAGATTGTTAGCGTCTTTGCCTGACGCAGACCTTTCTTTAGAACTTCCCATTCTGTTTTGACAAAGGGTTCGTTAACATAGTTCTTCATTGCGACAGGATATAGTAGCCGAGAGGGAATAAGCTCTCTATCACATTTTGGACAATACATGCCGTATGCACCGTAGGTAGGGTGCTCTGGGCAATAAGCTAAACGGACGTTGCCATGAAGGTGAATAATCTCCGGAACTGGAATTTTATCTTTATTCCGATTCCACACGTCGAAGAGGAATGGATCCCAGTTAAAAGTCGCAACCATGTCCTTTGGCCTAAGGGATACCAATAAATGATCATACACGGTTGGTATTTCTGGGAGTTTTAGGCTGTTAAAATAGGTGTATATGATCTCCTCAATTTCTTTCAGAATTGGTAATCCAGGATCAGTCTCATACAGCTCACTGTAAATGTTTTCAAAATTGCGGCGTGTATTCTTGACCCCTCCCCGTTCCAATATCGGTTCGAGACCGAGCATCTCAATTAAGTTATCCATCGTCGGCAGTCTTTTTCCATTTGCGTCACCGTGAGGAAACGCTGCGACACTCGCCCCAGCCCCAAGTATGACGATATGGCGGCCCCAGTTCTTTGGTTCCTTTATGAGTTGAGATTTCGTAATTCGCATTTTTCCTTCTAACGGGCAGTAGAAAAACCCCTGAACACGCCCTGATGTCAATCAGCGGTGTAGTTCTCGGGGGTCATCTGCCCCTCTCGGGCATGAAATTGCGATTGTGGCGCATTCTGCGAGGTCATCTCCTTTCGCATCGCGCAAACGAGTTTCTCTAGAGACTCTTTCCACAGGCCCAACGAAAAAGCTCAGACGCCGCGAGATGGTGCCGTCTAAAATGCGCCCGTTTTATGCGGTCGGCTGGAGCGGATTGTTAGCTGCCTTTTCTAGCTCTGGCCATAATTTCGTGACTCCTGTAAGCAGTCCCAGAGGAAGGAGAAACCCTTCTGGAAAGAAGATCAACATTAAGACTACGCCTACAACGGACCCAAAAAGGAAACCAATCCAAATTATCTCAAGCCCAACGGCTCCCGCGATGACAATGATGTTCCAAAGCAAACGCAGGGGAAATAAAAAGAGGTTGACCGTGTTATGCTTGAATGATTCCAAAGCAGTCTGCTGGATTTGGCGGGCAGTTTGTAAAGTTTTGACAACCTCAGGAGCCGGGTTGCCAACCTCAATGAAAGCGCTTCCAGTGATGTCAGCACGGCACTTATAGCATCTCTGCACAAGTCCATACAGAGTTGCCCCGCAGTTGTGACAGATGCGAGTTCGTGTTGAGTGCTCAAATGACACGCGTGCTTTCCTCCTTAATATAACGGAAAACACTTTCTTATGACCAAGCTAATCATTGATTAACTTGCCATTTTGCCCTGATAATGCGGTATGGGTGGGGTTTTCGGGCAATTTTGCCCGATGCCCGTTATCAGCGATCTCAGGCCATAACGAGCGGATTATATGCCTGCTTCGACGAGAGATCAACAACCGAAATTCCTCGATGAAGCGCGACCGGCGCTCCGTTAAGATAGGCCTAAGCGAAAAATTACGGCGTTCATTCTGCCCCACGACTCCATTCACACCTCAGAAGTTGAACGGCGCGTCTACCCACATCGGAGGAGGTAGCCTTCCTCGGAGTCAGGCGTCTCTCCACGGGCGCCCATAAGGCCGGTATCGTCCCATTCGATGAGATCGCGGCAGGGGGTCGGGGCCGGATTTGATATTGACAGAATAAAACCCGTGATTCAAGCCGCTACAAGAGGAACGCCGTAAACTTTGCGCTTATGGGGACCTATTTTAAACGGATACACGACCCGGAAATCGAAGCGCTGTCGGATGATGGCGAGAGGAGGGATGCTACTTTTCTTTAATCAGAACGCCGTGGTTTGCGTGCTTAACTTCAACCACTCCCTGAAGGTCGTAACCTTGCGCTTCAGAGACTACTTTAAGCCGCAGGAAGATGTCGGAAATGCTCTCCTTCGTCAACGTTCCCCCGACGACCCGCTCCCGGATGATCCCTCCCCGGTCAATGAAAAAAGTCACTGGCAGGCTGACCACGCCGTAGCGCTCGGCGATATTGGCCCTCCGGTCGAGGAGAGAGGGAAAGGTCAACCCCATCTGTTTCACAAACGCTTCCGCTTTTTCTTTCGTTTCGCCAAAGTTCACGGCCAGAACGACCAGCCCCTCTTCTTGATGTTTCTCGTAGGCCGCCTGAATCTCCGGCATTTCTTTCTTGCACGGCTCGCACCAGGTGGCCCAGAAGGTCAGGATAACCGGCTTGCCGCGGTAATCTTTCAGCGAGACTTTTTCTCCCGTCGGCGTCTCGGTCTCAAAATCGGGGGCCGGTCCGCTCACCTGCGGCGGTTTCGACCCCATCCCGGTAAGGATTCCTGCGAAAAACAAAAGCACCGCGAAAAGGATTATCCGGTGGGGAGGGGCCGGCGCCCCTCCCCTTTCTTTCTGATTGCTGACTTTCATCTGAAACCCCTATTAATGAGAATGAGAAAGATCGCCTTCGAGTGGAAAAACGAGGACCGCCCCCGGCTCGTCACCGACGACGACCGTATCGACGACCGTGTCAGTGGCGGCATCGATGAACGAGACCGTATCCTCTCCCGGGTTCGGGACGATGACATGCTCGGCCTTCCCATCCTCTTCATGGATCGTGATCGCCCGATGCCCGCCGTCGGCGATACCCACCGTGATTTCTTTGGGAGAAGGAAGCGTGGGAAGGCCCGAACTGTCGAAGGCCAGAACGACGTTATTTTTAAGATTTGCCTTTTGCGCGCCGCTTCCGGAAGTGGCCGAGACAACATAGAGCTTCTTCCCGTCCGGCGTGAACTCGAAACTGTCGGGATGAATATCGGGAAGGTCGATCTGACTTGCCTGGGTATCGGTTTGCACGTCGATGACGGTCAGCTTTCCGATCACATGGTTCGGATCAGACGCGGTATCGGTCCCTTTGACGATCAGGAACCGTCCATCCGGCGTGACATGGGCCTTGTTGGCGAAGCCGATGTCGAGAGTGGTTGTCACGCCATTTGTCGTTGGGTCGATCACCGCAACCATGCCGTAGCCGACGTCGCTGTTATAAACCATCCCGCTCATAGGCGAATAGTCGATGCCGTGGGGGGATGCGCTGTTGGGAGTGCCAAGATTCGTGTCGCAGGGAGGTTTCCCCTTCTTGGCCTCGCCGGAGGAGTTGCAAAGATCGATCGTGCCAATCCCCTTCAGATAAGTCGCCGTGTCGGTCGGATCGTTGCCGATCACCGAGACAGTCCCATCTTTAATGTTGCTCACGAAGACCCGCTTCGGGATATCCGGGCGACCCTCCGACGGGAAGCTGAAGGCGGCCTTGTGGTGGCCGCGGCCGACGCAGATCGTCGCCAGCGCCGCGCCGCCGGCTCCGGCGTTTTCTTCCTCTGCGCCGTCGCCATGATTCTGAATGACCGTGACCGACGCCCCGGAGACGCCGCAGTGCAGGGGATCGTTCCCGTTGGCGTCGCCGTCGTTTAGAACCCAGATTTTGTTTCGGTCCAACGGGTCAAGATAAGCATGGACAGGCCGGGTTCCTGCACCCACATCGTTCTTGGCGGTCACCTGCCCTCCGATGGGATCGAGGACCGCCACCAGATTGTTGTCGGTGACGTTGACGAAGACGTGATTGTGTCCGGTGGCGATCATGTCTCCCGTGCTTCCGGTTCCCACGGGGATCGCCTGGACCACATTGTTTCCGCCGGGGCCATGCTCAATGACCGAGACCGTCCCATCCTCATTGCCGACAAAGATCCGGGCCTCCACCCCGGGAGGGGCGCTCGGGCTTTTGGAGAGGCTGAAGGGGGGGGCCGACTGGCTGCCGCATCCAGCGGCTGCAAAGAGGGCGAAGAGGGCGATCCATGATTTAAACCGAGTGACTCGCCTGGTGGATTTCATGACGCTTCCTCCAATCCGGTAAAGGTTAGAATGCATGGGAGACCCCCACGATCAACAGGTAGCGGGGAACAATGTTGGCGTCGTTTACCCTCTGATAAAGGGGAAATTGAATGTGGGCGTAGAGCGCGGTGTTTGGAGACGCCTGCGTTTTTATCCCAGGGGTGAGGTAAATCCATGTCCCGCCGGTGCTTGGCACCTCTTCTCCCTTGAATTCATCATGCGGGGCGTAGCGGAGGTTGGCCTGAAGGGAGGTGGTCCATTTTTCGGTGAGGCGGTAGGAGACGCCGCCGTTGACCAGCCAGGTGTCACCCATCTTGTAATCGAGCGGGTTTTCGGTGGTGACCTGATACGACGTCGAGAGAAAGGCGTCGAGCTCGTGGGGGATCACCTGGTAGGCATAGTAGGCGGAGACGATTCCGTCCCAGGCGCCTGTGCCGGGCTGGATCGTCGGCTCGTTGATCTCGCCGTCATGGTCGAGCAGCTTGTACTCGCCGCTTGGGGTTTTGATTCCCAGCCCTCCAACCAGAAGGTGCTTGGTGCTGACCCACAGGGCATATTTCCCGATCAGCCGGATGTCCCCGAACCCCGAGGTGCCGTCCTGCCGGCTGAAATCCCCCGGGACATGGGCATGCTCGTGTGTCCGGAGGTTGAAAAAGGGGATCGAAATCATCCCGGAAAAGCGCTCCGTGATCCCGATGCCGAGGTCGAGTTGCAGCAGCTCGTTGTTCGTCCGGACCTCCTGGTGCGCATCCGGGACGATCACGCCATCTGCGAAGTCGATGGCGGGAACCCGCGCTTCATCGTCGCTCTTGCTCCCCCGGTGGACCTGGTCCATCGGAATCCACCGGTAGGAGAGATCAAGGGTCAGCCTTCCTGGCGTATCGATTCCCTCTGTGGTGCCGGTGACCAGAAAACAATTCGCCGATCCGCAGCTGGCTTCGGCGCGGGGAACGATCAAAATCAATAAGCCCAAAATCAATAATCCAATAGTCGAGATTAATTTATGGAACCAAAACATAGGAACTCCTCTCTCTATGATTGCGGTCTACGCCGTTTAGAGACGGGTCAATGAGACAAACTCCCTGCATTGAATAAGAAAAGGGAGTGGCCCTCGTTTAAACGGCAAGACAGGAAAAGGTTATCGTGGAAAAATGTTATGAGAGAGAAGAGGGAGGGGGACGGATATGGAAAGAAAAGAGGGGAGAAGCAGGGAAGAAAGGCTCGATGTGAATGGCCGGATCATCCGGGGTCGGATTAAAATCTTGAGCCTGATTCTGATCGGCGGTATGGGCATAGGTCGAAGAGGCGCACATCCAGGTGCAGATAAAGCTGGCGTGTTGAGCGGCGTGGTTGCTTTCGTGATCATGGCTGAGGGCATGTTTTTCCATCCTGACCATGATCAGGCCGGTCAGGGAGAGGTAGACCAGCGCAAGGAGGAGGGCGGTCTTTTTGATGTAGACGATTTTTTTCATGATCATTTCACGGGATTATTAACTCTCTTTATCAAATTGTCAAGTTATTCGGTCTTTTTCAGTATCCATTGACCTAACATCAGGATCAGCAGCAGCACGCCGAATGCGCAGACGATTGAGGCCCCTGTCGGCGTGTCGAAAAGAACCGATCCGGAAAGCCCCAACAGGCTTGAGAAAAGTCCGACCCCCCAACCGATCCAGAGTCGCGCGCCGATCCCTTCCGCGACCATCAGCGAGGTCACCGCCGGAACGATCAGGTAAGAAAACACCAGAAGGACCCCGGCCATCGCCACCGAGCTGGTCACCACCAATCCAAAGGTCATGTAAAAGAGAAAGTCCCAACTCCGGACGCGATAGCGCTCTGCTGCAGCCTGTTCGGGCATGAACGAAATGATGAAAAAAGGCCTGCGAAAGAGCCAGTGAAAAAGCCCCACACCGGCATAGAGAAAGGCGGTCTTTACGACCTCTCCGGGAGTCACGGTGAGGATATTTCCAACCAGTAGGGAGCGGATATGCTCCGCCCCGCCGGGGGCCCTGTCGAGAAAGACCAATGCCGCCGCGGCGGAAACGACATAGGTAATTCCGATGATCGCTTCTTGCGGAATCCGCTCCCGGCGCTGACGGGAAAGTGAAAAAACCGCGGCGCCGATGAAGGTCATCCCCAAAGAGTAATAGTAAGCCGCCGGATCGTGCAGGTCGTGCCCTGAGAGAATGGCCAGGGTCGATCCCAGCGCCGCCATCTGCGCCAGCGCCAGGTCGACGAAGATCACCCCCCGCCGGATCACATGAATGCCGAGGTAGGTGTGAATTCCGGTTAAGATCAGACAGGCTAAAAACGGCCAGAGCAATAACGTCAGCATTTTATTCCTTTAAAGCAAGTTCTAGCGCGAAAGATTAATTGAACGCCGTAAATTTAGCTTAAGGGAACCTATTTTAACGGCGCTCCACTCAATGCCCCGGCCAGCGTCGAGATCAGATGATCGAAAAGCTGGAAGATATCGTTGATGCCGGTCGCGGCCGATACGGACGGAGGGAGAACCACGACTTTCGCCCCTGATTTCTCTGCGACGAATTGAGGCGTCTTCTCGTCAAAATAAGGCTCCATGATGATCACCTTCACCTTTTCCCTTGGAATCAGATTAATCAGTGCCTTCAAATGAGCGGTGGACGGCGGGATTCCCGGTTTCGGCTCGACATGGCCGGCGGCGATCAGGCCGAACCGTTTCAGGAAGTAAGGCCAGCTGTTGTGATAGGTGACGACCTTTGCCCCGGCAAAAGGCTTCATCTCCTCCCGCCACCGGAGGAGCGCCGAGTCGAGACGCTCTGTGAAGCCGGCGAGGTTCTTCTCGTAATCTGCCGCTCCGGCGGGATCGATCCGTTTGAGCCCCTCGGCGATATTCCGGGCAATTTGCTTGCCGTTCGCCGGATCGAGCCAATAGTGGGGGTTTCCCTGAAGATGGACATCCCCCTGAGCGCGGTCGACCTCGCCGGTCGGAACCTCTAATGCCTCAATCCCCTTCGACGCATCGACAAAGCCGGGCGCCCCGGCCTGAATCTTTCCGTTGCGCGCGCCGACCAGCAAGGAGGGGACCCAGGCGGCCTCCAACTCCAAGCCGACCTGGACGAAGAGGTCGGCCTGCGAGAGCTTCACCATGTAGCTCGGTTTTGCTTCAATAAAATGGGGATCTTGCACCCCTTTGGCGATGAAATCGACCGCCACCCGCTCTCTGCCGATCTCCCGGGCGATCGCCGCAAGATCTTCGGTGGTGGCGACCACCCTGATCGGCGCGGCCTCCGCAAACAGCGGCATCTGCAATATAAAAAATAAGATCGAAAAAAATAAAGGAGCGCCGTGGCTTACGTTTCCACCTCCAAGTGGAACGCCGTAACTTTGCGCGTTAGGACTTACTTTAACCACTCCCTTTAGGTCGCCGAGTAGGTCGGCCCTCGAGAGATGGCCTTGATAATCTTCCGCGCTAGGGTCTACTTTAAAGCGTCGCATCGGTCCCCTCCTAAAAATGAGCGCCGTTAAAATAGGTTCCCTTAAGCTAAATTTACGGCGTTCAATTAATTTTTCGCGCTAGAACTTATTTTAAAAAATGTGGGCGCCGTGGGCGCCGATTAAGAATTCATACTGCAAAAAGACGGCATGAATCGGATCGTCCCGGCCGTCTGCCTTGTCGTGATTGTACTGAAGCCGGATCTTGGAGAACTCCGACGGATAGAAGGTCAGGTTCGAAGAGAGCCGCCGCCGGTCGCCGCTCTCGGGATCAAGCGGATCGGTGGCGTCGGCCCGTTCATAACGGATTCCCGCCACCCAGCGCCGCTTGAAGCCGTAGAGCGACTGGATGTAAAAACCGTCTGTCTTGAATGTTTCCGCCGCCAGGACGGTGCCATCTTCCAGAGCCGCTTCGCCGGCATCATAATTCCGGCGCATCGCTTCCCCCTGGAGGGTCACGAAGGGCCAGCCGCGTTCGGCGGTCAGCGGTTTCCATTTCAGGAAAAGGTCGATCCCATGAATCCGGGTGCGGGCCGCTTCGCCGGTTCCGTTCGGGCCGAACAGGTGCGACGTCCCTGCGACGAGGGTGACCGTCTCGGAAAGGTCGAAGGCGCTTTTGACCCGGCCGAGATGGAGAAGATCATTCCATCCTTCGACCTCCCGTTCCAGGATCGGCCGAGCTGCAAAGGTCTCCTCCGGCGCGAAGAGAAAGCCGGCCGCTGTCTCTCCCCGGGCGTTCTGAATGCTTCCGATCAACTCCAGATAAAAAGGGAGCGGCAAGAGGAGGGAGAGCTGAACCCCCGGGTTTCGCAGGCCGTCGCCGCCGAACATCAGCGTGTTGACGATCTGTTGGTCGGCAAAGTCCCAGGCGTGGGGATGAAGGGGATTCTGCCGACCGAACCGGGTAAAGAACTGCCCGGCCATGACCTGAAGGCCGTAGGGGAGGGAGAGGGTCGTCAGGAAGACCTCTTCAATCTCGATAAAGGACGTCCCCTCCTCCATTCCGAAGATCAGGTGCGCTTCCGCTCGGAAATAAGGATCGACCATGCCGGTCATCGTCAATTCGAGGTTCTGAAGGGTGAAGCCGCGCTCCGCCGGATCGTGCGCGCCGAACTGAAGCGGCTCCGGGTCTGAAAAATAGCCGGCGGCAAAGAGCCCGTTCAATGAAATATCGGGATTGAAGCCCTGCCGGCCGATCGGCGGGGGCAAGGCGGCCTTTTCCTGCGCAAAAACAGGAGCGCAGGTTCCAGGAGTGATTCCAAGCAAGGCAATGAGAATAAAAATAGATCGCATCACGCTTTCTCCAGGGTGAATAGGGGCAAGTCATCGCACCGTTAAAGTAGGTCCTCAAGCGAAAGATTACGGCGTTCCGCATCCCGCCTGAAGCGGGATCACAGCCGAAGATGCTGTTGGATGGCGTTAGGAGAGAGAAGCGTGGTACGGTGGCGCGCGGGTTGCCTTCTGCCGTGAACGTTGCGCCACCGGCAGGAAGCGCCTGGGAAGGAGATTCCCGGATAGTGGGATGAGAAAGAGGGCCGGCGCCGCCAGGAAGGGGAGAGACGCCTGGCACTGCTGGACCCAGGCGCCGACGGCGCAGCCGTGAGAGTCGACCAACTCATTTTCTGAGTAGGCGTGAAAGAGGGCGAAGCTGGAAAAGAAAAGAAGATAAACGACCAGAGCGATCGCGAATGGGGAAGCGCTCGAATGAAGTTTTCTCAAAAAGATCGGTCGCATGTGTGGGAAGTTAATAAAAATCCCGGCTATTGTCAAGAAGAATTTCCGGTCGTGAGGTTTTGGGAGAGCCACAGGCAGAGGCGGTCGAGCATTCGATTAAAATGATCCAGGTTGGAGAACTCGTGGTTGGCGCCGGGGATCGCCTCCAGCTTCTTCCGGTCATTTGTCAGGCGGAGGGTGTCGAAGAGGCGGAGGCTTTGATCGAACGGGACATACTCGTCGGCCTCTCCATGGACGATCAACGTCGGGCTTTGAATCTTTGCGGCCTCACGGTAGGTGTCGTACTTTAAGAGATCTTCGTAAAAAGAATACTCCAGGCGGATTTTTCCCTCCGGCGTGGCGAAGGAGAGGCGTCCACTCTCTTTCCACGCTTTCATCCCGGCCTCTCCGAGCCGGGCGCGCCAGAGCGGCGGATAATCGGAGACGGGGCATTTTAACGCGACGGAAAACAATTCGGGGTGTCTCGCGGCGGTGTGAATGGCAACCAGGCCGCCGAAGCTCGACCCGACGAGGGCGATCTGAAGGTAGCCGTTTTCCTTGCACCATTGAAGGAGTCCTTCCGTCTGACTGAGGCAGCGGCTCAATGTCAGCTTCTCGAACGGGCCTTCGCTCTCTCCATGACCGAAGAGGTCAAAGCGGAGGGTGGCGATGTTCAGAGGAAGGAGCCGCCCCGTCAGCGCGCGATTGGTGCTGCTCTCTTTGCTCGACATAAAGCCGTGGCAGAGCAGGACCAGCCGTTCCGTTTTTGTATCGGGCGCCGACAAGACCGCAGCGGTCTTCTCCGGCGGGACCTGTTCCAGCACCATTTTTTTCTCCATCTTCCACTCCGATCCGGTTTTAAGGTAGGCCTAAGCGAAAAATTACGGCGTTCCTTTAATGAGAGACAGAATACCGGTTTTGCCGGATGACTGCAACCTGCATTCGATCTTGACAGCCCTTCGATGAATCCCCATAATACACTTCATTATTTAAGGTCAAAGGAACGCCGTAAATTTTTGCTTATACCTACTTTAAATGGAGCCGTCATGGAGCGGATGCAGTACCTCGTCCATAAGGTGGGGGCGGGCGAGAAAGCCTCGCAGGATTTAACCTATGAAGAGGCGCGTGAGGCGGCCGATCTCCTCTTGTCGGGCGCCGCGACGCCGGCGCAGGCGGGGGGATTTCTCATCGGTCTTCGGGTGAAGGGGGAGACGCCGGATGAGATGCGGGCCTTTACGGAGGCCTGCCGCGGTTATAACCGGCCGGTGGCCCCCGGCCCGGAGACGGCGCCCCTCGACATCCCGGTCTACGCGGGGAAGAAGGTCTTTTTCCATGCGATCGTCCCGGCCGGGTTTTTAATGGCGGCGGCGGGACAGCCGGTGTTGCTCCACGGTTTTTCCGGCGTTCCGGGTCGGACCGGCGTCGCCGAAGTCCTGGCGTCATTGGGTGTCGAAATCGGCACGCTCCCGGAAAAGGGGGCTTCCCGTCTCGGAGAGTGCGGGTTTCTTTATCTCGACGTCGCCCGGTTCAATCCCCCCCTTCACCGATTTCAAATGCTGCGAAACGAGCTGGGGGTCCGGACGATTTTCAATGCCGTTTCCCGGATGATCGATCCGGCGGCATCGGGGATCCACCTCGTCGGGATTTCCCACCCCCCCTACTTCGAGATGACGGTCAAAGCGCTCACGGCGCTCGGGAGCAAGCGGATTTTGATTTTGCGGGGGGTGGAAGGGGGACCGGAGCCGTCGATCACTTCCCAGACGACCGGATTTCTTTCCGAAAATGGAAACAGCGAGGCGGTCTCTTTTTCAATGGAGCGCCGTGGCTTTCGTTCCAGCCTCCAGCCACTTCCTGGAGGTCGTAATCTTTTCGCGCTGGGGCCTCCTTTAATGGAGCCCCTCGGACTTTCCTGGGCCCGCCGCTCGGAAGTCGCCGGCGGGAGCCCGGACGATCAGGCGGCCGTGACGGAAAAAATTTTATCGGGGGAGAAAACCGGGCCGCTCCGCGATTGGGCCCTCCTGACGGCGGCGTATGGCCTGTTTGCCTCGGGCAGGGCGGCCGGTTTATCCGACGGATGGAAGCTTGCCGAAAAAGCCCTTTCAACGGGAGGGGGCCTGGATAAATTGACTCAGGCCCGTAACGGAGCGCCGTAACCTTTCGCGCTAGGGCTTATTTTAAACGGATCAAGGAGGGGGCCGTGATCGTAGAGGTAGAGACCGATGCGGTCCTCCTTTTGGGACATGGGAGCCGGGATCGCGCCGCCATTGAGGAATCGAATCAGTTTGCCGCCTTCTTCAAGAAATGGAGCGGCCTGAAGAAAGTCTATATCGGTTATCTGGAACTGGCCGATCCGTCGATTCCGGCGGCCATCGATCAGGCCATATCGGAAGGGGCCGCCCGTATCCGGGCGATGCCGCTCTTTCTCTTTCCCGGCCGGCACCTTCTGGAAGACCTCCCTCGTCTCTTGGCCCAGGCCCGGACGATTTATCCTCGGGTCGAGATTTACTTCGGGGAGGGGTTGAACCTCAATCCGAAGCTATTGGCGCTGGCGAAGGTCCGGATCGATCCGGCGAAAGAGCGCAGCGATCCGAAGGAGACCGCGCTCCTCGTCGTCTTCCGGGGGGCGTCGGAGCCGAAGGCGGTTGCCGCCGCCGAATCTTTTGCGGACCGGCTCAGGCCGCTCCTTCCTTATCCCCATGTCGTTCACTGTTTCGCCGAGGTGGTTCCCCCTTATATCCCGGAGGGGTTTTCTCGCTGCATCGAATTGGGGGCCCGGTCGGTCGTCGCCTTTCCCTGCCTTTTATTTTCCGGCATCGTCCTGCAGCGGATCGAAATCATGATTCAGACGATGCGGGAGAGACATCCCGCGATTTCCATCCGGATGGCCGACTATTTTGGGGTCCATCCCCTTTTGGCGGAGATCGTCTGGGAAGGGATCAAAGCCTCGCGGCCGGTCGCTGGCGGAACGGGACGTAGATAGGGATGGGTGCGTCTCCGAGAATCGTTTCAACTCTTGTTTGTTATGTATGTCCAACCTCCATTGAAGGATTAAGCGGTGAATGGACATGTATGTCATCCTGAGCGTTAGCGAAGGATCTGGACTTTGATGATTAGGAGCCGCGACAAAATAACGGGTGCAAGAGTGAGGTGGCCGAGCCGCCCGGCTGGCTAGGCGTGAGGAGCGCGCATACCCTTTGGTATGTAAGCGACGAACAACAACGCCAGTCGGGATGGATCG
>Ga0080064_1005056_pt1 | contig 15990 bp, 11 predicted proteins | sample Subgrocontami54m_FD_69260 | JGI IMG/M metagenome (GOLD analysis project Ga0080064, IMG submission 69260) | Subsurface groundwater microbial communities from S. Glens Falls, New York, USA - GMW46 contaminated, 5.4 m (SPADES assembly) (version 2) ...
GGATCTCGGTGATGTCGGCGATTCTGGTGCCCTGTTACGTCGGTGGCGACACTGCGAAGGAGTGACGGCGAGCGGAGCAGCGGGACGAGCCATGACGTGTTAGACGCATCATGAGCTCTCGTTATTCATCGCAGTTCGCGAACGTCACACTAGCGACGGCCGCACCAGCGGCTGAGAGGCCCGACATCGAAGGCGGACAGCGCCAAGTCGGCGAGCGGCACGCCGGGAGTGAGCGCCTCGTCGCGCAATGGCACGTCCGCAACGATACGGTTGTCGCGCATGGACAGTTGGTTTCGACTCGTGGCATTTGCAGCGGACAGCCATACGCCGAGTGTTGGCTGGCCGGCGCCGCTGGCGTCGTTCGCGATCCGTGATGAAAATGAATTCGCGAACGCAACAGCGCTGTTGTGGCCGGCGAGTAGTGTCATCGCGGCCGGCGCACGCGCCCCCGCTCCGCGCACCGGACGCGAGACTCGGTTGCCGCACACGACAGCCGCATCATTGTGGAAGTCGAGCGCCACCGCCGCAGTACTCCACTCGGAGACATCGTTGCCAACGATGACAAGCCCGCGTGTCGCGTAGGCATAGATGGCGCCCATCGACGGATATGCTGAGTCGCCAAAGCCGCGTAAGGAGTTACCGAGAATCACGCCCGTCGCGTAGTCGAGAACGACGCCGGTCGCCAAACCGCCCGGGCCGCGATAGGCGCCGTGAAACACGATTCCATACGAAGCATCGCCGTTGCGCATTCCGCTGTCGAAGTCGTTTCCTGCGGCGACGACGTCGTGAGGCGCCCAGCGAGGACCGGCGACGTCATCCGAGGCGCCGATTCCAAGCGCCATCCTACAATGCGACGCCGAATTGCCGATAAACGCAATTCGCTCTCCGCCGTGCGTATCGTAGGCAGTCCACGTCGGCACGCCGTCGACAAGATTTGAAATGACATCGATGTCGTGCGAACGCCCAGCACGTGCGAGGTCCGGCTCCTCCGCACGGGTCAGGGCAACGCCGTAGCCGTTCCGATTGAAACCAGGAACCCCCCGGACGTCACGGATCACGTTTCCAACGATCGCTCCCTGCCCACACGAATTTGCGAGTATGCCGGCGTATCCCACGTTGGATATTCGCAGACCGCGAAGCGAGAACCCTTCGACGTGCTCGAGCCACACGCCCGCGTTCGCGAAAGACCGGACTGTGCAGTCCGTCATCGAGAAGCCACGCAGAGGCTGCGCCGCCGTGCCCACAGCACGAACAGCGATCGCATGCTGCGCGAACGGCGCCGGCGCCGGCCCGCGGAGCGACAACCCATCGAGCGATACCTGCGACGCCTCAACCGACACGAGCGGGCCGCCCTCGAATGCAGCGACGATCTCAGCCTGAATCCCGCGCACGCTGACCGAATGCCGAATGCGCAGCGGTCGATCGATCACGATTCGTCCGGGAGAGATGCAAACGCACGGCGCACGAGACGCACTCGACACGGCCCGTCGCAGCCTCGCCTCGGCGTCGGGCGCGCCGGTCGCAATGACCGTACACTCCACCGCGCACGAGAGGTCGCTCGATACGCGTGAGGACGCTGGACGCGTCAGACCGGATGAACGAATTGAACAGCTCACGAGAGCGGTGAGAAACGCGGCCGACCGGAGACCCCCACCGCAACCGCGCGCGCCATTATTCTTCGGCACGCAACACGTCGCGATACGCATTGAGAAGCACCTCGGCGTCGGCGTCCCATGTACACGACAGTGCCCTTTCCTGAAGGCCATTCGCGACGAGCGACCGCCCGTCGCGCTCGATCGAGCGCAGCAGCGGGACGAGTTTCGCAACGGTCGGCTCCACCACCCAGCCCCCCAGCAAGGACTCGACGGAACGACGCATTTCGGGCAAGTCGCTGGCGATCACGGGCACACCGCACACCATGTACTCGAACAGCTTGTTCGGCAGGCAATATCGATAGCTGAGACACTGGTCTTCGATCAGCGCGAGCCCGACGTCGGCGTCCGCGGTGTAATCGTAGAGGACGTCCGGAGGCACCGCCGCGAGGTAGTGAATGTTCGCGCAAGTCGACGCGGCCATCAGCACCTTGTCTACGTCGGGTCCGTATCCCATGAACACGAGGTGCTTGTCTCGCACCTCGGCGAACGACTCGAGGAGCACATTGATGCCGCGTCCGTTTCCCATCGCGCCCTGATAAAGACAGACGAAGTCGGCCTCCCGAAGGCCGAGCGCGCGCCGCAGGATTCCGGTCCTCCGTGGAAGGCTCGACGGCCGGCGGGGCAGGTTGCGGACCGTATGGATCGATCGCATGAATCGGTGCCGCCGATACCATGTCCGTATGGACTCCGAGACGACCAATGTCGTGGAGACCGCTGGAAGACACGCAACTTCGAGGATCTTTGCACCGAGGCGGAGCGGCAGACTCCAGCCCATGCGCTCCGTCTCCAACTCGTGCGCGTCGTAGACGATTGGTGCGCCGCTGATGGCGTGGAGAATCGTGCTGGCAGGGAGACACGGCAGGCTATGACAATGGATGACCCTAACCGGCCGCCCCCTCTGACCGACTGACACCCGCAGAGTCCACTCGGCGAACTCAAGGATTCGACCAAGTCTCCCCTTCAGGTGCGCGCGATCTCGGAACGAGTGCGCGGCGACGCGCTCGACCTGGAGACCGGGGCCGATCGACTCGAAGGACTGATCATCATCGAGAAGGTTCGAAACGAAATGGACTTCTCGGAAAAAGCCGGCGCTTAGCAGCGATCGTCCCTCGCGCAGAGCACGACTCTCGTTTCTGAAGCCGGTGAACGTGAGATGGAGATTCACGCCAGCGGGCACCGGACAGTTTGGTGAGTCGCTCATTCGCCCTTCGCCCTGCGCCGGATCCAAGGGGTGATGACGTTGCGTTTCGAAAACATCCAATTGAAGGACGGATAGTCGCGGTGGGTCTTGCGCGGCGCCGACATCACCGCGTTCCATTCGGAACGCGTGAAGCCGAGTTTCTTCGTCACGAAGTGGAGATCGTCCTCGAGTTGATCAGTTGTGTACAATGGCTCCGAGAGCCGCTGCTGAGCCTCAGCGCGCGTCATCTGGCCAGAGCAAATCATGCTGCTGAAGTGGGCCTTGCGCTTGTCCGCACGAAACTTAGTGGGCAGATAGTATTCTTGGAAAAAGCGTGTGAAGCGAGATTCTCCGTGTTTTCGAGCGTACGGCACCCATCGCAGTCGGTCGACCACTGCCTCCGTCGCGCGCGCGCGGTCGTACGTTTCGTAGTTCAGGATCGGAATGATCTTCACATTTCCCAGCATAACAATCTCAAGGAAGTGCCATGGCGTGAGGATCGGAAACGTCGCGAGCGGAACGGTCCCAAATCGTCGGTGAACCGACGTGATGTGCCGCGAGTCGCGAGTGTCGTACCCCCAAGAATCCGGCATGATCGATTCGGTCGTGACGTTGCTGCCGGAGATAATCCACTTGATGTTCCGGCGTTCGGCTTCGAGATACAGAATCGCGAATATTGCATGGTCGGTAATGACCTCGATGTTCGCAAGCGACGCGATGAAGAACGCGCGTTGGAGGTCCTTGATTTCTTCCCAGTCGACGACATGCGTTACGAGATCGACGTTCAGACTCTTGATCGACTTTTCGATGTTGCTCACGGCAAGTTCGGAATTCCAGCCGTTGTCGAGGTGCACCGCGAGGGGACGCAGGCCGAGTTGGTGCGCGACGAGCAGCGCATAGGTGCTATCCATACCCCCGCTGACACCCAAGATGCAGTCATAGTCTTGCCCCACGCCATCGCCGACGATGCGGGCGATCAGTCGGTCACGCCGGGCGCGCCCGACAGCGTCCGTGAACTGTTCAGACACTAGCCGCGCCATGGCGTGGCGGCAGTGATTGCATTCCCCGCGCGCGTTGTAGGCGATGTCCGGATCTGTGTCATCCATCACGCAGAACGAGCAGGAACGAATTCGCGTGGAGGACCCCGTCATGCTCGTCCGATCGACGCGAACGCCGTCATGATGTCGCGCAGCTCCGGCAAGCTGATCAACACGGCGTCATGCCTCCCGTAGTAGACGAACATGCTGCCTGCCGACGCGGCGGACGCCCCACCGACGACGCAAGCGCGGGCGAGATCCTCGATCGAAGCCGCGCCTCCCAAGGCGACGACTGGCACGGAGACCGCACTGGAGACCGCCCGAATGAGGTCGATATCGTACCCGTGGCGAGTGCCATCCCGGTCGACTGACTGTACGACGATCTCGCCGGCGCCCTCCCCCGCCACCCTCTTAACGTGCTCGATCGGGTCAAGCCCCGAACTCTTCTTCCCGCGATGCGTAACGACTTCGAGCCGGCCACCTGGAGACCGTGCGACGTCGATGACGACGACCACGCTCGACGAGCCATACCGATCGGCGGCCAAGCGGATGATCGCTGGCTGCTCCACTGCGATCGCATTCAACGCAACTTTTTCGACGCCTGACTTGAACAGCCCATCCATATCGGCGAGAGATCGGACGCCACCGCCGTAGCAGACCGGCATGAAGCATTCCGCCACGATGTCACGCAAGAGCAGGAGGTCCGGCGGACGCCGCTCCGACGTCGCAAGTACGTCGAGGATGATGAGTTCGTCGGCGCGCTTTTCGTTGAAGATCCGGACGGCGTTCATCGCCTCGCCGATGTAGCGAGGGACGTCGAAGCGCACGGTCTTGATGAAACCCGAACGTCGCAGCAGAAGCGTGGGAATGATGCGCGGTCGACGCATGGCTACAAATTCGCGAGGTTGCCAAGAAGACTCATGCCGTACACGTGACTCTTCTCGGGATGGAACTGAACGCCGATGATGTTGCGGTCCGCAAACCCCGCCGTAAAGCGATATCCGTACTCCGCCGACACGACCTCCAGACTCTGATCGTCCAGGCAGACATGGTATGAGTGAACGAAATAGAATCGGGTTGGCTGCTCGATGTCCTTGAACAGCGCAGGGCATCCCGCGACAGTCACGTCTGTCCAGCCCATGTGGGGCACGGGAAGGCGCTGCGCCAGCGTCTCGAAATTGAATCGCCGCGTGTCTGCCGCGATCCATCCGAGACCCTTCGCTCCGCCTTCCTCGCTGCGACGGGTCATCAGTTGCATTCCGAGGCAGATTCCGAGCACCGGAACTCGTCGCTCCAGCACGGCCGCATTGAGCGCGGGGACCAAGCCCCTCGCTTCCAGGGCCTCCATGCCGGCCGCGAAGTGACCAATGCCCGGGAGCACGAGCTTCGTCGCAGCTTCGACCTGGGCCGGTTCAGACACGAACTGCGAGCGGACGCCGAGCTTGCGCAGCATGTTCTGGATGGATCCAAGATTTCCCATTCCATAGTCGACGATGCTGATCATGAAGCCGTCCCCGGCGCGCATATAGCCATTGCTCGACGCGGATTCATAGTGACCCCGGCACCGGACTCGCGAGTGTACGCGAAGCCACCGGGTTCAGGTCGGTCGTCACACTCGCGAAAGAGCGCGAGGCCGTACCGCGCCGCCGCCGGCGGAGCACGGCATCCAATCCCCATCCGACGAGAAGCACGGTCGCGAAACCATGGGTGAGCAGCGTCGTCGTGTAGTCCGCGGAAATGAAGCTTGCCGATGCAACGGCGCACGAGGCGACGACCGGCAGCAACATCTGCGACGAGATCCGCGCGTAGACGACTAGCGCGACGTCGAGCAACCAGAGACCGGCGAGACAGAAGGGGAAAGCAACGATTCCGAAGTAGCAGTAATATGAGAAGACGAAGCTGACGTTCGCGTGCACGGACGCCACTCCGGTGCCGACATATTCCAAGCCGATGAGATTGGGTGCGTTGATGACCGGCACGTCGAGGAGATTCGCCAACTTCTCGATGGCCCCGACGCCGAGGAAGTGATGTGTCTGAGCGTAGTGTACGTAGAACACGCCGACGTCCATCGGCCCCTTTGTGATCCGCTCGAACACCGCAGTTCCAAGGTAGTTCAGAAAGATGTCCAGGTTGAGCTCGAGGCCCTCACGCAGCACGGTCAGAATCGTTGACGGTAGCACCACGACGAGTGCGCCCGTCAGGAGATAGAGGATTCGAATGCGGAAGTTCCGCGCGTACAGCACCGCGGCCAAGAGCGTCGCGATGATCATTGTCGAGTAGCCGCGAGCACCTGTCAGGCTGACGGCGAGGATTGCTGCGATGATGCCCGCAATGGCAGCGAGCCCGCGGATTGGTCTTTGCGACCGGTAGCTGAACACGAACCACTGGCCAAGAAGAACGACCGCGAGCGGCGCGAGGCACGAGGCCATGATTTCGAAACTGTACCGGATCAATGCACTGTTGATGAGCTTGAGAGAGTCCTCCCGCGCTTGCGTCGAATTGTCGGGGTCGGTGAAAATGATCACGAGCCCCGTGCGATTGACCGGCACCGTTGCGAGGTAGAGAAGAACGATGGCGACGATCGCGATCGCCAGGAGCGTGAGCGCACGAGTATCAAACACGAGCCGAGGGACCGCTGCTGAGACTTTGAACCGCTCCCAGGTGCGGCGCGCTGCGGCCTGACCGAAGAGAACGCTCCCAGCCAGTCCGAACAGTGGGAAGCCGTGGGCCAGGATTAGGAATGGGAAGGGGTCCGGAAGAAACGCCGCGACCTCGTGAGCTTGAACGGCGGCCTGCCACTGGATGATCACGTGCCAACCTAGAACGACAAGGAAGCTTGGCTTCATCAACATATGTGGACGAGTCGCAAGCGTCGCCACAAGCAGGACCGCCATCAAGATCGCGAGCGCCCAGCTTGTCATCGAGCGATCTCCGGAATCAGCAGTTGTCGATCGTGGCGCATCATTCAGAACTCAACGGTGCGGTTCCGTCGGTCCCCCTCGTCGCACAAGTGCGAAGCGTCTCCGCCGGGCGACGGCTGATCGCGCAGCACGACGCACGCAGCTCGGAGGCGCGCCCAATCCTCGAGGGAATGGGCGGCGGTCACGATGTCCGCAATGTACGGGTGCTCGGGAAACGCCACAGCTTCGGCGCGCTCGTACGCAGCGAGCGACTGCGCCCGGTTTCCGAGGCGGCCCTCGAGTCGTCCGAGCAGCGCGAGTGTTTCCGAACGCTGATCGACCGCCGAGCCGGTTCGATCGAGAAGTTGCTGAATGGCGCTTCGCATTCCCGGCGCGTCACCTCGACGCGAGCGGATCTCCGCAGTGAGCGGTAGGAATGGCGTCGTCTGCACCGTGGCGCGCATCCCGCGATCCAACCACGCGTCCGCCTCGGAGAGTCGGTCCGCCTGGATTGCGAGGCGGGCGAGTTCCAGATAACCGCGGGGGTCCCTCGCCGAACCCTCGACGAGGCGCAGCAGCAGAGCTTGCTGGTTCGAGACGTCCCTCGAGTCGCTGGCCCGACGCGCCGATCGGAGCAGTGCGCCGACGTTTCGCGGGTTGCGCGCGAGGAGGATGTCGTCGGCAGCCCGGGACGTTTCGGCGGCAGGTCGCGCGATCGCGACGAGTTCAAGAAACGGGACGGCGGACGCCCCGCGCGGCGTTGCGCGTTCGAGTTGCGCACGCGTTGCTCCGAGGTCGACGAGAAACATCGCAAGAGCACCATGATTCCGATCGGAGGCGGTCGCGGCCAGGCGGATTTCGACGATCGACTGGGAGATCAGGCCGATCGAGGCGAAGTGGTGGGCCAGAACGATGTGCGGCTCCGCCCACGCCGGCGACAGTTCGATGGCGCGAGCGACGAACCTCAACGCGTCGTCCTGACGTCGGCGAATTCCAGCCGTACCGAGCGCCAATGCGATGTACGGGTCTCCGGGATGGCGCTCGAGGATCCCCGCGACGCTGGCACGCGGCAGGGGATCTCCAGAGAGCGATCGTTCGACGCGGTCGCGCTCAGCGTCCAGGGCGCCCCGCGGAAGGACGAAACCCGCCAAGATTGCCGACGCGAGCAACGGAACGGCGACCCATCGCGAGCCGGACCGGGGTCGGACATTCGCGGGTTCACGCTGCTGCTGTCGTTCGCCCGCGAGCGCTCCGCATAGGAGCGCCGTCGCGAAACCTGTCGCGCCGAACCAAAGCGAGAAGTCTGCGAAATCGTGGAGCGCGACCGACACGACGGCGCACCATCCGGCGACGTACGTCGGTGAACTCTCCGTCGCGACTGGGCGGTGATGAATCAACCAACGAAGTGCGAGAAGCACAACGAGAACAGCAGCGCCGATCCCGAACGACGCGGCAAGGTCGGCGACGTGATTCTCTGCGCGTGTCACCGTCGCCCATCCGGGGAGCCGCGCGTCTTGCGCGACCGCTACGTACAAGCCGCCCGAGCCCGTGCCCAAGAGTGGGTGACGCACGGCGGCGCGCAGCGCGGACCACACAAATTGCGTCTTGCTTAGATCGCCCGCCAAATACTCCGCCCGCAGCGATTCCCAGGCGACGTAGACGCCCGCGGACACCGCACACGCAAGCACGACCGGTCCGCCCCATACCTGCCAGCGCCTGCCATCGGCGCGTTTCGGCGTCATTCTCGAACCGATCAGAATGAGGAGCAGGAGACCACCGATCGCCGCGGCGATGCCTCCGCGCGAGAGTGAGAGAGCTAGCGTAAGGCCGCACGCTATTGATGCGACAATTGCTAGTGATCTCCCGAGCACATTGGACGCAGCGGTCGAAGCGCTCGTCCAGAGGATCAGCCCGATTCCGGCGTAGGCGGCGAGATGATTCGTGTTCACGAGCGGCGAGACGATCGCGATTCGTTGTGCACGGGGCGCATACAAACCGTACACGCGGTCGAGTCCAAGACTTGCGTGAATGATTGCAAGCACAACCACCGCAAGCGTGCTCCAGCCAACTGTTCGAACGACGCCTTCGCCGGCACCGCGATAAGCGAGGCGTTTCGAGACGAGGTACGCCGCAACCAGACCGACGAGATACAGCGCTTGCAGTCGCCCGTTCCCTGGGTCGAGGTGTGCGGGCCGCCACTGATGAGTCCAATCGACTCCGAGTGGCGACAGCGCGCGCGCCGAAAGTTCGAATGAGCGACGGTCGAGCAAGCGGAGCAGCGCGGGCGGGAGCGGAACGAGCTGAATGGCCGTGACGAAAAGAACGACGCATGCCGCGACGAACAGGTAGTCACGCCGAAGCGTGTGAAACTGGATGCCCGTAAGAACTAGCGCGAAGCATGCCACGCAGCTCCAAACGACAACCGCCAGCGGCGGCGCACCCCCGAGGTGGAGCGCTGGTCCGAAGGCGGTCGCGAACACCACCGGCATCGCCCATCCGCTTCGGAATAGAGGCTTCGACCGCGCCACTGCTCAACTCCGGACGCGGAGGGTCACGCCGCTTCCTCGCGTGCGCGGTACTCGTAGGCGCTGCCATAGTAGTACTGGGAGCCTCCGTCTCCACGGAGGTCGACGTCGTTGAGTACGACGCCCGCCAGGCGAACCGAGAGGCTCCGGAGCTGCGTGAGCATCGCAGCGGCGCGAGCGCGCTGGGTCTTGCGGGCGCGAACCACGAATACCGCACCGTCGACCTGCGGGCCGATCACGAGCGCGTCGGTGACCACGCCGATCGGTGGCGTGTCGAGCACGACGCGGTCGAAACGCTCCTTCACGGTCCGCAGGATCTCGTGGAAGCGTTGGCTATGCAGCAACTCCGAAGGGTTTGGCGGAATCGGGCCGCACGGCAACACGTAGAGGTTCGGCACCTCCGTCTCGACGATCGCTTCGTCGAGAGTAGCTTCGTTCACGAGCACACTCGTGATCCCAACGGCGGGCCGAATCCCGATCGCCTTGTGCACGCGCGGACGCCGAAGATCGCTGTCGATGAGCAACACCTTCTTTCCGCTCTGGGCCATCGTGAGCGCGAGGCTCATGGCGACCATCGTCTTGCCCTCCTGCGGATGCCCGCTGGCGACCATGAGCGTTTGAAGTGGAATGTCCGGCGACATGAACAGCAAGTTCGTACGGATGACTCGGCACGCCTCGGCGACCGCCGATGTCGGGTGCGAATGCACGACCATGTCGCGATTTCGAATCGGGCCCTCATCCTTCACCGCGCCGTAGCGGTAGCGATACCGCGCGGCGATGCCCCGGGGTTCGACCGTTGGAATCATGCCGAGGAACGTCTGATGGAGCTTGTCTTCGATGTCGAGCTGCGTCCGGATCGTACGGTCCGCCTGAATGAGCAGCACGGCACTTCCGACTCCGAGGAAAACACCAAACAACAGCCCAAGGACGATGTTCATCGCGGTGCGCGGCTTGATCGGCGCTCCCGGCAACATCGCTTCGTCGAGAATGCGAACGTTGTTCACACGCAGGAGACGGGTCAATCCCGTCTCGCGCGTCCGCTCGAGCACGATCCCATAGAGTTTGACGTTGTTCTCCCGCTCGCGGCTCAAGCGTCCGTACTCAATCTCTCGGAGGTTGAGGTCTAGTGCCTCCCGCTGGGCATCGATCAGAGCGGCGCGCAGGCCACCCTCGGTGCTATGGGTCGACCGGAGTTCCGCGTCCGCGGCGGCAACAGTATTGCGAATCTCGTGACGAATCGCGTCCGCGATTTCACGCACACGTTCGACGACGGCGAGCATCTGTGGCGCATTCGCGCCGTAGCGGCTGCCGAGGGAGTCTCGTTCCCGTCTGGCTTCCTCGTAGCGTTCGCGCAAGTGCTGAAGAAGGGACGATGCCAGCAACTCTGGCGCCTGGATCGCCAACGGGTCTTCCGCCCGCGCAGCACGGCGCAGCTCCGAAAGGCGCGCAGCGACGGAGATTCGTCGGGTCTGCGTTTCGGTGAGGGCGGTGGACAACCGCTCGATTCTATTGACCAGGTGGTTGCGGCGGTCCTCGTAGGACACGCTCAGCAGGTTGTTCGAGCGCCGGTAGTCGTAAAGCGCGCGTTCGCTCGTCTCGACCTGGCCGCGGAGACTGTCGAGTTGCTGCCCTAGCCACTCGAGCGCATTCACGGTCACCGACATCCGCTGCTCAAGATTCTGACGAATGTAGACGGTAGCAATCGTATTCGCGAGAAGCTGGGCGCGACGGGGCGAAACGTCTTCGACGCGAACGATCACCAACCGGCTGTCGCGAACAGGCTCGACCGTCAGTCGACTGCGGAGCGCGCTGGCAGCCCGAGAGAGTGACACTGAGCGGAAGCCGGACCGTTGGGCGGCCGGAACGCCGAGAAAGTCTGCGTCGTGCTGCAGTCCGAGCTGGCGCACCACGCCCTCGGAAACTCGCTGGCTTTCGAGGATTCTGTACTGGGTGACATAGTACTCGCGAGTCAGCCAGTAGCTCTGTGCACCCTCCTGGACGCCCTCGACCTCGCGACCGAGAGGGCGAGGCGGGTTCGGGTCGAACTCGATCGAAACGTGCGCGGAGTAGATTTTCGGCTGCCGGAGCGTCCAAAGGGCCACGATCGCCGTAGTCACGATGGCAACAGCCGCGATAACGTGACGGAATTTCCACAGGATTCGGATTTGATCGACGAGCAGCGGCGAGCCGGTACCTGTCGTTTCCGTCTCGGCAGGCGTGGTAGGGGATTCGGACACTCCGGGCTCCAAACAAGCGATCGCCTCTTACCAGATCCCACAGTGTTTTCAACGGGGGCCGGCAGAGTGCTAGCGAACGGTGAAGCGTCTGATGCGATGCCACAATCTGCCATTCAGGCTGGGCACGACGGCGCGGTCAGCGGCAAGCCGTCGCGGCCCGTTGTCTCTTCTCCGCGTTCACAGGCCCACCGCGATCCGACTCGCCTGGAGCGGCGTGGGTTGCACGGCCTGCACCGTCACGCCGTCCTCGGCTTCACAACGCCGTCCGCAACGCGATACCGCCTCCCACACGCCCCGCACTTCACCAATTCTCCACCCCCTCCGTCTCCGCCCCCGCCCACCCGCAACTTCTCACTGCACTCGCACACCCACGCGCGCCCCCGCGCCGGCGCGCCCGCGACCACCGCGTAATCCGCCACATCCGCGTCGCCACCGCGCCCGCGCCGACGAACGCGCACCGCCCGATCGTCACGCCGCACACGATCGTGCAGTTCGCCCCCATCGACGCGCCGCGCTTGACGAGCGTTCGCCGAAACTCCGTCTTCCGCTCGATCGCACTGCGCGGATTGATAACGTTCGTGAACACCATCGACGGCCCGCAGAACACGTCGTCCTCGATCTCGACGCCTTCGTAGATCGACACGTTGTTCTGCACCTTCACGTTGTTCCCCAGCACCACACGCGGCCCGACCGTCACGTTCTGCCCGAAGATGCAGCTCACGCCGAGCCGCGCGCCGTCGTCCACGTACGCCGACGGATGCACCCGCGCGCCGAACTTCACGACCGCGGCATCGACGCCATCCGCGCGGCGAGATCACGAACCGTGCGCGAACGCGGCCCGATTGAACTTGAATCGATATCCCAACCCGCTAGAAGTGCAGCATACTAAAATTGTCCGCGGAATCGGGGGACCTTCGCGGGACGTCGATCATGAGCAAACGCAAGCGCGTCATCCTCGTCGCCGGTGCTCGGCCGAATTTCGTGAAAGTCGCGCCAATTCTTCGGGCGCTCGATGCGCACGGTGAGACGCTGCCGACCCGCCTGGTGCACGCTGGGCAGCACTACGACGCCGAGATGAGCGACGTGTTCTTCGCGCAGCTCGGGATCCGCCCGCCCGACGAGCATCTGGATGTGGGACCCGGATCGGCGGGCGCGCAGACGGCACGCATTCTCGAGCGATTCGACGAGTATCTTCAACGCGAACGCGACAACGTGCGCGGTGTGGTCGTCGTTGGCGACGTGAATTCGACGATGGCGTGCGCAGTCGCGGCTGCGAAGCTCGAGATTCCGGTCGCGCACGTCGAGGCGGGGCTTCGGTCGTTTGATCGGTCGATGCCCGAAGAGATCAATCGGCTCGTGACCGACGCCGTCGCCGAAGTCTTGTTCGTCAGCGAGCCGAGCGGCACGAGCAACCTTCGGGCCGAGGGCGCGGCGGATGGACGGGTCGTATATGTCGGCAACGTGATGATCGACACGCTCGTCAGCGAGCTTTCGGCTGCGCGCGGTCTCGACACGCCCCGCACCCTCGGTCTGCGGCCCAACGAGTACTTCTTTGCGACGCTTCATCGACCCGCAAACGTGGACTTCGCAGCGCGGCTGGAATCGATCGTTGGACTTCTCGAACGGCTTTCGCAACGTTATCCTGTCGTGTTCCCCGTTCACCCACGCACGCGGAAGAGCCTCGAGCGCTACGGACTCGCAGAACGGCTTGATGCGGTGAGGGATGTGCGCCTACTCGAGCCTCTCGGCTATCGCGAGTGCATCGGACTGATCGCGGGCGCGCTCGCGGTCGTCACGGACTCGGGCGGGATCCAGGAGGAGACGACCTACCTTCGCGTCCCGTGCCTGACGGTCCGGCCGAACACCGAGCGACCCTCGACGGTCACGCTGGGCACGAACACGCTCGTGAGCGGGGACCTCGGCGGCGTCGACGGCCTGATCGAGGACGTGCTCGCCGGCCGATACAAACGCGGCGGCGAAGTGCCGGGCTGGGACGGCCACGCGGCCGACCGGATCGCCGCCGAATTGGTGCGCCGCTGGGGGACGACGGACTCACGATCTCGCTGACTCCGAGGCGCTCCCGCCCCGTCGCCCGATCGCGGCGTCGGCGACTCGGAACATTGGGCCGACCGATCGAAAGAACGATGGCGGCGCTCGACCGCCGCGCTCGGTGTGAACGACACGGCGTTTCGCCGGTGCGCCCGCACCACGCGCATCGATCCGTGAGCGCGTCTGGCGGTCGACCGCTCACGGCACTCAGGAATTCACGCCCCTCGCCCCGGGTCGACCGGGGTGCGCGCATCGATTCCTGAGTCGCACGGCCGGTCCACCGCTACTCCGACTCTCAAATCCTGGCGCCGACCCCGGTTCGACCGCCCTCCGCACATCGACTTCAGAGCCCCCGGGGCGGTGGACCGCCCTCCGCATTCTGAAGTCAATCGCCCCGACCCGGTTCACCCGGTCCGGCGTCTCGCCGGCCAGAGTCGCTCGGGCGGTAGACCGCGAACCCGTCACTGAGATCGTGTGCGTTGCCCCGGTTGCGGCGGATCGATATCCTCCCCCCTCGAAGCGCACGACGGCATCGCGACGCACGAGCCGGACGGCGCTTCACCCCTGCGATGCCACACAATCCGCTGTCGCTCCGTCAACCCGACCCCGCCGACCCCTCGCTCGACGATGTGCAGCGCCCGCCCGCACTCGAACGCCTACGTCCGGCTCTGGCCGCACTCGATCCCAACAAGCTGCACCCGCTGAACGTCGAGATCGCGGTTGCAGCAACGACCGTGCTCGGCTGCGTTCCGAAGATCAACGCCCTGCGCGCGGTGATCGCCGCCGCGTGCAACGATGTCGACCTGAGTGCGATCGACCAGCTCGCCGACCGCGCGTATGCGTTGCTCGACGCCGACGCGGCGTACGGACACTCGCGCACTATCGATCCGCGGTTTCGCCGAGGCATCATTCAAGAAGCGACGGAAGCGCGGCAGATCCTGCACACCGTCGCACTCGGGTACATCGAGACCGGGCACATCCCCCGCGATGCCTTGCGCTCGCTCCATGCGCGGCGCGGACACCTGGACATCGCGACCGACCTGACGGCGCTCACGACCGCGTTCGTCGATGCGTGGGACAAGATCGGGGGTCAGATTCCCTTCACTCGCGAGAAGCTGAGCCGAGCGCAAGGGGTCGCAGAACAGTTGATGAAGATCGTCGGTCTCGAAGACGTCGCGCCCGAGCGCCCCGCCGAGGCGACGCAGCTGCGACTGCGTGCGTGGACGCTGCTCGACATCGCGTACGACGAAGCGCGGCGCGCGGTCACGCACGTGCGGTGGAAGCACGGCGACGCGGACGAAATAGCGCCGTCGCTGCGCGCGCATCGCGGGAGGAAGAAGACGAAGCAAAAGGAGCCGGTGGCGGGCGGGACGGGGTGAACGTGGGTGACGCCGGGTGGTCAGGCGGATGCGATCCCGGGCGGAGTTTGGTGCGCGGCGGGCGGCTGAGGCGCCGCCAACGCTCACCCGCTGCGGAACACGTCCTCGACGGACGTCGCCGTCGCCGCGCGACGAATCCACGCGTCGAGCTGGGCGGCGTCTTTGCAGCCGATCACGTGAGTGCGGGTCGCGTCGCTCACGGTGATCTGACGCGCGGCGAACACCGCGAGCAGGTCTTCCGCCTTCCCCTCGGCTTTCCCCTCGGCTTTCCCCTCGGCCTTCCCCTCAGCCTTACCGCGTGCTTCCAGTTCCTCGCGGAACTGCCGAAACCAAGGACTCTCGGGCATCGTCGCTGGATTCATCGCCGTCTCCTTGAGCCACGCGAGCATCTTCTCGCTCACGACAGAAAGAATGGCGCGGATTTGCGACGCCTGCAACGCCTCGGGCAGCGCGCCCGCGAGCCGCACGGCCTCGCGTACGATGCGCTTCGCCGCGGGCCCGTGCCGCTCCTGCATGGCCCACGCTGCGAAGAACGCGAGTTCGGGGCGTCTCTCGTCGAGGAGTGTCTCGGCGACCGCCCTCGACAGCCACACGACGCACGGCGACAGCGCTACCCGCGTGCCGAGTGCGCCCGTCAGCTTGGGCATCGCGCGTGCCCACCGCGCGACATGTGCGTGGGGCGTGATGACGACCAGATCACCCATCGTGCCGCGCGAGTCGAACAGCACTGCGGTTGCGAGCAGCCAACGACGCACTTTCTCTTCGTCGATCTCGAGCTGCACTTCGACCATCATCCACGGCCCGCGTTCACCACGCGCCAACAGAAGGTCCGCGCGTACCTCGACCGGTGGCGCGACACGAAGCGTTCCATCGACGACCGCGAGACCCGCCGGGATCGAGTTCGCGACGGCACCCACGCCCGTCGCGTCGAGCAACTCCAGGAGCCACTCCGGGTGGGCGCGCAGGATCAACAACAGCGTCTCGTGCGCAACACTCGGCATGCGGGCGGGTATCGCGCGGCGGGCGGG
>Ga0080064_1005058_pt1 | contig 15988 bp, 16 predicted proteins | sample Subgrocontami54m_FD_69260 | JGI IMG/M metagenome (GOLD analysis project Ga0080064, IMG submission 69260) | Subsurface groundwater microbial communities from S. Glens Falls, New York, USA - GMW46 contaminated, 5.4 m (SPADES assembly) (version 2) ...
CCGCCGGCGCGGCAATCGCGGCGGCGGGCACCCTGCTGTTTGCGCTCGCGCCCGGATATTCTGCGGCGGGCCTGGGCCGACTCCTGATCGGCGGCTCCGTCGGCGTTGCCTTCGTCGCCATGCTCAAACTCGCCGGCCATTGGTTTGCGCCGACGCGCTTCGCCATGCTCTCCGGCCTCGCCCTGGCCTGCGGCATTCTCGGTGCGGTTTCGGCCGGCGTGCCGTTGCGGCTGCTGGTAGACGCCTTCGGCTGGCGCAATGTGCTCAGCGTTTCCGCGGCGCTCACCGGGATGCTGGCTGTGGTCATCTGGCTGGCGGTACGCGACGACCCTGCCGAGCGCGGTTACGCAAGCTACGCGCCACGTTCCTCGGGCCAACACTCTCCGATACTGAAGAGCATCAGGCAAACCATCGCCACGCGCAATGTCTGGCTGGTGTTCCTGATCTCCGGAGCGGTTTCGGGCCCGACCCTCACCTTTGGCGGCCTGTGGGGCGTGCCCTTTCTGAACGCGCACTATGGGCTCAGCACGTCGCAGGCCTCCTTGGTCACGTCGCTCCTGCTCGTTTGCTGGGCCGCGGGGGGGCCGATAGTGGGCGCTCTGTCGGACCGCCAACGCCGGCGCAAGCCGCTCTATGCCCTCGGCGCGGTGCTTGCCACCGCGGGATGGAGCGCCGTGCTGCTGGTGCCGGGCTTGCCCTTGCCCCTGCTGGTCGGCTTGCTCGGATTCACCGGATTCGCGTCGGCCGCGGTCATGGTGGGCTTCGCCATCGCCAAGGAGTCAACGCCGGCCGCGCTGGCAGGCACGGCCGGCGGCATCGCCAATATGGGCAATATGCTGGGGGGCATGATCATGCAGCCTGCGGTCGGTTGGGTGCTGGATGAGCGCTGGAGCGGGACATTCGCGAACGGTGCGCGCTTCTACGATTTTTCCGCCTTCCGCGCCGGCTTCACGCTGATGCTCGTCTGGCTCGCCGCGGCGTTACTCCTTCTGGTGTTCGTGCGCGAGACCCATTGCCGCCAGACGCAGTAGCGGTCAGGCAATCAGGTGAACCAGCCACAGGCTGAGGATGGGGAAGCAGATGAGCAGCGTAACGCGCACCACGTCCGAGATCAGGAACGGCACCACGCCGCGATAGGTTTCGGACATCGGCACGTCGCGCGCCAGGCTGTTGATGACGTACACGTTCAAGCCCACCGGCGGTGCGATCAGACCGAACTCGACCACGCACAACACCAGGATGCCGAACCAGATCGCCTTGTCGGTCGGATTGAGGCCCCACAAATCGAGCGCCATCACCGAGGGAAACAGCACCGGGATGGTGAGAATGATCATCGACAGTTCATCCATGACGCAGCCGAGGAGCACGTAGAAGAGGAGGATGCCGGCCACGATCAGGAGCGGCGGCCAGCCGAGCGAGGAGACGACGCTGGCGAGCTGGGTCGGCATTTGCGACAGCGCCAGCGCCGAGTTCAGCATGTCGGCGCCGAGGAAAATCATGAATATCATGCCGGTGGTCTGCGCCGTGCCATAGCAGCAGCGCGCGATGCCATCGGCGTTCAGCTCGCCTTTGGCAAGCGCGGTGAAGAAGGTGCAGGCCGCGCCTATCGCCGCACCCTCCGTCGGCGTGAAAATGCCGCCGTAGATGCCGCCGAATACGACGAAGAAAATCGCCGCCACCGGCCACACGTCGATCAGGCTCTCCAACAACTCTGCCTTGCTGTGGCGCGGCTGCGCCGGGCCGTGACCCGGGTAAAGGCGCACGTAGATGGCGATCGCGGCGATATAGCCGGCCGCGGCGATGAACCCGGGGATAAATGCGGCTGCGAACAGTTTGGCGATGTTCTGCTCGGTAAGGATCGCATACACCACCAGCACCACCGAGGGCGGGACGAGAATACCGAGAGTCCCGCCCGCCGCCAAAGTGGCGGTGGCGAGCCGCCCGGAGTAGTTGTAGCGCCGCATTTCGGGCAAAGCCACCCGCCCTACCGTGGCCGCGGTCGCGACCGACGACCCGCAAACGGCGCCGAACGCGGCACAGGCCAGTATCGCGGCCATGGCCATGCCGCCGCGAAAATGACCGAGCAGCGCGTTGCCGCATTTGAACAGGGCGCGCGACAAGCCGCCCTTGGTGGCGAATTCGCCCATCAGCAGGAACAGCGGAATGACCGACAGGTCGTAGACCGAGTAGCGCGCATAGGCCATCCCCTTCAGGTGGTTGAGCAGCGCGGCTTCGCTCCCCAGGACGACGTAGCCGATCGCGCCCGGCACGAACATGGAGACCGCGATCGGCACGCGCAGTGCCATCAACGCCAGCATGCCGACAAACATGGTGAGCCCTACGCCGAGGCCGCTCATGCGTTTTTCCCGCGCCAGGCGCCATAGGCGTTGTACAGGCCCACGAGCGCGGTCAGCGCGAACCCGGGCACCATGAAGGCATAGCCGATCCAGCTGGGAAAGCCCATGATCATGGAGGTTTCACCCGAAGCCTTCACGGTCAGCGCGCCGACGCCGGTGCGCCAGGCGACCAGCAACATCACCGCGGCCAGGAGCAAGGCGCCGAAAGCATCCAGCCACGCTTGCGTCCTCGCGCCTACGCGCACGGTGAAAAAATCCACGATGATGTTACCCCCCTGCATCTGGCACCAGGGCAGGAACGCGGCCACGCAAATGGCGCAACCGATCTGGATCAACTCGAAATCGCCTGGAATGGGCTTGCCGAACAGGCTGCGGCCAACGATACTGCCGACCGACATCAGGGTCATCGCCACCAGAACCACACCGCCGACCACCGCGAACCAGCGGCAGATTCTGCCCAGCCACTTGCCCGCGAAGTCCTCCGCCTCCGCCGGTTCAGTCATCGATGCGTTCCATTGCTCATTGGCGCCATACCACGACGTTGGCGTTGCCGCTGCCGGAAGACTGGGCGTAGCCGCCGAATTGTTCTCCGGCGAGCTTCGCACCGTCTTCATCCTGCGCCTGCAAAGCGCCCAACAGCGTGGCCAGGGGCTTGCCGTTCATTTCGGCCACCACGGCGCGGCTGTATTCCGGGAACCATGCCAGTGCTTCATTCACCGCGCCCCGCTTCAATTGATCGATAAAGCGCTGGTCCAGCGCTTCGCGCTCCGGTTTGGGTTTGAAGTGGCGGCCGCGCACCAGGTCGTGCGTAAAAGCGGAACTGGCAAGGAAGATCACCCGCTTGCCTAGGCGTTTCGCCGTTGCGTGCACGGCGCGGCCGGTTTTCATGCACTCGGCGTGATCGGCCGTAATCACCGTGGGGATCTGCACCACGGGAATCTCCGCTTCCGGGTCGAGATACAGCAGCGGCACCAGGCTGCCGTAATCCCAGGCGTAGTGCGGCGTATCATTGCGGCCGCCTGGAATCCCCTGCGCCTGCCATTCGTCGACCAGCGCCGAGGCAAACTCCGCATCGCCTTTGCGCTTGTAGGGTATGCCCGGAATCAGGTCGGGGGCTTCGTCAGCGACACACACGCCTTCATGCATGGACTGACAGGTTGCGTACCAGCCGAAGGTGCAGATCCAGTGCGAGGAATTGACCACGAACACGTCGGGCGTGAGCGCGCGCAGCGCGCGGCCGAGGGCGCGTTCGCCCTCGGCCAGTGTAAGCTGGAAATCAGGTGTGTTCTCGGGTAGCCCCAGCGTCGGCACATGGGGGACGACCGCGGCGGCAATCACTCCGGGGTTCACGCGCGACGCCTCCTGCGAAAGGTTTATGCCAAAATCAAACGAGACGAGCGACGGCGGAGCGCGCGTCCGCCGCCGCTCGTCCTTGCGTTTACTTGCTGTATTTCTCGATCAGGCTGCGGGCGCTGTCGAGCAGGGCCTTGCCGTTCGCGCCTTTGGCTGTCACGTCCTTGACCCAATCGTCGATCACCGGCTGGGCCGCTTTCTTGAAACTCTCGAGCTCGGCTCCACTGATCGTGTTAAAGGTGTTTTTCTCCGATAGTTTCCTGCCGGGTATATCGCCTTCGCCCATCGTCTTACCCATCCAAGCTGAGGTCTCGGCGCCGCTGTTGGCATCGATCACCTTTTTCAGGTCCGCCGGCAGGCTGTCGTACCTGGCCTTGTTCATGGCGAAAATGAATACCGAGGTGTACACCGCCGGCTGCGACGCGTCGGTCTCGCTGTGGTACTTGACCAGTTCCTGCACTTTCACCGCCGGCACTACTTCATAGGGAATGACCGCGCCGTCGATGACACCCTTGGACAGTGCTTCGGACACCTGCGGCACCGGCATGCCGACCGGGGTGGCACCAAATGCAGCCAGCATCTTGTTGGTTTGGCGCGTGGGCGCGCGCAGTTTCAGCCCCTTGAAATCGGCCAGGGTCTTGATCGGCTTGTTGACCATGTGGAACACACCCGGGCCGTGCACATGGAAGGCGATCGCCTTCACCTCCTTGAACTCGGCCTGATCGTTGGCCTGGACCCATTCCCACAAGGCGCGGGCAGTACCTTCGGGTTTGCGCATCATGAACGGCAGCTCGAACACTTCCACCAGCGGAAAGCGGCCGGCAGTGTAGCCGGGCAGGGTCCAGACGATGTCGGCGACCCCGTCCTTGGCCTGGTCGTACAGTTGCGGCGGCGTGCCGCCCATCTGCATCGCGGGAAAGATCTGGCATTTCAGCTTGCCGCCCGATTCCTTGTTGATCTTGTCGCACCAGGGCGTGATCCACTTGGTGTGCGCGGGGGACATCTGCGGCAGAAAGTGATGCACTTTAAGCGTAATTTCCTGCGCCTGCGCGAGCGGTGCCGCCGCCAGCAGCGCGGCGATTCCCATCATTGCGGTCAATTTCTTCATTGCGGTCTCCTCTCCTTCTGGCGCCACCCAAACGGCTGCGCCCATGCCAACACCCCCTGTTGGCGGGGTTTGTATCAAATTCCGGCTATGCGCTGTAGATCTGGATCACCCGCGACGCGCGGGCGCGCGGCGACATCGAACCCGCGAAAGCAACCTGCATCGTACACGATTCCGGCGAGATCGCGACCGTCTCAAACAGGTTTCGCCTCGGCCTCGCGCTTGGCCAGGTTGGCGAGAATTTCCGCGCCGCGGTTGGCTGCGGGAAGCCCGCGAAACAAAAAGCATAGATTGATCACACCCTGCAATTCCTCCCAGTTCGCCCCGGCGCGCCGCGCCGCGATCGCGTGCAGCGGAGCGGCGTCGCTCAGGTCCATCAGCAGCATGCCGAACAGCATCAACTGCGCCGTCTTCACGTCGAAGCACTTGGGATACATGCCGTGCTCGCGGATGCGCTCCTGCAAATCCAGCATCTGCGGGTCCAGCGCCCCGGTGACATGGAGCCGCGCCTCGATGCGCGGCGGTACGAAACCGAGCAGATCCTGATAGATCGCGGCGCGCTCGGCGAGCGTTTCCTTTTCGTCGGCGTATTCACCCATTGCGGCCTGTACGGCCTTGGTATCTATGCGTGGTGGCAGCATGAGTTCTCCTGGTAAAAACCGGTCCTGATTTCCGCTTGAGTATTGGCGTCGGCGTCCATTGCCGGCAGGTCGCTTAGGGTACGATTCACGCTGCGCTCGCGAGATACTTCTCTTTTAGTTTGCGCCGCTGCAGCTTGCCGGTAGCGGTAAGCGGCAGTTCTTTCACCCATTGTACGAGCCGCGGCCGCTTGAGTTTCGGCAAGGCATCGATGCCCGCATCGATGCGCTCGCGCGCCTGCGCCTCCTGTCCTTGGGCAGCGACGACGAACAAGGCGATCGAGGACAAACCTTCGGCGTTGTCAAAACCCACGGCAGCCAGGCCCTCGACGCTGCCGGTGCACGCGCCAAGCAGCGCCTGCTCGACCTGCAGGATGCTGACCCACTGCCCTGAGATCTTCAGCATGTCATCGTCGCGCCCGCAAAACTCGACATTTCCGTCGTCGCACAGGCGGAACAAATCCCCCGGGGAAAAACGGCCGTTGCAGAAGCTATCGCGTTCGGCCTCGGGTCGGCGCCAGTAGCCCAGTGCGATCGACGGATGCTGCAGCCACAGACGTTGGGGCGCCTCGTCCTCGGCGCCGTCGCGCGTGCTGAATTCGAGGCGCGGCGCCGGTTTCAGCCTCATGCTGTCGTCACCACAATAGAAAACCAGGGCTACCGTTTCCGAGGCACCGTAGCCCGACACGGGCGCCACACCGGTCGCATCCTGCCACGCACGCCGCACTGCCGCCGGGAGCGTTTCTCCCGCTGAAACATAATGCCGCACGCCGGCTGCGACCAGACGTGCCGCCACGCCCGACTGCAGCATTTTGAGATATAGCGTAGGCACAGAAAACAAGGTGGTCGGGTGGTGCCGCTCGGCGATTTCGGCCACCCGCTCGGCCGTCGGCCATTCGGGGTCGAGAATGACTGCCGCGCCCAGGCGCAGACCTGCCAATAGGCTGTTGCCCAGGGCATACGCGAAGAACATTTTCGACGAGGCGTAGATCCGATCCTGCGCACTTAGCCCCAGAATTCCGCGCGCGAAGTCGGCACTGGCAATGAAGGTGCGTTGCGCGTGTATGACCGCTTTGGGTAATCCCGTCGTGCCGGAGGTGTAGATCCAAATCGCGGGAGCATCATCCGGCAATTCGGCCGCGGGTACCGGGTCGAACTTCGACAGGCTGGCGCTCCATTCTGTATCGATGACCAGTTGCGGCGGGTTTGGGATGCCGGCGAGCAGCCTCTCCAGCAAAGCGCGCGAAATTTCGTTGCACCAAATGAACCGCGCGTCGGATTCCGACAGCACCACTGACAGTTCCCGCTCGAACAAGCGTGAGTTGAGACCGATGGCGACACCGCCCGCCCAGATCGCGCCCAGATAGGCGATCACCCAGGCGATGCCGTCCGGCGCAAACACCAGCACACGTTCCCCCTGCCGCAGGCCGCGCGCGCGCCAGGCGCCGGCGGCTTGCCCCACGGCGGCGCACAACTCGCCATAGCTCAGGCGTTCCGCGCCGCATTCCAGCGCGGTCGCGCCGGCCTGCCCGGTGGCGAGCAAATAGGCGGCGGCGTTCATCGGGCCCGGCCTGCTCGTCTAACGCGGCGCGACGACGCTCACGCGCAATTCGCCCAGGCCATCGATGCCGGCCACCAGTTCGTCGCCCACCTTGGCTGCGCCGACCCCCGCCGGCGTGCCGGTAAAGATGATATCGCCGGCCTCGAGCGTGTAGTACTGGGTCAGAAACGCGATCTGCTCCGGCACGCTCCAGATCATCTGGTCGATATCGGATTGCTGGCGGAACTCGCCGTTTACCTTGAGCCAGAGCTTGCCCTTCGACGGGTGCCCTGCTTTGCTTGCCGGCGTCACCGGCCCGCAAGGCGCGGCCCGGTCGAAGTCCTTGCCGAAGCTCCACGGCCGGCCCTTGTCCTTTCCCTGCTGCTGCAGATCGCGGCGCGTCATGTCCAGGCCGACCGCGTAACCCCAGACGTGGTCGTTGGCGCGATCGGCAGCGATCTTGTAGCCACCCTTGCCGATCAGCGCAACCATCTCTGTTTCCCAATGATAGTTGGCAGTCATCGGCGGATATTGAATCTTCCCGCTGTCACCGGCGTCTACCGGCATCAGGTCATGCGGCGCCTTGCAGAAAAAAAACGGTTGCTCGCGGCCATCGCCGCCCATCTCCTTCTGATGTTCGACATAATTGCGTCCGACGCAGAAGATGCGCCGCACGGGAAAGCGGTCTTTGGAACCGATTACAGGCAGCGACGGCTGCTGCCACATTTCTACGACGTAACTCACTTCAAACTCCTTTTCTAGAAAACCGGAACATTCCGGCGTGCAACCCCGGGAAACTCCAAATTCAGGTCGGTGATGCCATCAGAGCAACCCCGACGGTCGGGATCCGTCGGCATTCAGGACATGCCTGGTCACCCTCCCAAAAGCTGACGGCGGAAGGCATCGGCGTGGATATCGCGCCGTTCCGCGCCGCGGCCCAGCAGCAGTTCGCCGGCCGCCTCGACCATCGCCGGCGGCCCCGCGAGATAGGCGGAGTAGCCGGCGGCGTCCGCGATATCCTCCGCCACGGCTTGGTGCACCAGGCCGCGGCGCCGCCCGCTTTCGGCACACGGCTCCGACAATACAATTTGATAGGAAAAATTGCCGTGCTCAGCCGCCAGGTCGGCAAGCAGACGCTCATGATAGACGTCGCGCTCGCTGCGCACGCCGAAATATAGCGCCACTCTCTCGCCACTGCCCCGCCCGAGCAAAGTGCACAGGATGGAGCATATCGGCGCCAATCCGCTGCCTCCGGCCACCAACAGCACCGGTCCCGCATGCCTGCTGCGCAGATAAGAAGAACCCAGCGGACCGGATACCTTGAGCCTGTCACCAATCTTCAGTTCTTGCGCGATGTTGGAGCCGGACTTGCCGTAGGCGGTACGCCGAAGCTGAAAAACCAGCGTTACTTCGGCGGGCGTACTGGCCATGGAATAGTGCCTGGACAGTCCGGGCGCGAATTCGATTCTGGCGTATTGGCCGGCGCAGAAGTTGAACGGCCCGCCGGCCTCGATCGCAAGGCGCAGTTCACGGATATCGTGGGTGAGGTCGGTGAGACCATCGATGCGGCAGACCAGTTCGCGCGCGGGATGAGCCTCGAGTCCTTCGTTCTCGAGGTCGTTACGGTTGCCACTTTGCCGGGAGTCCGTCAACGGCAACCTCGCCTTGATCGAATGTTCACGAATGACGGCGCCAACCCCGACCGGTACCGGCCCGGCCGGGTCATGCCCGCTGATGCGCACGAAATCTCCCCCAGGCGCCCGGCGCCATTGCCGCGTGTAACGCGCGCCCGGGCCGGCTGCTTGCTTGGCACACTATGCTGACCTGCGTCGCTTGTGTCAAATCATTGCCCACGAATTAATTTTACCGGATCTGGCCGGGCCGATGATACCTGAGCGCGAACACTCCCAAACCGCATGCGGTCGAAATGCAATGGCCCCGACATAGGCTCGGCATGTCGTCTGTCCCGCATTTTTTCAAGCTGCGCCTTATTGATCTCTTGCATTCTCCCCATAGTATATGGTATTTTCGGCATACTGAATGAATATTCATTCAGTCACGTAGCGACCGGCGCTTTCACCGTGGAAACGAAATCCACGCGCGATGTTCGGCGCCATCAATGGAATTCCCGGACGCCGGATGATGCCGGTGCATTCTTTACTGACGACGGTCGGACGGCAAGAAATTTTCCTGAACCATGGAGTAAGAAAATGCGACTAGACGGCAAGACGGCGGTAATTACGGGGGCAGCCTCGGGAATCGGGCGGGCGACCGCGGAAACACTGGCACAGGCGGGAGCGCACGTGCTGCTCGGCGACATCGCCGAGGAGGCGGGCGAGCAAAGCGCGGCAGCCATTCGCGCCAAGGGACAGGGCGCCGACTTCGTTCGGCTCGACGTAACCGACCTCGACTCGATCGAGGCATTCAAGCGCGCTGCTTACGCGCGCCGGGGACATGTAGACATCGTCGCCAACGTCGCCGGCTGGGGCAGGATGGAGCCCTTTGTCAAGAACACCCCGGATTTCTGGCGCAAGGTGATCGACCTCAACCTATTTGGACCGATCGCCGTGACGCGCGCGTTCGTCGACGCCATGATCGAGCGCAAAGCGGGCAAGATTGTCACCGTTTCCAGCGACGCAGGGCGGGTCGGCAGCCTGGGCGAATCGGTTTATTCTGGCGCGAAGGGCGGGGCAATCGCGTTTACCAAGTCGCTTGCCCGGGAAATGGCGCGTTTCAACATCAACGTGAACTGCGTCTGTCCCGGACCGACCGACACGCCGCTGCTGGCTGCGGTGCCGGAGAAACACCGGGAGGCGTTCATTCGCGTCACACCGATGGGGCGTCTGGCGAAACCCGCGGAAGTCGCGGATGCCGTGCTGTTCTTCGCCAGCAGCCGGGCGGATTTCGTCACCGGTCAAACCCTGAGCGTCAGCGGCGGCCTTACCCTGGCCGGCTGACACTACTATTTTCCATTACCAGCGATACGGAGAATCAAATGTACAAACTCAAAGCCGCCGAGTGGCGCCCGCAGCATTTCAACTGGGAAGTCAAGGATCGCGTAGGCACGATCACGCTGAACCGTCCAGAGCGCAAGAACCCGCTTACGTTCGAAAGTTACGCGGAGTTGCGCGACACGTTCCATAAGCTGCAGTACGCCGAAGACGTGCGCGTCGTGGTATTCACCGGCGCGGGCGGCAATTTCTGCTCCGGCGGCGATGTGCACGAAATCATCGGCCCGCTGACCAAGATGGACATGAGCGGACTGATGGCGTTTACGCGCATGACCGGAAACCTGGTGAAAGAGATGCGCACCTGTCCGCAACCGATCATTTCCGCGGTCGACGGCATCTGCGCCGGGGCGGGCGCGATCATTTCGATGGCGAGCGACCTGCGCTACGGCACGCCGGAGTGCAAGACGGCGTTTCTGTTCGTGCGTGTCGGCCTGGCCGGTTGCGACATGGGCGCCTGTGCGATCTTGCCACGCCTAATCGGCCAGGGTCGCGCTTCCGAGCTGTTCTATACCGGGCGCGCAATGACGGCGCAGGAAGGGCATGCCTGGGGCTTCTTCAACGAACTCGTGCCCAAGGACAAAGTGCTGGAGCGCGCGCAGGCGATGGCGAAAGAAATTGCCGACGGACCGATGTTCGCCCATTCGATGACCAAGAAATGTCTGCATCAGGAATGGAATCAGACCATAGAGCAGGCGCTGGAGACGGAGGCCGAGGCGCAGGCGATCTGCATGCAGACGCGCGATTACGAGCGCGCCTACAACGCGTTCGTGGCCAAACAAAAACCGGTATTCGAAGGCAATTGAACGGCCGTCACACGGTTGCCAAGAATGCTTCAATGAAGTTACCGGGGCATGTGGAAAGTCTGGTCACCGACACCAGGCTGGTGGAGGAGCGGCGCGGACAGATCCTGCGCGCGGCGGTCAAGCTGTTTTCGGATGAAGGCTACTACACCACCACGATTTCGCAGATCGCCCGCGAAGCGGGCGTGAGCACCGGCTTGATCTACCAGTATTTCGGGGACAAGGACGATATCCTGTTTCTTTCGCTCAAGCTGGTACTGGAGACTTACGAGCGCGAAATCCCGCCGCGCCTTGAAGGCGTCAAGCACCCGGTCGAGCGGCTGTGCATGGCCTTGTGGGCCTACTGCACCATCGTGGACGGCCTGCGCGAAGCGACCGTCCTCGCCTACCGCTCCACCAAATCGCTGCGCTCTGATCGCCGGGCGCTGGTAAAGGCGGACGAGACCAGGACCAACCGTTTGCTGCAGGGATGCTTGCGTGCCTGCATCGCCGGCGGGTATATGCGCCAGGTAAACGAGTACCTCCTGGTCTATCAGTACGTCACTTTCTGTCACGCGTGGGCGCTCAAGCATTGGGCCATGCGCTCCAGATTCAGCCTCGCCAGATACGTGGCCGAAGGCATCGGGCTCCTGGTCGAGCCATTTCTCACGGCGAAAGGTCGAACTGCACTTCTCACAATGCGGCGTCGTACTGCGGATTTCACGCGCGAAACCGGGCTGGCTAAGCCATCTGGGCCTGCCGCAACCGGATCGAAACGGGTACTCCCGAAAAAGAAACGGGCACCCCTGCGGATGCCCGTCCATTGAAACTCGCTCCCGCGGGAGCTGTTCCAACGCGCGCTTATGCGTGGTAGGCCGTCTCCCCGTGTGAGGTCACGTCGAGGCCTTCGCGTTCTTCCTCTTCCGGCACGCGTAGGCCGATGACCATGTCGACGATCTTGTACGCGATGAACGCCACCACGCCCGACCAGACGATGGTGGTGATCACTCCGGTACCCTGGATCATCAACTGGTCCATAATTGAGTAGTCGGGAGCGGTCTTGTTGGCAACATAGTCGTAGATGCCGGTGCCGCCGAGCGAAGGCGCGGCAAACACCCCGGTACCGAGTGCGCCGATGATCCCGCCCACGCCGTGCACGCCGAACACGTCGAGAGAATCGTCTGCGCCAAGCATGCGCTTCAGGCCGCTCACTCCCCACAGGCACAGCGCACCGGCGGTGAGACCCAGGACGATTGCGCCCATCGGGCCGACAAAGCCGCAAGCGGGGGTTATCGCCACCAGGCCGGCCACCGCGCCGGAGGCGGCGCCCAGCATCGAGGGCCTGCCCTTGAACATGTTCTCGAAGAACAGCCATGACAGCGCTGCCGCGGCGGTCGCAACCAGGGTGTTGACGAACACCAGGGCGGCGGTACCGTTGGCTTCGAGGTTGGAACCGACGTTGAAGCCGAACCAGCCCACCCACAGGAGCGAGGCGCCGACCATGGTCAGGGTAAGGCTGTGCGGGGTCATTGCTTCCTTGTTGTAGCCGATGCGTTTGCCGATCACGTAGGCGCCGACCAGAGCCGCCACTCCGGCGTTGATATGCACTACCGTGCCACCCGCGAAATCGAGCGCGCCCTTCTGGAACAGCCAACCCGCGGTCGCCAGGGCTTTCTCAGCCGCCGCCGCATCGGTGAAGGCGTCCGGACCGGACCAGTACCAGACCATGTGCGCGATCGGCAGATAGGCAAAAGTAAACCACAGCGCCATGAACAGCAGCACCGCGGAGAATTTCACCCGCTCCGCAAACGCACCCACGATCAGGCACGGGGTGATCGCGGCGAAGGTCAGCTGGAACACAACGAAGATGTATTCCGGAATCACCACCCCCTTGCTGAAGGTTGCCGCGGCGGAGTCGCCGTTCATCCCGGCCAGGAACAGGCGCGAGAAGCCGCCGAAAAAGGCATTGCCCTCGGTAAACGCGATGCTATAGCCGTAGAACACCCATAACACGCTGATCAGGCAGAAGGTGACGAACACTTGCATCAGCACCGACAGCATGTTCTTGGTGCGCACCAGACCGCCGTAGAACAGCGCCAGCCCCGGGATGGTCATCAGAATCACCAGCACCGTCGCAACGATCATCCATGCGGTGTCGCCCTTGTTCGGGACGGGCGCGGGTGCCGCTGTCGCTGCAGCCACCGGGGCGGCCGCCGCGGGCGCAGCCACAGCCGCCGCGGGTGCCGATGGTGCCGATGGCGCCGCCTCGGCAGGCTTGGCCTCAGCCGCTTTTGCCGCTGTAGGTGCGGCCGGCTTGTCCTGCGCGATGGCCGGAGCAGCAAGGCTGCAGGCGCCGAACAACGCCAGTAGAGCTATCATTTTTTTCATCATGCATCTCCCTATATTGCGTCCGCGCCGGTCTCGCCGGTGCGTATGCGGATGACCTGCGCCAGATCGAATACAAATATCTTGCCGTCGCCGATCTTGCCGGTGCTGGCGGATTTTTCGATGGCTTCGATCGCCTGGTCGAGCAACTCTGATTTGATCGCCGCCTCGATTTTTACTTTGGGCAGGAAATCGACCACATATTCCGCGCCGCGATAAAGTTCCGTATGGCCTTTCTGCCGGCCGAACCCCTTCACCTCGGTCACGGTTATGCCTTGAACGCCGATCGCGGACAGGGCCTCCCGTACCTCATCAAGCTTGAACGGCTTGATAATCGCTGTGACTAGTTTCATGGATACCTCCCCTTCTCAGATCAGAAAGTCTTGGTGACGGACAGCACAACGCGATCGCCGCCGATGTTCTTGCCGAACGCGTTCATGTATGCAGTTGTCTGGCCGTCCGGAGCAGCGTCCTTCGTATTGGCATGAGTCCAGGCCAGGCCGAAGGTGGCGCCCAGGTAGTCTTTTGTCACCCCCAGTTTATAGTCGGTATAGCTGAAGTAGCTGTTGTTGCCTCCGGAGGCACCCCAATACCCGAGGTTGGCATTGCCCGGATATCTTTGCTTGCCAACGTGAGCCAGCAGGTTGAAACCGCTCTCACCCAAGGGAACGGTCGCGGAGAGGTCGAGATAGTCAGCTCCCTTGCCCTCGTTGACCCCGAAAGTGTGGGTGCTGATCCCCTTGGAATATTTCAGGGTCACCCATTTGTACCCGATCAGGCCATAGAGCTCGGTCGTGTCGGGTTTGCGGTAGGCGCCGAGGTTGTCGTATTTGCCGGGGTAATAATACTGAATGACACCCACGTCGTAGTTCCAATCACCACCGCCAAAACTGTTCTTGAAACCGCCGTAGAAATCCCATTCCAGGCTAGCTGCATTGCTATTATTTGGGGTATAGGGCGCGCCTGTGGCGCCCGGCGAAGCAAGTGAAATCGGCGCCGATTTTGTGTTGGCGTTCTGGTCGGTGAACCAGGAAATGTTGGACAGCCACGTGCCGGCGTAAAACCCGCTCGCATGGGAATAATCCAATCCACCCTGCAGCGTAGGGTTGCCGTTGGTCTGGGAAAGGCCACGGAAGATGTATTCGCTGGCGAGAGACACATTTCCCGTAATGGTATGCGGCGAGGCCGGCGTGGCGGCAGGCGCGGTTTGAGCGGACACCGTCACCGGCAAGAAAAACGCGGCCGATACGGCGGAAGCGAGCAATAATTTGCGCATAACGATACCCCTTATTAAGTTTAAGAAAAGTCTGGCGACCAAACCGTTAGCACGCCCTGTGCCAGCTTTTTTATTTCATTTCTTTCAATAGGTTGAATTGCATGCCTAGTCAAGGCGTCAGCCCTGTGCATTATCTTGGTGCGCTATTTTCTTCAACCGCACAGCTGCGGTGCGATCAGCCGATTCGCCCGCTGGCGCGTTGTATCTGTCGTGATAGACTCAAAAAAATGAAAGGAACAAGGAGACGCTAATGCAACAAAACCGCCTGTTCGAAGAATTGAGCGGCAGGATCAGCGCGCTGTGGGCGCAAAGCCCGGCCAAGGACGCCGAGAAAAACCTGCGCGCCCTGCTGGCGAGTTTTTTTGCCAGACTGGACTTGGTTACGCGTGAGGAATTCGACGTTCAGGCGAGGCTGCTCGCGCGCTCGCGCGAACAGATCAACGTACTCGAGGCGCGCGTCGCCGAGCTGGAAGTTTCCAAGCCGAACCCCTGACCGGCATGTCGCTCGCCGTGCTGCATAGCCGCGCGCTTACCGGCATGGATGCGCCCGAAGTCACGGTTGAAGTCCATCTCGCCGGCGGGCTGCCGAGTTTTACCATTGTCGGCCTGCCCGAGACCGAGGTAAAAGAGGCCCGCGACCGGGTGCGCGCGGCGCTGGTCAACGCCCATTTCGAATTTCCCGCGCGCCGGCTCACGGTTAACCTCGCTCCGGCCGACCTGCCCAAGGAGAGCGGGCGGTTTGACCTGCCCATCGCGCTGGGGATACTAGCCGCGTCCGGCCAATTGCCCGCGAATCGCCTCGACGAATACGAATTCGCCGGCGAACTCTCACTCACCGGCGAACTGCGCCCGATTCGCGGCGCGCTCGCCATGACGTACAAGGCCCACCGCTGCGGTCGCGCTTTTGTGCTGCCCCGCGCCAGCGCCGAAGAGGCGAGCCTGGTGCGCGACGCACAAGTCTTGCCGGCGAAAACCCTGCTCGAGGTATGCGCGCACCTGGCCAGGAGGGAAAGTCTGCAGCCTTACACCGGGAAGGCTGCAGCCACAGCGCAACCCGATTACCCCGATCTCGCCGATGTCAAAGGTCAAACGCGCGCCAAGCGCGCCCTGGAAATCGCCGCCGCGGGCGGGCACAGCCTGGTCATGGTCGGGCCGCCGGGCACCGGCAAATCCATGCTGGCGGCACGCTTTGCCGGAATACTCCCGCCGATGAGCGACGCCGAAGCGCTGGAATCGGCGGCGTTGCAATCGCTAGGCTCGGGCGGATTTCGCGTCGAGCAGTTCCGTCGCCGGCCGTTCCGCGCCCCGCACCACTCGGCTTCCAGCGTGGCCCTGGTCGGCGGCGGCAGCGATCCGCGCCCCGGCGAGATTTCGCTCGCCCATCATGGCGTGCTGTTCCTGGACGAGCTGCCCGAGTTCGAGCGCAAAGTGCTGGAGATGCTGCGCGAACCGCTCGAGTCCGGGCGCGTGGCGATTTCGCGCGCGGCGCGCCAGGCCGAATTCCCGGCGTGCTTCCAATTGATCGCGGCGATGAACCCCTGAGG
>Ga0080064_1005062_pt1 | contig 15967 bp, 20 predicted proteins | sample Subgrocontami54m_FD_69260 | JGI IMG/M metagenome (GOLD analysis project Ga0080064, IMG submission 69260) | Subsurface groundwater microbial communities from S. Glens Falls, New York, USA - GMW46 contaminated, 5.4 m (SPADES assembly) (version 2) ...
GGGGCGGGCGGGGTGAGCGGGGAAGGGTTTGGGGGTTCGGGCGCGGTTTTGGCCCGCGGGCGGTTTTCCGGCGGCTCGCACGGGTTCGTCGTGGGGCATGTGGCGCCGGAAGCGGCCGTGAGAGGCCCGATCGCGGCGTTGAAAAACGGGGACATCCTCGTGATCGATCCCAAAAAACGCCGTTTGAGCGTCGAGCTGGGCGCCAAAGAAATCGCCGCGCGGATCAAAAAATTAAAACCATTCGTTCCTAAAATAAACACGGGGGTTTTGGCGAAGTATTTCAAACTTGTCTCATCCGCGTCCGAGGGAGCCGTGACGATCAATGACTGAACCGGGCGGCCGCTACATGGTGTTGGACTTGGAAACCCAAAAAGGTTTCCACGAGGTGGATCGGAAGAAACTTCATCTCTTAAAAGTATCGGTCGCGTGCGTCTACGATTCAAAAACCGGTTCCTACTCGGCGTTTGAGGAAAAAGAGATGCTGAAGCTTGAAGAGCTTTTAAAGCAGGCGGACCTTTTGATCGGATTTAATATCCGCGATTTTGATCTCGAGGTTTTGACGCCCTATCTTATGACGCCGCCCAAGAATTTTCCTTTGCTGGATCTGATGGTAGAAATAGAAAAAGTGCGCGGGCATCGCGTGAGCCTGCAGAGCGTGGCGCAGGCGACTTTGCAGACTTCCAAATCAGGCAGCGGTTGGGACGCGCTCCAGCTTTATAAAGACGGCAAGATCGAAGAGCTCAAAAAATACTGCCTGGACGACGTCAAGATCACCAAAGAGATCTACGAATACGGGGCGGAACACGGAAAGATCTTTTTTCTCTCAAATCGCGATTATCAGACGCATGAAGTACCGGTAACTTGGGGTAACGCGCTGAAAGAGATCAGAGAGCAGAAGAAAACGGAAAGCTCGTTTCCCACGAGTTTGTTTTAATGAGTTTCTATATCCGTGTCTGGCAGGCATGCGATGTCGAGGGGATTACGAAACATCTTCTCATTGTGGGAGATATCACCGCCGATTGCGCCAGTTGCCGGGAGCTTGGGATCGCCTACGCCCAAGTCAAGAATTGTCCCAAGTGCGGCACGGATTTTAGGTTTATTACTTCACGAAATGCTGGTAAACTGAGCCGAGATCGTGGAGGCACGGTGAAGCGGATCAAAGACCGCCGCCCTGACCTCACGTTTATTGATTACGATGATTATAAGGAAATAACGGGGAAACAGCAGGCAAGGGACTTTTTTAAACAATAGGAGTGAACGATGAAAAAAATAGCGGCAGGGTCCTTATTTTTAGTGATGTTGGCGGCCAGCGGTTTCGCGGCGGAGCCGGTCGGTTATGACGCGGCGAGAGCAGCCCATCGGCAGGAAATGAAACAAATAAAAGCCGGACAACGAGCCAACCCGGCCCCTAAAAATACAGCCGATAAAAAACCCGGTTTCTGGGATCGGGAAGGGGAGAGATCGGGTCTTGGGAGTTCTGGAAATAGCGCGAGCGCTTTTTTTCAAAACCTGAACCCCGTCCCCTTTTTCAAAAACCAGCAGGAGAAGTACAACGCCCGTAAAGCTGCCGGCGTAAAGTAATCTTCGAGCGCTTAAAAAAAGTGAAGTACAAGGCCTTAACCCTTGCGGTAATCAGTCTCTGGTTATCGCAAGGGGTTTTTAATGAGCACGCGGCTTACGGAAAAGAGAACCCCTTGATCGACATCCAAAAGGTGAATCCCGGAATAAAGATCGATATTCGGTATGCGACGCCGGACAATTTTATGAAAGAACCGCTCTATCCGGAGGCGCGATGCCTCCTAAGGCGGGAAGTCGCCGAAAAGCTTTCCAGAGTCCAGCAGGATCTGGAAAAGAAAGGCTTGGGTCTTAAAGTGTTTGACGGCTACCGGCCGCTTTCGGTGCAAAAGAAAATGTGGGCCCGCTTTCCGGTCGAAGGCTATATCGCCAATCCCGCCAAAGGATCCAATCATAATCGCGGCGCGGCCGTGGATCTGACGCTGGTCGACTCGAACGGCCGTGAGCTTCCGATGCCGTCGGCCTACGACGAGTTTTCGGAACGCGCCCATAGGGATTACATGGCGGCCGCGCCCGACGCGTTGAAAAACAGGCAAATTTCGCAGGAAGCCATGGAAAAAGAGGGTTTTATCGGGCTCTCCACCGAGTGGTGGCATTTTGACGATAAAGACGCCAAGCAATATCCTGTTTTGGATCTTCCGTTTTCCTCGGTTTAAATCATGAAAAAACTTCTTTTAGCCATTCTTGGCGTTATCTGCATTCTTGCGGGTATTGCGGGGATCGTTTTGCCGATCATTCCGGGCTGGGCTCTGATTTTTTTCGGCCTTTCGTTCATCGCACCCAAGCTGGCCGAACGCCTGAAACGGCGTTTCTTCAGGAAATTTTTCAAGAAAGACATCATTTATCTGAAAGAATGGGAAAAATTCTCGGTCAGGGCGGGATTTAGCACGAAGCATTTCCCGCTTATTTTGAAAAAGACCGATGACCTGGCTCAACCGGAAAATCAGCGGCAATTCAAGCAGGTCGTCCCGGGCGGGAGCTTTGTTTTCCTGGACCAACCGCACGGAAGTCGTGTGGCGGTTTTGGAAGACGGAGCCAAATACGCTTCCGCGGGTTTTTATCAATTGCCGGATGCAGACGGCGTCTTGACAAACCTCGCGGGCTTGACATTGCTTGCCCTGACGGCGGACTGCCTGCCCATTTTTCTTTGCGCCAAGTCCCGCCATTCCGAAAAAGCGGATTGGATAGGGATCGTCCACGCAGGCTGGCGCGGCACCAAAGACAGGATAGCGGAAACCGCGTTCCAAACGCTTTTATCCAAGTCAAAAGCGTCCCCGGCCGACATCCGCATTATCTTCGGCCCCGCGATCCGGAAAGACCATTATGAAGTCGGGCCGGAATTCAGGAAGCCGTTCGGTAAAAAATTCGTGCGGAAACGAAAGGGCCGGTTTTATTTTGACCTTGCGGCCCAGAACCGGAAACAGCTGATGCGGGCCGGCGCGCTAGACCAAAATATCCTGGATCTCGACATCTGCACCGTTTGTGAAAATAGCGACTTTTACTCCTTCCGCAAAGAGCAAGACTCCGCCGGGCGCATTATCTCGCTTATTACTAAGATTTAGGCGCGGGTCCCGCTAGGAATTATGTCACAATTCTGATAAAATACACGCTTCCATAGGAGGGGCGAAATGAAAAAAGGTTTGATCGTACTTTTGGTGGTTGTAGGCGCCGTTGTCGTCGTCGCGTTGTCGTTTATGGGGACATATAACCGGCTTGTCCAAATGGACGAGCAGGTCAACCAGGCGTGGGCACAGGTGGAAAATGTTTATCAGAGAAGACTGGATCTGATCCCGAATCTGGTCGAGACCGTGAAGGGCTATGCCGCGCATGAAAAATCTACGTTCATCGACGTGACCGAGGCCCGCGCGAAGGCGGCCGGGACGATCTCGCGGGACGTGATCACGGATCCTCAAAAGTTCCAGCAATTTCAGGAATCTCAAACGGCCTTAAGCTCGGCCTTAAGCCGGCTCATGGTGGTGGTCGAGAAATATCCTGATCTGAAGGCCAATGAAAACTTTTTATCGCTCCAGGCGCAGCTGGAGGGGACCGAGAACCGGATCGCCGTCGAGCGCGGGCGCTTTAACGAAGCGGCGCAAATGTTCAATACGAAGATCCGACAGTTTCCGACGAATATCATCGGCGGCATGTTCGGTTTTAGAGCCAAAGAATATTTTAAATCCGACAAAGGCGCTGCGGTAGCTCCTAAGGTACAGTTTTAATCTTAATAAGAAAATACGACATCTCGCTCTAATGAACTTTTTCTCGAAAAAGTGCAAGCCGCTTAGAACAGTATTTTCTTATTTGATCTTGAATACTTTGTTTGTCGCCTCTGTTTTTGCTCTTTCTATACCTCCAAAACCACAGAGTTACGTCAACGATTATGCCGGCCTTTTAAGCTCTGATGTGAAGCAGAAGCTTGAGAGCGTGCTTTACGATTTCGATCAAAAGACCTCCAGTCAGATCTTCGTCGCCATTTTCCCCAGCATGGAGGGAGAGGCCCTTGAGGATTTCTCGATCCGCCTTTTTGATCGATGGAAACCGGGCACGAAGAAAAATGACAACGGTGTTTTGCTGATCGTTTTCCGGGACGATCATAAGATCAGGATCGAGGTGGGCTATGGCCTTGAAGGGGCGCTTCCTGATGCGGTGGCTAGCGAAATCATCCGGGAAGAAATGACTCCGGCTTTCCGGCAGGGAAATTACGACCAAGGAATCTCAAGCGCGGTCCAAGCCATCATGCAGGCGACCAAGGGAGAGTACAAAGGAAATCCGGACCGTCCGGAAGCCGGGCTGCGGAAATATTCTCCGCTCATGCTTGTCGTGCTCGTCACGTATTTTCTGCTTCCCCTTGTTTGTTATTTGGTCATTTTATTTATCAGCGTGAGTTTACTGGGGCCGCCTTTGGGTTTTCTGGTCGCCTTTTTATTGATCTTATTTCTCGCGGGAGCCAGAGCTCTTTTTTCGTCCTCATTCCTTGGCCAGACCTATTCCGGCAAAAGCGGCGGATTCTGGGGCGGAGGCGGCGGTTTCTCCGGAGGAGGTTTTGGGGGCGGGTTCGGCGGCGGAGGGGGCGGAGGCGGCGGCGGAGGGGGAGCGAGCGGAGGATGGTAAGTTTTCTAGGGGCAGAAGATAAAAAAAAGATCATCGAGGCGATCCGTCAGGTGGAAAAAACCACCAGCGGCGAGATCCGCGTCCATGTCATGGGAAAGTGCAAAGAAGACGCGATGAAAGAAGCCAAAAAAGTCTTTGAACGGCTGGGGATGCGCCGCACCCAACACCGGAATGCGGTCCTGATTTTCGTGGCGCTTAAAAGCCGGCGGTTCGCGATCTTCGGCGATCAGGGGATCCACGAGGGCGTGGGAGAACTTTTCTGGCATCGGACGAGCGACATCCTGTCCGATTATTTTTCAAAGAACCAAATACGGCAGGGGATCGTGGCGGCTGTTTATAGTGTCGGCAAAGAGCTCGGGCGTCTTTTTCCCCGCCACGCCGAGGATGGCAACGAGCTTTCCGACCGGGTGACGGAGGGATAATGGAACTCAAGCCTATTTTAAAAGCGATGCTTCTTTGCGATCATACGATCGTGGAAGAGGCCACGCGCAAAAGGACGTTGATAGGGCTGTTCGACCGCATTAAGGCCAACCAATTTCCCAGCACGCATCCGGCGATGAGCATTTACGTTCAGTTCAGAGAACTCGAGGGGACCTTTGATTTTATGTTGGAGCTGTTTGATCTGACCGCGGGCAAAGAGATGACCCGCGCCGAGGTCAAGAATTTTAAAGTGCAGGACAGATCCCGTGATTGCGAGCTGGTTTTTAATCTTCTATCCGTGAAATTCGATCATCCGGGGGAATACGAGTTTCGTATTTATGTGAATGATTTTATTTTTGGCCAGAAGTCGTTTAAAGTGCTCTCCTAAACTTAAAACTCTAAAATAGAGAGGTTCTTATGAGCGTCGATGTCAAGCAAACCACCGAAAAAGTCGAGAAAGAAAGCGCGACGATACGCGCGCTGCAGGCCGAGATAGGAAAGGTCATCGTCGGGCAAACCTATCTTATTGAGCGGCTTTTGATCAGTCTTTTGGCCGATGGGCATGTGCTGTTGGAAGGGGTGCCCGGGCTCGCGAAGACCTTGTCGGTCAAGACGCTGGCGCAGGCGATCCATACTCATTTTCAAAGAATTCAGTTCACGCCGGATCTTTTGCCGGCCGATCTTTTGGGAACGCTGATCTATAATCCGAAAACGGGGGAGTTTACGACCAAAAAAGGGCCTCTTTTTTCGAATATCATTCTGGCGGATGAGATCAACCGGGCGCCCGCGAAAGTGCAGAGCGCGCTCTTAGAGGCGATGCAAGAGCGGCAGATCACGCTCGGCGGCCAAACCTACAAGCTGGACGAGCCGTTCATGGTGTTGGCGACTCAAAATCCCATCGAGCAAGAGGGCACGTATCCGTTGCCCGAGGCGCAGATCGACCGTTTTATGTTGAAATTAAAGGTCACTTATCCCAAGAAAAATGAGGAGATGGAGATCATGAATCGCATGGCGGGTGCGGCGCCGGTGGCGGTTCATGCAGTCGTGGAGCCCCAGGACATTTTAAGGGCGAGAGAAGTGGTCCGGAGCATCTACCTCGACGAGAAAATAAAAAACTACATCGTGAACGTGATTTGCGCGACGCGCGACCCCGAGGCCTATAAGCTGAAGGATTTGAAAGGCCTCATCATGTACGGCGCCTCTCCCCGCGCGACGATCTATCTCAACATCGCTTCCAAGGCCTACGCGTTCATGAAGGGCCGCGGCTACGTGATCCCCGACGACGTGAAGGCGATCGGGTTGGATGTGTTGAGGCACCGTGTCATCGTCTCCTATGAAGCCGAGGCCGAGGAGAAAACGTCGGAAGACATCATCCGGAGGGTGTTCGAAGAGATAGAAGTGCCTTAAGCCCCACATGATCCCGAAAGATCTTTTAAAGAAAATCAAATTTATCGAGATCACCACCTCGCGGCTTGTGAATACCGTCTTTGCCGGCGAGTATCACAGCGTTTTCAAAGGCCGCGGCATGGAGTTTGACGAGGTCCGCGAATACGATCCGCAGGATGACATCCGGGACATCGACTGGAATGTGACCGCGCGCATGGGCCATCCGTATACGAAGAAATTCGTCGAGGAGCGGGAGCTCACCGTCATTTTTCTCGTGGACGCGAGTTCTTCGGGCCAGTACGGCACGCGGGGCAAGACGAAGTCGGAACTGATCGCCGAGATCTGCGCGCTGTTGGCATTTTCGGCGGTGAAGAATCACGACCGGGTGGGGCTCATCATTTTCAGCGATCAAATCGAAAAGTACATCCCGCCCAAAAAAGGGCGGCTTCATGTTTTAAGAGTGGTGCGCGAGCTCCTTTCTTTTACGCCCAAACGGCGGCTCACCGATCTCAACGTGGCCTTGAAAAATTTAAACGACGTGATCACCAAGCGGTCCACGGTTTTTCTTTTTTCGGATTTTCTGGCCGACGATTATGAAAAACGGCTTAAGGTCGCTTTTAAAAAACATGACATTGTCGCGATGGTCGTGGAAGACCCCACGGAGAAAGATTTTCCTCTTTTGGGCGGAACCGTCGAACTTGAGGACGCCGAGACCGGCGAGACGTTCGCGCTGAGCGCCGGAAAAGGATTCAGGGAACGGTTCAAAAATGTGGGGCAAAAGCGCCGGGAAGCCCGCGACCGGATCTTTTCTTCGGTGGGGCTCGACCATATCCAGATCGAAACGGGCACCTCTTATATTGATGCGCTCATCCGGTTTTTTAAGATCAGGGAGAGAAGATTTAGATAAATGATAAAAACTGGTATTGGTACACCAGAACACCAGAACACCAGAACACCACATTTGACGGGTGCGCTGGTGCTCCTTTCGTTGTTATTTAGTAATATTTCCTACGCCGGATCGGTCACTGCCGAAGCGCGCGCCTGGCCGACCCGGGTCACGATGGGGGATGAAATCAAGTTTGTCATCCGGGTCTCGCATCCCGTCGGCCGCTCTCTTAAATTGCTGCCGTCCGACACCAATCTTTCGCCCCTCGAAATTAAAACCGCAGCCCCTTTTTCTTCCAAAGAGATCAACGGGGGTGTGGAAGAAGTTGCGGTACTCACCCTCACTGTTTTTCAATTGGGAGATTTACAGATCCCCGCCATTCCTTTGACCGTGACGGATCCTCAAGGCCGCGCGGAAAGGGTCTTCACTGAGCCGATTAAGATCAAGGTGGTCGGCGTTTCCAAACGGCCCACGGACGGCAAGGATATCCGGCCGATCAAGGGCCCGATTTCTTTGGCGAAGAATTTGATTCGTGACCTATGGCTTGGAGGGCTTGCTCTGCTCTTGGCTGTTTTTTTAGCCGTGAAGATCGCCGGAAGAAGAAAAAAGAAAATCGTCGACCTTGAGAGTCTGAAACCGCCTCATGAGCGCGCGGGGCTGGAACTGGAACGGCTTCGCAAAAAAAGATTTCTGGAAGAGGGCAAAACGAAGGAGTTCTACAGCGAGCTCTCGGATATTTTGAGGCGATACTTCGACCGGGGGTTCCGGATCGACACCTTGGAACGGACGACCTTGGAGACTCTGAAAATTTTGAAAGAAAAGAATTTCCAAGAACCGGCGCTGGCGAAGATAAGAAACGTGCTTCAAAATTCGGATCTTGTCAAATTCGCGAAATTCGTCCCGCCGCCGTCCTTGGGTGAGGAGCTGGCGGGCGAGGTATCGCAGATCGTGGAATGGACTAAGCCGCCGGTCGACGTCGAAACGAAACCACGATGAGATTCGCAAACCCTTTGTATTTTTTATGGCTTGTTCCGGCGCTGGTTCTTTTCTTTTTGTACCTCCGCTACAAGATCGGCAAAGAGCCCGTGCTTAAATTTTCAAGCTTGAAATTGGTCAAGGAAAGCGGGGCCAAGCGCGTGACCTTTGGCCGGTTTTTCCGGGCCTTGACGCGCCTCTTGGCGATGACGTTCTTGATCGCGGCGCTGGCGAGGCCTCAAACCGGTACCGGCGAGGAAAAAACTACCGAACAAGTCGTGGACATCGTGATCGCGCTCGATATCTCCGGAAGCATGGCGACGCTTGATTTTCATCCGGATAACCGTCTGGTCGCGGCGAAACTCGAGGCCAAGCGGTTTATTGAGGGGCGCCGTCATGACCGGATCGGTCTGGTCGTATTCTCGGGCCAAAGCGTGACCCAATGCCCGCTCACCGTCGATCACCAGGCGATTTTATCGCTTCTGGATAAAATTCAACTGGGCATGCTCGAAGACGGCACCGCGATCGGCGTGGGGCTTGCGAACGCGGTCAACCGCCTTAAGAATTCGGAGGCCAAAAGCAAGGTGATCATTCTTTTGACGGACGGCGTGAATAATACCGGAGAGATCGATCCGATCACCGCCGCCGAGCTCGCCAAACAATACGGCATTCGCGTTTACACGATCGGGGTCGGCAAGGAAGGGCAATCTATTTTGCCGATCCAGGACCCAAGGTTCGGTTTGCGCTATCTGAGAGTCGAAACTCAGATCGATGAGAAGGTGCTCCAGGCCATTTCCCAAAAAACAGGCGGCGCCTATTTCCGAGCCCAGGATGAACGGGGTTTAAGGGAGATCTTTCAGCAAATTGACCGGCTGGAAAAGACGGAGATCAAAGTCGACAAGTATGTGTACTATGACGAACGGTATTTTTGGTTTTTATGGCCGGCGTTTTTCCTGCTTTTATTCGAGATCGTTTGGACAAATCTTATTCAGGTGAAAATCCCATGAACATGGAATGGGGGATGCCTAAACATTTGCTCTGGCTTTGGGCCGTGCCGTTCGTGGCCGGTATTTTTTATCTTTCGTCGGCTCGAAAAAAAATCGAGATGCGCCGGTTCGGGGACTTGGCGCTGGTGGAGCGCCTGATCGGTTCATTTGATTCTTCCAAACGGCTCGCGAAAAGAATTTTGCTATCGGCTGTCTTATTTCTGATGATCTTGGCGCTCGGCCAGCCGCATTTCCGGACAAAAGAAGTGCTGGTTGAGAGAAAAGGCATTGACGTCATTCTCGCGATCGATGTTTCCAACAGCATGCTCGCCAAGGACATCCCGCCCAACCGCCTCGAGAAGGCGAAACTGGAGCTCAGCTCTTTGATCGACCGGTTAAAACAGGACCGCATCGGGGTCGTCGCTTTTGCCGGAGAGGCCTTTATCCAGTGCCCGCTGACGCTCGATAAAGGCGCGGTCAAACTATTCCTTTCGACCTTGAGCCCCAACATTATTCCGGTGCCCGGGACCGCCATTGGGACCGCCATCAAGGTGGGGACAAAGGCGTTTGCCGAGAAGGAGAAGGAGTTTAAGGCGCTGATCCTTTTAACGGACGGCGAAGACCATGAATCAGACCCGCGCGGCGCCGCTCGTGAGGCCGCGAAGGCGGGTGTTCGGATCTTTACGATCGGGATCGGTACTTCCGACGGGAGCACGATCCCCGGTGAGTCCGGCGAAGGGTACAAAAAAGACCGTTCCGGACGCGTGGTGTTGTCAAAGTTGGATGAATCCTTGCTCCGTGAGATCGCGCAAGGAACGGGAGGGGTTTATTACCGTTCGACCCGAGGGGAAATCGAAATAGACGCCCTGGTCGGCGAGATCAGGAAAATGGCCCAGAAAGGGCTTAAATCCGAGCGTTCGGTGCAATACGAAGAGAGTTTCCAATATTTTCTGGCGGCGGCGCTTATTTTACTTTTTATCGAGATCATCTTATCGGAACGGAAAACACGATGAACCGAACTCCGCGTGCCCTGCTTTTTTTCATTCCCTTTCTGTGCGGATTTCAATTTTACTCCGCGCTGCAAAACGAAGAGGGTAATAAACTATATGGCAAAGGCCAGGTGGGAAAAGCGAAGTCGGCTTATGAAAGCGCTTTAAAATCGGAGCCAAGCTCTCCCGAGATTGCTTTTAACCTCGGCAACGCTTATTATAAGGGAGAATCCTTTGACAAATCGCTGGAGGCCTATAAAAAAGCGGCGGAAGATAAGAAGTCGCCGCTGTTGCAGTCGAAGGCGTTCTACAATCTTGGCAACAGCCTCTTTCGCCGTAAGGAAACGGACAAAGCCATCGAGTTTTATAAGCAGGCGCTTCGGCTCAATCCCAAAGACGAGGATGCCAAATATAATCTTGAACTTTTGACCCAGCGCGAGGATCAAAAGCAAAACCAGCAGCAAGATCAAAAGCAGAATCAACAACAACAGCAAGACAAACAGGAACAAAAACAGAGCCAGGGTGGAAATCAGGGAAGCGAGGGCCAGGACCAGAAAGACCAGAAAGAAAATCAAGATCAACAAGACAAACAGGAACAAAAACAGAGCCAGGGTGGAAATCAGGGAAGCGAGGGCCAGGACCAGAAAGACCAGAAAGAAAATCAAGATCAGAAAGACAAGCAAGATCAAAAACAGGACCAGGGCGGAAATCAGGGATCCGGAGGCCAAGACCAGAAAGACCAAAATCAAGATCAGAAGGAGAAGCCGAAGCAAGGCCAGTCACCGCAGCCGGCGGATCAGTCCGAAGAAGGCCGGGAAGAGCAGCGGCCCAAAACCCAGGCAGAGATCCGGGCCGAGCAGATCTTGAACGCGCTGGAAAATGAGGAAAAACAGGTTTTAAAGATGGAAGGCGGACAGAAAAACCCTTCACGCAAGACCCAGTATTTGGTAGACAAGGATTGGTGATGTTTCAGAAGTCACTCGCATTATTTTTCTGTTTCATGGCCATGGCTGTTTCCGCGGTTTTTGCGGAGATGGCGATCGAGACTTCCGTCAGCAAATCCCGCGTGGCGGTCGGGGAGGAGCTGCTGTTGGATATCAGCATTTCCGACGCCAATGGCTCCATTTCCAAACCCGTGGTCAGCTCGATCGAAGGTTTTTCCTATTATTCTCAGGGGCATTCTCAAGAGATCACGATCATCAACGGCCAGCAGAGCACCCGAAGCGTTTTTACCTATGTTTTGATCGCCAACGCGCCCGGTAAAAAAACCATCGGGCCCTTTGAAATCAGCGTCGGCGGCAAAAATTATAAAATCGCCGCGGTCCAGGTAGATGTAGCGCCGGGCGGTTCCGGCTCGCAGGCGCCGCCCAACGCCTCTCCTTATTCCCAAGGCCCGGTGGTTGCGCCTCCGCCGCGGGCATTGCCGCAAGATGGGGTGACGAACCAGGACATTTTCGTGAAAGCATGGCTCGACAAGGATGAGGTTTATGTGAACGAGCCGGCGATCCTGACTTACACCATCTATACCCGTCTTTCTTCGGTCTATAAAGGTTTTGAGAAGGAACCGGTCACGACCGGTTTCTGGGTGGAGGATTTTCCTCCCGAGAAGACGATCCGCCGCACGGAACAAATACTGAATGGTTCGCGCTACGTGGTTGCGGATGTCCGCAAAATGGCGCTTTTTCCCACGCAGGTCGGTGCTTTCACGGTGGATCCCGGCACGATCGCCACAACCGTGGAGGTGAGAGACAGGGACGATTTCGACAGCTTCTTTTCTTACAATATTTTCGGACAGCGGTCGCCGGCGTCGTCCTCTTTTGTCACGCAGGTTTTTTCAAAGATGCTTCCCACGCAATCGGTGTCGCTGGTCGCCAAAGCGCTGCCCGAAGCGGGTAAACCCTCCAATTTCAGCGGGGCGGTCGGAAATTATAGGATCGAAAGCTCAGTCGACAAGACCGAGGCGGAGGAGGGGACGCCGATCACCTATCGCGTCCGTATTTCCGGAAACGGCAACATCAATACGGTCGACACGCCGTCCCTGCCCAAAATGGATTATTTTAAAGTGTACGATTCCTCCAGCTCCGTGCACATTTCCAAAGACCATCTCGTGGTCGAAGGGGAAAAGGTCACCGAGACCGTGTTGGTTGCCAAGAAGGCGGGCGCTTACACCATCCCTCCGCTTGAATTTTCTTATTTTGATACGGCCTCCCGCAGCTACAAGACGCTTCATACCGTCGCGCAACGATTAACGATCACGTCGGGCACAGAGCCCGAGAACCAGCCGGCTTCTTCCGCCGGCATCGAGCCGGTCGAAAAAGGAGACGTCGGGGTGCTCGGGAAAGACATCCGATTTATCAAAAAAATAAACGCGAAAAAGGCCTGGATCGGGCAACCCCTCTACCGAAACCGTCTTTACTGGACGCTCGATCTTCTTTTGTTGATCGGTTTTTTTGTTTTTCTCTTTTTATCGGGAAGGAGGACGGGGGACGCTAACGACTTGCGGGGCATGCGGTTACGACGCTCTCACCGCGTGGCCCGTCAACGCTTGAGAAAATCGGAACACTTATTGAAAAAAGAGGATCATGACGGTTTCTATGCGGAGATCTCAAAGGCGTTGTATGACTATTTCGCGGATAAGTTGAACATTCCCGCTCAGAGAGTGGATCTTGAAACGATCCAAACAGGCCTTGACGGGGGCTCTTCGAGTCCCGAGTTATTGGCCGACATCAAGGCTCTTTTTGATGAGCTGGCCCTCGGAAGATTCGCCAGCGTTGAAAAAAGCGGCGAGCAGATGAAGCGGGTTTATGGGATGGCCGACCGGGTGATCACAACCTTCGAAAAGGCAAAGCTGAAATGAGATCCCTTCTTTTATTTTTATCTTTGTTTGTATGGGCCGGGAATGCCGGTGCAGCCGACCTCGCCGGCTTTGACGCGGCCAACGCCAAATTCGAGGCCCAGGATTATCGGGCGGCCTCAAAATCCTATGAGGATTTGATCCATGCGGGCCAAGGTAGCCCGGCTGTTTATTATAATCTTGGAAATACCTATTTCCGGTTGGGCCAAAAGGGGAAAGCGCTCGCCTCGTATGAACGGGCATTGGCCATTTCTCCGAGGGACCAAGACATCCGCTGGAATCTTGAAATGTTAAGAACCGTTTTAGCCGACCGCATCGAAGCCCCGTCCGATAACCCGGTTTTTTTCTGGGCAAGAAAAGCCCTTGCGGATTATTTTACGATCAATGAGACAAGCGTGTTGTTAAGCGCGCTTCTTCTGTTATTTTTAGCTTTCGCTGTTTTGAATTTTATTTTCCCGCGGACCAAAGCGTGGATCGGCTTCTTTCAATTTTTAACGGCGGCGGCGTTTGTCGCCTGCGCGGCTTTATTTGTTTTGAAATGGACGGATGCCAAAGACCCGCGCGTCGTGGTGTTGGACAAAGAGGTGTATGCTCATTACGGCCCCTCCGGCAAAGAGACCAACGCTTTTTTGCTGCACGAAGGCGCCGAAGGCAAAGTTTTGGACGAAACGCCGGAGTGGTTTTACATTGTTTTAAAGAATAAAAACTCAGGATGGATCCCAAAGAGTTCCTGTGAAACGGTATAAAACAGCGGTCGTTATCGTCGGCCATGGAAGCAAAATGAAAGGTTTTCAGAGAGCCATGGAAAAAGTCGCCCGGCAATTGAGTCGCCGGCGGGCGTTTGATTTTGTGTCTTGCGCGTACTTGGAGATCACGCCGCCCTCGATCGAACGCGCGATCGATTCTTTGGTTGGGCGCGGCGCTACGACCATCTTGGTTTTGCCCTATTTTTTGCTGATGGGCGTTCACATCCAAGAGGATATTCCTGAGATCATCCGGTCTATTCGAGGAAAATATCGCGGAAAAGTGAAGATCATCCTGTGCCCTTATCTCGGGTATCACGAAAAGATCGTCTCGGTCGTCAGCCAGCGTTTGAGCGAAAGAACATGAAAAAAGACGCTAAAGAGACGGCCGTGATCCCATGCGGTGTCGCGCTGATCCGGCGTGATCACATGATCCTGATCGCTCAAAGAAATCCGAAGGACTCTTTTGGCTCTTTTTGGGAATTTCCGGGAGGGAAAAAGACCCCGGACGAGAGTTTCGAGGAATGCGTGGTTCGCGAGATAAAAGAGGAATTGGGCATCGAGGTCTCGGTGGAAAAGAAGTTCATGGAAATTCGCAGGCGCTACAACGACCGCATTATTTGGCTTAATTTTTTTCTCTGCTCTTATCTTGCCGGAGAACCCAGGCCGATCGAATGCCAAAAAGTCCAGTGGGTTTCTCTGAAAGAGCTTAAAGATTTCAAATTTCCTCCGGCGAATGATAGGGTGATTCGGAAGCTCATTAAAGATTTCGATCAAAGATCGCTCGGTGATTGATGGATAAAAATCAAAAAGGGCTTGTGATCGTTTATACCGGTGACGGCAAAGGTAAAACCTCGGCGGCCCTGGGAAACGTGTTTCGCGCGCTGGGGCACGGGTGGAAAGTGCTCGTGATCCAGTTTTTTAAAGGCGATTGGCCGGTCGTGTTTGGCGAGCTCGAGAGCGCGAAACGACATCCCGATCTTGAAATTCTTCAGCTTGGCAAGGGTTTTGTAAAAATTATGGGAGACAAAAAGCCTTTTAAGGACCACCAAATCGCCGCCGCCGAAGCGATAAAATTAGCCAAAGAAAAAATTTTTTCCGGAAAATACGATCTGGTGGTGCTCGACGAGGTGAACTACGCCATTGACTATTTGGACATACGGCTTGTAGAACTAAAAGACCTTATCGAGATCATCGAGAAAAAACCGGAACGTACGCACCTGATATTGACCGGCCGCGCCGCCAAAAAAGAGATCATCGACCGGGCTGATCTCGTGACCGAGATGAAAGAGATCAAACACCCTTATCAAAAAGGGATCCCCGCCCAGAAAGGGATCGATTATTAAATGAAAGAACCTTTTATTCTGGCGCTGGATCTTGGCACGACAGGCAATCGCGCGATCGTTTTTGATAAAAAGCAGAATGTCGTCTCCAGTTTTTATGAGGAATTTCCTCAATTCTATCCGAAACCCGGCTGGGTCGAACACGATGCGGACATGATCTGGAAAAGCGCGCGCTCGGCCCTTTCTAAAACGTTCAAAAAAATTTCGATCAAGAAGATCGCTTCGATCGGCATCACGAACCAGCGTGAAACGGTGCTTCTTTGGGACCGGCGGACGGGCCGGCCCATTCATCGCGCGATCGTTTGGCAGTGCCGGAGGACCGCGCCTCTTTGCGAACGGTTGAAACGGAGAGGCCTCGCCAAGATGATCCATCGGAAGACGGGGCTGTTTCTCGACCCTTATTTCAGTGCGACTAAGCTTACCTGGCTTCTTGAAAATGTCCCGGGTGCCCGGAAAAACGCCACGGCCGGAAAGCTTTTGGCGGGCACGATAGACAGCTGGATTATTTGGAAGTTGTCCGGAGGGCGTCTTCATGTCACCGACCCTTCCAACGCCTCGCGCACGATGCTTTTTAATATTCATACGAAGGCGTGGGACGAGGGCTTGTGCCGGATCTTTGGAGTTCCCAGGCGCGTGTTGCCGGCAGTGGTTCCCTCGAGCGGCGTCATTGGCACGATAGACAAAAAGATTTTTGGGCAG
>Ga0080064_1005064_pt1 | contig 15957 bp, 15 predicted proteins | sample Subgrocontami54m_FD_69260 | JGI IMG/M metagenome (GOLD analysis project Ga0080064, IMG submission 69260) | Subsurface groundwater microbial communities from S. Glens Falls, New York, USA - GMW46 contaminated, 5.4 m (SPADES assembly) (version 2) ...
TGGTCGCGCGCGCGCGCGTCGCACGGGTCGGGCGCTCACGACCCGAACGCACCGGGCGGACGGGCGGCGCGGCGGGCCAGCCGCGCGAGGGGGTACCCGACGAGCGCGAGCGCGGCGGTGAAGATCGCTCCGCCGGCGGCGTCGCCGGCGAGGATGGCGAACGACGGGAGCGGCTGGCCGGCGAGCGCGAGGATGGCCACGTAGAGGAGCGCCGCGACGAGCGCCGCGGCCCCCACCGCCGTCGCGCCCGTCACGAGTCCGGACGGGCGCGCCGGATCGCCGAGGCCGATCGCGGCGACCGCCGGCAGCGCGGCGAGGGCCTGCGCGCCGAGCGGGCCGCCGGAGAGGAGGTCGCTGCCGATGCCGCCGACGAACGCCCACCAGACCGCCTCGCGCGCGCCGGCCGCGACCGACCAGGAGCCCGCGGCGAGGACGATCAGGTTCGGGCGCGCGCCGCCGATCGCGACGAGCGGCGCGACCGATCCCTGGAGCAGTGCCGCGAGGAGTGGCACCGCGAGCGCGAGGACGACGGGCACGAGACCTCCCCCATCATCCCGCCGGATCGCCCGACCGACGGGTCGCCGCTACGAGCGTAGTCCGGCGGGAAGGCTCGCCTCGTGGGTGGCCCCGGCGCCGTCTTCGCTCGCGGCGAGCTCCTCCTCCAGGCGCGGGAAGGGGTCCTCGTCGCGGAGCTTCGCCCCCACGTAGATGAGCACGAGCCGCACGGTGGCGGCCACCGGGACGGCGAGGAGGACGCCGAGCAGGCCGAACGCGGTGCCGCCGGCGAGCAGGCTGAAGATGACGAGCGCGGGGTGCAGGCGGACGATGCGCCCGATGAGGAGCGGGATGACGAAGTAGTCCTCGGCGTGGCGCAGCACCGTGTACAGCGCGGCGATGGCCGCCGCGTAGATGAGCTGCGGCCAGCCGAAGGCGTTGGGGTGCCCGAGCGCGACGAGCACCGCGATCGCACCCGCCGTGATCGGGCCGACGATCGGGATCGTTTCGAGGAGGCCGGTGAGCATGCCGAGCACGAACGAGTACGGCAGACCGAAGAGCGTGAGGCCGATCGTCGTCGCCGACGCCATGATCGCGACGAGGATGAGCTGGCCACGGATGTAGCGGCTGAGGAGCGCGCTCACCTGGCCGAGGAGCGGGATCATCTCGGCACGCTGGCTCGGCGGGATGAAGCCGCGGAACCACCCGCCGAGCTTCGGGATGTCGCGGAGGAAGAAGAACGTCCCGATGAGGAAGACGAGGAACTCGAGGAGGAAGTGCCCGATGGCCGCGGCGAAGGGCACCGCCATGCGCGGCGCGCCCTGGATGAGCTCGGGGATCGCCCGCTGGAAGATGGCTTCGTCGAGCTGGTCGAAGAGGGTGTTGTCGGTGACGTCGGCGACCGAGCGTTGCGCGGTCTGGATGAGGGTCGGCAGCGCGCCCTGCAGGTCGCGGATCTCGGCGAAGGCGAGCGGCACGACGAACCGTCCGATACCAATTATGAACGCGACGACCGCCAGGAAGACCGTCAGCGCGGCGAGGTTGCGCGGCAGGCCGCGCCGCTCGAGCTGGGTGACGACCGGCTGGAGGATGTAGCCGAGGATCGCGGCCCAGATGAAGGGCCGGACGATCTCCACCGTCCGCGACAGCAGGTAGACGGCGAAGAGCGCGATCACGAGCACGACGAGGCGCTTCGTCGTCATGCTCCAGCGTGGAGTGTTCATCGTGATCGGAAGTATGGGTCAGCGCGTGCCTCGGCCGTGCGCCGCCGCCGCAGGTGGCGGCGTCGGATTCCCATCCTCCCAACCTGAACGCTCTTAGAACTCATAAAACAATCTGCGGCAGTCTGTGCAGTGTGCCATCATGGACGACTGCGAGCGGTTTCCGGTACAATGTCTCCGAATGCCACTCATGGTCGTCGATGTCCCGCGAGTGTGATTCGTCCTCTCATGCTACTGTTTCACCGTAATGTTTCCCGTGAAATCAGGCGAGATCGATGAATTCTCAATTGGTTTCCTGCTGGGTCTGCTTGTGGGCGAGGGGCATTTCGGCGGTGATGGACGTCAGCCCCAGATTACCCTGCGCATGCACACGCGCCATGAGCAGACCTTCCGCTGGCTCGAACGCACACTGCCAGGAGGCCGCCTATATGGACCGTACTCACATGGCGGCAGGAATTACTACCAATGGATGGCACGGGGGCCTTTCTTGCGCAATGTCCTGGTGCCGCTCATCGAACAACGCATCGACAGCCTCGATGCACATGTCGCCGGCCGCTTTCTGGTGATGTGTGAGCGCTACCGCCTTGGCAGCAACTCGCTTGAGCAATGGTGGCAGGCGCTACGTCCCGAGGCCACCGCACAGTGACCGTTCTCGTCATTACGAACCAGAAGGGCGGGGTGGGCAAGACGACCACTGCCATCAGCCTTGGGGCGGCGCTCGTCCACCAGGGTATGCGGGTACTCCTCATCGACCTCGATCCACAAGGGAACGCGACGAGTGGGCTTGGGGTCCGCAAGGACAGGTCGAGATCCATCTATGGGGTGCTCCTCCACGACGCGCCGATCCTCGAGGCGGTTTCGGCCACGCCGGTATCCGGTTTCGAGATCGTCCCTTCATCGAGCGAGATGGCTGGTGCCGAGGTCGAGCTTGTTCCGCTCCTCGCCCGTGAGTACAGGCTCCGAGACGCGCTACGCGCGGCCTCCGGCTACGACACCGTGCTCGTCGATTGCCCGCCATCGCTCGGGCTCCTGACCGTGAATGCGCTGGCGGCCGCCGATGGCGTCATCGTCCCGGTCCAGTGCGAGTACTACGCGCTCGAGGGCCTTGCCCAGCTGCTCGACACGATCGAGGCCGTCCGGCAGCGGTTGAACGAGCGGCTCAAGGTGCTCGCGATCGTGCTCACGATGGAAGACCGCCGGAATCGGCTCTCGATGGCCGTGACCGAAGAGGTCCACCGGCACTTCCCGGAGCTGGTCGCCAACACGAGGATCCCGCGGGCGGTTCGGCTTGCCGAGGCGCCGAGCCACGGGCTTCCGATCTCGCTGTACGACCCTGGCTCGCGGGCTGACCAGGCGTACAGGGATCTCGCCGGAGAGCTGGTCGGCCGGCTCGACGCGGCCACACCGATCGCGATGGCGGCGTCGTCTGGTCCTGACAGCCGGGCGTCGTACTCGGTCGGATCGCTCTAGTGGCACGGACTGGCCTCGGCCGCGGTCTCGACGTCCTGCTCGGTCAGGCCCAGAGCGCCGCTCCGGCGGCGCAGCTCGCGGGCACGGGCGAGATACCGCTTGAGAAGATCGTCCCGAACCGGCACCAGCCGCGGACGTCCTTCCCGCAGGAAGGCCTCCAAGAGCTCGCCGCGAGCATCCGGGCCCACGGGGTGCTGCAACCAATCGTGGTTTCACGCGCCGACGGTGGCTACGAGCTCGTCGCCGGCCACCGGCGCGTGCTCGCCTCGCGCCTCGCCGGCCGGACGACCATCCCGGCGGTCATCCGCGAGGAGGTCGCCGACCGGCTCGAGCTCGCGCTCGTCGAGAACCTCCAACGCGCCGACCTCAACGCGATCGAAACGGCGCGCGCCTACAAGCTCCTCATGGAGACCTACGACCTCACCCAGGATCAGCTCGCCGAGCGGGTGGGGAAGTCCCGCTCCGCCGTCGCGAACACGCTCCGCGCGCTCGCGGCGCCGCAGCTGCTCCAAGACGCGGTGGTCGAGGGGAAGATCAGCGAGGGTCACCTCCGCGCGCTCCTTCCGCTACCACTTTCGGAAGCGATCGCGGCCCTCGGCGAGATCCTCGCCAAGGGTCTCTCGGTTCGCGCAGCGGAGGCACTTGCGCGCAAAATGGTGCATCCGACCGGTCGCCCCGTCCGCTCGCGCGCGCGCCTCCGTGGTGACGACCCGGACGTCGCGCACCTCGCGGCGGAGCTTCGCTCGGCGCTCGGGACGAAGGTCGAGATCCTGCGCGGCCGAAAGGGCGGTCGCATCGCGATCGAGTACTACTCGGCCGAGGACTTCGAGCGCCTCTACGAGATCCTGGTCCGCGCCGGCAGGTCGTAGCCGGTGAGGGGTGGCTCGCGCTCGCTCGAACATCGCGGTCGATCGACCTTCGGTCGGACCTGGTAGGAGGAACGGTGGCGGTCAGAGACATCAAGGCGGAGCAGAAGAGCCGCAACGGCGCGAAGCCGCCGGCCTCGTACTCGGCCAAGGACATCCAGGTCCTCGAGGGGCTCGAGGCCGTCCGGCGCAGGCCGGGCATGTACATCGGCACGACCGATCTCCGCGGCCTCCATCACCTCATCCGCGAGGTCCTCGACAACTCGATCGACGAGGCGATGAACGGGACCTGCGACCGCATCGACGTGTGGATCCACGCCGACAGCTCGATCACCGTCGCCGACAACGGCCGCGGCATCCCGACCGACATCCAGAAGCAGACCGGGTTGTCCGCGCTCGAGGTCGTCCACACGATCCTCCACGCCGGCGGCAAGTTCGGCGGCGCCGGCTACAAGGTCGCGGGTGGCCTCCACGGCGTCGGCGTCTCCGTCGTGAACGCGCTCTCGACGCTGCTCCGCGTCGAGGTCCACCGCGAGGGCAAGGTCTTCGAGCAGACCTACGAGCGCGGGAAGCCCAGCTCGAAGGTGCGGATCGTCGCGAAGGGCCAGCACGAGCCGCCGCACCTGATCTGGAAGGCCCAGCCGAGCACGACCGGCACGATCACGACGTTCGTCGCCGACCCGGAGATGTTCCCGGTCATCGAGTGGGATGCCGCGATCGTCCAGCAGTGGCTGCGCGAGACCGCCTACCTCAACAAGGGGCTCTGGCTCGCGCTCCACGACGAGCGCACCGGCGAGGAGGAGCACTTCTACTTCGACGGCGGGGTCGTCTCGTTCGTCCGCCACCTCGACAAGAGCGTGCAGGCGCTGCACAAGCCGGTCTACGTGGAGCGCACCTTCGAGAACGACACGGTCGTGGAGGCCGCGTTCCAGTACAACGATTCGTTCGGCGAGAAGGTCTACACCTTCGCCAACAACATCAACACGATGGACGGCGGGGCGCACCTCACCGGGTTCCGCACCGCGCTCACGCGGACGATCAACGCGCACGCGCGGAAGATCGCCGCGCTGAAAGAGGCCGACCCGAACCTCACGGCCGAGGACGTCCGCGAGGGCCTCACCGCGGTCGTCTCGATCAAGATCAAGGAACCGCAGTTCGAGGGGCAGACCAAGACCCGGCTCGGCAACGCCGAGGTGCAGGGTCAGGTGGCGCAGAGCATCAACGACGCGCTCGGGCAGTTCCTCGAAGAGAACCCTTCCGATGCGCGGCGCATCGTCGAGAAGTGCCTCACTGCCTTCCGCGCGCGCGAGGCCGCGCGGAAGGCCCGCGACCTCGTGCTCCGCAAGGGCGCGCTCGACGGCTTCTCGCTCCCGGGCAAGCTCGCCGACTGCTCCGAGCGGAGCGCCGAGCGGAGCGAGCTCATCATCGTGGAGGGCGACTCCGCCGGAGGCTCGGCGAAGCAGGGCCGCGACCGCCGCTTCCAGGCGATCCTGCCGCTCCGCGGCAAGATCCTCAACGTCGAGAAGGCGCGCGCCGACAAGATGCTCGGCAACGAGGAGATCCGCGCGATCATCACCGCGCTCGGCACGGGCATCGGCGAGTACCTCGACATGTCGAAGCTCCGCTACGGCAAGACGATCCTCCTCGCCGACGCCGACGTGGACGGCTCGCACATCCGCACGCTGCTGCTCACGCTCCTCTACCGGCACTTCCGCCCGCTCATCGACGGCGGCCGCGTCTACATCGGGCAGCCGCCGCTCTACCGCCTCCAGCTCGGCAAGGAGGTGCGCTGGGTCTACTCCGACGGCGAGCGCGACAAGGCGATCAAGGAGCTCAAGGCGCTCGCCAGGACGAAGCGCGACGACCGCAAGGCGAAGGCCGCCGGCGAGGGCGAGGAGAAGGTCGCGAAGGGACGCGCCGCGAAGAGCGCGGCGGACGAGCCGGCCGCCTCGTCCGACGAGGGCACCGACGACGGCAAGGGTGGCCGCGAGCCGGCGATCGCCCGCTACAAGGGACTCGGCGAGATGAACGCCGAGCAGCTCTGGGACACGACGCTCAACCCCGCCACGCGCACGCTCCGCCTGGTGACGCTCGCCGACGCCGAGCAGGCGGATCTCGTCTTCGAGGAGCTGATGGGCAGCGAGGTCGAGGGCCGGAAGAAGTGGCTCATGGCGAACGCGAAGAAGGCGGCGCTCGACATCTAGTGGCGCGCCTTTCGGAGCTCGGCGTGAATTTCGACCACTGGTGCTTCGCCTGCGGTCGGCGGAACCCCGCCGGCCTCCACCTCGACTTCGACGTGGCGACGAATCGCGCCGAGGCGCGCTACACCGGCGACCGCCTGCATCAGGGCTACGACGGCGCGCTCCACGGCGGGGTCGTGACGGCGCTGCTCGACGAGACGATGGGCTGGGCGATCTTCCACCAGGGCGTCTGGGGCGTGACGGCGCGCCTCGCGGTGACCTTCCGCCAGCCCGTGCCGCTGGGCGAGGAGCTCCGCGTGACGGGCGAGGTCGTGCGGGAACGCTCGCGCGCGATCGACACGCGCGGGACGGTGCGCCGCGGCGCGGACGACACGGTGCTCGCGGAGGCCGAGGCGGTGTTCCTCAGGATGCCCGAAAGGCGGCGGCTGGAGCTCGAGCGTCGCTACGCGACCTCGGCCGACGCGTTCGCGAGGGTGCGCGCCGCCGTGGCCGCCGAGGCCGCGGGCGGACCGAGGGGAGAGGGCAGATGATCGAACAGCCGGGCAACGAGCGGACGCTCCCCGTCGACCTCCAGCAGGAGATGCGGAAGGCCTACCTCGACTACGCGATGAGCGTCATCGTCGCGCGGGCGCTGCCGGACGTGCGCGACGGCCTGAAGCCGGTCCAGCGGCGGACGCTCTACGCGATGCACGAGATGGGCCTGCGGAGCGATCGCCCGTTCCGCAAGTCGGCGGCCATCGTGGGCGAGGTGATGGGGAAGTACCACCCCCACGGGGATACCTCGATCTACGACGCGCTCGTGCGCCTCGCACAGCCCTTCTCGATGCGCTACCCGCTCATCCAGGGCCAGGGCAACTTCGGCTGCCTGGCCGGCGACACGAAGGTCGAGCTCGTGAACGGCGAGCACAAGACGATCGCGGAGCTCGTCGAGATGACCCGCCACGGCGTGCGCTCGGAGATCTTCACGGTGGACGCGCACCGCAACGTCCGCATCAAGCCCATCCGCGCGCCGCGCCTCGTGCGCCGGAACGACCCGGTCGTGAAGGTCACCCTGGGGAACGGCACCAGCATCACGTGCACCGGCGACCACCGCTTCATGCTCCGCGACGGCACCTACCGCCCGGCCGAGGCGCTCAAGCCGAAGGACCGGCTCATGCCGTTCGCGCGGACCGCGATCCCCGAGCGCCTCCACCGCACCGGAGCGTTCCCGATCCCGGCCAGCCTCAGCATGCTGGTCAGCTCGGTCGAGCCGGCGGGCTCGGCGGACGTCTACGACCTCACGGTGGACGTGACCCAGAACTTCGCGCTCGCCGCGGGCGTGTTCGTCCACAACTCGATCGACGACGACCCGGCCGCCGCGATGCGCTACACCGAGGCGCGGCCGGCCGCGATCGCGGCGGAGCTCCTGAGCGACATCGAGAAGGAGACCGTCGACTGGCTGCCGAACTACGACAGCCGGCACCAGGAGCCCACCGTCCTCCCGGCGCGCCTGCCCAACCTGATCGTGAACGGCTCCGCGGGCATCGCCGTCGGCATGGCGACGAACATCCCGCCGCACAACCTCCGCGAGGTCGTCGAAGCGGTCAAGCGGCTCATCGAGGACCCCGAGCTCACGAACGACGACCTCTGCGAGACGGTCCTCGGCCCGGACTTCCCGGGCGGCGGGGTCATCTACCGCTACGAGGAGCAGCGCAACGTCGAGACCGGCAAGGCCGAGCGCGTGGACTCCATCCGCCGCGCCTACGCGAACGGCCGCGGGCGGATCCTCATGCGCGCGCGCGCGTTCCGCGAGGAGATCAAGGGCGGCCGCGAGGCGATCATCGTGAGCGAGCTCCCGTACGCCGTGAACAAGGCCACCCTCATCGAGAAGATCGCGGAGCTCGTCGCGGCGAAGAAGCTCCAAGGCATCTCCGACCTCCGCGACGAGAGCGACCGCGAGGGGATGCGGATCGTCATCGAGGTCAAGCGCGACGATTCCTTCGACCGCGTGCTCAACAACCTCTACAAGCACACGGCGATGCAGTCGGCCTTCAACCTCAACATGCTCGCTCTCGTCGAGAACCAGCCGCGGACCCTCTCGCTGAAGGACGTCCTCCAGCACCACGTCGACTACCGCCGCGAGGTCATCCGCCGGCGCACCGACTTCGAGCTCCGGAAGGCGCGCGAGCGCGCGCACATCCTCGAGGGCCTGAAGATCGCGCTCGACCATCTCGACGAGGTCGTGAAGACGATCCGCGCCTCGAAGAGCCCGGAGACCGCGCATCAGAACTTGCGCGAGAAGTTCGGCCTCTCCGACCCGCAGGCGAAGGCGATCCTCGAGATGCAGCTCCGCCGGCTCACCAGCCTGGAGCGGCAGAAGATCGACGACGAGTACCGCGAGACGATCATGCTCATCGCCGAGCTCGAGTCGATCCTGGCGAACCCTCGCCGCGTGCTCGGCCTGATCACGAGTGACCTCGACGAGCTGGCCGAACGGTATGGGGACGACCGCCGGACGAAGATCATGGACGACCTCAGCCGCCAGCTCACCGACGAGGACCTCGTCGCGAACGAGGACGTCGTCGTCACCGTCTCGAGCCGCAACTACGTGAAGCGGATGCCGCTCTCCACCTACCGCGCGCAGCACCGCGGCGGTCGCGGAGTGATCGGCATGGCCACCCGCGAGGAGGACGACGTCGAGCACCTCCTGGTCGCCCGCTCGCACGATCGGCTCTACGTCTTCACGGACCGGGGACGCGTCTTCGCGCTCAAGGTCTTCGAGCTCCCGGACGCCAGCCGTACCGCGAAGGGCACGCCGATCCAGAACATCCTCGAGGCGATGCAGTCGGGTGAGCGCGTCTCCGCGCTCGTCGCGCTCCAGGACGTCACCTCGGCGGAGCACCTCGTCATGGCCACCCGGAAGGGCTTCTTCAAGAAGACCGCGCTCGCCGAGTACGCGACCGTGCGGCGAGCCGGGCTCATCGCGATCGTCCTGCGCAAGGGCGACGAGCTCGCCTGGGTCGCGCCCTGCGGCGAGAAGGACCGGATCGTCCTCGGCACGCGGAAGGGCAAGGCCATCGTCTTCCAGGCGAGCGACGCGCGGCCGCTCGGCCGGCAGACCCAGGGTGTCATCGGCGTGAAGCTCGGCAAGGGCGACATGGTCGTCGGCATGGGCATCGTGCGACCGCGCAGCGAGGTGCTCTCGGTCACCAAGAACGGCTTCGGCAAGCGCACGGCGGAGGGCGAGTTCCCGACCCAGGGCCGGGGCGGCCAGGGTGTGCTCCTCGCGGCGCTCTCGGCGAAGACGGGCGACATCGCCGGGATCCAGGTCGTGGACGAGGCGACCCAGGAGATCCTGCTCATCAGCACGAACGGCGTGGTCATCCGCACCCCGCTCGAGCAGGTCCGCGTCCTCGGGCGCGCGACGATGGGCGTCAAGGTCATGGCGACCGGCGACTCGGAGATCGCGTCGATCGCGACGTTCACCTCGACCGGCACGTCGCAAACGCAGCTGGGCCTGCGCTGAGCGGACGGCGGGCGTGATCGCGCTCGACGACGTGAGCAAGCGCTACCCGAACGGCACCTACGCGCTCCAGGACGTCGACCTCAGGGTCGCGCCCGGCGAGTTCGTCTTCCTCGTCGGCTCCTCGGGGGCGGGGAAGTCGACGCTCATCCGGCTGCTCATCCGGGAGGAGCTGACCACGACCGGGCGGGTCGTCGTGGACCACGACGACGTCGCGAAGCTGCGCGGCGGGGGGATCCCGCGCCTCCGGCGGAAGGTCGGCGTCGTCTTCCAGGACTTCAAGCTGCTCCCCACGCGCACGGTCGCCGAGAACGTCGCGTTCGCGCTCCTGGTCACCGGCCGCGGCGGCCGCGCCGCGCGCGAGGAGACGGACCGCGTGCTCGCGCTCGTCGGCCTCGACCACCGGCGCGACCACTTCCCGCGCGAGCTCTCGGGGGGCGAGCAGCAACGGACCTCGATCGCGCGCGCGCTGGTCAACCGGCCGCGCATCCTCATCGCCGACGAGCCGACCGGCAATCTCGATCCGGTCACGAGCTGGGAGATCATCAAGCTCCTCGTCCGCGTGAACGAGCTCGGCACGACGCTGGTCATCGCGACGCACAACGCGGACATCGTGAACGCGCTCCGTCGCCGGGTCGTCGCGCTCGACCACGGCCGGATCGTCCGTGACGAGCGCGAGGGCATGTACGCCGCATGAGGCGCCTCGGCTACCTCTTCACGGCCGCCTGGCAGGGCTTCTTGCGCAACCTCGTGATGAGCGCGGCGTCGAGCGTCACCGTCGCGCTCATGCTCGTGCTCCTCACCTTCTTCGCGATCGCGGAGCGAGGCCTCGAGCAGGCGGTCCGGCTCTTCGAGTCCAAGGTGGAGGTCGCCCTCTACCTGGAGGACTCGGCGAGGCCTTCCGAGATCCTCGCCCTGAAGTCACGGATCGAGGCCGATCCGGTGGTGTCGCGCGTCGCGTTCGTCACCAAGGACGAGGCGCTCCAGCGCCTCCGGGCGGGCGGGCAGGTCGCGGTCGTGGACCTCGACGCGAACCCGCTCCCGGCGTCGCTCGAGGTGAAGCTCGCGCAAGCGCAGGAGGCGCCGCGGCTGACCGAGCGGCTGCGCCGTGAGGTCGGCGCCGGCGTGGTGAAGGAGCTCGTCGACAACCCCGCCGTCGTGGACGACCTTCTCACCGTCACGCGGCTGCTCTCCGCGGGCGGCCTCGCCGTGCTCGCGATGATGCTGTTCGTGACGCTCTTCGTCATCGTGAACACGATCCGCATCGCGGTCTACGCCAGGCGCGACGAGATCGAGATCATGCGCCTGGTCGGCGCCTCGGACCGCCTCATCCGCTGGCCGTTCATCCTCGAGGGGATGCTCGTCGGCGTGGCGGGTGCCCTCGTCGCGCTCGGGGTGATCGCCGCGCTCGCGCCGACGGTCTCCGGGGCCGTCGCCGCGTTCGCCGGGATCGTGCCCCTCGACTTCGGAGGCGTCTTCGCCGCGCAGCTCGCCGGCGGCGTTCTCGGTCTCGCGCTGCTGGTCGGGGCCGGGGGCGCGGGCCTCTCGGTCCGGTCGCACCTGAGGGCTTGAGCCTCCCTCCTTGACCCGGAGCACGGCCGGGTGCGACGATGGCATGCGTATGGGAGCTCCCCGGGCGACCCGGGGAGGTGGGGACAGGCGGCGACGCTGGCTGGGCGCGGCCCTTGCCGTGCTGTCGGCTGCCTCCCTCGTCGTCGGCGCGATGCCGGCGAGGGCGGAAGACGAGCTCAGCGCCGCGCTCCGCCGCAAGCAGGAGCTCGAGCGGGCCGTCGAGGTCACCCGCCGGAACGCCGAGCGCTACCAGACCGTCGCCGGGCAGTACCAGTCCGCGGTGAACGCCGCGAACTCGCGGATCGCCGATCTCGCGGCGCAGCAGGCGTCGGCGCAGTCCGAGGGGGACGCGCTCGGTTTCGAGATCAGGATCGCCGAGGAGCAGCTCCAGCTCGTCTCGTTCCAGCTCGGCGAGACCCGCGCGTTCGTCGAATCGCTCGGCGCTCAGGGCGACGAGCTCGACCGCCAGCTCGCGCGCAGACAGGAGCTCTACGCCGACCACCTGCGGGCGGCCTACCGCCAGGTCCAGGTCACGCCGCTCGAGATGCTCCTCTCCTCCTCGTCCCTCACCGAGTTCGCGAGCCGCCTCCAGGCGACCGTGCTCCTGAACCGGCAGGACGCCCAGCTCGCCGCGGACATCCAGGGGCTCCGGGCGGCGACCGCGCGGCAGCAGGACGACCTCGCCGGGAAGCAGACCGAGATCGTCGGGCTCCAGGACCAGATCACGACGCAGCGCGAGCGGCTCGCGATGGAGAAGGCCCGCTACGACGAGCTCGTCCGGCAAGCCGACGCCGCGATCGCCACGCAGTCCTCGCTGCGCGCCGACGCCGCGACGAACAAGAGCCAAGCGCAGCGGAACGCGCAGCAGGCCGCCACCGAGGCGGCGCGGCTCAACAGGCAGCTCGAGGAGGCCGAGGCCGCCTACGAGGAGCTCGCCGCGCGACTCGCCGCGCGGAGCGGTCTCGGCGCCTTCGACGGAACGCGGGTGGCGATCTGGCCGATCCGCGGGCCGCTCACGTCCGGGTACGGTCCGCGCTGGGGCGGCTTCCACAACGGGGTCGACATCGCCGCGCCGATGTTCACTCCGGTCCGCGCGGTGTCGAGCGGCCTCGTCGTCACGGTCGGTCGGCCCTACGTCGCGGTGGGCGACACCGCGATCGTCGTCATCATCGCCCACGGGAGCAACTTCTCCACGCTCTACGGGCACCTCGACGACCGCCGCCGGCCACCGGTACAGGTGGGGCAGACGGTGAACGCCGGCGACGTCATCGGCTACGTCGGCATGACCGGCTGGACGACCGGGCCGCACCTCCACTTCATGACGATCGCGAACGGCCGGGCCCGCAACCCCCTGCCCTACCTGCCCTGAGCGTCTGGCCTCGTAGCGCGCGGCCACCCGGCACGGTCGGCTCGCGGGTGGCCTCCCGCGTCCCCTCCCCCGACGACCGTGACCGACTGCCGCATTGACGCCTTCCCCACGCTCATGGGACGATTCGCCGCGAAAGAAGGGAGGTGATGTGGAGTGGGCAATACCTCTGGGAATCCGAAGACCCGTGGTGGCTCACTTCAGCCTTTCGGATATGCATCCAACTGAGGTGACGGCGAACTAACGGGTCGTTCGCGAGACCCGGAACCGAACGCGGCGGCAGCGATGCCGCCGCGTTCTCATGTGTCTCGCACGCCGCGGTCTGCCGGCCGGCCGGGCGCTACCGTCTCCGGTGTGAGTGGAACACCGCACCAGAACGACGCGAAGCAGCCCGGCGCGCCGAGGCCCGCGGGAGCGCGCGCGTCGCTACCGGGACGTCCGGGCCGGCCAGCAGGGGCGCGGCCGGCCGTGCCGCCGAAGGCGGAACCGGACAAAGAGCGGCTCCTCGCCGACAACCGCAAGGCGACCTTCGACTACACGATCGAGCGGAGGGTCGAGGCGGGCATCGCGCTGCTCGGCACCGAGATCAAGTCGATCCGCGCCGGCAGGGTCAACCTCCGCGAAGGCTACGCGCGGATCGAGCGCGGCGAGGCATGGCTGCGCGGCGTGCACATCGCGCCGTGGGACCACACCGGGCTCGACAACCACGAGCCGACACGCCCGCGGAAGCTCCTCCTCCACCGCGGGGAGATCGCGCTCCTCGGCAGCGAGGTGCAGCAGAAGGGCTACACGCTCGTCCCCCTACGCCTCTACGTGAAGCACGGCGTCGCGAAGCTTGAGCTCGGCCTCGCCAAGGGCAAGCGGAAGTACGACAAGCGCCAGGCGATCAAGGAGCGCGAGACCGCGCGCGAGATGGACGCGGCCATCCGGCGGCGCGTCGGCAGGGGCTGACCCGCTCGGGCTACCGGTCGAGGTAGATGATCCGGAAGGACTCCGCGTAGCCGACGCCGAGCCGCTTCCCTTCCTCGGCCATGAAGGCGGTGATGAAGCCCTCCTCGTCGGCACCGAACTGCGAGGCGTGGGCGCGGAGCGCCGCGAGCTTCACCTCGACGACCGCGCCGATGTCGACGAAGCGGTCGCCGGTGCCGAACGCCATGAGGAAGAGCGCCTTCGGCTTGTGTGGCTCGAGCCGCTCGTCCTGCCAGAGCTCGGGGAACATCTGGCGGGTCGAGGCGTCCGGGTTGATCGAGCGCGCGACGACCTCGCCCACGGCGATGTGGTCGGGGTGGTTCACGTAGCGGTCGCCGCCGAAGCGCATGGTCGGGTCCATCGTGATGATCACGTCCGGACGGTGGATGCGAACCTGCCGCGCGACCGCCCTGCGCACCTCGAGCGTCGGCTCGAGGTAGCCGTCCTCGAACTCCAGCCCGACGACGCGCCCCACGCCGAGGATCCTCGCGGCGGCCTCCTGCTCGGCGCGCCGGATGTCGCGGAGGCGCTCGCGGGTCATCGTCTCGTCCTGCGAGCCGGAGGCGCCGTTCGTGACCATGCAGTACGTGACGTCCACGCCGGCGCGGGCCCAGGTCGCGACCGTGCCGGAGACCCCGAACTCGGCGTCATCGGGGTGGGCGTAGACGACCATGGCGCGCTCGATCTCGAGCCGGTCGTCGAACCTCACTCGCGCTTGCGGGCCTTCGATGCTCCGGCCGAGAAGGCACCGTACGAGCGCACCGGCTGCTCGAGCTTCTCATGGTGGTAGTTGTGCACGCTGAGCTCGTGCTCGGTGCGCTCGGCGCTCGCCGCGAGCAGCGCAGTCATCGACCCCTGCTGCATCACCTGGAACCGGACGTCGCACTCGACAAGACGGCAGGGGAATCCACCTGACTTCATCGCTCACCCCTCGCGGCGCGCGTCACCACCCCTGGCGGTGCGCGCAGAGGTCAAGTGTACGTCCTTGGCGAGAGCGACCGTCCCGCATCGCGCGACACGCCGGGTGTCGCCGTTAGGCGTGGGTGCTCGTCTCCTTGTCCAGCGCTTCGACGATCTCGGGGTGCGCGTCGGACAGGCAGCACCGGCAGGACTTGTACCAGGCCCGCACCCCGGCATCGATGGCGAGCGGCTCCGACTCGTGCGCGTGGGAGGTCGGCTCTCCGCTCCCGGTGCGCGCCGCGAGCCATGCCTCGACCTTCGGGATGTAGGAGCTGGGCGACTTCGCGAACCGCATCTGGCAGCCGGCGGCGCAGAACGCGTACTCGCGCTCCGGCCGCTCGAGGGTCAGACCGGCGTCGCGCGCCTCCGCGACGTTCACGATCATGTCGCAGACGGGGTCGAGCATCGTTTCGGGAGCGCTCATCGTTCGATCACCTCTCCGTGGGGTCTCTCGATGCTAGACCGACCGCCCCAGGTCGGCCGCTCGTCGATCCCACGGGGCCGTTCGGTCGCCGCGCGGCCGCCTCGCTAGGCTCGGAGCGTGCGCACGACCGGAGCGGCGAACGCGCGGCTACCCGCGGTCGCGCTCTTCGCCGCGACCGCCGTGCTCCTCGGCCTCACCGCGGGCTTCGGCCTGGGGGTCTGGCTCCTCCTCGCGCGCACCGAGGGCGTCGGGATCCTCGGAGCGAGCTGGCTCGCGCTCGCCCAGGTCCACGGTCGGATCCAGCTCTTCGGCTTTGCCGGCCTCTTCGTCATGGGCGTCGGCCTCCACGTGCTCCCGCGCTTCCGCGCCGCGGCGGCGCCGGCACGCGGTCTCGTCGCCGCGTGCTACGGGCTCACCCTCGCCGGACTCGCCGGCCGCGCGATCGCCCAGCCGAGCCCGGACCTTCCGCTGCGCGGGGCCGTGCTCACGCTGGCCGGCGTGCTGCTCGTCGCCGGCACCGCCGTCTTCGCCGCCGCCGCGCTCGACCGGCTGCGCTCCGGGAGCAACCCGCACCGGACGGACGAGATCGTCATCGCGCTCGGCGTCGCCGCGATGCCGCTCGCCGCGCTCCTCGCCGCGAGCGAGACGATCGGGCAGGCGCCGCTCGTCGTCGGTGCTGCGGCGGACGACCGGGTGGTCTGGGCGATGCTCCTCGGCTGCCTCGCGACGACGATCTTCGGCGTCTGGGCTCGCCTGGCGCCTGGCTTCGTCGCGACGCCGCCGGCGCGGAGCGCGCCGCTCCTCGCGGGTGTCGCACTCTGGGAGGCCGGGGTGCTCGCGCTCGTCGCGGGCGCTCCGCTCGGCGCGGGGCTCCCCCTCCCCCGCGTCCCCGTCCCGCCGACCGCGCCCGCG
>Ga0080064_1005066_pt1 | contig 15954 bp, 14 predicted proteins | sample Subgrocontami54m_FD_69260 | JGI IMG/M metagenome (GOLD analysis project Ga0080064, IMG submission 69260) | Subsurface groundwater microbial communities from S. Glens Falls, New York, USA - GMW46 contaminated, 5.4 m (SPADES assembly) (version 2) ...
CCCGCCTCCGCTTCGCCAGCCGAGGACCATTCTGGCGGAGAAGAAGGGGTTTGAGTAGAAGAAATCATTAAACGGCAAAGTGTGACAATGCAGTTTGTCTCAATAGAGGGGGTCACCCCAGTGGTGTGGGACCGAATGGTGCTGAACGAATGGGGTGGGCGGGCACTGATCGAGAGTTTGGGTTCGTTTTGCCCAGCGGTGCTCGAGATCAGCTACGGCCTGGTGTACACGATTGTTCCGGCCGGATTGGGCATGTTGTATTTCACTGGGCATAGAAAAGCCGAAGACGTGGACCAGTTTCTCTTTACGGTGTTGCTGGCGACGTTTGGAGCTTACTCGTTGTTTCCGTACTTCCCGTCCGAGCCGCCCAGGACGGTATTCCCAGCGCAGGATCTCCCCGGCGTAATTACCGTATTCCGAAGGTTCAATCTTTGGTATCTGGGTGGATACGGCATCCACACGAGTGTATTTCCCAGCGCACATGTTTCCACGGCTTTTGCGGGAGCGTTCGGGCTTCAGTTAGTAATTGGTGAGAGGCCGTGGGTAGGTCGCGTGTTTCTGATACTGGCGATCTTGATTGGAACAGCCACGGTGTATGGGCGCTACCACTATCTGGTGGACGCGCTGGCGGGTTTCGTACTTGCGGTAGGGGCTCGAGCCGCGCTCCAGGCGATCCGCAGGAAGGGAACCGTTACCGGCTCAACCTAACCTGGGACCGCCGAGCGCGTGAGGTGAGACTTTGAGTGCGCACGGTTCCGCCCCCACGAAAACATGCACGGTCTCAACCTCGATGTGGATACGTGGCCGCCGCCAAACGGCCTCGTATCCAACTTCAATTCCTTAGGGCTGCCCATAAAAAAGGCGCGCCGGGTTCGCCCCAGCGCGCCAAGTCTGCCCAACAAATGTCAGCACCATCTCAGGAGATGCAAAGCCCCGTCATCGTTCGCGGCTTCACTCCCAATTCCAGCTTAATACATAGGATTGAGCATTTCGGAGGGTCGGGCGTGTAAGTGATTGATAATATGGAGAAGATTTTTTCCGAATCGTTGTGAACGCCAAAACTCACGAAGCCAGAAATGGCTCGGCCACCTCACTTCGCGTGCTAGCGAGTGGCCGTAACACAATCCAATCGGATAGTGGTTGACCACAAAAGGTTACACTTCTCGACCCACACACTGGTCCATCTTTTGAGGAACACGCGCAAAACGGAGCTCCGGCGGCGAGCGACTTTCGTATTCCTTTCAACATTGGTGGCCCGCCGCCGGGCCCTTTGCGCTTACTGTAGACATTAGACTCCGCCCCGTGGAACACGGATTGCTTCTTCCTTGGCTATTGAGAACTGGAAGGAGGTTTCAATGAAAATCACCAATGTTGGCAGAATCGCGAAACTGGGCGGCGTGTTGATCCTGGCAGGGGTCGGGGCTTGGGGACAGGGATTCCCGCGCCGCGGGAGTCTTACGCGAAACTTTTCCTGAACGGCATCTATATTGGGCTATACGCGATCGTGGAGGAGATCGACGGCAGCTTTCTGACACGGACCATGGGAGATCGGGGTGGATATCTGTATGAGTATGGATGGATCATGAATTGGAACTTCGAGGATCTGGGCGACGATCCAGCCACCTATGTCCCATCGATGTTCAAGCCGGTGACGCAGACGGCGGCGGCGGACGCGATTGTTCGATTGGTGGAGTTTGTGAACGGAAGCGGCGATGCTGATTTTGAGTCCAATATCGCTGAACACCTGGATGTGGAGCGGTTTCTCACCTACGTGGCCATTGAGGCATGGGTGAGTGAGGGAGACGGATTAACGGGCCAGTGGGGGATGAATAACTTCTACGTTTACCGTCCAGCCGGATCGGAGCGGTTCCTGTTCCTGCCGTGGGATAAGGATGGGACATTCGCGGACGTGGACAAGTCTGTGCTGGCCAATCTGGAGAGGAACGTGCTGGTGAAAAGGCTGCTCGGGATAGCAAACCACGCGGAATTCTACCTGAACAAGCTGGAGGAGTTGAGCAAGGAGCATGGGGGCCAGGAGAACTGGATGGCTCGCGTCGCCGAGCGGAAGTACAACCTCATTCGTGAAGCTGTGGCGCAGGATGCGAATAAGCGCGTGACGGAGAATGAGTTTGAGGCGCAAGCGGGCCACGTTCGATATTTCATTGAACACCGGTCCGATATCGTGAGCGAACAAGTGGGAATGCTGCGGACGGCGCCTGTTTTGATGAATGGCCGGTGAGGTTGCCGACGAGGCGAGCTTGACGCGGCGGGTGTGATACGCTGATCACAGACCGGGAGCCAAAATGGAAATTCCGGCTTGGCACTTTTTGGTGTGCGCGCATGGCGCCGCCGTCCCCGGAAAACAAGTAAGGGAATCAAGCCAATGAAAAATATGTATTGGTTCGCGGTGGTGCTGAGTACCGCTTCTGTCTGCCTGGGCGAGACAATCAATTTCGATAAGGCAGTTGCCGGAACGCAACCGCCCGGCTGGACTGTTGCGATGACCCACAAAGGCGGAGCGCCTCAATGGGAAGTGGTCAAAGACGATTCAGCCCCGAGCAAACCAAACGTATTCGCGCAGGTGTCCAAGGACCCGACCGGTGGACGTTTTCCGCTAGCCGTTTATGAGAAGGCGAGCTTCCAAGACGGGAAACTGTCCGTGAAGTTCAAGGCTATCTCAGGCAGTGCAGACCAGGCGGCAGGTCTGATCTGGCGTTACCGGGATCCTGACAACTACTACATCGTCCGCGCAAACGCCCTGGAAGATAACGTAGTGCTGTACAAGGTTGAGAAGGGGGAGCGAGTAGCGCTAGCGCCAAAGGGCACGCCTTCGAAAACGTACGGGGTGAAGCATCGAGTTCCCAAGCAGACCTGGAACACTCTGAGCGTCGGCTTCCACGGCAGCCTTTTTACTGTCAGTTTTGATGGAAAAAAACTGTTTGATGTAGTGGACTCCACCTTCGGCGAGGCAGGCAAGGCCGGGCTTTGGACGAAGGCGGATAGCGTGACCTACTTCGACGACTTCGAGATCGTTGAGACCACCTCGAAATAGTGAGACTCACGCGGAGAGACAATGACTAGATGAGGCGATCCATTCTATGCAGAATTGGCCTATACAAAATTGGCCTATGCAAAATTGGAATCATCGCGGTTGCTCCGCAGATGATCTATGGCCAAACGGATCCAACCGCCCGGCCGAAAGCAAGCTATGCCGGCTCGGTCCGCTGCAAGGTCTGCCATGCCGAGATCTACAGCCGCTGGACCAAGACAAGGATGGCGAACGTCGTCCGTGATCCCAAGGAGCATCCCGAGGCGATAACGCCGGATCTGAACAGCGTAAATCCACTGATCACGTTCAAGAAAGAAGACATCGCCTTCGTGTATGGAAGCAAGTGGAAACAGCGATACTTTCAAAAGATCGGCGACGACTACTTCCCGCTTCCAGCGCAGTGGGACGTGACGAACAAGGTCTGGCGTCCATACAACGTAGCAAAGGGAACCGACTGGTGGACAGAGTTCTACCCGGCGGAGAATACAAAGAGGCCGACGGGGCCGCTTTGCGATGGATGTCACTCAGTGAACTACGACATCCAAACCAAAACCGTCACGGAATGGAACGTAGGCTGCGAAAAGTGTCACGGCCCAGGAGGTGACCACGTGCAGCGTCCGAGCCGGGCAAGCATCGTGAATCCGGCGCGGCTCGATCCCATGCGTGCCACCGATACCTGCCTTCAGTGCCACTCTCAGGGTCAACCGCTCACAAGCCCGATTCAAGGCAAGTACTACGACTGGCCGGTCGGATTTCACGTCGGCTCCGAATTGAAGGATTATTGGAAGCTGGAACCACATAAACCCGGGGAAGTGAGCTTCACTCACTTTGCGGATGGAACCGCGCACAAGAACCGGATGCAGGGAAACGATTTCGTGACCAGCGCGATGTACACCCATGGCGTCTCTTGTTCGAGCTGCCACGATCCCCATGGCACGGCCAACAACGCGGATCTGCTGAAACCCGCAAACGTTCTCTGCTTGCAATGTCACGGTCCGAAGTCCCCGAACGGGCCGCACACCGCGACGATTCAGGAACACACTCATCATCAGGAAGGCTCCACCGGAAACGAATGCATCGCCTGCCATATGCCCCGCATCGCGCAAACGATCGCCAACGTCAATGTTCGAAGCCACACATTCCGTTTCATCACGCCGGCAGCCACGGATTCGCTGAAGGTGCCGAACGCTTGCAACGGATGCCACACGGAAAAATCAACCAAGTGGGCCACGGACAACCTGAAATCGTGGGGGCAGTTCTCGCCGTGGCGCGTGGGAAACTGACATGGCCGCAGGGTCTCGCGTTATGAAGATCCCCGTCCTGCTCGCCATTCTCGTGAGCCTGACTTCTCCCGTTGCCTCCTCCCAGGACCGGGACACGAGGATCGCTGATCTCGACAAAAAACTCGCGGCAGCTCGCGAGACGGCATCCGCTCTTCAGAAGACCATCGATTCTCTTGCCACTGAACTCGCAAGTCTACGACAGCCCGAAAACGCACCTCCATCAGCGACCGCCTTGCTGGGGGCTCCTGCTGAACCGCTGACCGAGGTCAAGCCCGATGGTTTCAAGAGTCAAATCCTTCGTCCCGATCTCGGCGGTGATGAGCGGGATGCCAAGATGACGGGGCGTCCCGGGCTTTTCATTCAGTCGCGATACCAGAATCTCCCGATCGCGGGGACAACCATAGCGAGTGCGCCTTCAAACTTCGTCCTCACCCGTATGGAGTCGAGGTGGTCAGGCAGACTCTCGGACAAAGTAGGAATGGGGTTCGAGCTTCAGTATCATCCGGCTCCGATGGGTGCGGCGGCGGAGATCGTCAACGACGCGTTTGTTGAATACTATCCGTCGGAACAAATCACCATACGCGCAGGGCAGTTCGTGAAGCCGTTTGGATTCGACGTTCAGCAATCCAGCAGCATCCGGGAATCGCCGGAGCGCGGCATGTTCGCAGGTTATTTCTTCCCCGGTCAGCGAGACAGAGGGGTACTCGTCTCCGCGAAACTCGACAGCATTGGAGCCGCGTGGAAGGGGGCACAGATCTATGCCGGCCTCTTCAACGGGAATCGCTTCTTCGTCGATAACAATCGCCAACTGAACTACAACGTGAGGTTCCGCAAAGTGCTTGATAACATCCCACTGGCTATCGGAGTCTCGGCTCAGCTGGGAAGACAGATTTTCCCGGTTGGAATGATGGTGGCCACTACCAGCGAGAACCTATACGGAGCAGACGTACAATGGGCGTGGCGACGATTTGGAATTCGAGGCGAGCTAATGGGAGGCGACATGCCCTCCACGCTTGTCAGCCTTCAGTCGGAGTTCACCCCTCGCTTTCGGCCAGGTGCTCATTCGGTGGGCGGCGCCGTCTTCACAGCCTTTGCCCTAACGCGTCACAGCCAGATCTACGCGAGATACGATCAATTCAACGGCGATCCGGTGTCCGGACAGAATGTGCGGGCGTTCAACTTCGGATATCTCCGGAAACTTGGTGAACATTCGCGAGTCGCGGCTGACTACCAATTCAAAAACAGACCTTCGTTCAATGACGATTTCGTGAACACTCGGTTTCAAATCGTGTGGAATGTTGTGTATTGAGCGATGCCGATTTGGGAGGACTCTTGAGGCTACTACTTATTCCACTGCTTTCGGCTATGTTGATCCTTGCGGGCTGCTCGAAAGCGAGCAATCCTGCGAAGAACGTAGTTGTATACGTCAGCGAGGACCAGGTTTTTTCGGAACCGATCCTCAAAGATTTCGAGAAGGAGACCGGCATTCAGGTGAAAGCTGTCTTTGACACCGAAGAGGCGAAGAGCACCGGCGTCATGAACCGGCTGCTTGCTGAAAAGAACAACCCGCAAGCGGACGTCTACTGGGCAAACGAACCAGTTCGCGCGGACGTTCTCCGGCAGCAAGGAATCTCGGCGCCATTCAAGCCGGCAAATGCCCAGCAGATCCCGGCGCAGTTCAAGGACGAACAGGGCTACTGGACCGGGTTCTCAGCCCGTGCGCGGGTGCTTGTCGTCAACCGGGCGGCCAAGACCAAGCCTACGAGCGTTCTTTCGTATGTTGATCCAGAGGCGAAGGGCAAAGCAGTGATCGCCAATCCCTTGTTCGGTACTACGACGGCACAAATGGCAGCGCTGTTCTCGGTTTGGGGAGAGGAGAGAGGGAAGCAGTTTCTCGCCGGGCTGAAAGCAAACCAGGTGAAGCTCTCGACGAGCAACGGCGAGAGCGCAGACTTCGTCGGCTCCGGGGAGTTCGAGTTCGCCCTTGTGGACAGCGATGATGCCGTGGACCGGATGCGCCGCGGCAAACCGATCGACATCGTGTACCCCGACCAAGCGGAAGGGGAGGTGGGCGTGCTCATCATACCGAATGCGGTTGCCTTGATTCGGGGTGGACCGAATTCCGAGAATGGAAAACTACTGATCGAATATCTGCTCTCGAAGGAGACGGAACGCAAACTCGCAGTAGCGGATTGCGCGCAGATCCCTCTGAACCGCGGCGTCGAGCCCCCCAAAGAGCTCAAGCCAATCGATCAAATCAGAACGATGAAGGTGAACTATGCGGATCTGGCTGCGAAGCTCCAGGCCATTCAGCCGGTTCTCAAGGAATGGATAGGGTACTGAACAGCAAACGAATCACACTTTGGGTGGCTGTCGCCATATTCGTCATAGCCGGTGTGCTCCCATTGTGTTTCATGCTTGCCGCAAGCCTGACCAGCGCTGCGAACTACACGGCGACACTTGGCAACCCGCGGACGTGGGGCCTCCTCCGAAGCAGCCTGCTCCTGGCGATGTTTACGACCACGCTGGCGAGCTTGGCTGGTGTCACATTGGGCATCGTACTTGCCAAGACCGATCTGCCCTTGCGCTCCGTGTTCGCGGTTGTACTCTCTATGCCGCTGCTTTTTCCTCCCTACATCCTGGCGGTGGGCTGGTATGAAGCGCTCGGCCGCGGCGGCCTCCTTTCGCAGTGGGCCGGTTCCGCAGTAGGTGAGGCGACCTCCGCGTGGCTGTTTGCATTCCCCGGCGCTGTCCTCGTCCTGACGACAGCATTTCTGCCGGTCGTTCTACTGCTGACCATGACCTACTTGCGGGCCGTGAATCCCGCCCTGGAGCAAGCCGCGAGGTTATCCAGCAGGTGGCCTGCTGTCCTCGGAAGCATCACGATCCCCTTGGCGGCGCCTGGAATCGTGTTGTCGCTGGTGTTGGTATTTCTTATGACAATGGGTGAATTCGGCGCACCGGCTTTCCTGCGAGTGGATGTGTTTCCGGTGGCGAGCTTCACTCAGTTCACTGCGTTCTATAATTTCGGGGCAGCCACCGCGGCGGCTCTGCCGTTGGTAGTGGTTGCATTACTCGGACTGGCAGTCGAGCAACGAGTGCTCCGCGAAAAGACGTTTCAGTTCGGATGGGGCCTGCAGCGGGACTGCGAGCAAGTCGCCCTCGGCAGCGCAAGGACACCGCTTTTCCTCCTGATCACATTGACCTCGCTGGTCCTTGTGGCTCTTCCGCTAGGGGCGCTGGTATTGCGCGGGCTCAGTCTCGCGGTGCTGCGTGAGGCACTAGACCGGGCTGGAGCGAGCGCCATCCGCACCCTTGTCTACTCCGCGGTGTCGGCAACCGCGCTCTCGATGCTGGGGTTCTTTCTCGCTTATCTCATCCATCGGCGCGCGGTCGCATTCTGGCGCTCGATTGACGCCGTAGCGCTATTCCTGTTCACGCTTCCAGGAAGTGTGATCGCCATCGGGCTGATCGCCGTTTGGAACAGACCATCCACGAACTGGATCTACGCCACGCCAGCGATCCTTGTCACCGGATTCATCGCGCAATATGCCGCCCTCAGCACGAGGACCATCCTCGCCGGTTTCGCGCAAACCTCACCAAGCTTGGAGGAGGCTGCGGAGGTGGCGGGCGCCGGGTGGTTTCGGCGCGTGCGCGAAATATTAGTGCCACTTGCAATGCCATCGATCCTTGTGAGTTGGGCCGTCACTTTCCTCTTCTGTGCGCGCGAGGTGAGTCTAGCCTTACTGCTTGCGCCACCCGGTCAGGATACGCTCACTGCCCGAACCATGACGCTGATGGCGAATGGCTCGCCGGAGCTGGTCGCAGCGTTGTGTCTGCTCTCGATGAGTCTGACAGCGGTCCCATTGGCCGTGTATGGAGCGGCTAGAACTCTGTGGTGCAAAGCGGTATGAGTGCCATCGAGTTCCAAGGGGTATCCAAGCGTTACAGGGACAGACCCGTGCTTTGTGATCTCTCCTTTCGAATCGAGGAAGGGGAAAGGGTCGTGGTGCATGGCCCTTCCGGTTGTGGAAAGACCACTGTCCTCCGGCTAGTGGCGGGATTCCTCGCCCCAGATGAAGGAAAAGTTCTGGTTGGCGGCCGGGTAGTGGCTTCCGAGGGAATAGCTCTGATCGGTCCCGAACAAAGGCGGTTGGGGATGGTCTTTCAGGATCTCGCCCTTTGGCCGCACCTGACAGTCGCCCAGAATCTCGACTTTGCTCTCAAGGCGCAGGGGCTAGCAGGCGAGATCCGCCGGGAAAGGCTCTCTGACATGTTGGCGCGTGTGCAACTAAGCGGCTCGGAGGATGTCTACCCAGCCCGACTTTCCGGCGGCCAGCAACAGCGCGTCGCAATCGCACGCGCCCTCGTCGCGCAACCGCTCGCAGTTCTGATGGATGAACCCCTTTCCAACCTAGATGACGAGCTAAGAGACGAACTCTGCGGACAGATTCTGGACCTGCACGCTCAGCTTGGATTCACCCTCGTCTACGTCACCCACAGCAAGGAAGAGATGCGTAGAATCGGTGTTCGTTCCATTCGCCTGCGCGAAGGTCACCCGGCCGGAATGGGTTAGTTACTTTCCGGCGCAAAAATGCCAAATCCGACCCAAAGGACCACTTGCTCACGCGCGTGGCTCGGTAGCAGTTGTTGATATCGCGAGACTTCATTCTGAGCCGCGACGGTAACGGAGCGGTGGGCGATTCGCGAAAACGAATTTTGCGCCGGAAAGTAGTTAGCAGCCTGTGGTAGACGTCCCGACAGACCAGGAGGCCTGTCCTACATGTTTCGCAAACCGCTGATTCGCCGTTGTGGAATAGGCCTCCTGGCCTGACCTTTTCGGCCCCGGCGACTTCTACCAAAGGCTGGTAGGCGAGCTACATCTCGCGGCGGTTTTCGAGCGATTTCGACATGGTGACCTCATCGGCATAATCGAGGTCCGATCCCACAGGGATACCCATGGCGATGCGGGACACCTTCACGCCCAGCGGCTTGACGAGGCGGGAAAGATAGACGGCCGTTGCCTCCCCTTCCACGTTTGGATTGGTGGCGATGATGAGCTCGCGCACGGCGCCTCCGGCAATCCGTTCCAGCAGCCCATGGATTTTCAAGCGGTCCGGGCCGATGCCGCGCAGCGGAGAAATGGCCCCTTGCAGCACATGGTAGACGCCTTCAAACATGCGCGTGGATTCGACGGGCAGAATGTTGTGCGCCTCTTCGATCACGCAGATAACACCTTGATCACGGTTCGGGTCGAGGCAGTAGGGGCAGAATTCGCCTTCGCTGATGTTGTTGCACAGCGAACAGATGCCGAGGTTGTCTTTCACCTCGAGCAGAGTTTGCGCAAACCGCGCGGTGTCCTCGCGCGTGCTGCGCAAGACGTGAAATGCCAGGCGCTGGGCGGACTTCTGGCCGATACCGGGCAGGCGTTTGAATTCCTGAATCAGTCGCGCCAGTGGTTCGGCAAAATCGGGCATGATGAGTGGATTAGAACAGGCCCGGGGGCAAACCCATGCCGCCAAGCATGCCGGACATCTTGCCCTTGGCTTCGTCATCGACGCGCTTGGAGGCTTCGTTGAAGGCGGCCATGACCATGTCCTGCAGCATTTCCACGTCGCTGGTCACCTCGGGCTCAATCGTCACGGCGAGCACATTCTTCTGACCATCCATCTTCACCGTGACCATGCCGCCCCCGGCCGAGGCCTCCACCTTGATCTTGGCGATGTCCTCTTGCAAGCGCTGCTGCATTTGCTGCGCCTGTTTCATCATGTTCTGCATGTTTCCGGGAAGTTTCATGGCTGGTTTCCTATTGTTTCAGATTTCGAACGGTGCGCACGTGGCTACCCGGGAAGGCTTCCTGAAAGCGCTGCACCTCCGGATGCGAGAGGGCGCGGCGGGAGAGGTCATCCTCGCCTGGTCCCGGGCCTTGTCCGCCGTCTGAGCCGGCGTCTGGTCCGGGATTGGCGCCGGCGGCCGCGGCTGACCCAGCCGCTCCTTCCGTCTCCGCGGAGACTAAGGTAATCTTCATGTTGCGCCCGGACAGTTTGGCGAGGGTTGTCTTGAGGTCACCGGACTTCAATGCAAGAGCGAACTCGCGAGGGGCGGTGAATCGAACCTCCGCGCCAGCTTCGGCAATTTCGGAATGCTCCACCGCGTCGGCGATAAAGGCGAGGCCCGCCTCGACGAGCGAGGCGTGCAGCCGGCGCTTCAAACTGCCGGGTTCGCCTGGTGAGGCGGGGGGAGGTGGCGGAGACGGCGCCGTCCTGACAGAGGGGCGGATTGCCTGGACCGGCGGCCTCTGCGTGGTGGGGCGCGGGGAGGGGGGAAGCGGATCCGTGGAGCCCATCCCCGACAACATCTCTTCAATCGAATGGATGCGGCCGGCGTGGATCAGGCGCAGCAGGCCGAGTTCCAGATGCAGGCGGGGCTGGAGCGAATATTGCAGCTCCTTGTACAAGTCCAGCGTCAGGCGCAGGTAGCGCGTGAGGTCGGGTTCAGAAAATTTTCCGGCCGTCTCGACGAGCCTGGCCTGTTCCGCGGCGGATGCGGCAATCAGCCGGCTGCCTCCGCCCACCAGCCGGGCGACGAGCAGGTTCCGGAAATAGCGGGCCAGTTCGCGGCAAAAATGCTGCAGGTGATGGCCGTTGCGTTCCAGCTCCTGCACCAGTTCCAGCATGCGGCGTGAGTCGGCGGCTTCCAGCGCTTGCGCGACCTCGCCCATCATGTCGAGGGAAAACAGTCCGAGGAGCTGGCGTACATCGGCGGCCTTCAGATCCGAGCCGCAACAGGCGATGGCCTGATCGAGGGCGGAGAGCGAGTCGCGCACGCTGCCTTCGCCAGCCTGGGCCAGGACGGCGAGGACCTCCTCGCCGGCGGTGATTCCCTCCTGCGCGCAGATCCATTGCATGCGCGTGATCACCTCGGAAAACTCGACGGAACGGAAACTGAACTGCTGGCAGCGGGAAGCAATGGTGGTGGGAATCTTGTGCGCCTCGGTGGTGCAAAGGATGAAAGCCACCCAATCGGGCGGCTCTTCCAAGGTCTTGAGCAGCGCGTTAAAGGCTTCACTGGTAATCTGGTGCGCTTCATCTATGATGAAGACCTTGAAGCGGTCACGCGCCGGACGGTAGCGTACGTTTTCGCGCAGCTCGCGCATCTCGTTAATGCCGCGGTTGGAGGCGGCGTCGATCTCGATCACGTCGACGGAGGAGCCGGAGGCGATCTCGCGGCAGGTCGCACACTGGGCGCAGGGCTCCGGCGTTGGGCCTTTCTCGCAGTTCAGGCACCGGGCCAGAATGCGGGCGACGGTGGTTTTTCCCGTTCCGCGCTGTCCGGAGAAAATGTAGCCGTGGGCGATGCGGTTTTGGGTGATGGCGTTGGAAAGGGTGGAGCGCACATGCTCCTGGCCGATAAGCTCAGAGAATGTCTGCGGGCGATATTTCCGTGCGATGACCTGATACATGAGAGGCCGCAAAAGAAGCCGGGAACAAACGAGAATGCCAGACCCCGGGTAATCCGCGGCACACAGAGGAAACCACTACCGTTGCTTCCTTCCGGACCTGGCGGGGTTTGCGGCTCTCCATTGCACGGAGCCCGGAGTCTGACAATTCACTAGCTTAGCATGCCGGACTTTTTCGCTTCATTTTGAGGACATGAAAGTGGAAGAGGTCCCCGCCCTGACGGGACGGGGCTATCGCGGTTTGCTATTGGGGGGACGATAGCCCCGCTGGTCCATCTACACTAAGAATGCGCCGCACTTGGATATAGTGGAGAGATGTCAACACCGGGCTCGCAAGCGGCTCCTTCTCCTTTCATCGTCTTTGAAACGCTGAACGCATACCAACGCACGGCCGCCCTGCGCGCTGGGATCGAACTGAAGCTGTTCACCGTGATCGGTTCGGGAGCAAAGTCCGCGGCGGCGATCGCGGCGCAAATCGGCGCTTCGGAAAAGGGCATCCGGGTGCTTTGCGACTACCTCACCGTAATAGACTTCCTCACCAAAGAGGGCTCCGAGTACGGCTTGACCCGGGATTCCGAACTATTTCTGGATCAGCGTTCGCCGACCTACATGGGCGGCATTTCCGCTTTTCTTCTCTCCCCCACGCTCACAAAGCCGTATGAGGATCTTGCGGCGATTGTGAGGAAGGGAGGCACCACGATGGACGGGCAAGGCACGGTGGAGCCGGATCACCCGGTCTGGCGTGAGTTCGCCCGCTCCATGGCCCCCATCATGACCATGGCGGGCGAGCTGATCGCGCAAAAGCTCGGTGCGCCATCGGCGGGCGCCTGGAAGGTGCTCGATATCGCCGCGGGGCACGGGCTCTTCGGGATCTCGATCGCGCGGCATAATCCAGCCGCTCAGATTCATGCGCTGGACTGGTCCAAGGTGCTGGATGTGGCCACGGAGAATGCGCAGGCGGCGGGCGTTGGAGCACGGCATCATCGCCTGGAAGGGGACGCGTTTGCGGTGGACTTTGGCGATGGCTACGACGTAATCCTGCTGACGAATTTTCTCCATCACTTTGACATCCCGTCCTGCGAGACGCTCATGAAGAAGGTGTATGCGGCGCTCAAGCCGGGCGGACGCTGCGCCACGCTCGAGTTTGTTCCCAATGACGACCGCGTGAGCCCGCCCGGGGAGGCCACCTTTTCCCTGTTGATGCTCACCGGAACGGCGGCGGGGGACGCCTACACTTTCCGGGAACTGGAATCGATGGCGGCCAAGGCCGGATTTCAACGATCCGAGATTCACGAAATGTCCCCGGTTCCGCAGCACCTGGTCATTTCCTACAAGTAAATTCGAACCGATGATAGAACTGAAGCCTGAATCCGCGGAGCAACTGGCAGCAGCACTGGCCGGTTGCGCGCAAGCCAAGCAAACCATCCTGCTGGGCGGCGCATTCTCCAAGAATCGCATGGCGGGCCCTGTCTACAGCGCCGACACGATGATCAGCACGGCAAACCTCAAAGGCGTGCTGCAATACGAACCGAAGGACCTGACGGTCAGCGTCGAGGCGGGAATGAAGTGGAGCGAGTTGCAACGCATGCTTGCCGCCGATGGCCAGATGATCCCGCTGGACCCTCCCTTCCACCAGCAGGCCACCGTTGGCGGAGTGGTGTCGGCCAACACCTGCGGACCGCGCCGCCGGCTGTACGGATCGCCACGCGATCACGTCATTGGAATGCGCTTTGCCACGCTGGAAGGAAAACTGATTCAGTCCGGCGGCATGGTGGTAAAAAACGTCGCCGGGCTCGACATGGGCAAGCTCATGATCGGATCCTTCGGCACGCTCGCCGCGCTGGCGGTGGTGAATTTCAAGCTGACCCCGGTTCCGCCCGTCAGCCGCACGTTCATTTTCTCCAGCGCTTTGCTGGCGGAAACAATGGAGCAGAGGAATCGCCTGCTCAAAGGCGTGCTACAGCCTTGCTCGATGGATCTGTTCAATCCGCACGCGGCGGCGCGGCTTGGGATGGAAGGCTACACGCTGGCGATCCAGGTGGCCGGCAGCACAACCGTGGTGGACCGGTACACCAAGGAACTGGACGGCTGGCGGACCGTCAACGATGAGAAGGAGGCGGTGCTCTGGAACAAGGTCCGCGAATTCACGCCGCACTTTTTGGCCGATCACGAAGATGGGGCGGTGGTTCGCCTCTCCGGGGAGCTGCAGCAAGTGGGTCCGATGGCGGACGCCGCACCGGTTCCGTTTGTGGCCCGGGCCGGCAACGGCGTCTGCTATGCCTACTTTCCTGATCCTGAATCGGGCGCGGCCTGGTTGAGCGAATGCATCGGCCGGGGCTGGCGCGGTGTCCTGGAATATGTGCCCCAGCGCCAATGCACGGCGGGCGAGCAGTGGCCCAGCCCCGGCGCTGATTTCGCACTGATGCGGAAGGTCAAAGACATGCTCGACCCGGACCATTTATTGAATCGCGGGAGGCTCTATGGCCGCCTCTGAGCTGGCCCGGCTGGATGCGCCTCAGCAGCGCGACCTGGACCGTTGCGTGCATTGCGGGCTGTGCCTGAACGCATGCCCTACTTATCGCGAACTGGGCGTCGAGATGGACTCCCCGCGCGGGCGCATCTATCAAATGGTGCAGGTGGCCACCGGCGCCGCCCCTATTAGCGAGGGCTACAAGGAGCACATCGACCTGTGCCTTGCCTGCCGCGCGTGTGAGACAGCCTGTCCCAGCGGTGTGCAGTACGGGCGGCTGGTGGAGGCGGCGCGCGCGGAGATCGAACAAAAGATGCCTCGCGCCTGGCACGTACGCCTGCTCCGGTTCGCTATTTTCCAAGGGCTGCTTGCTTCCCGCACCGGACTGCGGTTGGTGGCGGGCCTGCTGTGGGCCTATCGCGCATCCGGCCTGCAGAAGCTGGCCCGGTCCACGGGGTTGCTGGAGCAGATGGGCAAACTCGGGCGGCTGGAGAAGCTGGCCCCCGATGCCGAACTGCCGACGTTTTTCAAGCAGTATGGAAAAGTGTTTCCCGCCGAAGGGGGCAGGCGCTACCGCGTCGCGTTCCTGGGCGGCTGCATCGCCAACATCAGTTTCGCGCGGTTGAATGAGGCCACCGTGCGCGTTTTGCAGAAGAATGGTTGCGAGGTGACCGTGCCCGGAGACCAGACCTGTTGCGGTGCGCTGCATGTCCACGCGGGGCTGCGCGAGCCGGCCCGTGCCTTGGCGCGGCAAAATATCGACGCTCTGCTCAAGGGTTCCTACGATGCCATTATCACCAACGCGGCCGGCTGCGGCTCCACGCTGAAGGAGTACCACGAGCTGCTGGAGCATGATCCGGACTACCGCATGCGCGCCCATGAGTTTGTCGGCAAGGTGAAGGACGTTACCGAATTCCTGGCTGAAATGGAGTTGAACACGTCCATGCGAACGCTCGACGTCACAGTCACTTATCAGGATTCCTGCCACCTTGCTCACGGCCAGAAGATCAAGACCGCGCCGCGGCAGTTGCTGAACTCCATCCCCGGGCTGCGTTTCCGCGAGATGCCTTCGGCCGACATCTGTTGCGGCAGCGCCGGCATCTATAACGTCGTAGAGAACGAGATGTCTATGGCGGTGCTGGAAAAGAAGATGGTGAATGTGAATCGCACCAAGGCGGAAGTGATCGCGACGGCGAATCCCGGCTGCATGCTGCAACTGCGGGCCGGGGCGAGCCTGCACGGTAACGGACAGCGAGTGGTGCACGTGGTGGAACTGCTGGACGAGGCCTACCGGGCGGGCTAGCGGCTCTCAATCTGTTGCAGGGTGCGTTGCGCCTGCTGTTGCAACCTCGGATTCGGGCTGCGCAAAAACGGGCGGATCTGATCCAGGTCTTCCCGGTTGCCGATCAGAAAGAGCGCCCGCAGGGCTTCCCAGGCGTGCTGATCGTCGGCGGAAAGCTCCGCCACCGGATCTCCGGCCTTCACTTCGGCGCCATCCTTCTGGAGCAGCTCCCGGACTTCGCCGGGCAGTTGGGCGCGCACCTCGGTCTCCCCAATCCGGCCAAGCAGAGTACCTGAATTGCAGTATTCGCCCGGCTTGAGCCTGTAGCTGACTACGCCTGAAACGGGCGCCTTCAGCGTGGACGGCCGCAGCATCGCCCGAATCTCCGGGAGCCCGGCGGAATCACGAAAC
>Ga0080064_1005067_pt1 | contig 15949 bp, 16 predicted proteins | sample Subgrocontami54m_FD_69260 | JGI IMG/M metagenome (GOLD analysis project Ga0080064, IMG submission 69260) | Subsurface groundwater microbial communities from S. Glens Falls, New York, USA - GMW46 contaminated, 5.4 m (SPADES assembly) (version 2) ...
CATACTCTCAAAGGATTCTGAGATGGCTGTGGAATTAAGCTTTGACAGTTTCAATAATCCTCCCTATAACAACAGCTTCACAGTATTGCGCTCAAAATTTGACAAGTGGTTTGCAAAAAAAGCAGAGGATGCAGGGACATTTGTATTGACTGAAACAGTGGTTGATGATTTCATCTTTGAGAATGGAAAGATTATCGGAGTTAAGGCAAGGAGGGAGGGTGGCGATGTTCTTGCAGATGTGGTTGTTTGCGCAGAAGGCGCAAATTCTCTCCTTGCAGAAAAGGCGGGCCTCAGGAAAAAACCTACAGACCATCAGATGATAACTGCTGCCAAAGAGGTCATAAGCCTTCCACGTGAGGTTATAGAAGATAGATTCAATCTTGAGAATGACGAAGGAATGACTATGGAATTTTTCGGCGATGCTGTTAAAGGGATGATAGGCTCCGGTTTTATCTATACCAATAAAGATTCTTTGTCGGTCGGTGTTGGTTGTCCGATTAGCGCTATGAAGAAAAATAATATGCGTCCCAATGATCTTCTTGATGCGTTCAAATCACATCCGGTGGTAAGAAAGTTTTTAAGGGGAGGGAAGACCGAAGAATTGTCCGCAAAGATGATCCCTGAATTGGGCTGCAAGAATCTCTCAAAATTTGTTGCCGATGGTTTACTCATTGCCGGAGATGCGGCAGGTTTGGTAAATCCGTCTCTTTATCGTGAAGGTTCCAATATGGCGATGGCGTCAGGCGTAATGGCGGCAGAGACGATTCTTGAGGCAAAGGGTAAATGTGATTTTTCAGAATCGGCGCTGAGCGGGTTTACAAAGAAATTAAATGACAGCTTTGTGATGAAGGATTTAAAAAGATATGGCGATACGCCGGAGAAGCTATCTGCAATGCCTCAGTTTTTCAAAGAATATCCTGATGCGATTCTAAAAATGGCAGAAGGATATTTCACAATATCAGACATGCCAAAAAAAGAAATGCAGAAACAGGCATGGTCTGTTTTTAAGGACAAGGTCTCTGTGTGGAAATTTTTATGGGATATGTATAAGGCAAAAGGGTCGATCCTTTGACAGGCTTTAGCAGATTTGGGAATTCGGGTAACAATAATTGACATAATGTAATACATGCTATACGATATATACAAGTTACACATAAGGGGGTTTTTGTATGCAGGCACAAATGATTGTAAGAATAGATGCAGAACTCAAAAATAGACTTGGCAGACTTGCCAAGTCTTCGGGAACGACCACAAGTCAAATGCTCAGGGAACTTATAGAGAACTATGTCGCGGAGCATGATATCGGGACTTATATCGATAACCTGTGGGACAGGGTCGGCAGCAAGCTGAAATCCAAAGGGGTGACGCAGGAGAAAATAAACAAGGCAATAAAGGAAGTTCGCAAAAGGAAGATATGAAGGTCGTAATAGACACAAACATCTTCGTCTCATCCTTTTTCGGGGGAAACCCAAGAAAGATAATCCAGTATTGGAAGGATGAAAACGTTACCCTTTGCCTTTCCAAAGAAATCCTTGACGAATATATAGAGGTCTTAAAAAGGCTTGGCCTTGATGAGGAAGAAGAGTTTGAAGAGCTGATTTCTTTGTTCGCCAAGGGCTTCAATATTATTTTTACAACGAAGACACCAAAGATCAACATCGTTAATGACCCCGATGACGACAAATTTATTGAATGTGCGGTTGCATTAAAGGCAAAAGTGGTAATAAGTGGAGATAAAGCATTAACAGCCGTAGGTGAATATATGGGGATTGAGATTGTAACACCGGCTCAGTTCGTAAAAGATTTTAAAGCGAAGATTGAAAGATAGCCACATTGCGCTATTCCATGAAAGGGCGGACATTGCCCGTCAAATGCGGAAACGATGGTTTGTAGGTTGGGTCAAGCGCAGTTGTAGGGTGGGCACAGCCCACCGGATAAAGAGGCGAGGGTAAACAAGTCAGCTATTTCTCAAACTAAGTGGGGGTATTTTCAATGAAAATAGTAAACGAACACATAAACAAGATTGTAGCAATCGGCAAACGGTATGGTGCTACCCGTCTGATACTGTTCGGAGGTGTGGTAGAAAGACCGGAGGACACAAGAGATGTTGATCTGGCATGCGATGGCATCCCAGGCTGGAAGCTTTATGAATTTGCAGCAAGACTTGAAGAGGAGCTGCATATTCCTCTTGATGTAATGCCGCTTAGCCCTCCAAGCCGTTTTACAAAATACATTGAGATGAAAGGCAAGGCGCTCATATGAATCTGAAAGACCTTCGCGAGGAAATTGCCATTGAGATTTATTATAAGGGGAATAAGGAAAACGAGGACAGGTAGAGGATATTGAAATATTACAGCAAATGACTTTTGACTATTAAAAAAGTTCCAACAACTGTGGAGATGATGATGAAAGAGTTGTGGGCTATGCCCACCGGATGGGGGAGATAGAAGAGATGGGGGGAGAGGTTTAGGTGAAGGATACAGGGGTTGGGATTGCGAGGGGGGAGGAAATAAATGAGTTCTGCACTTATTGATAGTAAATTATTTATAAAGCTTGAGCTTACGGGAACAATTGAGACAAATGAAAACTTTGGAAACAAACCAGAAAACAAAGCCCATTTTGCAACCGATCTTTTGCTATATGATCAAGTAATAATCCCAACACACGACTTTGGGATAATTCCAATTCTAATCAACTGGCTTGGCATTAAAACTTTTTTAGAGGCTATTGATACAAATTCATTATCATTTTTACATAGACATGGATTATTGGGCTATGCTGGCAATGGCAACGGAGTAAGTATCTTTATTGTTCAAGGAGAGCATCTTACATGGTGGCAAGAAGCCCTATTCAGGAAAAAGGAGGTTGCTTTAGAAGCACAATTAGCCAATGTATGCTCCTTCATAACTCCTTCTGAGAGAAATAACTTAATTGATAAAATAAGTACAAAGACAAAGATAGTAGAGTATCCGAATGATCTTTTTATTAAGAATGTTGCTAATGAAAGTTATTTGGACATATTAGGATCGGAAGAACTAAAGAAATTTGTAATAAACTTAACAGGAAAACCTATAATCGACTTAACCAGACTAGTTGAACCAAACCAATTAAAAACTCCGAGGAATGATGGTTTAATAAAAGATGCTGCCGACCTAGTATTGCAGATAGCGGAAATCAATTTTGAAATAATTATGTCTACTCAATCAGAAAATTCTGACATATTTACTTCAGAAGGTTCGGAACTTATTTTGAAAAACAAGCTGAATAGAGCCGGTATCAATAAAACCTATATTGAAGGTTTTTCTTCATTGCTTGATTTAAATAGGATCCCAAATATTGATAGCGCAATCTCTAAAGGGTTAATTACCTTATCTGATATTTGGGATATCAGACAAAAGAATACTTCAAAAGAATTTAGACGTTGGCTTAAAAGAGCCGACACAAAAGATACCAGAGAATTGGAAAGACTCTATAATGACTCATTAGGCATGAAGTCTCTAATTGAATCCTTGCCTCTCAAAACAGTTAGGTTCGTCATTACTACTGCTATCGGGGCTGTTGAGCCAATTAGTGGTTCCTTTATAGGCGCTGTAGATTCTTTTTTTGTAGATAAGTGGTTAAAGGGGTTTTCTCCAAAACTATTCATTGACCAGCTTAGTAAATTACCTCTTTAAGATATTCTATGGGAGGCTACTTAGTTTTTTAAAAAATTAGAGTAAAATCCTTTTTGACCATAGGAAAAATGAGGGACAGCAACCGTTTAAAAATAAGACTGATACTATAGAAACTCAATCAAGGAGTTATAAAGTATGCAGAACTTACTGGAAGAATTAATTCAACTGCTTTCAGAAGATGAGCGTCTTGTTTCTGAGGGGAAGCTCCTAAAAAAACAAATAGTTTCTATGGAAAAAGTAGGAAAAAGTAGGGGAAAAAGTAGGGAAAAAGTAGGGACATCCCAATAAAGGGCGAAAACTAACCGCACCTCTTAATCATTCACTCTGCCAAAATCGCTTGCGAAAGAAGTCTGCTGGCAGAGGAGAGGGTATAATCCAGTATAACTCAGGGCACTTCCCGGTTTACAAGGTGATGGCTATGGTTCAAGTGAGATGCACAAAGAAGGTGCAGGATGCTATGGGTTTAAGGCAGACAGACCTGAGCGGAATTAAGGAGACTGACAGCATCCTCGGCAACTGGTACGCCAACCTATTTACCGTTGACCGGAGAAAGACGCTTATTTTCATGAATGAAAGGACGCTGTTGTCTTTCATTGTTTACGGCATGCGAAAGGATAATATTACTGACTTTAAGGAATATTTTCACAGAGGCTTGAGGCAGTTGCTGATGATAGAGAACATCGGCAATGAAAAGACAGAAGAAATACTGGCGGAATATGAAACGGTGGAAATTACTAAGACAGATAGCCGCACTGTTTTGGGCAATCTAAACGATCTTGTGGACATATATAAATACTCCATACAGTATGATGGTGGTCTGAAGAAGTGTGATTTGACATCGATAATATGCCAGATGAACCGCACTCCGCAGAGAAACCTTGGGTGGAGCTATTCTGTTGATATATTGGCGGAACTGCTCAAAATGAACAGGCATTGAGCGGAAAAACGTGATACATCTATTCTTACACTTATGTTACGAGTGTTTATTCTATGAACCAATTTGAACAAACCTTACAACCTCTTGCACCCAAAACACTTGCGGAGAAACTCTTTCTTGTCAGGTTTAAGACTGATACAGAAAGCCATCTAAAGGTTGACCATGAGAAATGTAAAACGTGCAAAGATAAAAGCTGCATCTACATCTGTCCGGCGGATGTTTATAAAATGGATGAGAAGGAGAATATTACTATTTCCTATGAAGCCTGCCTTGAATGTGGCACTTGCAGGATTGCATGTGATTTTATAGAATGGAAAAATCCAAAGGGCGGGTATGGAGTGTGCTATAGGTATGGGTAAAATACCCGCAATAAAAAATAGGGCATGTTTAACAAGTCTTTTTTATAATAGGAAGTTGCAATTAAAATCTGTTAAGTCCTTGCTTTTCATTTTATGATATGTAAGATTTGATATATGAGGCAGGAGGTAAAAATGAGCGTATTTGAGATATTGAAAAAACATGAGGATATCATCAAGCATAAATATGGGGTCAAAAAAATAGGTGTCTTTGGTTCTTTCGCGCGAGGTGAGGAAGAAAAGGACAGTGATGTTGATATTCTTGTTGAGTTTAAAAACGGCTATGAGATCTTTGATAATTACATGGAACTTAAATTTTTCCTTGAAGATTTATTTGAACGAAAGGTGGATTTGGTAACAACCGAAGCTCTCAGACCTCAATTGAAAGAGGATATTCTAAAAGAAGTCAACTATGCGTAGAAGCTATATATTTTATCTTGAAGATATTCTGGCATCTGCAAGGAAGATCCAAGACTATGCCGGCAATTATTCTTTTGAAGATCTTATAAAAGATGAAATGAAAATAGATGCTACTGTCAGAAATTTTGAAATAATAGGAGAAGCAGCAAGTAAAATCCCTCAAGAGATAAGGGATAAATACCCATCCATCGAATGGAGAAAGATAGCCGATTTCAGAAATGTCCTGGCCCATGAATATTTTGGAATAAACTATAAGATTATGTGGGATATAATCAAAAACAAAATTCCTGATTTACAAAAAGGTATACAAGCTATGCTTGAAAAGGAAAAACCTGCACTATAATTCATTGCGCATAGTTTACTGCTTGCCTTAAAACTTTTTATGAATGACATCATCATAGCCAGCGCAGTCAGAACGCCTGTTGGGAGTTTTAACGGGGCATTGAGTAATATCCCTGCTACAGGGCTTGGCAGTATTGCCATAAACGGGGCAATAAGCGGGGCAGGCATTAAACCAGCAGATGTTGGTGAGGTCATTATGGGAAATGTCCTCAGCGCGGGTCTTGGTCAGGCGCCTGCAAGGCAGGCGGCTATTGGCGCTGGTCTGCCTTATGGGGTTAATTGTCTGGCAGTAAATAAGGTCTGCGGCTCAGGATTAAAGGCTGTGATGCTGGCGGCACAGGCAATTGCCCTTGGTGATGCAGATATAATCGTTGCCGGTGGCATGGAGAACATGAGCCGCGCTCCACACCTCCTTGAAAAGGCAAGGTTCGGTTATAGGATGGGGAATGGCGAGATTATTGACAGCATGATTAAAGACGGCCTGTGGGATGTTTATAATAACCTTCACATGGGTTCTTGCGCTGAGATTGTTGCTGAAAAATACAAAATCAGCAGGGAAGATCAGGATAGATACGGATTGCAGAGCTATAAGAGGGCAATAGATGCTCAGAAAGATGGTTGCTTCAATGATGAGATTATCCCGATAACGATTCCGGCTGGACCTGATAAATTTAAGAGTTTAACAATGGACGAGGAGCCCACAAGACACGACTTTGCTATACTTGCAGAGCTTTCTCCTGTTTTTAAAGAGGGCGGCGGTATAACAGCAGGGAATTCTTCAAAGATAAGCGACGGCGCAACAGCGGTTGTTGTGATGTCAGGGGATAAGGCAAAGGAGTTGGGCATACAACCGATAGCAAGGATTGTTGCATATTCTTCGCAGGGTGTTGAGCCGGAGATGTTCAGCATCGCGCCTGTCGGCGCAATTAAAAAAGTTTTAGAAAAGACAGGACTGAGTTTGAAGGATATTGACCTGTTTGAGATAAATGAGGCATTTGCAGCATCCATGCTTGCAGTTATAAAAGAGCTTGATTTAGATGAGACTAAGTTAAACATTCATGGAGGGGCCATTGCATTAGGACATCCGATTGGCGCAAGCGGCGCAAGAATTTTAACGACTCTGCTTTATGCCATGAAAAGGAAAAATGCAAAGAGAGGCATTGCGGCCATCTGCATTGGCGGCGGCGAGGCAGTGGCAATGCTGGTGGAGAGGATATAAAGATGGATATCAAAACCATCGGTATAATCGGCGCAGGCATAATGGGTTCCGGCATAAGTCAGGTTATGGCATTATCCGGCTTTGAAGTCATAATGATGGATGTGAAGGGAGAGTTTATCCGGAGGGGGCTTGAGAATATAAAGAAGGGCTTTGATAAGATGATTGAGAAGGAGAAGATAACCGCTGAAGAAAAAGAAAAAACCCTTGCAAGGATTTGCACTACCACCAGACTCGAAGACATGGCAAAGGTGGATTTTGTAATTGAGGCCGCATCCGAGATAGCGGAATTGAAAGTTGATATATTTAAAAGGCTTGATGCGGTCTGTCCTGAAAATGTTATTCTTTCTACAAACACCTCATCTATTCCCATCACCCGCATCGCCTCTGCAACAAAAAGGGAAGACAAGGTCATCGGCATGCATTTTATGAACCCTGCGCCTGTAATGAAGCTTGTGGAGATAATAAGAGGTACGATGACATCTGATAAAACATTTGCCGCAGTCAAAGGTCTTGCTGAAAAGATTGGCAAGATTCCTGTAGAATCAAGAGACCGCCCAGGTTTTATAGTGAATAGAATCCTTATGCCGATGATCAATGAAGCTGTTTTTGCATTTATGGAAGGGGTTGCATCTGCTGAAGATATTGATAAGGCAATGACCCTCGGCGCAAACCAGCCAATCGGGCCTCTGGCGCTGGCTGATTTAATTGGCCTCGATACAGCGCTTTCAATTATGGAAAGTATATACAGGGAGACCAGAGACCCAAAACACCGGCCATGTCCGCTGCTTAAAAGATATGTGGATACAGGGGAGTTGGGCAGGAAAACAGGGAAAGGGTTTTACAAATACGGCTAATATGAGAAAAACTATCGCCAGAAGATTGGCAGAATATGCCCACAGTTTACAATTTACTGACCTCCCCGATGAAGTTGTCCATGAAGTGAAAAGGAGACTGATAGATTCCATCGGCTGCGCCCTCGGCGCATTTAACAGCGAGCCTTTTAAAATTGCAAGGAAGATTGCCGGGACAGTAAAAGGGAACGTTGCTGTTCTTGGCGCAAATATCAAAACAACCCCTGACCTTGCAGCGTTCGCAAATGGCGTTGCCATACGCTATCTGGATTATAACGACACATATCTTTCAAAAGAGCCTGCCCATCCAAGCGATAATATATCTGCCTGCCTCGCTGTTGCAGAGGCTGAAAATAAAACAGGGAAGGATTTTATTACAGCTATTGTCCTTGCCTATGAAGTTCAGTGCAGGCTGTGCGATGCGGCATCTTTAAGGCAAAGAGGATGGGATCATGTTACATACGGAGCGTTTTCTTCTACCCTTGCAGCAGTCAAACTTATGGGTTTAAGTATTGAGAAAACCGTGCATGCGTTGGGTCTTGCAGGTGTTGCAAATATTGCGCTCAGGCAGACAAGGGTAGGTGAGCTTTCCATGTGGAAGGGGTGCGCCTTTGCCAATACAGTGAGAAATGCGGTATTTGCGGCCAATTTAGCAAGGTATGGTATGACAGGGCCTGCGCCAATATTTGAAGGTGAAAAGGGGTTTATGAAACAGGTTTCAGGGCCTTTTGAACTTAAAGAGCTTGGCGGCGGGAAAAGGAGGCCGTTCAAGATTCTGGACACATATATAAAATTTTATCCTGCTGAGTATCACAGCCAGAGCGCCATAGAGGCAGCTATTGAATTACGAAAGGAAATTGTAGGGCAGGGCTTTAGCCCTGCGGATGATACACAATCTATTGAGATAAGAACCTTTGACGCTGCTTATGAAATCATAGGCTCCGGCCAGGAAAAATGGAATCCAAAAACACGGGAGACCGCAGACCACAGCCTTCCATATTGTGCGGCTGTTGCCTTGATGGATGGAGATGTGGGCTTGAATCAGTTTTCGGAAAATCGAATAAAGGACTCAAAACTGCACAAACTGATTCAGAAGGTGAAGGTAATAAGAGACAAGGGACTGACCAATCAGTATCCTGAAGCAATGCCGAATCTTATCAAAATTACTATGAGAGACGGCGGACAATTTTCCAATAAAGTTACATATCCCAAAGGTCATCCAAAAAAACCTATGACAGACGATGAGGTGGAAGAAAAGTTCAGGACATTGGCAAAAGGCAATATTTCAGGGCAAAATATTGATAATTTGCTTGATGTTTTATGGAGAATAGAGGAAGTAAAGAATGTAAATAAATTCTTTTCAAGGAGGCTATGTTTGAGAAGCTAAGATTTTTTATTCCTGGTTTTATTTTCTGATTTCTGGTTTTTGTTTTTTCTCATCCCTTTTTGATAAAATTGCACAGCCATATTGTGTTCTTTTAAATTCCTGGAGAAATAATGAGAGCCGTCATTTTTTGAAACAAAGTATAGATAGATGTCAGGTGACGGATTGGTGGCCGCTTCAAGGCTTGCCCTTCCTGGGTTTGCAATTGGTCCGGGAGGCAGCCCGTAAATCTTATAGGTGTTATAAGCCGTTTTGGTTAAAAGGTCTTTTCTTGTAAGGTTTCCGTTAAAGCCATTTATCCCATAAATAACAGTTGGGTCGCTCTCAAGCTTCATACCTTTTTTAATCCTGTTATGAAAAACTGCGGAGATGAGTGGTCTCTCTCTGCCGTCGCCTGTCTCTTTTTCTATAATGGATGCTAATGTAATAATTTGCTTTTTTGACATCATTAAGCCGGAGGACTTCTTATGAGCTATTTCGGCATATACCGTATCAAACCTCTGCGCCATCTTCCTTATAATCTCCTCAGGTGTCATTCCTCTTGTAAATCTATATGTGTCTGGAAACAGGTAGCCTTCAACACTATCGCCGTCTATGCCCAGAGATGCTGCAAATATCCTGTCAAAGGCCTTTCCCAAAAATCCCGATTTTTCCGCAATATTTATATTATCCAGAAGCGTTGCAATATCTTTTATATTATAACCCTCTGGTATGGTAACGGCGTATTCCTTTACCTGCCCATTCACCATTCTATTCAGCACCTCTGATGGAAGGAGGGATGTTGTATATTCGTATTCCCCTGCCTTTATCTTTGTTATTGCCCCTTTGAATTTTGCAAGGTAGTAGAATTTGCCGGCATCTTTTATAATCCCTTCCTTTTCCAGTTCCCTGGCAACGATGCTGAAACTTGCCCCCTGTGGAATAACTATGGTTTTTACAGTTCCTTCTCTGTAAGGCGGTGTGTAAAGAAATGTATATATGTGGGTTAGAAAAAGGGAGACAACTGTTGATAGAATTAGGATAATTGATTCAATCTTCATTTGAAAGTATAGCTATACCCCGCACTTTAAGACTTTTAAAAAGTGCGGGGTATAATCTCAACTTTTATTAAGTTGCAGAGGGGCAGCTTGCGCACGGAGACTGCTTATCATCTTTTTTGCCTGCTCCGGTATCGCAGGGTTTATTTGCGGCATAATCGGTTTTATGCCAGCCTGAGCCTTTGAGCGCGAATGAGGATTGCGACATGATTTTTTCCACGTTTCCGTCTGAGCAGTGTATGCATTTTTTGATAGGTTTATCAGAAATCTTTTGCATTATTTCAAAGCGTCTGCCGCAGGATTTGCATTGATACTCATATATTGGCATTTTAAAAACCTCCTGAATAAATTTAAAATCACGGCTATATTATACTTATTATATGGTTAATTGTCAAAAACAATAAACAGGTTGCACGAATTTAACCGCCCAAAACACCGTGTTATTCAAATATCTTTTTAAAAAATCCCTTGCCTTCCTTTTGTTTCCTCGTCTGGATGAGCCTAAGTTCACTTTGCGCCTCGGACAGGTTCGGGTTTTTCTGCACAGCCTTATTAAAGGCAGTCTCTGCCTCTTCCAGTTTGCCGTCCACTCTATGAATGACGCCCAGGAAATAATATGCCCTGTCCTGTTTTGGATTTGATGCTATGCCATCCTGTATTAGTTCTTTTGCCTTTTTTACCTCTGCCGCATCCTTTGGCGAGAGATTAAAGATTGTCCAGCCCAAGTACGTCTTATATTCCCCCTCATTAGGATTCAGTTTGACAGTCCATTCAAAGGCCTCTCTGGCGCTCTTATAATCCTTTCTTGACAGGGCGACTTTGCCTTTTTGAAACTGAAGTTCTGCATTCATAATATTCGCCGCATCCTGATGTATATCCTGCTTTCCGCCGCTCTTTAAGGATTCTTCATAGGTTCTGCGGGCATTTTCATCCGAAAGTGTGGTGTATGCCGTATTGATAAGGGTAAATATATCCGAGGCAGCCGCCAGCACAGCCTGTATATTGTTGTGATATCTATCCGGATGATACTGCTTTGCCATCTTAAAATACGCCTTTTTAATACCGCCGTTATCTGCATCCTGGCCGATGCCGAGGATCTCAAATGAGTTGAGGGATTTCATCTGAAGGTATTTGCCGGTAAGCTCCTCTATTAAGGCGCTGTCTTCTGAAGACGGCCCCTCCAGGTTTTTTTCTTTTTCCCCATGTTTTAAGATAAGGATATCTGTTGCGAGCAGGGCATAAATAAACGGATAGATGTCTTCCTTTGAGATTGAGAGCCTTGCTTCTATTTCAGATAGTATTTCACCTAATTTTCTCTTTCCGTCTATGAGCGTCAGAACCCTTCTCTCCGCTGGAGTGGGCTGAAAATCCGCCAATGCGTATACGGTTTTATTTGAAAATGAAGCTGTCTGCTCCTTCTTCTCATCTATCTCCGCCTTGATTCTGTCAGCAGGGCAATACCCGCCCTTTAAGGCATGGAGGATGGCATAGGCAGGATGGATAGGATAAAGAAACATGTCTTTTGGCAGTTTTTCTATTGTCCAGTAATGGTATGTCCCGTTTACCCAGTTGAATGCGCTGAATAGTCTTTCCTTTGTCTGAATGTTTAATGCATCATTCAATTGATGCGGAGTTATATGCCCGTTGGATAACAACACCTCTCCCTGTTTCTTTTTTCCATTTAGCATTATTTCCAGGGATTTTTCATAAATATCCTGTGTAATTATCCCTTTTCGCACCACCAATCTGCCAAGCACCTCGTTAAGGGCATTGGAGATGCCGTAGACAGGGACGCCTGTTTTAAAGAAAAACCTCTTCTTGATATTTCTGTCTTCCATATCAAGCGCGCTGGCTGTGTCCCTGGCTGCGAATATATTATGCAAAAGCCTTGGGAATCCAATATCGCTTAATTTTCCCCATTTTTCCTGCATCTAAAATTCCTCTTTTATGCCGATAACTCTTTCGTACAGATTTCTTACCTTTGCTGTATAACTTAAATAATCCTCAAGGAGTTTTTTATCAGCATCGCTGCCGGCATAGCCAAGCCTTTTTGCAAGGCTTTTGAGTTCAGGCGAATCTTTGACAATCTCAGCCTCTGCTCTGTTTTGCACAATCCTTATGCGATTTTCCAGCAGCCGGTAAAACCGGTATGCGTCTTTTAAAATCGTATAATCAGATTCTGAAATAACACGAGTAGCCTTTAATTTTTCAATTGTCCCAAGGGTGTTTGATTCCCGGACAGAAGGCATTTCCCTGCCGACCTTAAGCTGCAATATCTGGACGGCAAACTCCACATCAACAATGCCCCCTTTTCCATATTTAATATTATACCTGCCAAGGCCTTCTTTGGCAATCTCTATTTCCATCCGTTTCCTTATCCTGTAAAGCTCCTTCAACTCTTCATCAGTTGGCGGTGCGGCATATATATGCCTTTGCAAGCCGTTCAATACCCTTCTGCCAAATTCAGCATTGCCGGCGGCAAATCTTGCCTTAATCATGGCCTGTTTTTCCCACATCTCCGCAGTCTCTCTGTGGTATCTTATAAAGGCATCTTCAGACACAACAAGAGGGCCCGAACTTCCTGATGGCCTGAGCCTTGCGTCAACCTTAAATGCAAAGCCTTCCCTAGTGACAGTTGAAAGGATTGTTATGATGCGCTGTGCAAGTTTTGCAAAAAACTCGTGGTTTGATATGGCCTTTGGTCCTAATGTCTCTCCGTTTTTTGAATAGACAAAGATAATATCAATGTCTGAGCTATATATGAGTTCCCCGCCTCCCATCTTGCCAAGGGCAAGAACAGCAAATCTTGCGTCCTCTCCGGGAATGCCGAATCCTTTTTCCAGTTCTATAAATGCAATCCCATATGACTCTATAAGGCAGGCGTCCGCAATATATGTAATCTGTTTTGAAACCGCCTCTGGTTCTATTTCTCCGAATATATCATTTATCCCTATTCTTAAGATCTCGCTGTTCCTGAATATTCTTATGCAATCCAGCCTTGCTTCATAATCTGTAGCTGAATCCAGCATTATTGAAAGTTCTTTTAATAGCTCTTCTTTTTCCTTGATAGGTTTATTCAACTCAGGCGAAAGAAGGGCGTCAAGGTTTTCAGGGTGTTCAATAATCGCCATTGATAAAAATGCGCTTGTGCCAAATAGTTTTGCCAGAAGTTCCATTACTTTTCTGTTTTCTGCCAGGAGCGAATAAAATGTAGTCCTTGCGCCAATGGCGGATATGAACCTTTCCATGTGCTTAAGCGCCAAATCAGGGGCAGGGGATGCGATAATCCGGGTTAAAAGGAATGGGGCTATCTTTTTTAAAAGTATTTTTGCCCTGGCAGGAAAATGGGCAAAAGGGGGGCCGTCCCTTAAGAGTTTAAGATTTTCATAGGCAGTTTCCGGTTCATGGAACCCGGTTTTAGATAATATTTCCATAACCTCTTCTTTCTCCAATTCCTCTCCAAGCATAAGAAGGGCATGTTTTGATATGTCTTGCTCCAACTCTTTTGAAGACTTGAAAAAAAGCGCGTCATATATCTCATGAACAAGGCCGGTCTGTTTTTTGTATTCATCCCGGAAATGTTCTGTTGCCCGCATATTAGTTTTATCCTTGAAACCCAGCATCCTTGCTATCCTTTCTACTTCTGCTGCCTTTGCCGGAATTGCCTGAGTTTGTCTTCCTTCCACAATCTGAATCCGATGCTCCAGGTTTCTTAAAAAGATATATGCGCGTCTTAATATATCCGCTGCATCAGGAGGGGTTATATACCCCTTTTTTTTAAGCTCCTCTATTGCGATCAGGGTATTCTTCTCTCTTATAGTTTTATCCTTTCCTCCGTTTATAAGTTGAATGGCCTGCGCAAAGAATTCTATCTCTCTTATGCCGCCGACGCCTAATTTTACATCAACCACGTCAGGGGCTGCCCGCAGTAAGCTCATGTCAATCTTTTCTTTCATACCCCGTATCTCTTCAATAGCCGTAAAATCTAAGTATCTGCGATAGATAAAAGGCCCTATCATCTTTAAAAATTCCTCTCCAAGCCTTATACTTCCTGCAACAGGCCTTGCCTTTATCATCGCCGCCCTTTCCCATGTCTGACCCCATGATTCATAGTATATCTCAGCGCTTCTGATAGAGTTTGCAAGGTCGCCGCCCTTTCCCTCAGGCCTGAGATCCAAATCAACCCTGAATACAATGCCATCCTCTGTTACACTGCCGATAAGCCTGGTTAGCATCTCCGAGAGCTTTACATAAAAGGCGTGGAGGGGTATTTTGCCTGTTGTTTCGCCCTTGTCTGAGGAATATATATAGATTATGTCAATATCAGAGCTGAAATTAAGCTCCATGCCGCCCAGCTTACCCATGCCTATAATTACGAGTTCCGATTCTTTTCCCGAACCGTCAATATCTGTATAGACAGGCGTTCCATATTCCATCTTAAGCTGTTTGAGACAAAATCCGTATGCAACCTCCAGCGATGCGCTTGCCAGCCCTGACAATTCCAAAGTTGTCTCCTGCATAGATGCAAGGCCAAGTATATCCCTTGCGCCTATTCTTAGATATTCTCTTTGCTTATAGAGACGGAGGGTGCGCGCTATAGAATTGAAATCCCCCTTTAGTCCCCCCTTTTCCAAAGGGGGGTGAGGGGGGATTTGCACCCATGATTGCAATTCTGTCAGGAAGGCTGTCGCGTCTTTTTTAATTTTAAGTCCATCCTCTAAAAAAAATTGCTCCAGATAGATGGGATTCCTTACTATAGTATCTGATAGAAGATTGGAAGAGCCGCATATAATAATAAGATTTTTTAGGTTTTTCTTGCCCTTTATGAAAGAGTTGATTGTCTCTGATGAAAGATGAGAAGCAACCCTCTCCAGATTATTCAGGGCGTTGTCGGGGGATGGCGAAGACATGATAAAATCTACCAATTCTTCAATATGGTCTTTAAATGGAGTCTCGTTTAAAAGCCTTAGATTATGAAGTGCCTTTATTCCATCAGAAAAACCGGATGCCTTCAAATAAAGGATAGCCTCATTTTCTGCCATGTTAAGCGGATTTTTAAGCATAACGGACTTATAAATGAAATTTTTAAGCGATAATTATATACCACATCCCATAGATTGTTGCTATATTAGGCGCGTTATTGTATTATTAGTTTTAAAGACCTGTCTCTGCAATATAACAATATTATGATAGTTGGTATTCCAAAAGAGATTAAAGATAAAGAATATCGTGTTGCCATAACGCCGGCGGGCGTTGATGTCCTTATAAAGGCAGGCCGTAAGGTAATTATTGAGAAGGCCGCCGGCGTAGGCAGCGGGATAACGGATGAGGAATATGCAAAGGCAGGGGCAGAGATAGCCGGCAAGGCCCATGAGGTATTTGAGCGGGCTGATATGATTGTAAAAGTCAAAGAGCCTCTTTCCCAGGAATATCCATTATTAAGAAAAGGACAAATACTCTTTACCTATCTTCACCTTGCCCCTGTGCCTGAATTGACCGTTGCCATGATAAAGAGCGGGGTAATTGCCATTGCGTATGAAACAGTTGAACTTCAGGATGGAAGTCTTCCAATACTAACGCCAATGAGCGAGGTTGCAGGAAAGATAGCTGTTCAGGTGGGCGCATATTATCTTATGAAGGCTCATGGCGGAAAAGGGGTGCTCCTCGCCGGCGTGCCGGGCGTGGAAAAAGGAAAGGTGGCTATCATTGGCGGCGGGGTAGTGGGGACA
>Ga0080064_1005068_pt1 | contig 15948 bp, 15 predicted proteins | sample Subgrocontami54m_FD_69260 | JGI IMG/M metagenome (GOLD analysis project Ga0080064, IMG submission 69260) | Subsurface groundwater microbial communities from S. Glens Falls, New York, USA - GMW46 contaminated, 5.4 m (SPADES assembly) (version 2) ...
CTTCCTTAGCCAGGGTCTTGGCGAAGGCCCCTACCCCGGCCTTGGCCGCGCCGTAGTGCGCATGGCCAGGAGTCCCGCCGCGGATCTGGGCAATCGAGGTCACGTTCACGATACGACCACTCCGCTGCGCGATCATCTGGCGCGCAGCGGCGCGACAGCACAGGAAGACACCCTTGAGGTCGATGGCGATGGTCAGGTCCCACTCTTCCTCGCTCATCTCGACGACGGGCGCAGTCAGAAAGACTCCCGCATTGTTGACCAGCACGTCGAGGCGGCCGCAGCGATCGACGACCGTCCGAACGAGTGTGTCGACATCGCCTACAGCCGAGACGTCGGCACGGACCGGGAAGGCCTCCCCTCCGGCCGCGACGATCTCGCCCGCCACGGCCGACAGCGACGCCGCCGTACGACCGCACACGGCCACTGTCGCTCCCTCCTCGGCGAAGGCGCGCGCGATGCCGCGACCGATGCCTCTGCCGGCGCCCGTGACGATGACGACCTTCCCGGCGAACTCCTTCCGCCCTGAGGTGACTGGTTTCTGCATTTAACCTTCCTGCGGACTCTCCCCGTCCTGTCGGGAAACGACCCGAACAGTTACGTTTAGGGAGTCAGGACGACCTTGCCGAAGATCCCGCGGTGCTCCATGAGGCGCTGCGCTTCGGCCGCTTCGGCCAAGGGCAGGACGCTGTGCAGCACCGGTCGGAGCAGGCCTCGGCTTGCCATGGTGAGCACGTCGAGGAGATCCTGCCGCGTTCCGGCAAAGGACCCGATGAGTGTAATCTGCTTCACGAAAAGGTGCCACAGGTCGATGCCGACTTTGAAGCCCGTGTGCCCCCCGCAGGTCACGAGGCGGCCATTCCGCGTCAGGCAGGCGAGACTCTCCTCCCAGGTGGCGGCGCCGACGTGCTCGAACACCACGTCGACCCCGCGACGCTCCGTGATGCGACGCACCTCCCGGCTCCAGCCCGGGCGCGAGTGGTCCACCACGAAATCGGCTCCCAGCGCCTTCACCTTCTCGAGTTTCCCCGGGTTCCCCGCGGTCGCAATGACCCGCGCCCCAGAGAGCTTCCCGATCTGCACCGCCATGGCACCGATGCCGCTGCCGGCCGCCACAATGAGCAAGTCCTCGGCCTGACGGAGGCGCGCCCGGCTGACAAGCATGTGCCACGCGGTGGCGCCGACGATCGCCATCGCCGCCGCCTCGACGACGCCCAGCCCCTCTGGGAGCGGCACGATGTTCCGCGCGGGGGCAAGCGTGTACTCGGCATAGCCGCCATGGCACATGACTCCGAAGATCCCGCCCCGGAGGCACATGTTGTCCTCGCCGACCCGACACATGCCGCACGTGCCACAGCTCAGGGTGGGCAGGATCACGACGCGGCGGCCCAGCTCGATGCCCTCGACACCTTCGCCTAACTCGGCCACGACACCCGCCACGTCACTTCCCGAGACGTGCGGGAGCGGAGTCTTGAACGGCGTCTGCCCTTCGCGGCTCAGGATGTCCACGCGGTTAACCCCGCACGCCCCCACGCGCACCATCACTTCCCCGGGGCCCGGGCGCGGCGTGGGCGCCTCCTCGAAGCGCAGCTCATCGACGCCGCCGAACCGGTGATAGCGAACCGCGTGCATCATTCCCTCGTCAGCCCCGGCCACTGCCAAGCGCACGCTCCCGATAATTCCGCTGCTTGGCGAGGAACTCGGCCGAATGGAAGCAGAGTCCGTTGGCGACGGCCTCGTGGCGGAGCTCCGTACGTAAATCCACCTGGGCGCCATGCCGGACGACCTGTTTCGACATCAAGACGGCGTCACGGCCTGCCGCCGCGATGGTCTCCGCGACCTTCAGAGTTTCAGACAGCAACTCATCGGGCGGAAATATCTCGTTAACGACGCCCCAGCGCTCGGCCTTGCCGGCGTCGAGCGACCGGCCGGTCATCAACAGCTCCATCGTTCTTGGCTGGCCGATGACGCGCTGGAGGAACCAGGTGAGACCGAAGTCCTGGATCACATCAACCTTGATCGGAATCATCCAGAACCGGGCGACCGGAGAGCTGAAGCGAATGTCGCAGGCCATCGCCATTCCAAACCCCGCCCCGCCCACCGCATCGCCGTTCACCGCGCAGAGGGTAATCTGGGGCAGCTCGTAGATGGCTTGGATCAGGGCATGCTGCCGGTCCAAAAGGCTCTTGCCGGCGAATGCGGATGGCTCGCCTACTCCCTCCATGAAGAACGAGGTCGTGAGATCGACGCCAGCGCAGAACGCACGCCCGTTGGCCGCGAGCACCAACACGCTCGCATCCGACTGGGACACTCGACCAAGTGCGTCGAGTGCCTCGTCCAGCATCTCGGGGCTGAGCGAATTCAGCTTCTCGGGACGGTTCAGCGTAAGCCGCGCGATCCGGCCCTCGATCACGAACTGGATCTGCTTGTACGAGCGGGGGCTGTCGCCGGGGTCGGTCCCCATCACGCACTTCGCCGCGCACCCGCCGGGGCGGTCCGGCTCTGCGTGACACACGCGAGCAGCGCGCCAAGGTTCGGCTGGCGGTCGAGATCCTTGATCACGCCGATGAGTCGCTCGACGTCCTCCGCCGTCTTCTCCATCTCCGGCAACAGCGCCCGCACGAGGGCAGAGTCCTCGTCGAAGCTGAACTTGTGGGTGGTCGCGGTCGTCACGGTTTCGCGGGTCAACTTCCGGCCGTCGATGGTCGTGACCGTGAGCCGGCTTGCGAGGGGGGCGAGCGCGTCATTGGAAACGATCCGGACCCGCTTCGACAGGTCGCCCAGAACCCGGTCGTCGAACCGGAAGAGCCCATCGATCGTCGCCTTGCGGTCGGCCAGGGCTAGGGCCATGCAGAACTGGCCGCTCATGAGTGTCCCCCCTTGATCCCGGAAGGGGCCCACGCTGTCCGTCCCCGGATATTTTGCCTCGTAGGGATTCAGCTCGAGCACGATCTCCTGCACTTGGGCCGGCTTCACGTCGTGCGCCGTCGCGAGGTCGATCATCATGCCGACCGGGCTTTGTTGGATCGCGCACACCGGGTAGGGTTTCAGCGTCACCTCGGACAGCACCCACTCCTTCCCGAGGCCTACCAGTGCCGTGCGCGCATGCTCGACGGTTCCGCCAAAGGCAGTATAGAAACCGGCGACCCCCTCCAGGCTCTCGGCCGCGGCGGCCGCCCCGGCGGCCGCGATCCGCGCTGCAAAGATGCCGTTCCTTCCAGCGAAACCGACTTGAAACCGCCATTCGGTCGAACCTTCTACCCACGTCTGGCCGAGCCCGCCGGCCAGGTTCGCCGCAAACCCCAGTGCTGCGGCGGTCTCACCGGCACCGAGTCCCAACAGGCGCGCGGTTGCCGCCGCTGCGCCGAACACGCCGTAGATCGAAGTGGCGCGAAAGCCCCGGGGCGTCGTGAGGGTGTCGTACTCCCGCCCGACGCGTCCAGCGACTTCATAGCCGAGCACCATCGCCGTGAGGAACTCCTCGCCCGTCCTCCGCTGCGCCTCAGCCATCGCCAAGGCGGCCGGGATGACCGAGGAGCCGGTATGGGTGCTCGAGGGCATGTGCGTGTCGTCCTGGGTGCGCGCGTGCATCAGGGCGGCATTGGCCAGAGCCGCCCCCTCGGCGCTGACCTTCGAGCCGTCCCAGAACAGCGTCGACTCCGGAGGAAGCGCGTAGCAACGGGCAACGAGCCCGTGGACCAACCGCTCCGCCGGCCGGCCGGCCAGCGCGACGCCCAAGTCGTGGAGGAGGCAGGTCTTCGCCCGCTCAACGATCTCTCGAGGCAGCTCCGCGAACTTCGTGTGAGCCACGAACTCGCCTAACGCAGTAGTCACTGTCTTCATCACATGGTCCTCCTCTTCGGCCCCTGGGCCGGAACGTCTTGGTCGTCCAGACTTGCGCGCTCGATCCGAGCTTTGAGATCGCCGAGGAAGCGTGCTCCGCCAGCGCCGTCTGTCACGCGGTGATCGATCGTCAAGCCAATCATCATACTAGGTCGAGCGACCACCCGACCGTCCGCCACCGCCGGCCGCTCGCGGAGCGCGCCGATGCTTAGGATCCCGGCCTGACGCGGATTGAGGATCGACGTAAAGAAGTCAATGCCGAAGCCGCCCAGGTTGGACAACGTGAAGGTGCCGTCTGCCACATCGCCCTGCCTGAGCTTTCCCGCCCGCGCCCGGGCGACGACATCGGCGCGGGCAGCCATGAGATCACCCAGGGAGCGGGCGTCTGCCCGGCGGATGACGGGGACCACGAGCCCGTCATCCAATGCGACGGCAAGCCCCAGGTTGACCTCATCCCACTCTCGGACGCCGTCCGGCGCATACGAGGCGTTGAGAGCGCGGTGACTGCGGAGCGTCCGTGCGGCGAGCCAAAGGAGCAGATCCGTCAGCGTGAGCTTGACCCCCGTCTCCACCTCGAGCCGCGGCCCATGCGTCTCGCGGTACCGGAGGAGCGCTGTACCATCGACTTCCGCGGCGAGGTAAAAGTGGGGCGCTTCCCGGGCACTCCCGGTCATGCGCTCCGCGATCGTCCGCCGCATCAACGTGAGCGGGCGAAGGACAAAGGGTATCCCTCCCGCTTCAATTTCCGCGGGGACCGTGCGGACCTGCTGTGCCGCGGTGGTGGCTTTCCGGATGTCCTCCTCCACGATGGTTCCGTCAGGGCCCGTCCCGATCAGAGTCGAGGCATCGACACCAATGCTCTCGGCCAGCTTCTTCGCTCGCGGTGAAAGCCGCCGGCGGCCCGGGCTCTCCGCGGTGTCCGCCGCCGGCCTGGCCGCCACGACCTTCTCAGGCTGCGCCGGAGCGTGAGTCCCGGGCCGGGCCGGCCCGGCTCGAACACCGGGCTCGACCGATTCGCCGGGCGCCAGGATGGATACAAGAGGGGTCCCGACCGGGACCACTGCGTCCACCGCGACGAGAATCGTGCCCACGACCCCGTCTGCCGGGGACTCCATCTCGTAGGCGACCTTTTCGGACTCGATCTCGGCCACGATCTGTCCTCTGGTAACGTGATCGCCTTCCTTGACGAGCCACGCGACGAGCCTTCCCTCGTCCATGGTCATGCCAAGTGAGGGCATCTTGACCTCGATTAGCATCGAGTCCTCACTTTCTATCGAGGACGGCTCTCACCGCGGCCTGGATCTCGGGAGCCTGCGCATAATACGCGCCTTCGAGCGCCGGGCTGAACGGTACCGGCGCCCACGGTGCCGCCACGCGCCGGATGCGCGCGTCTAACTCCTCCAGGGCTTCCTCCGCAACCATGGCCGCAATCTCGGCCCCGAACCCGAAGGGCTTGACCGCATCGTGTGCGATCACCAGACGGTGCGTCTTCGCCACCGAGGTCAAGATCGTCTCGCGATCAAGCGGCGACAGCGTTCGCAGGTCGATGACCTCGGTATCGATCCCCTCGGTCGCCAGCTGCGTCGCGGCGGCCAGCGCCCGGGGAACCATGGCTCCGACCGCCACCACCGTCGCGTCGGCCCCGCTGCGTCTAACCACTGCCTTTCCGATTGGCGTCAGTACCTCCTCCTCCGAAACGGATTCCGTGGACGTCCACAGACTCAGGCTGTCGATTACGATTACAGGGTTGTCGTCTCGAATCGCGGACTTCAGAAGGCCCTTCGCATCGGCGGGAGTCGACGGCCAGACGACCTTGAGGCCAGGCACGTGACAGAACCATGCCTCGAGATTCTGGCTGTGCTGCGGGCCATTGTTGCGCCCCGCGCCGCAGATGGTCCGAATTGTCAACGGCAGGCGCTGGCGACCGCCAGACATGTAGGAGACTTTGGCAGCCTGGTTCACCACCTGATCCATGGCCAGGCCCATGAAGTCGAAGAACATGATCTCGACCACGGGCCGGAGCCCAGCGAGCGCGGCCCCGACACCGAGACCGGCGATGACAGCCTCGCTGATCGGCGTGTCTTTCACACGCCACGGGCCGAATTTATCCAGGAGCCCGCGGCTCGCGCCGAATGGCCCCCCTGGCGCGGCGACATCCTCGCCAACCAGCGTGACCCGCTCGTCTCGCGCCATCTCCTCGGACAGCGCCTCGTTGACTGCTTTCCAGTACTTCAGCTCGCGCATAAGCGCACCCTCACTAGTTGGTTCGACTCAAGATTCCGCATAGACATTAGCCGTTACCTCATCGAGAGCAGGCAGTGGCGCCGCCTCGGCGAAGGCTACTGCCTCCCGGATCGCGTTCTCGACGTCTTGTTTGATGGCCTCCAGCGGCGGTTGGCCTAAGCCTCCGGGCCCCGTGAGGTACTCCGTAAAGAGCTTTAGCGGGTCCCGCTCTTTCCACCGGTCTTGCTCCCCGGCCGGCTTATAGCGCTGGGGGTCGCCCTCGAAGTGCCCGCGGATCCGATAGGTCTTGAATTCGAGAAACGTAGGACCGCCCCCGCTGCGGGCCAGCTTCACGGCCGTCCCGACGGCGGACAGCACCGCCAGGACGTCGTTGCCGTCAACGGTGACACCGGGCATAGCGTAACCCGCCGCGCGCACAGCCAGATCAGGGACGGCAGCGTGAACGTTTTGCGGGGTATGCTCGGCGTACTGGTTGTGCTCGCAGACGAAGAGCACTGGCAGCTTCCACAGCGAGGCGAGGTTCATGCCCTCGTGGCACACGCCCTCGTTCGCGGCCCCGTCGCCGAAGAAGCACGCGACGACCTGGTCCGACTGGCGAACGCGGCACGCATAAGCGGCACCGACCGCGATCGGGATCCCTCCTCCCACGATCCCGTTCGCGCCGAGGATTCCCTGCGCCGAATCCGCAATGTGCATGGACCCGCCACGCCCCCGGTTTGTTCCGCTTGCCTTGCCCATCAGTTCGGCCATCATCGCCCTCAGGTCGACCCCCTTGGCGATGCAGTGGCCGTGCCCGCGATGGTTCGAGAGGATCAGGTCCCGGAGTTCGAGGCCTCCGCACACGCCGGTTGCCACCGCCTCCTGGCCGATCGACGCGTGCAGGCCGGCAGTAATTTTGCCGTCGACGAGGAGTTGGCACGCCACCTCCTCGAACCGACGGATCGTAGCCATCACCCGGTAGAGCTCGAGGAGGCGCTCCCGGGACAACGGGGCTGGCGCGATGGCGCTCATCTCGACACCTCCCGCGACGGCAACGTCACCGTCGCCTTCCCAGGCGCACACACCTCGCCGCGCTGGTTCGTCTCGGCCAGCTCCAGATCGACTAGGCGCCGACCGCCTTCGATGTGCTTCGCGGTGACACGCCCAGTGCACGTGAGCGTGTCGCCCGGGACGGCCCGGCCGCGATTGCTCCAGCCGAAGCTCACTATCCGCGCCCGGGGCCCCATCCAGCTCATGATCATCTGGAGCAGGAAGGCGCCGTGGAGGTGGGCCTGGACCAGCACGTCGGGGTGACCCTCGCTGAGCGCGTATTCCCGCTCGTAGTGGATCCGATGGGCGTTCCAAGTCACCGCGCTGTAGCGGAACAGTTGCACCGTGGTGGGCACCTTCGCCAGAGCGGGTAGCTCGGTCCCAACGTTGACATCCTCAAAGAACAGCTCGGGCCGGACGGTGACGATTCCCATGGTCTGTGCCTTTCACTTCGCCGCGATGACGGTCTCGCGGCAGGTGACGACGTGCTCGCCACGCTGGTTGGTATAAACGATCTCTGAAATAGAGAACGTCAGCGGCCCCATTTTCGACTCACGCTGGTAGAGATCCACCAGCTTCCGGTGCGCGGTGATGACGTCACCGGGACGCACCGGCGGGCCGAAAGTCAGATCGTGACCGCCACCCATGAGGCGCAGGCCTTGGATCTCGGGGACGAGGTTCTTGGGCTCCGTCCCGTCTTCCTGCAGCGCGTTTTCGGCCGGGCCCGCCTCCCAGCCCAGGACCGAACTGAGAAAGTTGGGCGGAGCCACGATGCCCGGATACCCCGCAGCGCGGGCGGCTGCGTCGTCGAAATAGATCGGGTTGAGGTCGCCGACCGCGATGGCGTAGCGCTGGAAAGCGACCGCCGTGATCTCGCCGAGGGCGCTGACCATCGGGGGGCGCTGGGCAATCACTTCCTTGGTCGGTAGCATTTGCACTCTCCTAATACGGCGTCGCTCGCCGGTGACCAACACACTCGATCCCGGACGCTAAACAGGTCGTCAGCGTCCAGCATGGCCCGTCCGTTCCTGTTCCTCACGCCGGAGGATCTTCTTCTCGATCTTCCCGATGGACGTCTTGGGAAGCGCCTCCCGCAGCTCAACGATCTGCGGGACCTTGAACTTCGCGAGCCGCCCGGCGCAGTGGGCCAGAATCTCGTCGACCGTGAGCTGGGCGTCGGGACGCGGCACCACGAACGCCTTCACCGCTTCGTCCTTGATGAGGTCTGGCACTCCGATGACGGCGCACTCGAGGATTCCCGGGTGTTCCAACAGCGCCCTCTCGACCTCGCTCGCCGACACATTCTCGCCGCCCCGCTTGATGACGTCCTTCTTGCGGTCGTAGAAGTAGACATAGCCGGCCTCGTCCATCGAGCCGTTGTCCCCGGTATGGAGCCACCCATCCGTCACGGTGGCTGCGGTCGCCTCAGGGTTCTTGTAGTAACCCTTCATGATGGTGCGGCCGGGAACGCCCCTCACGATTAACTCCCCGACTTGGCCGCACGGCAACTCGTTGCCGTCGTCATCGACGATCTTGATCTGGCGGTCCACGGCCGGAAGCCCAATAGACGGCCACTTCCTGTTTCCGTCGAGGGGCGCCATGGTGACGATCGTCATAGCCTCGGTCAGGCCGTAGCCATTCAGGAAGGTGACCCCGAAGCGCTCCTCGAAGTCGGCCTTCTCCTTGTCGGTGCAGTTTATGGCGTAGAAGACGACCCTCAGCGCGTGGTCCCGGTCGTCGGGCCGCGGTGGCTGGGCGGCGATTGTCCGCATCAGCGCCGGGACGATGCTCACCATGTTCGCCCGATGCCGTCTCACCTGCTCCCAGAACTTGGTCGCGCTGTAGAGCTCGAGCAGGATCAGCGTCGCGCCGGCCGTGAGGGTCGAGAGAATCGAGATCGACTGGGCGTTGACGTGAAAACACGGGAGTGGCGTGAGATTCCGCTCGCCCGGCGCGAGGCGTACTTGCTTGGATGCCCGCTCGCCGGACCACAAACAGTTGGCGTGCGTCAGCATGACTCCCTTGGGCTGAGCCGTGGTGCCGGATGTGAACAGGATCTCCAGGGTCGACTCGTTGGACAACCGGACCGGTGAAAGCGTGGTCGGTCGCCCCTGCCACAACCCGTCCCACAGCCGCGTCCCCGCCGGCGCGCGATCCGTGCGCGCGAGGAACACACGCCGGATCCCAGGGCATCGCGAAAGGGCCGTGCTGAACATGTCCATGAACGGCGCTTCCGTGACCACCGTCGTCGCGTCCGAGGAGTGCAGCACGTATTCCGTCTCGGCGGACGTGTTCGCGGTGTTGGTCGGGACCATCACCGCCCCGATCTTCGCCAGCGCGAACCACGTGATCAGGAACGCGGGGCTGTTGGGCAGGTGGACCACCACCTTCTCGTCGCGCTGGATCCCCTCGGCCAGCAATCCATTGGCCACCTGGTTCACCCGGGCATCGAACTCGCGGTAGGTGTACCGCTCAATCCGGCCCTCCCGATCCTCGAAGATCAAGAATTCCCGGTCGCCGTAAAGCGCAACCCTCTCCTCGATTAGGTCACGCAGGGTGCGATTGCCGATTAAATCCATAGCCGCCCCTGTCAGTCCCGGAGCATGTTCCGGGCGATCATCATCCGGTGGATCTCTGACGTCCCGTGGCCGATTCGCCAGACTCGCACCTGTCGATAGAAGCTCTGGATCGGCACCTCGCGAGTGTAGCCCATGCCGCCGTAGATCTGCAGCGCGCGGTCGCTGACGCGCTGGGCCATCTCGGTGGCGTAGAGCTTGGCGACGAACGCCTCGTTGCGGATTGCCTGTTTGCTGTCAGCCATCCACGCCGCCTGGTAGACCAGCAAGCGCGCGGCCATCAGTTCCACCTCCGAGTCCGCCAGCATCCACTGGATGGCCTGACGGGTCGCGAGCGCCTGGCCAAACGTGACCCGCTCCTTCGAGTACCTGACCGCCATCTCGAGGCAGCGCTTGGCGATGCCGACATTGAAGGCGGCAATCTTCAGCCGCCCGTGCGTGAGCTGCTCGTCGGCGACGACAAACCCCCCGTTGACCTCTCCCAGGACGTTCTCGTCCGGGACCTCGACGTCATCGAAGAAGAGCGTGTAGGGATCCCAGTCGTCCCCCATGGTCGGAATCGGGTTCGAGATGTTGAGCCCCGGCGCGTTCTTATCGACGAGGAAACAGGTGAGGCCCTTCGACCCCTTGCCAGGGCCCGTCGAGGCGAAGAGCATGATGAAGTCCGCCCGCTCGACGTGCGAGATGAAGGTCTTGCTCCCGTTGATGACCCAGCGGTCGCCCTTCTTCACCGCCCGCGTCTGAACCCGCGCCAGATCGCTCCCCGTCCCCGGCTCGGTGAAGGCGTAGCACGACTTCTTCTCCCCGCGGATGATCGGGTGGAAGTATTTCTCCTTCTGCTTGTCGTTGCAGAGGTATAAAGCGGGCTCCACGTAGCCCCCGAACTCGAACATCAGCGGGCTCCGGTAGAGCTCCTCGTGGATCACGCACATGGCGAGCTGTCCGAGTCCGGCCCCGCCGTACTCGGTCGGCACGTCGAGCGCCCAGAACCCCAGGTCCCGGCCCTTTCGTTCCAGCTCGAGCCGCTTGGGGAACGGCAAGCGCCCATCGAGGCAGAACTCCCGCTCCAGCGGGAACAGCTCGCGCTCGGTGAACTCCCGCACGCTCTTCTGGATCATACGCACTTCTTCGGGAAGCGAAAAATCCACGATGTCCTCCTTCTACGCGAGCCGCCCAGGTAGGTGGCTCTGACGTTGTGGATATTAATGTAACGCGCATAGCTGGTCAATCTTAAACGCGCGCCGACACTCATGTCGTCATTATAACTGCAGTGGCATATCGCTAGCCGACGATCAAGTGCTCGCGCGTGATGATGATTGGCAGATGGCCGTCCGGAAGGAAGTGGGGTTCGTCGCAAGCGCCGACCGCCGCCGTGGACAACTCTGCACCTTCCGCAAACCGCCCAGAGTCCACTTATAAATCGGGGAAAGTTGTTCAAACAAACGGAGCCACTTCTGTCCTCCTTCTGCGCCAGTCCGCGCTAGCCGCCCAGGTAGGCGGCCCTGACCCTGGGATTGTCGCGCAGCGCCTCGCTCCGGTCGTCGAGAACGATGCGCCCGGTTTCCATGACGTATCCACGATGGGCGACCCGGAGCGCCTGGTAGGCATTTTGCTCCACCAAGAGAATCGCCGTCCCCCGCGCGTTGATCCCACGGATGATCTCGAACAGGTCCCGCACGACAAGTGGCGCCAGCCCCAGTGACGGCTCGTCGAGCAGCAGGAGCTGGGGCCGGGCCATGAGCGCCCGTCCGACGGCGAGCATCTGCTGCTCGCCGCCCGAAAGTGTTCCCGCAACCTGCCGTGCACGCTCCCGGAGGCGTGGGAAGAATCCGTAGATCGCGTCCACATCGTCGTTAAGGTCCCGCGACGAGCGGTCCAGCGCGTATGCCCCGAGCCGCAGGTTTTCCCTGACGGTCATGTACGGGAAGACCTTGCGGCCCTCCGGGCATTGGGCGATGCCGAGTCGGACGATCGCCTTCGGGTGAAGACCATCGATTCGCCGGCCGAGCAGTCGGATCGTGCCGCCGCGCGCCGGAAGCAGCCCGGAAATCGTCCGCAGCAGGGTGCTCTTCCCGGTGCCATTGCTGCCCAGAACGGCCACGACCTCGCCAGGGTGCACCACCAGCGACACGCCGCGCAGGGCCTGGACACGCCCATAGAACGCGTTCACACCCTCGACTTCAAGGAGGGGAGGCGCGGGCTGCGTGTCAACACCCCGGGTCGGCACTAGTCGCTCCCCTCGGTGCCAAGGTATGCCGCGATGACCTCCGGATTCTCTTGTACCTCGACAGGCGAGCCTTCGGCGATCTTCACGCCGTGGTCGAGCACCACCACGCGGTCCGAGATGCCCATCACCACCTTCATCCGATGCTCGATGACTCCCACGGTCACGCCGGTCTCCCGGATCCGACGGATCAGCCCGACGAGGCCTTGGACTTCCTCGTCGTTCATACCGGCCGTCGGTTCGTCGAGCAAAAGCAGACGCGGCTTCGTGGCCAGCGCGAGCGCCATGGCAAGTCGTTGCTGGGTTTCTGTCGGCAAATCTGACGCCCGCCGCTGCTCCTGCCCGTCGAGGCCAACGAACTCCAACATCTGGCGCACGCGCTGGTGGCTCTCCCTCTCCTCGCGCTTGAAGCCCGCAGACCGCAGCAGCGCGCCCCGGAGGCCAACACGCGTGCGGCAGTAGCAACTGATGAGCAGGTTCTCGATCACGCTCAACTCGCCGAACAGGCTGGTGGACTGAAACGTGCGCGCGATGCCAGCCTTCGCCACCGCGTGCGGCGGCCAGCCACTGATATCCCTGCCGGCAAAAGAGATGCGCCCCGCTGTAGGACGAATTTGCCCGCCAATGAGATTGAAGAGCGTCGTCTTGCCGGCGCCGTTGGGCCCGATGATGCTAAGGATCTCGCCCTCCTTGACGACTAGATCGAGCCCATTGACGGCCAGCAAGCCCCCGAACTGCCGCGTCAGCGCTTGTATCTCAAGCATGGGGCGTCGTTCGCTCAGGCGACCTTCGCGCGAACCGCCAGAATCTTCGCACGCCCCCGACGATGCCCTGTGGAAAAAATATAATCACCACGATCAACAGGAGACCGAAGATCAGCAGCCGGAACTCCTCGAACAGCCGGAACGTCTCCGGCAGAATCGTCATGACGAATGCGCCCACGATCGGGCCCGCAACCGTCCCGACTCCGCCGACCACGACGAAAAGAATTCCGTTCAGCGAGACCCAGAAGCCCGCGTCGCTAGGGTTAAGGTAAGTGATATACATAGCGTACAGGCTTCCCGCGACCCCGGCGATCATCCCGCTGAGTACGAACGCGAGCAGCGCCAGGCGCATCGCCGGGACGCCGAGGGCCTCCGCGAGATCCTCGTTCACACGGATCGCATGAAACGCACGGCCCACGCGCGAGTCCACCACCCGCCGCACCAAGAAAACCGCCAGGATCAGCACCGCCAGGACCAAATAGTACTGCGCCGGCAACGACTCGAAGGTGATCCGCCCGATGCCGGGCACGGGTAGAGGACTCGCCACCGGGATGCTGGTAATCCCCAGGGGCCCGAATGTCAGATCTTCCCACTTGTCCATCATAATCTGAACGACGAGACCGAAGCACAGCGATGAGATGACGAAATACGGTCCCCTCGTTCTGAGCGTCGGGAGGCCGATGACGAGACCCCCCAGCCCGCCTGCCACGGCTGCCAGGCCGAGCGCCGGCCAGAAGTTCATGCCTGTGCGCACCACGAGCAGCGCCGACGTGTAGCCGCCGATTCCGAACAGCGCGCCGTGAGCCAGCGATAGCAGCCCCGTCACGCCGAGCATCAGATTCATCGACACCGCGAGGATGGCCCAGATGCAGCTCATCACGAGCAGGTGGAGGATATACGTATTCGATATTAGCGCCGGCACCGCCACCCCGAGACCGAGGAGGCCGCATGTCAACAACCATCGAGCCTGGCGCGCCGTCATCTCAATGCGCCCGGCCGAAAAGCCCGGTCGGCCGCACCGCGAGCACAATTACGAGAAACAGGAACGCATAGAGATCCTTGTAGGAAGGCGATATAAACCCGGAAGCGAGACTTTCGACGAGCCCGAGGAGAAAGCCGCCGACGATCGCCCCCGCGACACTACCCATCCCGCCCAGGATAATGATGACGAAGGCCTTGACGATCAGCATGCTCCCCATGGTCGGGAAGACCAGGATTACCGGGCCGATCAGACCGCCCGCGGCGGCGGCCAGCGCACTGCCGACGGCCATGGTGAGCGACGCCACCCGGTCTCCATCGATGCCAACCAGCAGAGCCGCCTCGCGCTGTTGGGAGACGGCCCTGAGAGCCGCACCCGCCATCGTTCGCCGAAGGAACAGTTGGATTGCGATAAAAATGACGATGACGGCGACTACCACCATGATTCGCTGAAGCGGGAGGTGCGCTCCCAGGATCGTCAGCACCTGGCTGTCATATGCCGTCTCGATCTTCCGATAGCTTGCGCCCCATGCGATGAGCGACGAGCTTTCCAGCAAGAAGAGGAGCCCGAAAGCCGCGATGAAACCGTTGACGTGGGGCGCGTCCTTGATGGGCCGGAATATCAGCCGCTCAATGGCGACTCCGAGCAGCGCCATCACCGCCATGGCGATCGCTACCGCCAGGAAGTAGTTCACACGATACAGCGACACCAGGAAAAACGTGATGTACGCCCCAATCATCGCCTGGTGGCCGAGGGCGAAGTTAGGGATGTAGAGCACGCCGTAGATCAGCGTCAGGCCGAGGGCCACCAGGCCATAGACGCCCCCGACCATGATCCCGTTTGCCACCTGCTGGAGAAAGAGTTCCACGGCGCGGCCTCCCCCGACTCGCCGTCCGGCTATTCGCTGATACCCAGGACCTTCTTGTCCTTGAGAAGCCCGAGGTACATCGGGAAGTCGATGTCGCCCTTCTCGTCAAGCTTCGACATCTTGAAAATCGTGTTCGGAATATCGTAGGCGCCGGGGAATGCCTGGCGAATTTTCACGGCGTCGGTCGCGGTACCAGCCTTATCGAGAGCGCGCGCATACAGACGGACGCCCTCGTAGCCGACTCCGGCGATCAGATGCGGCGTCTCATTGTTGTACTTGGCCCGATACTTGCGCTCGAACTCCTGCTTCGCCGGCGAGTTGAGCGCCCACGAGGCCAACTCCACCAGCGTCCCGTTCACCATCTCGGGCGGCAGCAACTCCAGCATTCGCTCACCGCTTGACGCCGCCGAGTTCACGAATGTTCCCTTGAAGCCGAGCTGTCGCGCTTGCTTGATGACAAGGCTGGATGGCTCGTCGACCGTAGTGAGCAAGATCAAATCGGGCTTCTTGGATAATAAACTGGTCAGCTGCGCGTTGAAATCGGTCTCGTTGGCGTCGTAAGAGGCCTTGCCCACAACCACCCGATTCCGCTTCGTCCACTCGCGTTCGAACGCCTGCACCCATTCCTTGCCGAGTTGGGTGTTCACTTCCATGATCGCTACAGACTTCGACGGTACGCCGGTCCGCTCCAGTTGCTTGAGCAACAGTGAAAGCCACCCGTCCATGGTCCGGTCGACGTTGTTGATGAAGCGGATGACCAGCTTGTTGCCCTTCTCGGTGAACGACGGCGACTGCGAAGTCGCCATCAAGAGGAACTCCATCTTCTCGTTAAAGCCCATGAGCGGAAAAGCCGAGAGCGAGGCCGGCGTCATGATCATGGGGACGTGGTTCATCGAGGCCAGGCGGCGGCCGCAGTTGACCGATTTGTCCGACTTGAACTCGTCGTCGCATACGATAGGATCGAGCTCGACCTTCTTGCCCCCGACGGACACGCCTCCTGCCTTGTTGATCTCCTCAGCCGCCATCTGAACGCCGCGCCAGAAATTGGTCCCATAGTGGGCGGCCCCACCAGAGAGGGGCGTGATGACGCCGAACGGCACCTTGTCAGCGGCCGCGACCCCGGACGGCGCGGCGAGGGTGATGGCGGCAAGCAGGGTAAGAATGACAGCGACACATTTGCACTTCATGGCTGAATCTCCTTTTTGAGGGGCTCGCGTCCAAGTAATATCCCGTGACGAACGAACCACATCCTGTCCTAGAGCACGGAACGTGTCAATAATTTTGAAACTGATTTTGAAACTGATTGTTTAAACTGATGGCACACGTGGCAAGACCATTTCGGGTCTGGACACACTAGGCCATGTGGCTCCCGCCGTTGACGTTGAGCGTTTCCCCGGGGATGTACCGAGCCCGGTCCGAGGCGG
>Ga0080064_1005069_pt1 | contig 15947 bp, 15 predicted proteins | sample Subgrocontami54m_FD_69260 | JGI IMG/M metagenome (GOLD analysis project Ga0080064, IMG submission 69260) | Subsurface groundwater microbial communities from S. Glens Falls, New York, USA - GMW46 contaminated, 5.4 m (SPADES assembly) (version 2) ...
CCTCACATTATCGCTTCCCCCGGACTTGTTCCGGGGGTCCACGCATCCTTTCAAGCGCTTCGTGGATGGCCGGATCAAGTCCGGCCAAGGCGATTGTTTGCGGTGAGGCCACCCAACATAAAACCGGTCTAGCCCCTCTCCCGCTGGCGGGAGAGGGAGGGACCCACGCTGAAAGCGTGGGAGGGTGAGGGCGGGGCAGGAAAATCGTGTCAGCGCGGGAAATCTATAAATCGTGGGTGCGACGGGCGAGGGCGCGTTCCCACACGGCGCCGCGCTCCAGGTCGAAGATCAGATCGGCATCCGCCGGCGTGGTGAACCAGTCGCGCCGGGTGATCTCGCCTTCGAGCTGGCCCGCGCTCCAGCCGGTATAGCCGAGCGCGAAAAACGCCTTGTTCGGCCCCTGGTGGCGGCCGATGTCGCGCAAAACTTCCTTGTCGGCGGTCATCGCCACCAGATTGTCGATCGTCAGGGTCGAGTCGCGGCGATAGTCCGGGCTGTGCACGACAAAGCCGTATTGCGGCTGCACCGGCCCGCCCGAGAACACCCGGATCGTGCCCTCGATCTCGGCGTCCTGGTCGCGGTCCTTGGGCGCGCGCTTGCCGCCGGTCTTGTTTTGGGCGGCGGCGAGCAGGCTGGCGATCGGGCGCTCGGTCACCGGGTGATTGATGATGATGCCGAAGGCGCCGGTCTTGTCGTGCTTCAGCATCAGCACGACGGCGTGATGAAACCGCGGATCCTGGATCGCCGCCGAGGCGATCAATAATTGCCCGGCGAGCGATTCGGCCGCGGCGGCATCGCGCGCGGCCCCGCCGGACACGACGCTCGCGGCGACCGCGACCGCCGCCATCCACCTGTTGCGCCCCGTTGCTCGCATCGGCGGTCCGTGTCCCAAGCTGCCTCCGGCCATCATATCAGCCCGTCCGAGGCCGCCAAGCGGCCGTACCGGCCTGAGTCGCCGTCATTGCGAGCGCGGCGAAGCAATCTCGTGCCGATGGGGTTCCCAAGCGCGGGATTGCCGCGGCGCCTCCGGCGCCTCGCGATGACCCCTGAGAAAGCGGAATTCCCTTGAACCCGAATGTGCTCTAGCGTCGGTGCTCGCGCTTCGGCCGAGAGGAAATCGCGATGGCGGACGGCGACGGCGTGACGGCGGCCTTGCTCGATCGGGTGCCGAAGGGGACTGATCTGGTCGAGTGGTATTTCGCGCGGGGCTGGACCGACGGCTTGCCGGTGGTGCCGCCGACCCCTGCCGCCGTCGCCGCGTGCGTCGCCGCGATCGGCGGAGAGCCCGGCCTCGTCGAATGCCGGGTGCCGCCGCGCCACGGCGGCCTGACCCGCGAAATCCTCGCCATCAACATGGTGATGGCGGGGTGCCGCCCCGAATACGCGCCGGTGGTGCGCGCCGCGATGCTGGCCTTGACGACAAAGGCGTTCAACCTCAACGGGGTGCAGGCGACGACCCACATGGCCGGGCCGCTGTTGATCGTCAACGGGCCGATCGCCCGCGCGATCGGCATGAACGGCGGGGTCAACGCGTTCGGCTCGGGCAATCGCGCCAACGCCACGATCGGGCGGGCGATCCGGCTGATCCTGCTGAATGTCGGCGGCGGCTGGCCCGGCGATCTTGACAAATCGACCCTGGGCCATCCCGGCAAGTACACCTATTGCGTCGCCGAGAACGAGGCCGACAGCCCGTTCGCGCCCTACCATGTCGAAAAGGGGTTCGCGGCCGAGGATTCGACCGTCTTCGTGATCGCCGCCGAGCCGCCGCACAGCGTCACCAACCACGTCGCCGACGATCCCGAGGGCATCCTCGACAGCATCTGCTCGGCGATGAGCACGATCGCCAACAACAACGCGGTGTCGTCGGGCCATTGCGCGGTCGTGATCGGGCCGGAGCACGCCGCGACGATCGCCGGCAAGGGCTGGACCCGCCACGACGTCCGAAGCTACCTCCACACGAACGCATACAATCTGTTCGGCCGGCTCGCCTTCGATCACCGCTACGGCCGCATCTACAACCGCAACCTGCCGCGCTGGTACAAGCGCGAGCTGGATTCGCGCATCCCGATCGTGCCGAGCCCGGATCATATCCACCTGTTCGTGATCGGCGGCGCGGCCGGGCGGTTTTCCGCCTTCATCCCGGGCTGGGGCCACATGTCGTCCCCGGTGCTGCGCAATATCGAGGGCACCGGGACCAACACCGGCCCGATCTGCGTCGACGGGACGTGCTATTTGTAGCAATACCGAAAGCGGGGGTCCACGGGCTACGCCGCTTGCCCCGGATTCCCGCTTTCGCGGGAATGACGAATTGCGAAAGAGGGACATATGAAAGGCTACGAGATCGTGTACGACCCGCGCGGGGTGGTCGAGACCGAGCGGGTCATGCCGGCGCCGCGCGTGGCCGGGCTCGACGGCATGCGGCTCGGCGTGCTCGATAACACCAAATGGAACGGCAACCGGCTGTTGCGCAAGACCGCCGCGCGGCTTAGCGGGCAATTCGCCCTGGCGGCGGTCAATTATTACCGCAAGGAGAGCTTTTCCAAGGTCGCGGACGAGGCGCTGATCGCCGCGATCGCCGCTGACAACGACATCGTTCTGACCGCGATCGGCGATTGAGGGTCGTGCACTTCGTGCTGTACGCATGACGGGGTTCGACTCGAGGCGCTGGGGCGGCCGTCCGCGGTAATCGTCACCGCCGAGTTCCTGCACGAGGCGGAGGTGCAGCGCGACGCGCTCGGCATGCCCGACCTGGCGCCGGTGGTGATCGACCACCCGCTCAGCACCTTGTCCGACGCCGAGATCGACCGCCGGGCGGAGCAGGCCGCCGCGGGCGCGATCGCGGTCTGGCGCGGGCGAGCGGGTTCGTAGCCGGGGTCGTTTAGTAGCACCCGGGCGTTTGAGTGTAGGATATGCCGGGCAATCGCGGCGAAGGGAGAAGCGTCATGGGCGTGGTCAAGGCGGCGGAACGACCGACCCAGCTGGCGTCGAGCGATTTCTTCGCCGGGACGGTATGGGCCGACATCGTCATGGTCGGCGAGAAGCCGTCGCGCATGCGGGCCACGGTCTACACCTTCAACCCGGGCGGCCGCACCGCGTGGCACAGTCACCCGGTCGGGCAGACGCTGTACTGCCTGTCGGGGGTCGGGCGGATCTGTTTCAAGGGCGACCCGCCGCAGGCGTTGGAGCCGGGCGATACGGTCAACATCCCGCCCGATACCTGGCATTGGCACGGCGCCGCCCCCGATCGCGTGTTCGCCCACCTGGCGGTGATGGAGATCAGCGACGAGGGCAAGGGCACCGCCTGGTTCGAGCAGGTCAGCGAAGCCGACTACAATGCGGCGCCCGCGCCGAGCGGCTGAGGCGATGGCCGATTCCCCCGCCTTCGATCACCGGCGGCACCATTTCCCGGAGAGCCGGTATTTCGAGGATCTGGCGGTCGGCGAGCGGTTCTACATCCCCAGCCGTACCGTGACCGAGGCGAATTTCGCCGCGTTCCAGACCGTCTCGGGCGACAATCATCCGATCCATTACGACATCGAATATTGCCGCGAGCGCGGCCGTCCGGGTTTGCTCGCGCACGGGTTCCAGGTGCTGTGCTTCACCGCCGCCGGGGCCGGCACCTTCGCCCATGTGATCGGCGATTCATTGGTCGCCTTCATCGAGCAATCGTCGAAATTCCTCAAGCCGGTCTACCCCGGCGATACGCTCTACCCGATCCTGACGGTCGCCGCGCTGACCCCGCAGCGCACCACCGGGGTGGTGACGATCGCGGTCACGGTGCACAACCAGCGGGACGAACTGGTTCTGGCCGGCGAGCAGAAATACCTGCTGAAGAAGCGCCCGAAGTAACGCCGTAGGGCGGATCAGCGAAGCGTCATCCGCCGACTTCCCGCGGCTACCTGCTCCCCAGAACCCCCGCCAGCAATTCGGCCGCCTCCCGGCATTGGTCGCGGTCGACATCAAGATGGGTGACCGCCCGCGCGGTGCGCGCGCCGAGGGCCGAGATCAGCACCCCCGCCGCCTTCGCGCCCGCGACGACCGCCGCCGCGTCCGGCATGCCCGCCGACAGGCGGAAGATCACGATGTTGCTTTGCACCGTGGCGAGGTCGAGGACGATGCCGTCGATCCTGGCGATCCGCTCGGCGATCGTCCGCGCGTTGGCGTGATCGTCGGCGAGGCGCGGCAGATTGTGATCGAGCGCATGGAGGCCCGCCGCCGCGAGAATCCCGGATTGCCGCATCGCCCCGCCGAACCGGCGTCGCGCCGTGATCGCGGCCGCGATCAGCACCTTGCCGCCGGCGAGCACGCTGCCGACCGGGCAGCCGAGCCCTTTCGACAGCGCCACCGAGACCAGGTCGAAAGGCCGCGCCAATTCGGCCGGGGATCGGCCGCAGGCGGTCGCGGCGTTGAACAGCCGCGCGCCGTCGAGATAGCTGCCGATCGCGGCCTCGCGCGCGGCGGCGCAGATCGCGACGGCGTCCTCCTGCGGAAAGACGATGCCCCCGCCGAGATTGTGCGTGTTCTCGATCGCGACGAGCCCGGTCGGCGGAAACACGATATGGCCGCGCGGTTTCAGCGCGGCATGGAAGTCGGCGGCGGTGAACCGCCCGCCCTTGCCGGCGACGCAGAACTGAACCCCCGAATTCGCCGCCGCCGCGCCGGCCTCGTGCCACATCATGTGAGCTTCCTCGGCGACGATCACCTCGTCGCCCGGCCGGGTCAGGACGCGCAGTGCGATCTGGTTGGCCATCGTGCCGCTGGGCACGAACAGCGCGGCTTCCTTGCCGAGCGTGTCCGCGATCCGCTCCTGCAGCCGGTTGACCGAGGGGTCCTCGCCATATTGGTCGTCGCCAACCGGAGCCTCCGCCATCGCCGCGCGCATCCCGGCGGAAGGGCGGGTCACGGTATCCGAGCGCAGATCGATCAAGCCGGCCGGGGTATTCATCGCTGTCTCGCTCGCATCAGGGCGCGGCATACAAATGCCGAGCGGGGGTGAACCACGCTGTCATTGCGAGCGGAGCGAAGCAATCGCGTTCGGATAAGCCGCGGCCGGACCGGGATTGCTTCGCTCTCCCCCGGTGCTCTCGCGGCGACCGCCCGAATGAACAGGGGCGGGGTTGCAATCGCCGGGGAAGCATGGTGTCATCAGGCATGGATGTCTCACTGGGTGAGACGGTCAATCGCTCGCTTCGAAACTGCTGGCGCGGCGTGGTCTGCGCCAGTTTGCTTTTGCTTGCCTTGTCGGCGGGTGCGGCGCAGGAGACGCGGTTCTTCCGCATTGGCACGGCCGCGACCGGCGGCAGCTTCTTCGAGATCGGCGGCGTGATCGCCAGCGCGATTTCGAGCCCGGCCGGTTCGCCCCCTTGCGGGCACGGCGGCAATTGCGGCGTACCGGGCCTCGTCGCGGTGGCGCAGGCGACCCAGGGCTCGCTCGAAAATATCCGACTCGTCGCCAGCGGCCAGCTCGAATCGGGCTTCGCCCAGGCCGATCTGGCCGGTTGGGCCTATGGCGGCTCCGACCTGTTCGCCAAGGAAGGGGCGATGCCGCAATTGCGCACGATCGGCAGCCTGTTTCCCGAGGCTCTCCACATCGTCGTGCGCGCCGACAGCCCGATCCATGCGATCGCCGATCTGAAGGGTAAGCGCCTCTCGTTGGGCGGGCTGGGCTCGGGAACCGTCGCGAACGCGCGCGTACTGCTGACCGCCGCCGGCTTTGGCGAGGGGGACGTCATCCGCAAGTACCTGCGGCCGGCCCAGTCCGCGGAGGAGATCAAGGCCGGGACCGTCGACGCGTTCTTTCTCGGCGGCGGCTCGCCGGTCCCGGTGTTGCGCGAATTGGCCGCCTCGGTGCCGATCCGGCTGATCCCGATCGAAGGGGCGGTGGCGGATACCCTGGTGCGCGAGTTCGACTTCTACAGCCTGACCGCGATTCCCGCCGACACCTATCCCGGCGTCTCGACCGCGACTCCGACGGTCGGGTTCTACGCGCTGTGGATCGTCTCGGCCAAGGCCGACTCCGACCTTGTCTACGCGATCACCAAGTCGTTGTGGAACCCGGCGACTGGGCGGCTTTTGGCGGGAATCAACCCGCTTGGCAAGCGGGTGCGGCTCGATGATGCGTTGACCGGGCTTTCAATACCGCTCCATTCTGGGGCCGAGCGCTTCTATCGCGAGGCGGGCAAGGCGACGGACAAGACGCCGCAGCCGACCGAGAAGCGGGTCGAGGGGGACAAGAGATGAATCGGGCAACGATCGCGCCTGGCGGGCGAAGCTCCGTATGAACCTTGTGGAGCGCTGGCGGGACTATTGGTCGCCGCAAGAAGTGATCGACACCTCGCCGAAGGTGTCGGACGAGGTCAAGACCACCACCTGCTACATGTGCGCCTGCCGTTGCGGGATCAAGGTCCATCTCAAGGACGGCGGCATCCGCTACATCGAGGGCAACCCGAGACACCCGGTCAATCGCGGAGTGATCTGCGGCAAGGGTGCCTCGGGCATCATGCAGCAGCAATCGCCGGCCAAGCTGAAAAAGCCGCTGATGCGCGTCGGCGAGCGCGGCGCCGGGGAGTTCCGCGAGATCGAATGGGACGAGGCGATCGCGACGGCGGTCGAATGGCTGTCGCGGATCCGCGACGACGACCCCAAAAAGCTCGCCTTTTTCACCGGGCGCGACCAGAGCCAGTCGATGACCGGGTTCTGGGCGACCCAGTTCGGCACTCCGAACTTCGCCGCGCATGGCGGGTTCTGCTCGGTCAACATGGCCGCCGCCGGCATGTATACGATCGGCGGCAGCTTCTGGGAGTTTGGCGAGCCCGACTGGGAACGGACCCGGCTGTTCCTGATGTTCGGCGTCGCCGAGGACCACGATTCGAACCCGATCAAGATGGCATTGTCGGGATTGCGCCGGCGCGGCGCGAAATTCATCTCGGTCAACCCGGTCCGCACCGGCTATTCGGCGATCGCCGACGAATGGATTGGCATCCGGCCCGGCACAGACGGGATGTTCGTATTGTCGCTGGTGCACGAGTTGTTGCGCGCCGACAAGATCGATTTCGCCTATCTCGGCCGCTACACCAACGCCGCCTGGCTGGTGATCCAGGCGCCGGGCGAGGCGCGCGACGGGCTGTTCGCGCGCAACGCCGAGGGGCATCCGCTGGTGCTCGCCGCGGGCGGCGGGTTGGCGAGCGCGATGGAGCCGGATGTCGAGGCCCGCATCGTCGGCGAGGCGACCTTGCCCGACGGCAGGCGCGCGGTGCCGGTGTTTCAGTTGATCGCCGAGCGCTACCTCGATCCCAAATATACGCCGGAGGCGGCGGCGCCGATTTGCGGCATCCCGGCCGAGACGATCCGGCGGATCGCCGGCGAGATCGCCCATACCGCGTTCTCCGAGGAGATCGAGATCGCGGTGCCGTGGACCGACTGGGCCGGGCGGCGGCACGAGACGATGCGCGGGCGCCCGGTGTCGTTTCACGCGATGCGCGGCATCTCGGCGCACTCCAACGGGTTCCACACCTGCCGCGCGCTGCACCTGTTGCAAATCCTGCTCGGCACGATCGACGTCCCCGGCGGCTGGCGCCACAAATCGCCACATCCCAAGCCCTGTCCGCCGGGCCCGAAACCGGCCGGGAAACCGGGCCAGGTGGCGGCGGGAACCCCGCTCGGCGGGGCGCCGCTCGGCTACCCCCTGTCGCCCGAGGATCTGATCCTCGCCGACGACGGAACGCCGCAGCGGATCGACAAGGCGTTTTCGTGGGAGGCGCCGCTATCCGCCCACGGGCTGATGCACATGCTGATCCGCAACGCCTGGGCGGCCGACCCGTATCCGATCGACACGCTTTTCATGTACATGGCCAACATGGCGTGGAACTCGGCGATGAACACCGCCGAGACGATCCGCATGCTGACCGACAAGGACGCGGCGACCGGCGAGTACAAGATCCCGCGGATCATCTATTCGGACGCGTTCTATTCCGAGATGGTCGGCTACGCCGATCTGATCCTGCCCGACACGACCTATCTCGAGCGCTGGGATTGCATCTCGTTGCTCGACCGGCCGATCGGCGGCGTCGACGGTCCGGCGGATTCGATCCGCCAGCCGATCCTGACGCCGGACCGCGACGTGCGGGCGTTCCAGGACGTGTTGATCGATATCGGCGTGCGGCTCGGCCTGCCCGCCTTCGTCACCGCCGATGGCGGAGCGCGCTTTCCCGCCGGCTACAAGGATTACATCGCCTTGCACGAGCGCCGTCCCGGGGTCGGGCCGCTGGCTGGCTGGCGCGGCGAGACCGGTGCCGACCAGGGCAAGGGCGCGCCCAACCCGAACCAGCTCGACCGCTACGTCGAAAACGGCTGTTTCTGGAAATACCAGCTGCCGCCGGAACAGCTGTTCTACAAGCACGCCAACAAGGCCTATCTCGAAAACGCGGTGGCGATGGGGCTGATCGACAGCGCCGACCCGATTGTCATCCAGCTCTACGTCGAACCGCTGCAGCGCTTTCGCCTCGCCGCGCAGGGACATGGCGGCGTGGTTCCGCCGCCTGAGCACCGCGCCCGGATCGAGACCTATTTCGATCCGCTGCCGTTCTGGTACGAGCCGTTCGAGGGCGCGCGCATCGACCCCGACGCCTTTCCGCTGCACGCGATCACCCAGCGGCCGATGCAGATGTATCATTCGTGGCACTCGCAGAATGCCTGGCTGCGCCAGATCCTCGGCAGCAACCGGCTGTTCGTCAGCCGCGTCACCGGGCGCGGCCTCGGCATCGCCGACGACGACTGGGTCTGGGTGTCGAGCCATGCCGGCCGCATCCGCGCCCAGGTCAAGCTGATGGACGGGGTCAACCCCGACACGGTGTGGACCTGGAACGCGATCGGCAAGCGCGCCGGAGCGTGGAACCTGGCGCCGGATTCACCTGAATTCGCCAAGGGCTTTCTGCTCAACCACCTGATCACCGAGCAATTGCCGGGCGAGGTCGGGGCCAACGCCGATCCGGTCACCGGGCAGGCCGCGTGGTACGATCTGCGGGTCCGGATCGAAAAGGCATTGCCGCAAGAGGCCGGGACCAGCGCGCCCAAATTCGCCGCGTTTGCCCGGCCCGCCTCGCTCGCGCCGGCGCCCGCGATCCTGCGCTACGGCGGCGACCGAACCGCGCCCAGCGCCGGAGGCGGCGCGCGATGAGCGATCTGCCGACCCCGCACGCCGGCCAGAAAAAGCTCGGCCTGGTCATCGACCTCGACATCTGCGTCGGCTGCCACGCCTGCGCCACCGCCTGCAAGGAATGGAACAGCGGCGGCCACATGGCGCCGCTGACCGATTTCAACCCCTACGGCAGCGACGCGTGGGGCGTGTGGTTCAACCGTATCCACTCCTATGAGGAGGGCGACGGCGAGGGTGCCCGCACCGTGCATTTCCCGCGATCGTGCCTGCATTGCGACGAGCCCGCCTGCGTCACCGTGTGTCCGACCGGCGCGTCGTACAAGCGCGCCGAGGACGGCATCGTGCTGATCAACCAGGACATCTGCATCGGTTGCAAGCTGTGCTCGTGGGCCTGCCCCTACGGCGCGCGCGAGTTCGACGCCGATGACGGCGTGATGAAGAAATGCACCCTGTGCATCGACCGCATCTACAACGAGAACATCGTGCCGGAAGAGCGGTTGCCCGCCTGCGTCATGGTGTGCCCGACCAGCGCGCGCCATTTCGGCGATCTCGGCGATCCCAATTCCGCCGTGTCCGAGCTGGTCGCGCGGCGCGGCGGGTTCGATTTGATGCCCGAGCTCGGCTACCGGCCGGTCAACAAGTACTTGCCGCCGCGGTTCGACCGCATGGCCTCGGCGGCGCCGGCGCTCGCGGGGCAGGCTGAACTCGACCCGGTCGGCGACGCCGAGGGCGGCAATCGCCTGCTGCGCTGGGTCGACAAAATACTGTCGCGCTGACATGCATCCGGCATTCTCGATCGTCTTCTTCACCACCGCGTCCGGTGCGGGGTTTGCGCTGCTGATGCTGGTCGGGATCGGCGTGCCGCTCGGGCTGGTGCCGACCAACGCCGGGTTTGGCGTGTTGTCGCTGGCGCTCGCGGCGGTATTGGCGTCCGGGGGGCTGGTTTCCTCGGTGTTTCATTTGGGCCGGCCGGAGCGGGCGTGGCGCGCCTTTTCGCAATGGCGCTCGTCGTGGCTGTCGCGCGAGGGCGTGCTCGCGGTGATGACCTTCGTGCCGGCGGCGATCTTCGCGCTCGGCTGGATGATTTTCGGCGTCACCGGCGGGTTTGTCGGCCTGTGCGGCATATTCGCCGCCGGCCTGGCGATCGGCACGATCTATTGCACCGGGATGATCTACGCGTCGCTAAAGCCGATCCGCCAATGGCACAACGGCTGGGTGGTGCCGAACTATCTGATGCTGGGATTGATGGGCGGGCTGCTGCTGCTCGACCTGATCGTGCGGTTCTGGGTGGCGCAGCCAAGCGGCACCGCGATCCTGACCCTGATCGTGGTGGCGGGAGCGTGGGGGCTCAAGGAACGGTACTGGCGGTTCGTCGACACCAATCCGGCATCGAGCACGACCGCGAGCGCGACCGGGCTCGGCAGCCGCGGCCCGGTGCGCCCGCTCGAGGCGCCCCATACCGAAGAGAACTACCTGTTGAAGGAGATGGGGTTCCGCATCGCCCGCAAGCATGCGCGGCGATTGCGGATGATCGCCCGGCTGACCGGTTTTCTGGTGCCGGCGATCGCGACATCGGTGGCGATCCCGGGCGCCGGCGCGGTCGGCGGAACCGCCGCCGCGGTCGCCGTGGTCAGCGCCGCGCTCGGCCTGGTGGTCGAGCGCTGGCTGTTCTTCGCCGAGGCAAGGCACACGGTCACGCTTTACTACCGCGCCGATCCGGTCTGAGGCGCGGCCCCGGGCGCGGCGCCCGCCCCCTCGGCGGCGTGCGCCACGGGCCGGACAGCTTCGGGCCGGACAGCTTCGGGCCGGGCGGCCACGGGGTGCTCGCTCAGGAGCTCGCGGTCGACCGCGCGGCGGGCGTTCTCGAACGCCGCCATATCCTTGCCGGCGAGCCGGGTGATCGACGGCATCTTGACCGCGAGCGGGTTGATCTGCTCGCCGCGATAGTGGACCTCGTAGTGAAGATGCGGCCCGGTCGCGAGTCCGGTCATCCCGACATAGCCGATCACCGCGCCCTGCTTGACCCGCGAGCCTTCGCGCAGCCCTTGGGCGAACGCGCTCAGATGTCCGTACCCGGTCGCGTATTGGCGGTTGTGGTCGATCTCGATGTAGTTGCCGTAGCCCGCGCTCCACCCGATCTGGGTGAGGGTTCCGTCGCCGGCCGCGTAGACCCTGGTTCCGCTCGGGGCTCCGAAATCGACCCCCCGGTGCATGCGCGTGTAGCCGAGGATTGGGTGGAAGCGCACTCCGAAGCCCGAGGTGATCCGCGCCCCGTCGATCGGGGTGCGCAATAGCGCCTTCTTGACGCTGATACCGGCCGCGGTGAAGTAGCCGGGTTCGCCGCCGGACGGGACAAAACGATAGAGCTGCAATTTCTTGCCGCTCAGCACCAGCTCGCCGTACATCAGCCGACCCACGCCGGCGGGCTCGTCGAATTCGTCGTAGATGCGCGAATACAGCATGGTGAACGAGTCGGCGGTCTTGATTTCGCGCTGAAAATCGACGTCGTAGCTGAATGCGTGGATCAGCTCCTCGACTACCGAGATCGGCACGCCTGCCTGGTTCCCGGCCTCGGACAATGTCGAGGCGATGACCCCGCTCCCGAGGGTCGGCTCGGCGTGGGTCGGGCGCTCCTGGTCCTCGGCGGTAAACCCGCCGCTGTCGTCGCGGGCGACGACGATTTCGCGCCCGGGCGCGAGCGCGAGGCGAACGCTGAGCAAGCGATCGGCTTGGAGATAGACGGCGGCGCGCTGCCCGGGCTTGAGACTGCGCGGGTCCCACACGCTGCTCAGCTTGCGGATCGCCGCCTGCGCGTCGTCGGCGCCGATGCCCGCGCGGGTCAGCAAGCTGACCGCCGTGTCGCCGGCTTGCGCGGCGACGATGATCGCCGGGTGACGCGGCGCCGGATCGGCGGGCGCCGCCTCCGCCTCGGTTGGGGCACCCGGCGGATCGGCCGCCGGAAGCTCCGCGCCAAGCGGATCCGCGGCAAAAGGATCGGCCGCCGCGATGATCGGCGCGACCTCTTCTCTGGGGGCCGGCGCGCCGTCTCCGGCATCGAGCCTCGCGGCCGCGGCGGCGACCACGGTGCCGGGCAGCGTGGGCAATGTCACCCGCTCGGCGAGGGTCAGCAATTCGCGCGAGATCGGCCGTCCGACCAGGATCAGAGCGGCGGCAAGCGCGGCCGTCACCGCGATTGCGATCGCGCCGCGGCGGAGATTTCGTCCTGTTCCCCGGCTGATCCGGGAGTTTTTCCGCCTGCTCGACCCCATCGGGCGCGCACAGTGAGCCGAGCGCGGAATCCGTGTCAAGTCTTTGATGATGTGATCTAACTATCGGACAGCGCGGAATAAACCGCATGGCCGCCCGGATCGCCCCCTTATCCGCTTGACCGGCCGGGGCACCCTCCATAATATCCGGCGCTCCGCGGGCTGGCGGTAGGAGGCCACCTAAACGCAGCCCAGTCGCTTGGAAAATGGTCCGGTGTCCTTGCGAGAGGGCGCGCGTTTAAGGGGTAGAGAGAATGTTTCGCCCGGCGTACATCGGCGTCGGGTGGCGCTTTTGCTGTATGAGGTTGTTAGCATGCCGACGATCAACCAGCTGATTCGGCACCCGCGGGTGCCGATAGTTGCGCGCAACAAGGTTCCGGCGATGGAGCAGTGCCCGCAAAAACGCGGGGTGTGCACGCGCGTCTACACGACGACGCCGAAAAAGCCGAACTCGGCGTTGCGCAAGGTCGCGCGCGTGCGCCTGACCAACGGGTTCGAGGTGACGAGCTACATCCCGGGCGAGGGCCACAATCTGCAGGAGCACTCGGTGGTGCTGATCCGCGGTGGCCGGGTCAAGGATTTGCCGGGCGTGCGCTATCACATCATCCGCGGCACCCACGACACCCAGGGCGTCAAGGACCGGCGTCAGCGCCGTTCCAAATACGGCGCCAAGCGGCCGAAATAGCCGAACGGTCGAGAGAGACGGAGGAAAGCGATGTCGCGTCGTCGCGCCGCGGTCAAACGCGAGGTTCAGCCGGATCCAAAATTCGGCGACAACGTGCTGACCAAATTCATGAACTGCCTGATGCACGAGGGCAAGAAATCGGTCGCCGAGCGGATCGTCTACGGCGCCTTCGACCGCATCCAGAAGCGCACCGGGCAGGATCCGATCCGCGTCTTTCACGACGCGCTCGGCAATGTGCGGCCGTCGGTCGAGGTGCGTTCGCGCCGGGTCGGGGGCGCGACCTATCAGGTGCCGGTCGAGGTCCGGGTCGACCGCAGCCAGGCATTGGCGATCCGGTGGCTGATCTCGAGCTCGCGAGGGCGCTCGGAAAACACGATGGAAGAGCGGCTCTCGGGCGAGCTGCTCGACGCGGCGAACAATCGCGGCGTTGCCGTCAAACGGCGGGAAGACACGCATCGCATGGCCGATGCGAACAAGGCCTTCTCTCATTATCGGTGGTAGAGAGCCGGCGCCCGAAACCGGCCAAAGTCTGGGGATAGGAGTGGCGGCGCCTCGCGCCGCCGGAGTTTAGGTCATGGCACGCACAACGCCGCTCGATCGTTACCGCAATATCGGCATCATGGCGCACATCGATGCCGGTAAGACGACGACCACCGAGCGGGTCCTCTATTACACCGGGCGCTCCTACAAACTCGGCGAGGTGCACGAAGGCACCGCGACGATGGATTGGATGGAACAGGAGCAGGAGCGCGGGATCACGATCACTTCGGCGGCGACGACCTGCTTCTGGGACGATCACCGCATCAACATCATCGATACGCCCGGCCACGTCGATTTCACGATCGAGGTCGAGCGCAGCCTGCGCGTGCTCGACGGCGCGGTCGCGGTGTTCGACTCGGTCGCCGGGGTCGAGCCGCAATCCGAGACCGTGTGGCGCCAGGCCGACAAATACGGCGTGCCGCGGATTTGTTTCGTCAACAAGATGGATCGGATCGGCGCCGATTTCCGGCGCTGCGTCGCCGAGATCGAGGAGCGGCTCGGGGCCGTGCCGATCGTGTTGCAACTGCCGATCGGCGCCGAAGGTGATTTTGTCGGCGTCGTCGATCTGATCGGGTCGAAGGCGATCATCTGGCGCGACGAGTCGCTCGGGGCCAATTTCGAGCTCGACGAGATCCCGGCCGACATGGTCGCGGACGCGCGGGCCTATCGCGCCAAATTGGTCGAGCAGGCGGTCGAGCAGGACGACACCGCGCTCGAGGCCTATCTGGGCGGCGAGGAGCCCGACGAGGAGACGCTGAAACGCTGCATCCGCAAGGGCACGATCGCCGCCACCTTCGTCCCGATATTGTGCGGCGCCGCGTTCAAGAACAAGGGCGTCCAGCCCTTGCTCGACGCCGTCGTGTCCTATCTGCCGTCGCCGATGGACGTCGCCGCGATCAAGGGCCTGACGATGAGCACGAACGAGCCGGTCGTGCGCCGCTGCTCGGACGACGAGCCGTTCGCCGGCCTCGCGTTCAAGATCATGTCCGACCCGTTCGTCGGCTCGCTGACCTTTATCCGGGTCTATTCCGGGGTATTGGCGAGCGGTTCGCAGGCGCTCAACACGGTCAAGGACCAGCGCGAGCGCATCGGCCGCATGTTGCTGATGCACGCCAACCATCGCGAGGACATCAAGGAGGCGCGCGCGGGCGACATAGTCGCGCTCGCCGGGCTCAAGAACACGACCACCGGCGACACCTTGTCCGATCCCGGCCACGCGGTCGTGCTTGAGCGCATGGAGTTTCCCGAACCGGTGATCGAGATCGCGGTCGAGCCCAAGACCAAGGGCGACCAGGAAAAGATGGGGCAGGCGCTGGCCCGGCTGGCGACCGAGGACCCGTCGTTCCGCGTCGCGGTCGACCACGAGAGCGGGCAGACCGTGATCAAGGGGATGGGCGAACTCCATCTCGAGATCATCGTCGATCGCATGAGGCGCGAGTTCAAGGTCGACGCCAATGTCGGCGCGCCGCAGGTCGCCTACCGCGAGACGATCACCCGCGCCGCCGAGGTCGACTACATCCACAAGAAGCAGACCGGCGGCGCCGGGCAATTCGCCCGCGTCAAGATCCGCTTCGAGCCGCTGCCGCCCGGTTCGGGGTTTGTGTTCGAGGCTAAGGTCATCGGCGGCACGGTGCCCAAGGAATACGTGCCGGGCGTCGAAAAGGGGCTCAGATCCTCGACTGAAAATGGCGTGCTGGCGGGGTTTCCGGTCATCGATCTCAAGGCCGAATTGTTCGATGGCGCCTATCACGACGTCGATTCGAGCGTGCTCGCGTTCGAGATCGCGGCGCGAGCCGCGTTCAAGGAAGGCGTCATGAAGGCGGCGCCCAAGCTGCTCGAGCCGATCATGCGGGTCGAGGTGGTGACGCCGGACGATTACATGGGCGACGTGATCGGCGATCTGAACAGCCGTCGCGGCCAGGTCACCGGCATGGATACGCGCGGCAATGCCCGGGTCATCGACGCGATGGTGCCGCTCGCCAACATGTTCGGCTATGTCAACACGTTGCGGTCGATGAGCCAGGGCCGGGCCCAATACACGATGCATTTCGACCATTACGAACAGGTGCCGCAAGCCGTCGCGGACGAAGTCCGCGCCAAGATGGCCTGATGCGGGACCTGCTCAGGTGATTGGAGAACCAGGCGATGGGTAAGGCGAGGTTTGAGCGGAACAAGCCGCACTGCAACATCGGGACGATAGGGCATGTGGACCACGGCAAGACGACGTTGACGGCGGCGATCACGAAGGTTTTGGCGGAGAGCGGGGGTGCGACGTTTACGGCGTACGACCAGATAGACAAGG
>Ga0080064_1005070_pt1 | contig 15943 bp, 16 predicted proteins | sample Subgrocontami54m_FD_69260 | JGI IMG/M metagenome (GOLD analysis project Ga0080064, IMG submission 69260) | Subsurface groundwater microbial communities from S. Glens Falls, New York, USA - GMW46 contaminated, 5.4 m (SPADES assembly) (version 2) ...
GCCAGCTTGTTCGGATCAATGATCCAAAGAATCTGTTTAAGCATCATTCACCGTCCTTTCGACGGACTAACTACCGCGTGAACCCGACCGCCTACTGGCGTCGGGTTACGCGGGGCGTTAGGGCCACACACACATGTCGCAACCAGAGCCAGACATTGTTACGCGATTGGCGGCGCTCGATGATCGCATTACCAAACTACGGACGCTCATCGGTCGCGTCCAATGGATTCTAATGTGGACAATCTTCGTTTTATTCCATCAATTTCTTCTTCTAGCCGCAATACTGATTCTTTGGTGGCTACGGGTGGAATCGGAGGCAATTCGGGCCACGATACGTCTGATGGTTCATGGGTATGGAACAGTCGCATCAGTTCTTGGGTTCGCGGGTCTGTGTGCCGTGGTTTACGTATATGTGAAAGCATGGCAAGTAATCTATTTCTCATATGTCAGACCGTACCTCCTCAAGGACATGATAACAATTTACGGTCCCTAACTACGGGATTGAACCGACCGGGACAAAAGCGTCCCGGCGGCTCATCCCGATCACGTTAGACCGCAATTCTGAAGGTCGGCGTGATACTAGACTCCGGTTCAAACGTCCAGACTCAAATGGGGAGGGTGCTCATGAGAGCATTGTTGACGCTAACTGTGGCGTGCCTCTTGACGTCACCCATCTACGGGGGGCAGGTCAACCAGGCGCGGCCTCCGGTCCAAGCGGTTGAGGTGACGCCAAACCAGTTCCTGGGTGCGATCATCGAGAGCCTCGCTCGGTCGCACATGGCCGTCAAGGCGGTCAACGAGAAGGCGAAGGGTCCGAGCCTCGTCGAGCGAATGACGGCCAACCAAAACGCGAGCATCGAACTGGCCATTGCTGCCAGCAATCTTCGGCGGTTTGCGTCGGCTAAGGACGAGAACGTGCGCGGTTCGACATCTGCAAGCATCGACGCCTATGCCCTGATGCGGAAGTCGCTGGGGATCCAACTGGCCCTCTACGAAAAGGTCGACGCTGCCAAGTCAGCCGATGATCTCACTGGTCTGAGCCGGCAGATCAGCGACGCCAAGGTGTCCTATCAGCAGGCCTCAAGAATGTTGGTCGAAGCGACGACCCTGGCCTTCATGTCAACCATCGTTGCCGATCCCAGGGATCCTGCGAACCACATTGCCTTGAACATGACGTCTGCGCAGAAAGCGGAGTTGGTGAAAGTTCTAGATGTGCGGTTCGGTGCCGCTCTGAGAATGAAGGCCGATGACGACACTGGGCCCATGCAAGCGGCCAAAGTGCTGCTGGCGAATCTCGAAAAGACGTGGCGGTACGCCGGGTAGGCGTTCAACAGTGACGTTGCGGTCTAACACCGGCTTGGAGCCGGCGGCGCGAAGACGCGAGTGCGCCGCGGCTCAAGCCGCACGTTAGCCCGCTCGTTTTAGCCGCTTCGATCATTAGCGTGAGTGAGCCTAGCGGCAGGAGAATAATGAGGAGAGAAGAGAGTGTCCTTGTTCTACGTCCTTAGTTGCTTGATGGTGTGGAATGTGCGTATTACGAAGTCTTAAGAAAGGAGTCAGATCATGTCAGACAAATTTGAGGCCATAGCGGGGAAGAACTTCGATTCAGCAGACGAAATTCGACGTCCCTTCGAGAAAGGCAAGATTGAAGTCATTACTGTCGGGGGACTGACATTCTATCGCGAGACCCTTGAACCTGGCTGGCAGTGGTCAAAGCACGTCAAGCCCGTCGTTGGGGGCGAAAGCTGCCAGCGATTCCATGTGAAGATCTTTCTCGCGGGACGTCAACGAGTACGAATGGATAACGGCACCGAGATGGAGTTTGGTCCGGGCGACGTGGCGATCATGCACCCTGGACATGACGCTTGGGTTGTCGGTGACGAACCGAATGTGTTGATCGAGCTTGCAGACGTCGTCAAGCCACAGGAATGAGTCTTGTGCACGCGGCGCTGAGGTTCGCCCAAGCTGCTTCAGCCTCCTCTAGCACCATTGTCATCGTTCGACCGCGTCGTGGGTGAGCATTGTCGGGGTCACATCTGCACCTGGGGCGAAGACCGATAAGGCCCTTTGTGTTTCTTACGTTCCACAGGCACGGCGGCGGGCTAACACCGCGTGCACCCGACGCGCTTCGCGCCGCCAACTGCGCGGCGCTCGCGCGCGGGTGACGCCTGCCGTTAGGCCGAAGCGGAGCAAACCCAATGTCACTCGTGCAGGACAGACTCAAGGATTACATCAACTACGGGCTGGCGATAGCCATCTCAGTCGGTGTGGCTCTATTGTCAAGGGACCTCATTGTTGCGCTGATCCGCCAGGACGTATTGATTGGTTCGCTGGTCATCGTGCTGCTGGCAGTAACGGTGATGAAATTCTTGGCATATCTCCACGCCGTGAGAAAAGAAGTCGACATGATGGAAAGCGCCCTGGACGCTACGAAGGTGAGGGAGCTGAAAGGTCCGGTATTTCCCATCGTCGTTCTTCTGGCGCTATCGTTCGCAGTTTTGATTGCATTTGTCACGGACATCCTCATGTATTCGGCCGCTGCCGTCGTATTCGCCGCCGCCGATCTTCTCGGTCCTGCTACGGTTAACAGGAATATCAGTCGAGTGCTCCTCGATAGTCGTTTCCGGCACGAAGAAAGCGGCTCGGCGGCACATGTGCTGTACAGGTACTACGTTGAAGGCCCAATCCTGTTACGAGGCGTGATTCAACTCCTGGCGCTGGTCGGGGTGCTGCTGCTCGCAGTGCTTTGGCGCGTGTCCGGGAATGTTGGCGCACAACTTGCGGCGTACGGTCTCGCGATCGTTACCGGTGTGACCGCCGATCTTGTGATTCTCCGCTGGCGCAGGCGGCGAGACCTTGAGTGGGAGCGGGCGTCACAGGACGATTCGGGCCAAAGCGTGAATGAGGCCTAACCCGGCGCTGCAGCCGACCGGGTCCGCCATTCTTGCTTCAGCGCGGCATTACGTCGTTGCAGGAGGCCCCGGCGGCTGAGCTGGGTCGTTCGGCCGTGAAAAGGTAGGCCGCAGAAACACGCATGAACGAGGCCATCAAAGCGGAGCCTGAATGCGAGCCGTGATCGCGGCTGTCGTGATGGCGGTCAGTCTCAGTGTCTCGGGTTGCGTCTCGATCGCCGAGCACGCCAAGCCGGAGCGCTTGCCGATCATTGACTTCCACACGCATCTGAACGGCGACATGGAGGCCAAGCGCCTGCTTGAGCTGATGGACCGTGCCGGCGTCCGCACCATGGTCCTGATGGCGCGGTATTACGCGAATCCGAAAGACGCGGGTTACGGGTCCGACATGCAGGCGGCCGACTTTGCCCGCACGCACAAGGGGCGCTTCGTGCCGTTCGTCGCTGGCCAGCGCGGCGAGCTCGGACGGCTCGCCCGGTGGGAGGATCCTGAGAGCGCGAGTTGGTACCTGCGGGAGTCCGAGGACAAGCTGCGAAGCGGTGAGTTCTTCGGCCTGGGCGAGTACATCTTGTACCACCACGCGTACGATCTCGCAGGCTGGGGGCAGCTCGGAGGTGAGGTGCGACTGCCCGCCGACTCGCCCCTGATGCACCGCATCGCGGCGCTGGGCGCGAAGTACGCGGTGCCCGTGCTTTTCCATCTGGAGGCCGAACCCGAGCAGACCCAACAGGCCGTTCGCCTGTTCGAAGCCCACCCGGAAACCACATTCATCTGGGCGCATAACTGCGGTCGCGCGAGCGCCGACCAGATCCGCCACCTGCTCGGACGCTTCCCCCGAGTGATGTGCGACCTTGGGGGCATGATGGTCACGAGCGAGCGCGGCGGTTACGGACGGTATTGGCCCAAGCACACACCCTACATTCACCTCGTCCAGGCCGACGACGGCAAGGTCTACGCGGAGATGCTCCAGCTGTTCGAGGATTTCAGCGGCCGCTTCCTGCTCGGTACGGACACCGCTCACACGCCGGCGCTCCGCTCCTTCGAGGAACGCATCCACGCATTTCGTCAAATGCTCTCTCAGATGACTCAGGCCACGGCCAGACGTATCGCGTATGAGAACGCCGAGCGGCTCTTCGCCTCACGACGGGTACAATAAGCGCGTCGCAAGGTCTTGAGCGAGACTCTCCGCTCGACAGGAGCGCCGAACCACGCAGTGCAGCGGACCGGGGGCTCGCGCTGCTCGCCCCAGCCGCTGACCGCGAGCGTTAGGCTGCCTACTACCATGCAGTCCGGACTGAACTGCCACTTCGTCTCACGATTTCTGACGCGGCCGTGGGAGTACGGGCAGCGTCAGCTTTCGTATTTCGACTTTGATCAGGGAGATGTGCGGTCATGTTCGTCCCGCAGTCTGTTCGCAGTGACCGGTACGAACACGAACGACGTGGAGACGAGACTCAACCAGGTCATAGAGACACCGATTTCCTCCGCGATGGCGAGACTGGTCGACATGGAGGCTGAGTCAGAGGAACTCCTGGAATGGCCCCTCTTTCGGGCGCTCTCGCTCTTGCTGATGCTGCAACCTCTAAGATCAAGATCATCCGAGCACCATGAACACGCTGAGCGCCTAGAAGAGACGGTCACAAGATCGGACGCCGAGCTGGACGAGCTAACGAAGGATGCGCAGGCTGCGTATTGGCTTGGCCGAATCAGCGTTCGAAGCGATGCGCCGCTGCTGTATCCAGTGTCCGGGTTCTTCCCTTTGGTGGCGAAGCGTCGGGACGGAAGCTACGGCTCGGCCATCGCGATACCCGCGAGCAAGCGGCACGTTTTCGTGGCGGTTCCGAGGTCGTTTGACTGGGGTTCGTCGATGGCGCAGTGGTCAGCGAATGGCGCGGGGTTCGTGGCTAACGTGTCCGTCGGCACTGGCAGTCGGGTCGTGATTCCTCCTTCGGCAATGGTCGGCTTGCAGCGTGAGCAAGTTGTCGCGCTGATTCACCAAATGCGAGCGGCGTCCAAGCAAATGATCAACTTGTGCCAGGACTTCAACACGGCGTTGGCTCGCTTGAACACTGAATGTGGGCTATCTTGAACGGCAGCCTAACACCGGCTGCACCCGACGTCCGCTGGCGCTGTCGGTGAGCGGCCGCGGGTGAGCCGGATTGCGTTAGACAGCACTCGCGCGCGGAGGGTGGCTTGCGCTTGCCCCAGCATCGCTCCACCCCAGGACAGCGACAGCCGTCCCCCCCCATGTCTTCGGGAATCAGTCGATGCACTTCCTCAATGATCCATCCCACATAGCCGAAGACGACCGCCTCCGCTCCAGGTACATGCGGGAGCTCGTCCGAGAAACTGCTCCGATAGACGCACCCTCGGGCCCAGCCAACATACCCAAAGTCATCGTGCAGTTTTGGCACGATTCGGGCGCCATACCGGCTGATGTCTGCGAGTGTCTTGACAGCTGGGAATCGCTCACGGGACAAGGCTTCAAGCGAGTCTTGTTCGATGACAACGAAGCCAGACGGTTTATCGCCAGACAATTTGGCAGTCCCCACGTTGCGGCATTCGACCGTTGTCCTCACCCGGCAATGAGATGCGACTACTTCCGCCTCTGCTACATCTTCAGACACGGCGGCTTCTACGTCGATGCAGATGAGGTCTACCAAGGCGGCGACTGTCAGTCCTGGTTTCGCGACAACAGGCTGAAGATACAACCCCTGTGTTACGACACCCTGAGCAACACCATGGTCCAGACTGACCTGTTCATAGGGAACCAGGCTGACTCGCCGGATTGGATTTTCTACGTCAACAACAATCCGCTAATCGCACCGGCCTCTCATCCGGTTATTCGTTTGGCACTCGTTCGGTCAACTCGAATTCTCTTGAGTCATGGAGGGGAACGACTTGACATACAGTCCACGACCGGTCCGGGGAACCTCACGGGCAGCTTAGTCAGACATTCCATCGCCTCCAACTTTGCGGGCAAGGCCCGAGACTTCCTGCTCTTGACCAACTGGAACGCCATGTCCATCAGTCAATGGCCGCTAAGCTATCGCGATGATGAGCGGAACTGGAGACTCTGGAACCCCACTGCCTGAATGCATCGGCGACACCTGGCGAGCCCTCGCGCACGCCTGTGTCGCCTCGTCGCCGGCAGCTACACACCTCGGCGTTGACCACCCTGACCAGGAAGGGAGCGTTCCACTTCCAAATGAATAAAGCGACGTACTCGGGACTGCTTGCTCGCTTGTTGTATCGCGTGATGCTCGGCACGAGGTATCTGGGCGCTAAGCCAACCTGCGAATCCCTTGGAGTTGATCAACGGCATGACACAATTGAGCGCATATACGTGATCAACTTGGACCGGCAGGGTGATCGATGGCGCCAGATGCGACGAGAGCTCAGCAGTCTAAATGACCGCTCTGGGAAGCCACTGGCTGGGATAGCCAGGCGTTTTTCCGCTGTCGACGCAAGGTACTACACGGGGCCACCCAGTAGCGAGGAGCTTCAGCCCTACTACTCCCTGGCCGACCAACTGTTTGTAGAGCCGAACCCTCTACTGGCCGGACATGGGAACACCAAAGCCCAGCGTGTCGAAATGACCCGGCAGGAGGTGGCCGTCGCTCTCTCGCACATTGCGGTTTGGAAGCTCGTGGCTGCGAGCGATCGCCCCTACACGCTTGTGCTGGAAGATGACGTCTATTTCCGCCGTGGCTTCGCCCGGACCCTTGATAGAGCATGGGCAGAGCTCATGCAGAGCCACGGGCAGTCCGCTGCTTTCGATGTTCTTTACCTGTCTTACAAAGAGGCCGACACGGGAGCGCCTAGAACGCCGGTCTCCGACCTACTGTTCAGGCCCCTGCGTGGGTTATGGTGGTTGTCCGGATATGTACTATCTACGAGGGGAGCCAAAAGACTACTTGACGTCCTGCCCGTGCGTGGTCCCGTGGATCTCTGGATCAATCATCAGTTCGAGAATCTCGAGGTGTTCGCGACGCAAAGGTCCATTATCGAGCAGAGATTGGATTGCCCGTCCGCCAACGCCTACTCGATCCTCCCCGTTCTCTCGAAGGTTGGTGTGTTGACCCGGGAGAAGCCGTTGCTGCTCAAGGCGCGGGCCTTGCCCGCGCCCGTCTTTGCGTTCGGCAAGCAAGGCTCGGGTCTGACTGCACTTGCAATGGCGCTCTCGATGCTGGGCTATAGATGTTGCAGTGACATTGCTGAGTTGCCCATGAGTGAGCATCACAATCTCCTCGGCAAGAAGAGAAGTAGGGTATTTGACGCGTACGTGAATGTGGGCTCACTTAGGCCTCGTGACTACATCGAACTAGCGAAGATCTACCGCCGAGCCCGATTCATCATCACTGAAGGAACCGAAGGGGAACTGACTGGACTGGGAGAGGATGGCTCGAAGAAGGAGTTGAGCAAGGAGCGCTATTCGGCCGACGAGGACGATGGCGTCGGCATACCCAGGCTGCTGGTTGATGAACTCCGTCAGACCTCAAGAAATGTTCTGGTATTGCCGGCGCAACACCCGGACAAGTGGGAGTCGCTGTGTGGCTTCCTCGGATGCGACTACCCTAGCAATCAATATCCCGAGTGCGAGGATCAGGCTCAACGGAAGCTGTCCACAAGAGACCGCGAGAACGGACGCGGCTTCTCGCCCACCGCGAGAAGGTTGAAGAGTGATTCTTCTCCGTGGATTTCTCCACCGAAAGACTGGCACGGCATTCCGCTCGCTGAAGTCAGCGGCCGCTCTACGCGAAGATCCAATCGAGGCCGGGTATCTGAACGGTTTGAAGGATTGGATCGTGCACTGTGGATGCTACGTGGCGATACGTTTCCGAGTAATCTGGCCCTCTTCAGCCCGGACAACTTCTCGATTGGTAGTGACAGCGTCGTACGATTGACGCTGCGCGAGGAACGCACCTCTGTGCGAGAGTTTACGTCTGCGTCAATTTGTAGTCGGCAGCGTTACCTTTACGGCCGCTTTGTAGCCGAAGTGAGGCCGGCCAATGTACCCGGATTGATCACAGGGGTGTTCTTGCACCGCAATTCACCCCGGCAGGAGATCGATATCGAGTTCCTCGGCAAGGACACAACCAAGATTCTCATAAACGTCTACTACAATCCCGGATCCGAGGGAGCGAGGATGGAGTATGGCTATAGGGGTACGCCAGCACTTATCGACTTGGGCTTCGATGCATCCAAGGACTTTCATCGATATGAGATCGAATGGTGTGCCACTGCCATTCGCTGGCGCGTAGATGGGCGACTCGCGTACGAACGAGTTAATTGGGATCCCACACCGATCCCACATCTGCCGATGGAGTTCAATGTCAATCTATGGCACTCAAGATCAGAAGAGTTAGCAGGAAAGTTGGCCGGTGGCGAACTGCCCGCGCAGGCCGAACTCAGGGCTATTGAGGTTTATGCCCAACCGAGCGGGGCTTCCGGCTCCGACTACCTGGACGAAACCCGTGACCCGACCGCCCCAACCCCGGCGTAGCAGATATCCGAGTACCCCTCAGCAGAAGGAGCAGGGCCTGGCAAGGGGTGGTGCCAGGTGGGAAGTCCGGGACGGTTCTCCGCCCTCTGCAAGAAGTCGGGCCCTCGTATCCGAACTCGAGACTTTCGGCGGGTCGATCTTCGTATCTGAATGCTTGGCGGGCCCGTGTGGTGTGGAACAAGGGTGCTGGGGAAGTGCTTTCTAACTAGCGGCTCCAGCCCGACCCGAGCCAGCGCGCTTCATTGTTGTTGGCGCGGAGTGGTGCCGCTGGCTCGGGCGGCTGAGCCGCGGCGTTAGACTGCGGAGTTGAGATGAGCTGTGTTCAGCGAGGAGCGTGTAGAGAGGTGGAGAAACGGCGCGACGGAGGTTCGCATGCCGATCTTTATGGACCGCCACGACATTCGAGACGCAAACGCAGAAGCCGTTGCCGCGGCTCACCAGGAGGATCTTAAGGTCCAAGCGCATCATGCATGCAAGGCCCTTACGTACTGGTGTGACGAACAACGGGGGACGGCGTTCTGCCTCATCGAGGCGCCGACAGCAGCGGCCGTCGGTGCGATGCATCGCGAGGCTCATGGGCTTATTCCGAACATGATCATCGAAGTGGATCCATCAACGGTCGCCAGCTTCCTCGGCAGGGTTACAGATCCTGAAGGCGCAGCGGGTGACCCGATCCGCGAAGCGGGTTTCAGGGCCATCATGTCCACCGACATGGCAAACTCCACTGAGATCACAAATTCACTGGGGGATGCCGGCGCGCTCGCTGTGCTGACGAAGCATCATGAGATCGTTCGTCGGGCCTTGCTGGCTCACGAGGGCCGCGAGGTCGACCGCGCGGGGGACGGCTTTCTGACGTGCTTTGCATCTGTGTCGCAGGCCGTCGCCTGCGCTGTGGCGATCCAGAGAGCCTTCCAGAGCTACAACCTCAGCGGGGCAGGGCCCGTAGACATCCAAGTGCGCATCGGTCTGGGGGCTGGCGAGCCGTTGGCCGATGGAGACGCGCTGTTCGGGTCGATTGTCAATCTCACGGCTAGAATCTGCGCCCGTGCGGATCCAGGTCAGATCCTAGCCGCGCGTGTGATTCCCGAGCTTTGCGCAGGCAAGCCGTTCACTTTCCGACGGCACGGCGAGGTTAGGCTAAAAGGCTTCCCGGACCCGGTTGAGCTTCATGTAGTTGAATGGACGGGTTAGTCGCCTCCCGCGAGACTCCGAATGCAAACAGACCTCTGGAAAATTACGTGCGAAGAGCACCTCTATCCGGGACTATGGCAGAGGTGGTTCCGAAGCCAGTCCGTTGCACTAGGCTGGCCACCGCAGGCTGGCTTTCATCTCGACGGTTCCGGTGTCCGCGCGTTAGGATGGACCATAGCGCGCAACGCACTCGCGCGGATAAAGCCCGGTGACCACATCTTCGTGGCCCTTCAAGGCAGTCGTATTGCCCGCCTCGGGACCGTTACCGAGCTTGCCGTTCAGGATTCAGAGTGGAACCCGTTCGTTCCGCCATCCCGCACGGAGAAGTACGGCGAGAAGGGTAGGCGGATCCATGTACGGTGGCACCTAGAGCTGGGTCCAGACGACCGAGAGCAGGTTGTTGAGCTTCCACCGGGCTTTCGCCTAACCGGTGCTCAACTCCGGACGGCTCTGTCGGTTGTCAAGTCAGTATCGCTTGCTGATTTACAGCGCATCCTTAAAGATCCGACTAATTGGGTCCGACTATGGGCAAATTTCGATTACGAACGAGCACTTTCTGGCTATATCGCCGCATATCCTCATCGCTTGGAGGATGGTCTTCTTCCACATCCTCTTGCGAAGACCCGCGAGCGACGAGGACATGGGAAGACGAGAATGGATGTCCTACTCATTGACAAATTTGGAACTCCCGTAGTCGTGGAGTGCAAACAGGACGCGCCGACGCTCAACCACCTTAGACAACTCCGCGCCTACATGGCCCAAGTGCGGAAGGACACAGGCAAGTTGCCGCGCGGCATTCTCGTTCACGGTGGCGCTCGCAAACTCCGGGATGAGGTCCGCAACGCAGCGCAGCGCAGGCCAAAGATCGATCTTGTCCAGCACAATCTTGAGGTGCTGTTCTCACGTTCAACATGATGTGTGTGTGCTACCTAACCCGCGCTTGCTGCTGACGGGGCGTATGCGGGGCGGCAGCCGCGCGATATATTCCGCTGTGGGGCTGCGCGGCTGCCGCCGCACGCCCCGCAGCAGAAGCGCAGGCCGTTAGCCGGCCTTGGAGGAGAGAGAGAATGACTGGTTGGTGGAACTCCGTTGATGCCGTTGGCAAATTCAATACCTGGATGCAGGTCGCCATCGTGATCTTCGGTGTTTTGGCGGCGGTTGCCACTGCCCTAACCATCATCGCCGCGAAGCGAATCTCCGAGCTACAGGCCGCGGAGGCCACGCAGCTTCGCCTTCGCCTAGCGACAACCGAGCGGACAGCGGCTGTGACACATCAGCAGCTGATACCGCGGGTACTCACTCAGGTACAGATGACCCGACTAACAGAAGTGCTCGGGCGGTCTCCCGCTAAGGCCCGCATCCCGGTAATAGCCACGGAGAGTCAAGAGACAAGAGCGCTCGCTTCCCAGGTTGTCCGCGTCCTGGCAGCCGCGGGATGGAACACCGAACCAGACCCCGGTACGGCATCACCCGCGTGGACCGGCATCATTCTTACCGTGGAGAACTCTAACCAGATTCCTCCAACTGCTACGCTTCTGGCGAACGAGCTGCGGAATGAGGGGTTGGCCGTCACGATCACTGATCGCCCGGGTGCGCCGAAGATCAAGACTCTCGAAGCTAGCAAGACGCTCAACGCGAACGGTCCCAAGTTGGACCTCCTAAACCTCTGGATCGGAGAAAAGGCGCCCGTTCAAGAGGTACCGTAGCTTCCGGCTCTGCTAACCGGGGCACTTAGTGTCCGGACCCAGCGTCGCAGGCGCACCTAAGGAACAAGGCCGGCTAACAACGGCGCTGCAGCGCATGCCAACGCGCGCGTCAGTGTTTCGAAGCCGTGTTACATTTGCGCGTGCGCGTTGGCACCGCTGAGCGCCAAACGTTCGGCGCACAGGAGGAGCGATCAGCCGTTGGTGTCAAGCGTATCGGAAAGGTATCGGAAAGGTAACACCGCTCCTGCCAGGAGCGCAGTGAGGGCAGACCTCACTTGACAACCACCCGGCGCCGGCGCGTAGTGTCGTGGCGTTGCCAACCGGTGCTGCCGATCGCCTCCTGCCTCCGAGGCATCCGGTGTCGCCGCGGGCTCTCGGTCAAGAAAGGAGCAGACGTTATGACGGCTCTGGCTCTTCGCAGTCTGGCAGTGATGTTAGCCTCGACGGTCCTCGCTGGCTGTGGCGCCAACTTTAACTCCGTCTTCCGAACCAGTGAGGGCAATCGGAACCATATTGCCTTCACGGATGCCAAGCAGTCGGCGACCATCGTCCAGGTCGACAAGGACGGCGTCATGCGCGCGTGTGCCGCAAAGAGCCCGGACGTGTTCTCCGCGCTGGCTACGGCCGCGAGCGGCGCCCTGGATTTCGCCCAGGGCGCGATGAGCCTAGGCGTGTCCGCCGCCGGCTCCTCGGCCGAGCAGGCGGCGAGCTTCGGCTTGCGCACGCAGCTCACGCAGTCGCAGGCGGAGCTGTTGTACCAGCTGTGCCTGCAGGCCTTGAACGGCAAACTGAGCAACGAGCAGCTGGTTACCGAGCTGCATCGGTACCAGAACACGATGGTCACCATGCTGGCGATTGAGCAGCTGACGGGTTATGCCAAGCCCACCGTCGTCACGCTCCAGACGGGGGCGTCCACCGGCACGACGAAGGAATTGCTGGAGCTCTCCAAGCGAGTGGATGCGGCCCGAGAGGATGAGAAGAAGGCCGCAGCCAGTTTCGAGACGGCGAAGGCCGAGACGGAGAAGAAGCAGCATGCCGCCGACAAGGCGACCGCGGACCTCGACGCGAAGAAGAAGGAACAAGAAACCGCGCTGAGGCCGCTGAGCGACGCAGTGGCGAAGGCCAAGCAGGAGCTCGAGGCCGCGCGAGCGGCGAACGCGGCCGACCTGGACGCCAAGCAGAAAGTCTACGACAAGGCCGTCAAGGATCTGGACGACAAGAAGAAGGAGCAGGATACCACACTAAAACCGCTGACCGACGCCGCCACCGCCGCGACCGGTGCACTCAAGACCGCACAGGCGGCCGAGAAAAGGGCGCAGGCCGCCCTGACTGACGCGACGAAGATCCGGACAGAGCGTGAAGACGTGCTGCAGCGCGCGAAGGGGAACCCGGACACGGCGGCCACCGGGAGCGGCAGCCAGGTCACGAGCCCGGCCGGCAACTTCTATGTGAGCGACAACGCCGCGGCGGCTGGAGAGATCGCTCGTGTGGTGGGCGAGATGCAGCGGACGCACCTCTGGCAGAGCTTTGCGACGGACGACTGCCTGCGCTTCTTGCTTCAAAATGCATCAGGCACTCCGAGCGGTGGAGGATGGACAAGCGACGAGAAAAGCAAGCTGTTTACACTCTGCCAGAAGCAGGTGACGCGATCGGCGGACTGGCGGTTCCAAAACCTTTATTTGTCGTACGGCTGCGACGCAGACGGCAAGAACTGCCGAGGGCCGCAGCAGGGCCCTCCGGGGCCGCCGGCGCCGTCCGTCCCGCCGCCTCCGGTGCGCTGAACGCGGTGAGCCGTAGCCAGGCAGGGGGTAGGATGGACCGGTCATAGGTGATCCGCCGCCGAACCACGGCATGCAGCCGGCGGCCTTCGGCCGCGGCTGATACCGAGCGTTGGGCAGCGCAAATCGAGGAGGCACGATGCAACTGAACCCGAGACCAGTGCGTGGCTCCTGGGACGATGGCCGCTCCCTCGACCTTCACATCCGCAGCAGCGAGTTTGTCGGCTACAATGAGTACGGCCACGCTCAGTTTGAAAGCACCCGGACAGAGCTCGGCGAGCTGCTCTACAGGCTCAAGTACAAAGACGATCAGTCTGCCATCGCGCCGATCGCGCAGGCCGCGTTTGACTTCGTCTGCGGGTGGAACCCGGGCATCGATGTGATCGTCCCCACTCCGCCCAGCAAGAGTCGAGCAGTTCAGCCGCTGTTCCAGATCGCCGACGAAGTCGGAACGCTCCTGAGTCTTCCAGTGGACAAGACGAGTGTGCGCAAGACCAAGGCGACACCGGAGCTCAAGAACGTCGATCACGCGAAGCGTCTTGAGCTGCTTGGAGGAGCACACTCCATCCAGGGTGAGGCCTTGAGGGGCCAGCGCGTCCTGCTTCTCGATGATCTCTATCAGTCTGGCGCTACTCTCAATGCAATCGCGCGTCTTCTAAAGGAAGCAGGGGGCGTCTCTGCGGTCTTTGCATTGGCGCTGACCCGAGCTCGGAATTGACCATGGAAGCGGTTTTCCTCGGTGGGTCGCGCCGGATCGCTCGCCTAAACGAGAGCATTCGGTCAAAGCTTGATGAACTCCTCGACCGTGGCCTCTGGATGTTCATCGGCGATGCGAATGGCGCCGATCGCGCACTCCAACAGCACTTGGCCGATCGAGGGTACGAGCGAGTCGTGGTCTATGCGGTGACCGGAATGCTCCGCAACAATGTGGGGCATTGGAAGGTCCGCTCTGTGGATGCCCCAAGGGGAGCCCGGGGCTTTGATCTCTATTCCGTGAAAGACACCCAGATGGCCAACGATGCTTCCTATGGCTTCATGCTTTGGGATGGGAAGAGCCGCGGGACACTGGCGAACGTCCGCAGTCTGTTGGCGCGTGGGAAGCCAGTGGCGGTGCATCTTGGCCCGGCGCGCCGCCTCGTCAGCCTGAGGTCGCCAAACGATCTCCACAAGCTGGGCATAGCATCAACGGCAGACTTGAGCGGTCAGCATGACCTCCCCTTCGGTGCGACCGCGAGCGCTGCCCAACAAGCCGCTGCAGCTGACAGCCGCGGGCCTTTGAATTCTGGTCGGCCTCAGCCAAAGAGGCGGCGTACAGCTAGCGCGCGCGGCCGTCGCTCCGGTCCATTTGGGTGACCCCGGGTGGCTCTATATCTCCGAGCCCGGCGGCTCACGGTCAGTTGGCGCGGCCCATCACGCGGCTGGAGCCGACACGGGCTTTGGCGAGCAAGCTCGCCGTCGCCCGCGCGGCTCAGCCGCCGCCCCGCTAGAAGGCATAGAAAGAGAGGGGGGGGCGAAGGTGAGGGCGGAGAAGAGATCAGACAAACACAACATCGGAGGAAACATATGTTGAACTCCAAGTTCGTTGTCTTAAGCCTTTTGATTGGATTGGTGGTGACTGGCTGCATGTCTTCCGGGTCTCAGATGAACCGCCAAGACGCCGCCGTCGAAACCAATCGAGGTCTGGTCGGGGCGTGGATCGTGACAGCCAGTCGCCCAGGTGGTGTGGGAAAGAACCTTCTCACCTTTTCGTCGGATGGTACTTTCTTTCGAAGCGGGGATACGCATCCGGTACTCAGTGGCGCGCATGGTGCCTGGAAGCGGGTCGGCGATAGGGAGTTTGATGCCACCTATATCGCGTTTCGATTCGATCAAGACAGAAAGTGGATCGGAAGCACCAAGACTCGGATACACATTATCCCTGGCCCTGGAGACAACGAATTTACGGGCGTGGCCAAAGTCAGCACACGCGACTTGCAGGACAACGAGATTGGGACGTCCGAAGTGCGTCTTGAGGGAAAACGTATCCAGGTTGAGCCATTCTGACATCGCGCTTTACAGCGTGACGTTGGGTAAGGTGAGGCGTAGCGTTGCCTTCTAACATGCGCATCGAGACGGACCCGTCGCAAGCGGGCTACGCCCACTCGCTACGGGCCGCTCATGCGCTGCGTTCGGCAGACAAACGAACTGGTAGAGGAAGGAGCGCCGTCGACTCGGCCACCCTATGACCTGGGTCATCGGCTCGGCCTTTGCTGCTCTGCTGATCGCAGTGGTCGGGTTGCTCCTCGTTGGCGGTGCGAGACGCAACCGGCGACTGGCGGCGTGGGCAACGAGCATCCCGATTTCGGCCGCGCAGGCGGAAGCGATGCGCGCGTTGTGGGCGGCGGGTCAGGCAAAGACACCGCTGAGCCTCGACCCTCTCGACGCCCTGAGTGAAGAGGACGCGAAGTACGTTGTGAAGATCTGCGGCGCCAGCTTCCGGCCTCGTGAGTTCGGTGACGCGAGTGTTGCACGGGTCGCATCGTTCAAACACTTCAAGGGCCGCGGCTTCAACGATAGACAGGCGGCGGTGCTTGTCGGAATGACGATCAACATGGTTGGCAGGCCTGACGCGTGATTGCATGATCACCCGACTGCCGAACCACGCGGCGGCGTTGACCCGCCGCCCCGTTAGCCGCCATTGGGGCATTTAATACGGGACGTTGCCAAGATGAGCAAGTTCTGCTAGCGTCCCCTCCGCCATGCCGAGACAAGCCCGCTTAGACGCGCCGAACACGCTCCATCACGTGATGGTGCGGGGCCTGGAGCGCCGCGCCATCTTCCGGGACGACGCCGACCGGGGGGACTTCGTCG
>Ga0080064_1005071_pt1 | contig 15940 bp, 13 predicted proteins | sample Subgrocontami54m_FD_69260 | JGI IMG/M metagenome (GOLD analysis project Ga0080064, IMG submission 69260) | Subsurface groundwater microbial communities from S. Glens Falls, New York, USA - GMW46 contaminated, 5.4 m (SPADES assembly) (version 2) ...
GGCTGAGCGAGCGGCTCGAGAGGGCCAAGCAGCTGGCCGACACCCACACGAGCCCGCTCATCCAGGCCGCCGTGTACCACTTCTGCCGCCAGCGACTCCTCGACCGTCACCAGGCGCGCGCGCTGCGCGAGTACGCGCGGCGGCGCAACGCGCTCCTGGCCGCCCTGGGCCGCCGCATGCCTGAGGGCGTGACGTGGACGGAGACACAGGGCGGCTTTTCGCTCCTGCTCGAGCTGCCCGAAGGGCTCGACGCCGCGACGCTCCTACCGCGCGCCCTCGATCGCGGGGTTGCCTTTACCCCGGGCAATGCCTTCTTCAGCGACGGCGGCGGCGAGCGGGCGCTGCGACTGTCCTTCTCGGCGGTGCCCTTCGGGCAGATCGAGGAAGGCGTACGCCGGCTGGCCGATAGTATCCGCGAGGCCCAGCGCCGCCCTGAGCGCGGCACCCGCGAGCGCGGACCCGCCGTGCCCCTTGTCTAGAGGAGGAGCGCGCGTGGACTTTGAGACCCTGGCAGCCCGCGGAGGCCGCGACGTTCCGTCTGCCAGCCGGCCGCTGACGCCGCCGATCTACCAGACCAACGTCTACGTCTTCGAGGACATGGACACGGTCGAGTCGGTCTGGGAGGGCAAGAAGCCCGGCTTCGTCTACGGACGCTACGGGACGGCCAACCACACCATGCTCGAGGATCTCGTGGCCGCGCTCGAGGGCGCCGAGGCGGCGGTCGCCTGCGCCTCGGGCATGGGAGCGACCACGGCGCTGCTCTTCGGGCTCTTCGCGGCCGGCGATCACATCGTGGCGGCGCGCGATCTTTATGGCTCGACCACGGCGTTCCTGGATGACGAGGGGCGCCGGCTCGGCATCGAGACCGTGTTCGTCGACGCCACCGTACCCGCGGCCCTGCTGGCGGCCCTGCGGCCGAATACCCGCGCGGTGTTCGTCGAGTCGCTCTCGAACCCGCTCCTGCGCCTTGTCGACCTCGAAGCGGTGGCGCCGCACCTTGCCGAGCGCGGCATTGAGCTGATCGTGGACTCATCCCTCGCCTCGCCCGCGGTGATGCGTCCGCTCGAGCATGGGGCGACGATTGTCATGCACAGCCTGACCAAGTTCATCTCCGGGCACGGTGATGTCACCGGCGGCATGGTGCTGGGACGCAAGGCGACCATGGATCGCGTCCGCGCCGCGATGATTCGCTCTGGCACGAACCTCGGGCCCTTCGACGCCTGGCTCGCGACCCGCGGGGTCCGGACGCTCTGTGTGCGCGTCGAGCGGCAGTCGGCCAATGCGCTCGCGCTCGCCCGGGCCCTTGAGGCCCACCCTACCGTGAAGCGCGTCTACTATCCGGGGCTCGACTCGCACCCGCAGAGCGCGCTTGCCAGGCGCCTGATGCCGGGTCCGGCCGGCGCGATCCTGTCGGTAGACCTCAAGGGCGGGACGCTGGCCGTCGAGCGCTTCATGCAGCGCTCCCGGCTGATGGAGTTCGCCCCGAGCTTCGCCGACGTGGCGACCACCTGGACGTACCCCGCGCGGACGTCCCACCGGCGCGTGTCCGATGAGACGAAGGCGGAGATGGGTATCGGCGCCGGGCTCATCCGGATCTCCGTCGGCCTCGAGAAGGTCGAGGACCTGATCAGCGACGCGACAGAGGCCCTCGCCTGATGCCGGCGACCGAGCGCGCGACCCTGGTGCAGCCTGTGGTGCTCGCGGGGCGACACGTGCGGCTCGAACCGTTGGGCGGCGGCCATGCCCGGGGCCTGCTCGGCGCCGCGAGCGGTCCGCGCGAGACCTACGCCTTCACCACGGTGCCGGCGGACGAGCCGTCCATGGTGGGCTACATCGGGGCGGCGCTGCGGGATCAGGAGGCGGGCCGTGCACTGCCCTTCGCGACGGTCGCGAAGGCGACCGGCCGGGTCGTCGGCAGCACCCGCTTCGGCAACATCGAGTTCTGGCCGTGGCCGCCGGGGAGCGCGAACCACCGCGGCGGGGATGTGCCCGACGCGGTTGAAATCGGCTGGACCTGGCTGGCAGCGGACGTCCAGCGGACGCCGGTCAACACCGAGGCGAAGCTGCTGATGCTCGCCCACGCCTTCGAAACGTGGCGGGTCCACCGCGTGAGCCTCATGACCGACGCACGCAACGAGCGCTCGCGCCGCGCGATTCTGAGGCTGGGCGCGCGCCTCGACGGCGTCCTGCGGGTGGCGCGCCCCGCTTCTGATGGCGGAATTCGCGACACGGCGGCCTTCTCGATCCTGGAGAACGAGTGGCCGGCGGTCAAGACGCAGCTTCAATCACGACTGAACCAGTGAAAGGAGACACTCGCATGGAACTCGGAACGATGAGACTCAAGGTCGGGCTGGCGGAGATGCTCAAGGGCGGCGTGATCATGGACGTGACGAACGCCGAGCAGGCCAAGATAGCGGAGGACGCGGGCGCCGTGGCGGTGATGGCGCTCGAGCGCGTCCCGTCGGACATCCGCAAGGATGGCGGCGTGGCGCGCATGTCGCCCGTGAAGAAGATCAAGGAGATCCAGCAGACGGTGTCCATCCCGGTCATGGCCAAGTGCCGCATCGGCCATTTCGTCGAGGCGCAGATTCTCGAGGCATTGGGCGTGGACTTCATCGACGAGTCCGAGGTGCTGACCCCCGCCGACGAGCACTTCCACGTGGACAAGTTCGCGTTCAAGGTGCCCTTCGTCTGCGGCTGCCGCGACCTGGGCGAGGCGCTCCGGCGCATCGGCGAGGGCGCGGCCATGATCCGCACCAAGGGCGAGGCGGGATCGGGCAACATCGTCGAGGCCGTCCGCCACATGCGGGCTGTCATCTCCGGGATCAAGCGGCTCAAGGCGCTCGGGCCGGAGGAGCTGATGACCGAGGCCAAGAACCTCGGCGCGCCCTACGAGCTGCTGCGCTGGGTTGCCGAGCACGGCAAGCTGCCGGTGCCCAATTTCTCGGCTGGCGGCATCGCGACGCCGGCCGACGCGGCGCTCATGATGCAGCTGGGCGCCGAGGCCGTCTTCGTCGGCTCCGGCATCTTCAAGTCGGCCGATCCGGCGGCGCGCGCCAAGGCCACCGTGCAGGCGACCACCCACTTCAAGGACGCCGACATCCTGGCCAAGGTCTCCGAAGACCTGGGCGACGCCATGCCCGGCATCGAGACCTCCAAGCTCAAGGAGTCCGACCTGTTCCAGACCCGCGGCTGGTAGTCACCAGATGGGCATCCGCAACACCGGCGCGCGTGCATGACCGTCGGGGTTCTCGCCCTCCAGGGCGACTTCGACCTGCACAGGAAGGCGCTCGCCCGGATCGGCGACGGGTCGGTCGAGGTGAGGCTGCCGCGCGAGCTCGAGCGCGTGGACGGGCTCATCATACCCGGGGGCGAGAGCACCACGCTGCTCAAGCTCCTCGACGAGTGGGACTTCGTGCCGGCGCTCGAGAAGTTCCACGCCGCGGGCAAGCCGATCTTCGGCACCTGTGCGGGCTTGATTCTCCTCGCGCGCGAGGTCGAGAGCCCGAAGCAGTTCTCCCTCGGGCTCATCGACCTCACGGCCGAGCGGAACGCCTACGGCCGGCAGAAGGAGAGCTTCGAGACGGAAGGTGCGGCCGACCTGGGGCAGGGGCCTCAGCCGATCAAGATGGTCTTCATCCGGGCGCCCCGTATCCGCCGGATGGGGCCGGCCGTCACGCCGCTGGTGACGCACCAGGGCGAGTGCGTCATGGCACGCCAGGGCACGGTGCTGGTCGCGGCCTTTCATCCCGAGCTGACGGACGACCAGACGGTACACCGCTACTTCGCCTCGATGGTCCGGCATGCCGGGGGCTAGTCCGGACGCACTAGCACTTCTTCATTGACATCGTCCCGCGACTGAAGGCATAGTCTGGTCCGACCACCGGACCAACCCTGCGGCGGCAACGGACGGCACGCCCGGCCCAGATCGAGCTCCCAGATCGAGCCCGAGGAGGAGCGATGGCGCACTTCACGTGTGAGGTTGTCTACCGCGGTATCTTCCAGAAGAACCTCGCCGCGCGGATCTGCCGCGGGATCGTCCTCTCGTCCCGAAAGGCCGGCCGGTGGGGTATCGCCTTCGGCCGCTACGGCGACAGCCCGCAGCGCAACGGCATTCCCGCCAAGGACTTCGCCATCGTCGCGGACACCCAGGAAGAGCTCGAGCAGAACATGGCGCGCTACGAGCCCAAGGAAGTCGACGTCACGATCTGCGTGGATGACACCCTGTCCAAGGGCGTCGAGTCGTGGGCGTGGTACGGGCTCCAGCCGATCAACCAGCTGATCGTTCCGAACGGCACCCTGCTCATGACGTCGCTCCAGGGCCCCGCGGAACTGCTCAAGGACATCCATAGGAAAGAAACGCCCTACAGCCTGGCGCTGATCCCCGCCAAGGCGTCCTTCTCCGGCCTGTGGGTCTACAAAGAGGACCATACGGAGGCGCGGGCCCTGGGCGCGCTCGCCAAGCTCCAGCCGGGATTCCTCTCGCTGGACGCCGTCTGCGCCGCGATCCGGGAGGCTGAGTGGGGCTCCGAGCTCAAGGCGGCCTCAGCGCGCAAAGCCCACGACCGGCTCGAGACGCTCGCGGTCAAGATCACCGAGGGCAACCGGGAGACCCCGTTCTCCTTCGAGAAGCCCAAGTGGTGGGAGATGCGCGAGGGCGTCACGATCCCGGCCATCCCGGTCGGCAAGCCGATGGAGGGCGGCAAGGGTTACGTGCCCGAGCGCAACCCATACTTCAAGAAGTTCACGACGCGCACCATGCGCCCCGTCATCGACTTCGACAAGTGCGTGAAGTGCACGCTCTGCTGGATCCAGTGTCCCGATTCCTGTTTCGACGTCACGCCTGACGGCCTTTACGATGCCGACATGGAGTCCTGCTGCGGCTGCGGCGTCTGCGAAGCCGTCTGCCCGGCCAAGGAGTGCGTCACCATGGTCCGGGAGGACGCCTTCGAGGACAACGCGAGCCAGTGGGAGATGTGGCGCAAGGACAAGCCGCAGTACACGGCCTGGCTCGGCAACAAGATCAAGTCCAAGGAGCACGTTGTCCGCTCGCACGGCTTCCGCTTCCGGGGCCAGTACGAGCAGGAGATCAAGCTGGAGATGGACCAGGGCGGCATCGAAATCACGGCAGGCATCCCCGGCGAGAACGCCGCGGGCAAGCAGCGCTAAGGCTGGGAGGACATCCAAATGGCAGTGGAAACCAAGACACCCGCGGCGGGCACGACGGCGTCGGACGATCGGGAGATGCTCATCTCGGGCAGCGAAGCCTGCGCCGAGGCCCTGACACTGGCTGACATCGACGTGGTGACGGCCTACCCGATCCGTCCCTACGACACCGTCATGCAGGCCATCGCGAAGAAGATCGCCAACGGCCTCCTCGTGGCCGAGTACATCGTGGCCGAGGGCGAGCACAGCCAGTTCGAAATCGTCAAGCACGCGTCGACTGTGGGCGCGCGCGTCTTCTGCGGCTCCTCGGGCGTGGGCTGGATGTACGCCATGGAGTGCCTGACGGTGACGCCGCCGCTGCGCGTCCCCATGGTCGCCATGGTCGGCAACCGGGCGCTCGACGACCCGGGCGCCTTCGGCGTCGAGCACAACGACGCCCTGTCCGTTCGCGACCTGGGTTGGATGCTGATCTGGGTGGACACGGCCCAGGAGATGCTCGACACCACGCTCCTCGCCTACCGCATCGCCGAGGACCGGCGGGTCTTCCTGCCGATCGCGATCTCGGCCGACGGCGCCTTCCTGACCCACTCGCAGACGATCGTGCAGGTGCCGACCAAGGCCAAGGTGGACAAGTTCCTGCCGCCCTACAACCGCGGCGACCTGCTCCTGCACCCGGACAATCCGATCACGGTGGCGCCCCAGGCCAACGAGGACTGGGTCATCGAGATCCGGCGCCAGAACAACGAGGCGATGAACCGTGCCTACACGGTCATCGAGGAGGCGTACGCCGACTTCCGCCGCATCTTCGGTCGCGGCCCGGAGAACCCGTGGTTCGAGGAGTACATGACCGAGGACGCCGACGTCATCCTGATGGGGATGGGGACGATCTCGCTACCGTTCAAGGTCGGCATCCGCAACATGCGGGCCAAGGGGATGAAGGTCGGTCTGATCCGGCCGCGCTGGTTCCGGCCCTTCCCGACAGACAGGCTGGTCGCCGCGCTCCAGCCGGCCAAGGCCATCGGCGTTATCGACCGGGACTACTCCTTCGGTTCGCCCTTCGGCTCTGGCGTGGTCGCCAACGAGATCCGGGCGGCCATGTACAACGCCGAGAAGCGGCCGCCGCTCCTGTCCTTCATCTGCGGCCTGGGCGGCCGCGAGGTGACGCTGGAAGACGTCTACAAGGTCACCGACCTCTGCTTCGAGGCGGCGAAGTCCGGCAAATCTCCGCTCAAAACCCAGTGGTTGGGCGTCAGGGAATAGCGCACTGCGAGCCGCAGAACGTCGCGGGGCTGGGGCCCCGCCGTCCGAGGCGAGCGGATAAGGAGATAGAGAACATGGCCGAAACGTTCACGAACGCGACGCAGATCCTCGAGCCTTTCCGGGGGGTTAAGAAGGTCACCCTCGAAGAGTACTTCACCTCGGGCCACCGCACCTGCCAGGGATGCGAGTCGGCACTGGTGATGAAGCTGATGGTCAAGGCGGCGGGACCGCGGACCATCGTCCTGGGCGCGACGGGGTGCATGTACGTCGCCAACACGACGTACTACACGACTCCGTGGGTGGTGCCGTGGATGCACACGCAGCTCGGTTCCTCAGGCTCGGCGGCCCTCGGCACGGCCGCGGGGCTCAAGGCGCTCATGACGAAGGGCAAGATGAAGGCCGAGCCCATCAACGTCATCGCCTTCTGCGGCGACGGTGGCGGCGCCGACATGGGCCTGGGGGCGATCTCAGCGACCCTGACCCACAGGGAGTACAACTCGCTCATCCTGATGTACGACAACGAGTCCTACGCCAACACGGACATCCAGCTCTCGGGCTCGACGCCGTACGGCGCCAACACCACGTTCAGCCCGCCGGGGTCGGTGAAGCGCTTGATTCATACCCGATGGAAGAAGAATATGGCGGGTATGCTGGCGGCGGGGCACCCCGAGTGCCGCTACGTCGCCACGGTGGACGCCTCGTACGCCGTCGAGATGATGAACAAGGTCAGGAAGGCGCTGTCGATCGGCGGGCCGACCTTCATCCACTCCCTCGACCCGTGCCCGAAGGGCTGGGACTACGACCCCATGCTCAGCCACGAGCTGGGCGAGCTGGCCGTCGAAACCGGCGTCTTCCCGCTCTACGAGGTCGAGGACGGCGTCGTGCGCCACTACGGCAAGACCAAGGCGATCGTCGAGGGGCGGCCGCGCAAGCCGGTCCGTGAGTATCTCCTCAAGCAGGGCCGGTTCGCCCACTTCCTCGAGGAGGACATCGAGTACTTCCAGGCCAAGGTGGACGAGATGTGGAACAAGTGGGAGATCCCGGGCGTGATTCCGTTCTGGAAGGAAGGCCGCCCGCGGTAGTAGACTGTGCCGAACCGGAGGGCGGGCTGCGGCCCCGAGCCGCGGCCCACCCCCACACCTATCACCCGTCGTCAACGGCGCCACGCGCGCCTCGAACGGTCTTCGCTCCGTCCTCCAAACCGACCGCTTTGCGAGGAGGCTAAGACATGACATGTCAATGGCGACGGTTCACCGGCCTGGTTCTTGTGTTTGCCCTCGTTGCTGGAGCGCCCAGCGTCGCCCAAGCGGCCTGGGAGCCCACCAAGCCCATCGAGTTCGTCATCCCCGCCGGCACCGGCGGCGGCGCGGACCAGATGGCCCGCCTCATCGCCGGCCTTGCCGAGAAGCACAAGCTCTCACCCAGGCCGCTCATTGTGGTGAACAAGTCGGGCGGCGCCGGCGCCGAAGGATTCCTGCACGTCAAGGGCAAGAAGGGCGATGCCCACACCATCATCATCACGTTGTCGAACCTCTTCACGACGCCGCTTCACACCGGCGTGCCGTTCAACTGGAAGGACTTGACCCCGATCACCCGTATGGCCCTTGACGAATTCATCCTCTGGGTCAACGCCGAGACGCCGTACAAGACCGCCAAGGAGTATCTGGGTGCGGTCAAGGAGCGTTCGGGCGGCGACAACCGCATGAAGATGGGCGGGACCGGCACGGCCCAGGAGGACCAGATCATCACCATCCAGATGGAGCAGGCGCTCGGGGTGAAGTTCACCTATGTGCCGTTCAAGGGCGGCGGCGAGGTGTGTGTCAACCTGGTCGGCAAGCACGTGGACTCCACGGTGAATAACCCCATCGAGTGCGCCGGCCACTGGAAGGCGGGACGGGTGCGTCCGCTGGCCGTGTTCGACGCCGCCCGCATTCCCGTCGCCGAGTGGAAGGAGATCCCGACCTTCAAGGAGGCGCTCGGCGTGGACATTCAGTACCTGATGCTCCGTGGCATCTTCGGCGCCCCCGACATGCCCAAGGACGCCGTGGAGTGGTATCAGGGCTTCCTCAAGAAGGTCTACGAGACCCCCGAGTTCAAGGACTACCTCAACCAGGGCGCGCTCAAGCCGTCCTGGCTCACCGGCCCCGACTACGTGAAGTGGCTTGAGGCCGCCGAGGCGCAGCACAAGGACTTGATGGTCCAGGGCGGGCTGCTCCAGAAGTAGCCGCCCTGCTCATGCGCGCGGCCGACCTCACGACCGCTGCCCTGCTGATGGCGGTGGGAGCCCTGGTGGTCCGGGACGCCCTCCGCCTCGGCGTCGGGTGGGGGACCGACGGACCCAAGAGCGGGTTCTTCCCCTTTTGGCTGGCCGTGGTTCTCCTCGCCTGCTGCCTCGGCATCATCGTGAAAACCCTGAGGCGCGCCGACAGGGCGCCCTTCGTGGCGCGCGCGGCGCTCGGCCCGGTGCTCAAGGTGCTGTGGCCGGCCATTGCCGCGGTGCTGCTGATGCAGCTCGTCGGCCTCTACGTCGCCTCGGCCATCTACATGGGCTTCTACATGCGCTGGATCGGGCGGAACTCGTGGCTGGCCGTGGTGGCGGTGAGCGTGGGCTTCTCGGTCTCCACGTTCCTCGTGTTCGAGACTTGGTTCCTGGTCCCCATGCCCAAGGGGCCGCTCGAGACCTGGCTCGGCTACTAGCCCATGGGTTTCGAGAATCTGCTGCTGGGCTTCCAGGTCGCGCTGCAGCCGAACAACCTCCTCTTGGCCGTCATCGGCGTCGCGCTCGGCACCGTCATCGGCGTGCTGCCGGGGCTCGGCGGCGCCAACGGCGTCGCCATCCTGCTGCCGCTGACCTTCTCCATGCCGCCGACCTCCGCCATCATCCTCTTGACGAGCATCTACTGGGGGGCGCTCTTCGGCGGCGCCATCACGTCCATCCTCTTCAACATCCCGGGTGAGCCCTGGTCGGTGGCCACGACCTTCGACGGTTTCCCGATGGCCCGGCGGGGCGAGGGTGGGCCGGCGCTCACGGCCGCCTTCACGTCGTCCTTCGTCGGCGCCCTCTTCTCCGTGATCCTGATCACATTCTTCGCGCCCATCCTGGCCGAGGTGGCCCTCAAGTTCGGCCCACCCGAGTTCTTCGCCATCCAGCTCCTGACTTTCTCGTCGTTTATCGGCCTCGGCGGCGGCAGCCCGCTCAAGTCGCTCGTCTCGATCCTCATCGGCTTCATTCTGGCCTCGGTCGGGCTCGACATCGTCACGGGCGCGCTGCGGCTGACCTTCGGCTTCACCGACCTCATGAAGGGGTTCGACTTCATCGTGGCGGTGATCGGCCTCTTCGGCATCGGCGAAATCTTATTGACCATGGAGGAGGGCCTCTCGTTCAAGGGCGCCTCGGCGAAGATGAGCCCCCGCATCGTCTGGGACACGTGGCGCATCCTGCCGCGCTACTGGAGGACCTTCGTCCGCAGTGCCTTCATCGGGTTCTGGATGGGCTTCAAGCCGGGCGGGGCGACGCCCGCCTCGTTCATGAGCTACGCCTTCGCGAAGCGTTTCTCGCGGCACCCGGAGCGCTTCGGCAAGGGCGAGATCGAGGGGGTCATCGCGCCCGAGACGGCCGCGCACGCGGCCGGCGGCGCCTCGCTCCTGCCCATGATCACGCTCGGCATCCCGGGCTCGCCGACGGCGGCGGTCATGCTGGGCGGGCTCATCATCTGGGGGCTCCAGCCGGGACCCATGCTCTTCAAGGAGAAGCCGGAGTTCGTGTGGGGTCTCATCGCCAGCATGTACACGGGCAACGTCATCGGCGTCATCATGGTGCTGGCCTTCGTGCCGGCCTTCGCCGCCATCCTGCGCGTGCCCTTCGCCATCCTCACGCCGCTGATCATCTCCATCTGCGCTGTCGGGGCCTACTCGGTCAATGGCCGCATGCTCGACATCTGGTATATGCTCATCTTCGGCGTGATCGGCTACGTGTTCAAGAAGCTCGACTATCCGCTGGCCCCGCTGGTGCTGGCGCTCGTCCTGGGCGATCTCGCCGAGAACGCGCTCCGCCAGAGCCTGATCATGTCGCAGGGATCGCTCCTGATCTTCTTCGTGCGGCCGATCTCGGGGGCCATCACCGCTGTCGCGCTGTTCTTCTTCGCGCTGCCCGTCATCACGCCGTGGTGGCGCCGGCTCCGGGGTGTGTCGGAGCCGGCCGCATCACCCCGGGAAACCTGATCGGCGCTTGGCCGTGACCGCCTCCGTCTCCGACCCATCGTTCTGGATCGGCGTCTTCAAGATCGTCCTCATCGACCTGGCGCTGGCCGGAGGGCGGTCTCACGCGGTCATCGCAACAGCGCGCGCAAACGCCTCGGATGGCGTGCGCCAGCCGAGTGTGTGTCGAGGGCGTCTGTTTAACTCGGCGGCGATCTCGTCGAGGCCCGCTTGATTGTACCCGGACAGGTCCGTGCCTTTGGGGAAGTATTGGCGCAGGAGTCCGTTGCTGTTCTCGTTCGTCGCGCGTTGCCACGGGCTGCGCGGATCGCAGAAGTAGACCTGCACGCCGGTGTCGAGCGTGAAGCGGACGTGCTCGGCCATCTCCGTGCCACGATCCCAGGTCAACGAGCGGCGGAGATGGTCAGGGAGTGCACGGATCGTGACCGCCAGCGCGTCCTTCACGTGTTCGGCGAGACGCCCCGCGCGCAGGTTGACGAGCATCACGAAGCGGGTCTGCCGTTCGACCAAGGTGCCAATCGCCGACTGCGCCCGCTTCCCGAGGATCAGGTCGCCTTCCCAGTGGCCTGGCACGGCGCGGTCCTCGACGTCGGCGGGTCGGTCGCGGATCAGCACCATGTGTTGCAGCTGGCCAGCGCCCGTGGCGCGACCGAGGGGGCGCCGCTGGGCGCGCCCCGTCCGCCGGCACCGCGTGAGCTCCTGGCGCAGCGCCCCGCGCCCCTGCACAAAGAGCGATTGATAGATCGTCGGGTGCGACACACGCATCTCCACATCGTCGGGGTAGTCGAAGACCAGCCGTGCCGCGATTTGTTGCGGCGACCACCGCAGTCGCAGCCCCCGCTCCACGGCGTGCCGAAGCCGCGGCACGGCGATCAGCTTCGCGATCTTCGGGCGGTGCGCGCGTCGGTGGGCCGTCTCCTCTGCGCGCCAGGCGCGATACCGCTCGCGACGGACGGCAGCCGCGACGTCGCGCGACACGGTCGACGGGGCCCGACCGACCGAGGCGTCTCGCGATCACGCGGCACGAGTCGCCCGCGAGCAGCCCGCGCGAGATCTCTTCCCGCTCCGGGAGCGACAGCCGCACCGCCGACTGGGGCGTCGACCGGGGCTTCACCCCACCGGTCTTGACCGACACTCGCGGCACGGACTTCGCCGAACACCCCAGCGTCGTCGCCGCCACCTCATGCGTCTCACCCGCTCGTACACGGCGCTGGAGCTCCACCCGCTCCGCGCCCGTCGACCGATGCGCCCGACCTGACCCCTGCCCCATACGGCACCCTCCTCAGGATGATCTTACCCATGATCAATCACTGCGACTGGTGCAGGGACCACTTGAGACAGCCCCCAGTGTCGTGGATACCCCATCGGTGGGGCGGAAAGGAGCATACACGATGCCGAAGAACCATCGGCGGTACCCACCGGAGTTCCGGGAGCGCATCGTCGAGCTGGTCCGCAAAGGGCGAACGCCCGAGGAGTTCGGGCGACAGTTCGAGCCGTCGGCCCAGTGCATCCGGAACTGGGTGCGCCAGGCCGACCGTGATGAGGGGCACCGTCAGGACGGGCTGACGACGGCCGAGCAGGACGAGCTGCACCGCCTGCGTTGCGTCGACCGGGTGAACCCACCGCGGCCTGGTTTGCGCGGGAGACCAGCTCGATCCCGTCCAGGGCTTCGAGTTCGTGACCGCATATCAGGCAATCCATGGCGTCGCGCCCGTGTGTCGCACGCTGGGTGTCTCCCCGAGCGGATACTACGCGTGGCGGAAGCGACCGCTGTCGCCTCGGACCCGGGCCGATATGGAGCTGACGGCGCAGATCCAGGCGCTCCACCGCGAGGCGCGCGGGACCTACGGCGCGCCGCGCATCCATGCCGACCTCGCTGCCCACGGGATCCACGTCGGTCGCAAGCGCGACGCCCGCCTGATGCGGACGGCGGCGCTGCAGGGCGTCAGCCGCCGGACGTGCCGGACGAGGGTGCGCGACGAGACGGCACGGCCGGCGCCGGACCTCGTCGATCGCCAGTTCACCGCGGGCCCGATCGGCTGTGGGTCGCGGACATTACCTACGTTCCCACGTGGGCCGGCTTCCTGTATCTCGCTGTCGTGTTCGACGCCTGGAGTCGGCGCGTCAGCGGCTGGGCGATGGCCTCCCATCTGCGCACCGAGCTCGCCTTGCCGCGCTGGACATGGCGCTCGCGCAGCGGCAGCCGACCGATGTCATTCATCACTCGGATCAGGGCTGCCAGTACACCTCCCTCGCCTTCGGGCGTCGGTGTGCCGAGGCCGGTGTGCGACCGTCGATGGGCAGCGTGGGCGACGCGTACGACAACGCGCTCTGCGAGAGCTTCTTCGCGACCCTCGAGTGCGCGCTGCCCGATCGGCACCGCTTCCGGACTCAGGCCGCCGCCCGCCTCGCCGTCTTCGACTTCATCGAAGGCTGGTACGACCCGCAGCGCCGACATTCCGCGCTCGAGTACCTGTCGCCCATGATGTACGAGCGGTCCCACGGAACAGACGATCGCACAATGGCCTCAGGATCGACGATCGACCAGGGGGGTGCTATCTCAGTATCCCCCTCGGTGGTGGTACAGTGACGATCTCGAAAGCAGTTCACCCTCCACCAAACCGGGGCAACTCCAATCCGCCGGGGGGATCCCGGCTAATTTGGACAGCAGTGAGGGCCCCTATATCTGTATATTGTGTGGGGACCTGAACGGTTACGTCCGTTCTATGCGCCAGCGGCACGGTGAGCCCGATGATCCAGGCGAGGGTCACGAGCAGCGCGATGCGCATGAACATGGCGAGCACGAGGCCGATGTGGCGCGCGGCCTCGCGCTGTCCGGCCGGCAGGCGGTCCACCAGGATCGAGATGAAGATGATATTGTCGATGCCGAGCACCAGCTCGAGCGCCGTCAGGGTGAGGAAGGCGATCCGGGCCTGGGGATCTAGAAGCAGCTCCATGGTTGCGCTCCGATGTTGTCGCTGGGTCGGCGAGTGTCGCATTCTGCCGCACTTCGCGCGCGGCGAGACCTAGCGCACGCAGGAGCGGGCGATCGCCCGGTGGGCGTCGCTGAGGGCCGCCGGAGTCAGTAGAATTGGGACCGCTGCGAGGCAGCGGACGCGCAAGACACTCTTTTCGACCACGCGGAAGGACTTATGACGACGCCCAACTGGCATTCGCTCGACCCGCTCCACGTGCTCGAAGAGCTTCAGGTCGATGCCCGACAAGGCCTTTCCGCGCAGGAGGCGCAGCGCCGGCTCTCGGTGCACGGCGCCAACGAGCTGACGCAGGCGGACAAGCCGTCAGCGTGGCGGCTCCTGTTCAACCAGTTCAAGAATATCCTGATCGTCATCCTGATCCTCGCCACGGTGCTGTCCGCCGTCGTCGGCGAGTACGGGTCTGCGGCGATCATCCTGGTGATCGTCCTGTTCTGCGCCGTGCTCGGGTTCACGCAGGAATACCGCGCCGAGCGCGCGCTCCAGGCGCTGAAGGGCATGCTGACGCCGATGATCACCGTGCTGCGCGGCGGCCAGGAGCTGGAGGTGGCCTCCCGCGAACTGGTGCCCGGAGACCTGCTCGTGCTCGTGGCCGGCACCCGGATCCCGGCCGACGCCCGCATCGTCGAGCTGTTCTCGCTGCAGTGCGACGAAGCGCCGCTCACCGGAGAGTCGGTTCCCGTCGCGAAGGAGCTCGGGCGCTTCGCGGAGAACGCCGCTGTCGGCGACCGCCGCAACATGGTGTTCACCGGCACCACCGTCACCTACGGCCGGGCGAAGGCCGTGGTCACCGCGACCGCCATGCGGACCGAGTTCGGCAAGATCGCCCAGGAGGTCGCAGCCGTCACCGTGCAGAAGACGCCGCTCGAGCGGCGCACCGAGGAGATCGGCAAGTGGCTGGGCATCATCACGTTCGTCATCTGCGTGCTGGTCATCGCGGTCAGCTTCGGCCGCGAGATCATGGCGGGGACCTTCACGATGAAGGCCGGGCTCGCCATGGTGATGTTCGCGATCGCCCTAGCGGTCGCGGCGGTCCCCGAGGCGCTGGCGGCGATCGTGACCGGAGCGCTGGCGATCTGCATGCACGAGATGGCCAAGCACAATGCGCTGGTGCGCAAGATGTCCGCCGTGGAGACGCTGGGCTGCATCAGCGTGATCTGCTCCGACAAGACCGGCACCCTCACCAAGGGCGAGATGACGGTGCGGCGCATCTTCGCCGGCGGACGACTGATCGAGGTCGGAGGCGCGGGCTACGCCCCCGAGGGCGAGCTCGGCGCGTCGCGCGACGAGCCCGCGTTAGCCGAGCTGCTGCGCGCCGGGCTGCTCGCGAGCGACGCCACGCTCGCCCGCGACGGGGCGCGCTGGTACGTGAAGGGCGATCCCACCGAGGGGGCGCTGGTCGTTCTCGCCGCCAAGGGGGGGCTGGACGCGGCGCGCACCCGCGAGGCGTATGGGCGCCTCGAGGAATTCCCGTTCAGCTCCGAGCGCAAGCGCATGAGCACGGTGCACGCGGTGCCTGGAGGCGCGCGGGTCGCCTACATGAAGGGCGCGCCCGAGGTGATCCTCGAGCGCTGCACCCGCATGATGCGGGGGGCCGGCTCCGTGCCGCTCGGACCGGCGGAGCGCGCCACGCTGCTGCGGGTCAACGAGCAGATGGCGGCTGATGCGCTGCGCGTGCTGGCGATCGCCCGCAAGGAGCTGCCGGCGCAGGGCGCCTTGACCGAAGAACAGGCCGAGACCGGCCTCGAGTTCCTCGGCCTGGCGGGGATGATGGACCCGCCGCGCGAAGAGGCGGTCGAGGCGGTGAAGGTCTGCCGCCAGGTGCATATCCGGCCGGTGATGATCACCGGCGACCACAAGCTCACCGCGGTGTCGGTAGCGCGCGAGATCGGCATCTTTCGCGAAGGCGACCTAGTGCTCACGGGCGAGGATCTCGCGGCGCTAGACGAGGCTGCGCTCGCCGCGGTGGTCGAGAAGGTCTCGGTCTATGCGCGCGTGTCACCCATGGACAAGCTCAAGATCGTGCGCGCCTGGCAGGGCAAGGGGCACATCGTCGCCATGACCGGCGACGGGGTCAACGACGCGCCGGCGCTCAAGCACGCCGACATCGGCGTGGCGATGGGCATCTCGGGCACCGACGTCGCCAAGGAGGCGGCCGACATCGTGCTCGCCGACGACAACTTCGCCACCATCGTCAAGGCGATCGAGCGCGGCCGCTGGATCTACGACAACATCAAGAAGTACCTGACCTACCTGCTGCGCGCCAATATCACCGAGGTGGTGGGGCTGGGCGGGGTGGGGAT
>Ga0080064_1003077_pt1 | contig 15938 bp, 17 predicted proteins | sample Subgrocontami54m_FD_69260 | JGI IMG/M metagenome (GOLD analysis project Ga0080064, IMG submission 69260) | Subsurface groundwater microbial communities from S. Glens Falls, New York, USA - GMW46 contaminated, 5.4 m (SPADES assembly) (version 2) ...
TGAAAGGAATGTGTCAGGATCGCCCTTCGTTATGTTCGTACCAGTGGTCATTTTTTACCGGTGCCTTAGCCGCAGTGGGTGAGAAGTGCGAAAACAATGCACAGTGTATTTCGGGAATTTGCGGTGCTACAAAAGTATGTATGCGAGGTGAAAAACAGTTAAACGAGTTGTGTCGGTTTGATGGGGAGTGTAAAGAGGGCCTTTCATGCTCAGGTGGCGCATGTAAAAAAACATTGCAAGACGTGGGTGAAAAATGCAGCTCATCGCAGGAATGCTTTTCAAACATGTGTATAAATGGAATCTGTGGGCTTGGTTCAAAAAAAATCGGTGAAAGTTGCGGCCATTCCCAAGAGTGCAGTACGGGAAATTGTTACAAAAATCAGTGCGCACAAGGGGCAAGATGCTTACAAGTTGAAAAAATCGAACCCGTGGGCGATTCGATTCCGCGTAATGCCGTTTTTGTAGTTACCTTTAATCAGCTTATCGATACGGCAAGCGCAAAAGGCAAGGTGACGCTTGACCCCTCCCTAAAAGGGCGTGAGGAATTTCGCACGATTGGTTCTGGTGCAAAGGCACAATCGCAAGTGGTGTTTCGTCCTTCAGAAATTTTGTCCGCAAAGAAAAAATATCGAGTTGTCGTGGATGGGGAAATAAAGGCCGCAAGCAGTGATAATATTTTGCGGCGTTGCGTTACGGTATCAGGAGAGGGGATTTTACCAAACGTCACTTCAAAGGACTGTAAAGAACGCGCGCAAACAACATGTCAAAAACGCGACGGGCTTTTGTATTGTAGCGATGACCCGACGTGTGGAAATGATCGCATGGTGTGTTCGAAAGAACAGAAATGCACGATTAAAGACGACTGTAAATTATGCAGCTCATGTAAGGATGAGGTGCGCTGTTTAAAAAAACCAGCCCCACCGCCTGAGTGTAAGGGGCAATCCATCTGCCAAAAGCAAGATGGATCTTATTTTTGCAGCAAGGATCCTACCTGTAAAGATGGCCACCTCGTATGTAAGGCACATAATCGCTGTACGTTTGGCGATGACTGTAAATTATGTAAGCCCTGTACTAATGATTCACGGTGTCGGGTTGAAGATAAAAAAGATTGTGGTGCGGGTATTACCTGTAAGCGTCCGGATGGGTCAACATTTTGCAGTAATGATTCCGTGTGTCAGCAGCCTAATACGCTTACCTGTTCCACGGGTCCTTTGTGTGGCGAAAAAGATAGTTGCGACTTGTGTGCAAAGTGCGCAACCAATCATCGGTGCCAGCTTGAGAAAGGAAAAAAATGTGAAGATGAAAAAAAGATAACCTGCCAAACTCCTGACGGAAGAGTGTATTGCAGTGATGATCAAAAATGTAGTTCAAGCGACAAGCAAGTATGTTCGCTTGGCACTGTATGTTTGGCAACTGATAATTGTTCGCTGTGTTCAAAATGTAAAGGCGCTGATATATGTAAAAATGTTATTGCTGATTGCCCCGGAAAAACAACCTGCAAGCGTACTGATGGAAGCTCCTACTGTAGTGATGATGCAGCGTGCGGTGGCGGAGGCGGTGGAGCTACCGTAGTTTGTTCGGCAAACTATGAGTGTTTACAAACAGATAGTTGCGAGTGTGCAAAATGTAAATCTACGGATCGATGTAAAAAAGAAGAAGAAAAAAAGAAAGACGATAATAAAGAGGATGATCCAAAAAATCTTTCCAATGAAGCGCGGTGTGTGAGTATTGATGCGCCAGATGAGGTTACAGTGAGCCAAGAATTCAATGCTATTTTAAAAATAAAAAATACGGGCACCAAACCTTGGGTCCCAGGTGTGCATAAATTAGGATCTCAAGATCCGCAGGATAATCGTTTTTGGGTTCCGGGGCAAAACCGCATTGAACTGACCAAAGAAGTGGCGCCACAAGAAATTGTTGAATTTTCATTTAAGGCAAAAGCGTACGCACTTCCCATGGAAGGGCCCTTTTCATGGAAAATGGTTGAGGAAAAAAAGGAGTGGTTTGGGGAAGAGTGCCATAAAAAAATCAAGGTAAAACTTTCAGATAGCGGTGCTACCTGTAATACAAATGCTACCTGTGATCAAGGGGAAACGTGCGCGTGCAGTGATTGTAAGGATACGAAGATAGAATGTAAAACTCCGCCAACTCCTGATACGGTATGGAATAATGCGCAATGCGATCTTTCGTTGCCTTCAAAAATTTTAGCCGGCGGTGAATTTACCGCACAAGTAACACTAAAAAATACCGGCACCAAATCGTGGCTAAAAACATCACACTCACTGCGTTCAGAAAACCCTTATGAAAATACGAGTTGGGGAATATCGAAAGTGGATTTACCGCGTGATGTGAAACCGCAAGAATCAGTAACGCTTTCCTTTAAATCCCGTGCATTTTCAGTAAACCAGGAAAATTTTTCATTCCAACTAGTTGAGGAAAAGACAGCTCAAAAAGAGTGGTTTGGTGAGCGATGCCGTGATCGGGTAAAAGGCGCTGGGCTTGAAAAACCCCAAGGGCTCAAAGTACTAAGCAGTTCAACGGAATTAAAAAATACGGTCACCTGGACCGATACGAATGATTCGGAGGAAGGATATGAAATCCAACGCAAAAGGGGTGGAAGCGGGGAATTTGTAACAGTCAAGCGTACTGACCCAAATACCACCACTTTTGTTGACACGCAAGGGTTAGTGGCAAGTACGGTATATACCTATCGAGTTCGTGCAGTTCGAAGTGTGTATACGAGTGATTTTAGTGATGAAGCACAAGGCACTACGCCAGGAACAACGGATACAAATACCTCACTTCTTGATTCAATTAAAGTTTTTGTTGAGGGAACCGAAAAGGCAGCCGATGAATTTACGTGTGTGTCTGATAATTGTGAGACGCACACTTATTCGGTACGTGCACTCGCGGGCAGTGTGGAAATTTCTCCAAAATCTGTTTTGTGGTCAACCAATGACCCCGCGAATATTTCATTACCTGATGATAAAACTACCTCTTCGATTTCAGTGAGCGTAAAGGGTGTAGAATTTGCAGGAAAGACAATTACGGTTGTGGTAAAGGGTGAGCAAAATCGAGAATATACCAAGACGGTTTCAATTTCAAATCATCCATGTGCACATCCATGGAGCTATGATGCACTGTATGATATGAAACTGTATTACTGCGCAGGCAATGCAGTCAATGCGAGTGATCGACTTCCAATGCTGCAATCAGTGCCGCCAACACAAGTTACGCGTACGGGGTGGGAGGAGTGGATTTTTAAATTTACTGATATTTCAAAAAATAATGACGCCATTATTATTCGTTCGTATCAAAATCCTGAGTGGTATTCCGCGATGCGCTGGTATGCAGACCCGCAAAAAAATCATGGGGTAGGCGGCCCTGCTTCAAGTGAGCGTGATGGGTTTGCGGCAGTGACTGACGGTGCAGGTACCTATATTGCGAGCGTAGATACCACACAAAATCCTCCTAAACCACAGATACTCTATATTACCGTGAATGCGAACGCCTCGCCTCAGACAAAACAAGTCTATCAGGCACTCCTTGATTCAGTGCAGCTTGCGGTTGGCGTGCGTAATACCCAAGGTGCTGATGCAGTCGAAAAACTTCATAACGATGTAAAACGAATCGCTGACTTACAAGACGTTGCGTTTTATCTGGAGGGGTATAAGTTGCAACAATCAGCCAGGTGCTCACAAGGGCTGCAAGCGGCATGTGCTGCGCACTATCCCGATTTAGCATTTGGAAGCTATAAGCGCGGGCAGGCGTTATCTTCATGGCCGCTCTCATGGACATCAACTTTAGCAAATACTCTTTCACGGGGCTTACCGCAAGATCCATGGAAACAGACAACTGCATTTGGATGTACCATAAATGCGGACGGCACCCATACAAATTGTACCTGTGATACTAATGTCTTTAAATCTGATACGTGTTGGAATGAGGCGGGGCAAACATTTTATAAAGCAAGTGGTGAGGATGCATTAACTGATCCAAAAGTTCATGCGTATTCCTATACGTTTGTTCCACGGACAGGATCAGGAAATGATGGATATCGATTATGTACCCGATTTGATTACTTTACGAACCTCGCGGGACAAAGTGGGCAAAAGTATTGTATAATAAAATAGTATGTTTGAAGAACACGAACAAAAACCAAATTCTCAACAATCAAGTCAGTCTGCCGAGCAAGAGCCGTCTGATATTTTTCGTGATGTTGCACAAAGTGCTGACCAGGAATTTGAAGAAACTCCATCACAAGATACCAGTTATGAACAACTTCCGCGGCAAGGAAACCCGCATATTATATTATATATTATAATCGCAATACTAAGCGTGCTCGTACTAGCGCTTACCGTTGCACTTATATTTGTAAAATTAAATCCACAAAATCAGGAGTTTATCGCACCACTACAACCACAGTCAACTATTCCTTTATCAACGCCTAAAATACAAATGCCACTCTCAACACCTTACCAATCCCTAGTACCACTTGGCACCCCAAAACAAACGTTAGTGCCAACACAAACACCCACACCAACATTCACCCCGCAGCAATCTACGCCACCACCATCAGGAGGAATTGATAGTGATACCGATAAAGATGGCCTTTCGAACAGTGAAGAGGAAAAACTTGGAACGCGAATCGACATTATAGACTCAGACGGCGATGGGTTATCAGATAGAGAAGAGATAAAAGTATATAAAACAAACCCGCTTACCAATGACTCAGATAACGACACGTATAAAGACGGTGAAGAAATAAAAAATGGATACAACCCGAATGGTCCGGGAAAGTTAATTCAAGCGCCTCAATAAGAATATGTTTGATTTTTTAGAAGAAGAACTTCTTGAAGAAGATTCGAAAAAGGGAAAAAATATAAACGAAGCAAAAAAGGAGTATGTATTGCCGGCGGATACGGCAGTGTTTGCGATGCCTGAAAAATTCAGGAAAAAAAATTCCGCATCCGCATCTTTTAACCCGATTGTACTTATAGCCCTTCTTGTTATTGTAGTAATTGGAACAATTGGCGGAGTATTGTTTCTTGTATTAGGCCAATCAAAAGATTCGCGTATTAATCTATTGGCGCCAAAACAACAGAAATCAGGTAGTCAGGACCCCACTATCTCAAAAGATCAGCCAAAAGATGCAACTACGATACCAGAAAGTTTGTTATCACAAGCTGCTACTTCAACACAAGTTATTATTGAACAACAACCTACTGATTCGCCATCCCCAATAGTAATCCCATCTTCACAACCATCACCTTCGCCCTCTGCCGCGCCACAATTAGTAAATCTATCCCAGGCAGTAGATTCTGACAATGATGAATTAACCGATAAAGAAGAGGAGTTATGGAGAACAGATCCACAAAAACCGGATACGGATAATGATGGATTTTTAGACGGACCAGAACTTCTTAATTTATATGATCCTACCAAAGGTGATCGAGCACGGTTAGTTGATTCATCAGTTGCGCTGAACTACAAAAACCAGACCTATCGTTATTCATTTTTATATCCGTCAAAAATGATCGCGAGTCCCTCAAATAATTCTGAGCGCGAGGTTATCCTTTCATCCTCAACAGGCGAACTTTTTTCAATCATGGTACAAGACAATCCACAACGCCTTATCCCGCTTGATTGGTATAAAACACAAGTCTCAAAAAATGGTTCGGCAGATGGCGTTTCCCCGCTTTCATATAATGGCTGGACGGGAGTGTTAGGTCCTGACAACAGAACGGCATTCCTTGCACCTGCAGATAGTACGAAAAATCCAATTCTTGTGGTTATTACGTATAATCCAAATACACAAACCCAGTTGCATTTTACGCGTACATTTCAAATAGTGCTTCGAAGCTTTAACTTTTTTTAACGGTATGCGTGCAGGTTTTTATCCCGTACATGAGGCGGGGGACACCATTTCATTTCCAAGGGTTTGGTATCGCACACGCGAGGAGGCGGTTAAAAAAATAGTCGGCATTAAAAAACTTTTTCCCATAAGCGTGGTATTTGTTTCGAAAGAGAAAATGCGTGAGCTTCACGGGTCTTATTACGGAGCAGTAAAAGTAACAGATGTTCTCTCGTTTTTTTATCAAAAAGAAGTAGGGATTTCCTATGAGTATGGAGAACTTTTTTTATGTACTTCCTATATTATTAAGCAAGCGCAGCGTTACCGGGTTACTTTTGAGCAGGAGTTAACGCGTTTGCTTATACATGGGACGCTTCATATTTATGGCTTTGATCATGTTAAAGTTTTGGAGAGAAAAAAAATGAATGCAATGACAAATGAAATACTTGCGCATATCAAAAAATCATGATTAACACAAACCAATTTAAAAAAAGTATTTTCTATGCCCTCACGGGTCTTTCGGTAACATTTGCGCGTGAGCAGAATTTTCGTATTCATACGATCATGGCGATGAGCGCTGTACTACTTGCATTTCTTTTGCAATGTTCGCGCATCGAGTGGATTTTTTTAAGTATCATTATCTTTTCTGTGTTGGTAGGTGAGCTTATTAATAGCGCAACGGAACGATTGATAGATCTTTTAAGACCACGACTTTCAGAACAAGCAAAATTTGTAAAAGACTGTATGGCAGCAGTAATTTTCCTCCTATCGCTTAACGCTCTTTTTGTCGGCGTGCTCATTTTTATTCCTAAAATAATTCAATTACTAAAAGCTTTTCTTGGTTAATTCAATATAATTTGATAGACTAGTTAGATATGAAGGAAACATTAATTACCGGGCTTGATGTAGGCTCAACTGCGATACGTGTCGTGGTCGGGCAAATGTTTTCTGATGGGGGAGAACGTAAAATTCAAATCCTAGGAACTGTTGAACATCCTTCAGAGGGCATTAACAAAGGCTCTATTACTAATATTGACGATGCGGTAGCAAGTATTACCGCGTGTCTTGAAAAGGCAGAGCGGCTTGTTGGTGTTCCGCTTGATTCAGCATGGGTTGGAATTTCCGGAATTCATGTATTAGCACAAGTAAGTAAGGGTATTGTTGCGGTTGGAAAAGTAAATGGTGAAATAGCTCGCCATGATGTAGAGCGCGCAGTTGAGGCGGCGCGGGCCATTGCAACGCCTCCGAATTATGAAATTCTCCATGTGATCCCGCGAAGTGCAACCATTGATGGCCAACTCGTTATTAAAGATCCTATCGGCATGAGTGGTACACGGCTCGAAATAGACACCTATATTATCCAAGGGTTTGCATCAGATGTCAGAAATTTCACCAAGTGCATTTATCGGACAGGTCTTGAAATTGAGGATCTTGTGTTTTCAATTCTTGCAACCGCCGAATGCACGCTTTCAAATAAACAAAAAGAAATCGGGGTGTGTTTAGTGAATATTGGGGGCTCCACGACCAGTCTGGTGATTTATGAGGAGGGAGAGATTATTCATACGTCGGTAATACCAGTTGGGTCAAATCATATTACGTCCGATATCGCTATTGGCCTACGCATATCTATTGAGACGGCTGAAAAAATTAAATTGCACTACGGGACATTACAGGCAAAAGAATTGCCAAAATCTGCAGAAATAAATCTTGAAGATATTGACGAGCGAGAGCAGGGCAGTGTTTCATTAAAATATGTTTCACAAATTATTGAGGCGCGTGTTGAAGAACTTTTTGATAAAGTTGAACTCGAACTTAAAAAAATTGGCAGAAATGGGGTACTCCCTGGCGGCGTTGTTCTTACCGGGGGGGGATCAAAGCTTTCGGGAATTATCGAATTAGCTAAAAAAAGGCTTAAGTTGCCTGCATCATATGCGGAAGTAAAAAATGTGGTAAACCCGCTTGAAAAAATATTTGATCAAAGTTTTTCTACAGCAGTCGGTTTGGTGTACTGGGGGCTTTCATTTACGCAGCAAAAATCAAAACATGCTTCACATCTTTTTAATATGGATTCTCATGGCGAGGTGCGAGGGCGAGTAAAAAAATGGTTCAGGTCACTCTTGCCATAGAAAGTAACCAGTGATAAGATTGAGGTGATTTAAAAATCACCTTTTTATTTACCCCACTCTATATGGCACATGAAATAAAACCGGACGTTGAAACGATTGCAAAAATTAAAGTTATTGGTGTTGGCGGAAGCGGGAGCTCGGCTATTAATCGGATGATTGCGGGTAAAATCCGAGGAGTTGATTTTTTAGTGGCAAATACTGACCTTCAAGCGCTTCATCAATCACAAGCATCAGTAAAGCTTCATGTTGGCAGATCAATAACCAAGGGTCTTGGCGCAGGGATGGATCCTGTAATGGGTCAAAAGGCAGCTGAAGAAAGCCAAAATGAAATTCGTGATGCACTTTCTGGCGCTGATATGGTTTTTATAACCTGCGGGCTTGGCGGAGGAACTGGCACGGGGGCAGCACCGGTTATTGCAGATTTAGCAAAAGACATAGGAGCATTAACAATCGCTGTTATTACTAGGCCCTTTACATTTGAAGGCACCCAGCGGAAGCTTATTGCAGACAAGGGTTGGGAAGAACTTTCATCTCGCGTGGATGCAGTCATTACCATTCCTAACGATCGGGTACTACAAATTGTAGACAAAAAAACATCGCTCATTGAAGCTTTTGAAATGGTTGACGAGGTATTACAACAAGGTGTTCGCGGTATTTCAGAACTTATTACGGTTCCGGGTTTGGTGAATGTAGACTTTGCAGATGTAAAAGCAATTATGCGTGATACGGGTTCAGCACTCATGGGAATTGGAAAAGCAAGCGGAGAAAATAGGGCAGTTGAAGCTGCAAAGGCCGCTATTTCAAGTCCACTTCTCGATCTTTCAATAGAAGGTGCGAAAGGTATTTTGTTTACCATTGCGGGTGGTTCAGAACTTGGTATGCTTGAAGTAAATGAGGCCGCGAAAGTTATTACCAGTTCCACAGACCCGGATGCAAAAGTTATTTTTGGCGCTATTATCGATGAATCACTCACCGATGAAGTGCGAGTAACAGTAATTGCAACGGGTTTTTCCGACCGTGAAAAAGTTGTTTCAAAGGCTCCTTCCTATGAAAAGTTTTATACGCCTGACAGAAGTGTTTTTAATCAAAATCAGCTTTTATATACGTCACCAGCTCAGCGGCCAAGTGTACAGCAACCAAAACCTGTTAAATTTGAGGAAAAGAAACCAATTACTGAAGAGCAAGTTACTCAACCAACCGAGGATAACGAAGAATTAGAAATCCCAGCCTTTATTCGAAAGAAAATGTCGTAAAACAAGTTGGCAAGTTTACCAGTTGGTCAGTATTAAAACAGCCTTACGGCTGTTTTATTGTGAAAAGATGAAGGTTTGATATAATAAAACAACTATGAGTAATGATTTAACACTGCAAAAAATTGAAAGTATTCTTTTTGTTACCCAAAAACCATTGGGGTTAAAAAAAATTTCTACACTCGTAAGTGCGGCACCAAAAGAAACGGAAAGCTTTCTTGTACGGTTAATGGATGAATATAATGGGAAGGATCGGGGTATTATTTTGGTGCGTACGCAGGACAATGAATACTATTTTACGACCAATCCTTTATGTTCAACATTAATACAAGATTATTTGAAAGAAGACGTATTAGGAGAACTTACGCGGCCAGCTCTGGAAACATTGGCAGTTATTGCCTACCGTGGACCTGTTTCAAAAATTGATATTGAACAGATCCGGGGGGTAAATTGCTCATTGGCCCTGCGCAATCTTTTGATTCGGGGACTCGTTGAAGTTGTGGAAGATAAAAAGGCCATGAGTAAAATTTATACTCTCTCTGTTGAGTGCATGAATCATTTTGGAATTCAGTCGGTAACGGCGCTGCAGGATTATGAAAAATTGCATGCGCATGAATTAATGAATCAACTGCTTTCTCAAAATCAAAAAAATCCTGAATAATATGAAAAAATCACTCATTGTCGCTAATTGGAAAATGAATCTTAGTATCAAGCAAGGATATATATATATTAAAAAATTATATCCCAGTCTTTTAAGGAAGGCGCATGCAGGTACTGTCGTGATTTGTCCTGATTTTGTAACATTGCCGGGTCTTTCTCATTTTTTAGATAGCAAGAAAAAAAATATCTATCTTGGAGCACAAGATTGTTTTTATGAATCAAAAGGAACATATACCGGGGAAGTTTCACCACAAAGCTTGAAAGAATTAGGGTGCACCCATGTTATTCTTGGCCACAGCGAACGAAGAATAACTCTGCACGAAAGTTCAGATGTTATTTCAAAAAAGATAAACGCTGCACTCAAAGCTAATCTTATCCCTATTGTATGTGTGGGAGAGCAAAAAATACTATCACAAAAAAAAGCGGAAGAATTTTTGGAAAAACAACTCATTGCTTCACTTACGAATATTACTTATACACCAAAACAATCTCTTGTTATCGCATATGAACCTGTATGGGCAATTGGAACGGGTACCTCCTGCGATCCAATAACATTGAAAAAAAAGAGTGCTTTTTTAAAAGGAGTTATTGAAAAAAAATTCGGCATACCATTTGCAAAAAAATGTACTTTTCTCTATGGTGGGAGTGTAAACTCAAAAACTGCCCCCTCGTTTATAAGGGAGGGTGGTGTAAATGGGTTGTTGGTCGGAACGGCTAGCCTTGACGTGGCAGAATTTTTAGCTATAATCGATGTAACAACATAATCATACTTATGATTTTAGTATTCTTTTCACTCTTTTTATTTCTGGTAAGCGGCGCGGTACTTGCATTTATATTAATCCCAAAATTTCAAATTCTTTCTTCTTTGGAAGTTCAAGATCTTCATGCAGAAAAAGAACTTGAAATGAAACATGAGATTATTAAAAACCGCATTAAACGTAGGTTTTCTGACTGGAAGCAGTTAAGTGTCATTGTTGCAGAACCATTGCGCATTGGTGCTGACCGAGGCGCTTCCTTACTTCATAAGGCTCATCAGTATCTTTTAGAGGTTCGGGAAAAACAACGAAGAAGCAAAGTTGTTGGAGGGGCTACACTTTCAAAAACACCCCCTTCACTTGATGACAAAATCAATCAATTGCTTCAGGAGGGCAGGGGATATCTTTTTGAGGAGCGTTACAATGAGGCTGAGCAAAAATTTATTGAAGTTATATCACTCGATAAAAAGAAATTAGATTCCTATAAGGGATTGATTGAGGTATATACTGAGCAAAAGGAATGGGAGCATGCAAAAGAGATACTTGAGTATGTTGCACATATTGAAAAACAACCACACGTGTATTACCAGCTTTCCGATGTGTATAGAAAGTGCGGACAAGACCTTGATGCGCTTGAAGCGCTCAAGCAGGCGCTTACGTATGAAGGTGCAAACCCAAAATTTCTTGATGCGTTGGTTGATATGCATATTACCCTTAATCAGCGCTTAAAAGCAGAACAAGCACTCACGAAATTAATAGAAATAAATCCGGAGAATCAAAAAATTTCAGAATTCAATGACCGCATAAAAGAACTTGCGTATTAATACGAGATTGATAGAATTATAGTATCTAATATACTTAGTCTACCAATTTTACGAAAAATATAGATAAAAAAATACTTACCAAATTATATGTAATAAAAGGTAAGTCAATGCAAGAAATAGCTGATCATTTCAATTGCTCATTAAACAGAATAAAATACTGGATGAAGCAGTATAGTATCCCTATTCGAACAAGAAGTGATGCGATGTATATTAAATGTAACCCACACGGAGATCCATTTTGTCTTGTTAATCCAAAATCCTGTCATGAATTTCTTATTTATGGTATAGGTCTTGGACTTTATTGGGGCGAAGGAACAAAAGCCTCTAACTCATCTATAAGACTTGGAAATACTGATCCTTATCTTATAAAAGCATTTATAATCTTCTTAGAAAAAGTTTTCTTAATCAAAAAAAGTCAACTTACATTTAGTCTTCAACTATTTACAGACATTAATAAGGACGAAGCTTTATGTTATTGGAGTACCTTTCTTTGTGTTCAAATGGACCAGTTTACAAAATCAACTATAACAAAATCAATAAGAAAAGGTACCTATAAAAATAAAACTAAGTACGGGGTTCTTACTCTTTATTTTCATAACATTAAAGCACGAAAGAGTCTCGGTGAGCTACTTGATAAATTTAAAAATGAGAGTATAAATAGTTATGTGCCGTTGTAGCTCAGTTGGTAGAGCAACTCCATGGTAAACAAATGCCCACTATAGTAGAAATGGTATAGTGAATCTCGAATTACGGTTAAAGGCCATTACCTGGTTCAGACCGTGGCGTTTAGAAATAATCGCCCGAACGACTGACAAGAGAAGCTAAGTTTCTTTAGTGAAATATGCTTAAGATACAGTCTAATCCTCTTATAGGTATGGTGTAAAAAGAGGTATATATGAAGGAGTAGGTCCGCGGTTCGAATCCGCGCAACGGCTTTGAATTATTTACTGATCCTGGACAAAAAAGATAGATACGCTAAGGTGTACCTATCTTTTTTTGTTCGTTGAAAATTAAAAAAAAGGAAAAAACATGCATGGACTCAAGGCAATTCTCAGAGAATTACTGCATAGATATTCTAGGAAAATTGATTTTTTCATATCCATTACAGTGGGTATAATAAGCTATGTAAATTTTCTTACACAAAAGGAACAACCGTACTATTCTTGGGAATACATGGTTTTTTCAAGTCAAAAAAGGAGAAAAGCATGGGATTAAGAGATGCGGCAAATCGCAGAGTTGTTGAGTTTTTAGAACTGCAAATCATTGGCGCCGATGAGGTAATTCGATCCAGAGATACGAGAATTAGTACAGACATTGCAAATATATATATATTCACGAAGTTCGTTTGGCGAGCAGGGACATGGATACATTTGATTATCTTTCAGTAACATTTTTACTGAGAAAAATAATAGCACGCATGTTGACCGTCACTAGCTTTGAACTGCCTGCAGACAAAATAACCGGCAGATTTATATTTTATGATTGCATTGTTACGATTAATCCTGCAAATCCAATTGATTATTTTCTCGCACAAGTAAGATGTTTACTCGATGACGTTGCAATACTAAAAAATTTTCGTGATCATGTCGCAAAACTTTAATTGTTCTTTATTTATGGTCTCCCGTTTTGCGGGGGATCGTTTGCATTTTTATGAATATTTGCTAGAATTTTCCCATACTATATGGGCGGTTACCAAAGTGGTCAACTGGGGCAGACTGTAAATCTGCTGGCTTTCGCCTTCGGAGGTTCGAATCCTCCACCGCCCACCATCGTTATAAGTATCAGCCAGCGTGGCTCAGTGGTAGAGCAACGGTTTTGTAAACCGTAGGTCGTGGGTTCGATCCCCACCGCTGGCTCCACATCAGCCTTGACTTTTTTTTGTATTCAACTATTCTACTTATTACCACCGCCTTTGGCGGGGCAAGCTTACTAAATGACAAACTTTTTTGTATGTCCCAGGATAATCTAATCGGACTTGAATGTACCGAATGCAAACGAATTACGCACCATACGTATAAAAATAAGAAAAAACTGAAAAACAGACTTGAACTGAATAAATTTTGTAAATTCTGCAAAAAACATATTATACACAAAGAAACGAAGATATAAATTAGTAACCTGTAATAATACAATAAAAATAATCCCGATGACAATCGGGATTATTTTTTATTTGTAAATTATCTCCCTTCCGCCAAAGGCTATTGGTCGGGGTGCTGGGAATTGTCAGCCAAAGGCGGATCCGCCTTTGGCGGAAACCCAACATTTTAATACGAATCTTCACCCTTACACCAACTTTCGGGGTACAGGGAATTGAACCCTGTCTTCACGAACCCGAATCGTGCGTACAACCGGTATACTATACCCCGGTTTTAAAAAGTTGGTGTGAGGGCGTGTCGTGCGTACTACCGGCATACTCCACCCCTATTATGAAATGCATTCCAATTCTACTGTATTGACATAAGAACAGCAAGAGCATATACTTTTCACTAGTGTGTTTTTAATAAATGTTCATTACAATTTACAAGAAAAAAGGAGAATCCTCATGGCAATCGTATCTAATGGATTGATTCCAGTCCTTGATTTTGAAGCGTTAAACCGGAGTCCGCACTCAAGAAAATCACTGCGCATGATTGAGGAATACCGCGAAATTCTTTCCAGATTTGGATTTGAGAAAATACAAAGAATTGGCATTACTCCCAGAACCATTCTTAATGCGTACAAGCAAGTTCGATTTTTCTTTGGTTTACCGCTTGATGAGAAAATGAAATATCAAAGTAAAACAGAATTTGGTGACCCGATGGGTTATATCCCTGCACGCACTGAACGAGCAAAGGGTGCTGCGAAACCAAATCTTATGGAAATGTTTCAATTTGGAAATCCTGCCTATGGATATAATGTATGGCCAGATATAGAGTATGCCCAATTTCGTAAAGTAATGGAAACGTTGTATTACGAGGCTGCTGATGTTGCGGGGCCTACGCTCATGACCGCAACAGAACGTGCGTATGGATATCCGGATGGTTCACTTTCATCAATACTTGCGAACGGAAATACGAGCATTCGGCTTATCCGATATGCGCCACTCGATGATTTAGATGCCACAGATGATGAACCATTGTCAGAAAGACATGAGGATATAAACCTTAAAACAATTTTATTACCAAATGCAATTGATGGGCCAGACACCCAGATACTTCTTCCTGAAAGTACTAGCTTGTGGCACTCACTTGGAAATCAGGCCGGAGTTTTTATCATCAATTCGGGTGATATGCTTAAACTTTTTAGTACTCGTTATCTGGATGTTCCTTGTGATGTATCTCGTGCACTTCCTGATCTTCTTCCCGACCTTCTTTCATATGCTGTTATTCCCTCCACCACGCATCGTGTGCAAAGACCAGTTGATCGCACAAAAGCATCATACCGGATTGTTATCTTTCTTCATCCCAGGCCTCTGGTAATCCTTGCCCATGGTATTAGTGCAGGTAATTTTTTGAAATTCCGCATGAGTGAAAATTACGGGCAAAAAATCCACTAAATTGTTCTTGTATCCACGTTCTTTATGAAGAACCTAACCTGATCAGGAATAGGTTCTTCGTATTCTAAAATACTATTTTTTTATCTTTGTTATGAACCACCTTGCAATTATCATGGATGGAAATCGCCGTTGGGCGCAACAGAAAGGCATTTCACCATTGAGTGCACATGAATTTGGCTATAAAACGTTTAAAAAAATTGTTGAGTACGCATTTGAAAAGCAAATAGCTATTGTAACAGTCTATGCATTTTCAACAGAAAATTGGAATCGTAGTTCAACTGAAATTCAAGTCCTCCTTACTCTTTTTCAAAACTCCTTACTAAAAGATGTGAGCTCGTTATGTAATAATAATATACAAGTCCGTTTTATTGGAAATATTGAAAAATTTGGAGGACACCTGGTAAAAGGAATGCGAGAGTGCATGGAATTAACAAAAAACAATACGGGTGGAATTTTACAAATTGCTGTGAACTATGGCGGGCGAGAAGAACTTATACATGCGGTTAGAGGAATAATTCAAGACAAGGTGAGTGAGCAAGATGTTACTGAAGATCTTATTTCAAAATATTTATATACCAACGGAATACCAGATCCTGATATGATTATTCGTACCTCAGGAGAACAGCGTTTATCGGGGTTTTTACCTTGGCAAGGAGTTTATAGTGAATTATATTTTTTAGAAAAATATTGGCCCGATGTGAGTGAACAAGATATAGATGAAATACTTGAAGAGTTTCATAAACGAGTAAGGCGACATGGGACTTAAAATGATAGCTATTTTGTGATATCATAGTGATATATATGCAATTCGCCAAACGTCAACGCGTATCACCACTTTTATCACTTACGCTCATTTCCTATTGTTATTATATTGGAAAGGTATCTCTCGTGGTGCTATTCTTTTTTTATACTTTTTTTTCCAAACTACTTAACC
>Ga0080064_1005074_pt1 | contig 15930 bp, 15 predicted proteins | sample Subgrocontami54m_FD_69260 | JGI IMG/M metagenome (GOLD analysis project Ga0080064, IMG submission 69260) | Subsurface groundwater microbial communities from S. Glens Falls, New York, USA - GMW46 contaminated, 5.4 m (SPADES assembly) (version 2) ...
ATCGTGTTGGCCTTGGCCGAGACGGGGATCTGCGCCGCGGCGGGCGGAGCGACCGCAATGCCGGCAGCAATCAGGCTCGGAAGAACAGCCAAAGCACGAGAGACGCGCCAAATGTCGTTGGTCATGGTCGTTTGCTCCCTGGGCCGCCGATCTGGCGTCGGCGGTAAGCCATCATAGAGGAACATCCCCCGCGTTGACACACCGGGGTCGTCTCGGCCATTTTGGGCGCGCTGCTGTAGGGCGCATCGGCTGCAAGGCCGAAGGGGCAAAGCCCACCTACGTCACCTCAATCGTAGTTTGCGCCCATGCCCAATCTCGAGAACCTCAAGAAGCAGGCCAAGCTCGCCCTCCGCTGGCATCGCGACCGTTATTATCCGGTGGCGGCGCAGATCAGGGCCTTGCCGCGCTTCCGGCACCTGAGCGACCCCGAAATCCTCGCGGCGAGCTTCAAGCTCAGCGACGCGCAGGAGCTGGTCGCCAGGCAGCACGGGTTCGAAAGCTGGCAGGCGCTCAAGACAGGGATCGATACCATGCCAGAGCAAACAGCCCAGACCACGTCCAAAGCGGTCATCTCCGCCACCGCGGCAGAATTGTTCGTCTCCGACATCAAGGCGTCGTGCGACTTCTTCACCCAGAAACTCGGCTTCGCCATCGTCTTCGTCTACGGCGAGCCGCCGTTCTACGCCCAGGTGAAGCGCGACCGCGGCCTGCTCAACCTCAAGCACATGGACCGCCCCGTCATCGACCCCGAGCTCAGGGACCGCGAGAGCCTGCTGTCGGCCGACATGGGGCTGGACACGCCCGAGGCGATCAAGCAGCTGTTCCTCGAGTTCCAGGCCGCGGGCGTCACCTTCTTCCAGACGCTGCGCAAGGAGCCCTGGGGCGCCAAGACCTTCATCGTCAAAGACCCCGACGGCAACCTGCTGCTGTTCGCCGGGCCTGCGGAGTGAGGGCTCACTCCCAGGCTTCTGCTTCCGAAGATCCGATCGAGCTGATAATCTCTCCGCTTCTGACTGCGTCGGCGGGGGTGGACCACTGGCGCTATCGCCTTGAATTGGGGACGAGCGTGAAGCGGCGGACCTTTCTCACCATTGTAAGTAGCGCGGCCGTCGCCTGGCCGCTCGGCGTCCGCGCGCAGCAGCCCGAGCGCGTGCGGCGCGTTGGCGTGCTCTCGGGCGCCGCGGACACTCCGGACTCGCGGCGACGATTCGCGGTATTCCAACAGCGGTTGCAGCAATTGGGCTGGACCGACGGCCGCAATGTGCGGATCGACATCCGCTGGGCCGCAGCCAATGCCGAAAACTATCGCAAATACGCGGCGGAATTGGTCGCGTTGGCGCCGGACGTCATCCTGGCCCCTGGCGCTTCTTTGCCGGCAATACTCCAGGCGACCCGCACAGTGCCGATCGTGTTCGCGATCGTCTCCGATCCGGTCGGCTCCGGCTTCGTCGAAAGTCTGTCGCGGCCGGGCGGTAACGCCACCGGCTTTATGATGTTCGAATACAGTCTGAACGCGAAATGGCTGGAGTTGCTCAAGGAGATCGCGCCGGGCGTGACGCGGGCGGCGGTCCTTCGAGATCCCACCAACCCCACCGGGATCGGCCAATTCGCCGTCATCCAGTCCGTGGCGCCGTCGGTCGGCGTGGAGGTGAGCCCGGTCAGCCTACGCGACGCCGGCGAGATCGAGCGCGCCGTCACGGCCTTCACGCGCTTCGGTAACGGTGGCCTGATCGTGGCGGCGAGCGCGTTGGCGAACTTGCATCGCGATTTGATCATCGCGCTTGCGGCCCGCCACAAACTGCCCGCGGTCTACTTCGAGCGCACCTACGTCGCCTCCGGCGGCCTGATCTCCTATGGGGCTAATGTGGATGACCAGTACCAGCGCGCGGCCGGCTACGTCGACCGCATCCTCAAAGGCGAGAAGCCAGCCGACCTTCCAGTGCAGGCGCCGACCAAGTACGAGCTGGTCATCAACCTCAAGACCGCGAAGGCGCTCGGGCTCACTGTGCCGCCATCCCTGCTCGCTCGCGCCGACGAGGTGCTCGAATAGGGTGGTACGTCGATGCGACCAGTGCTTTTGCCCTTGGCAAGCGGCCCCGGAAACCGCTACGCGTTGGGGGTCCATTCCAGCCCATGTCAACCAGCGTCGCCGGGGAAAGAGCCATGCGCGTTTATTACGATCGTGATGCCGACATCAACCTGATCAAGGGCAAGAAGGTGGCCGTCGTCGGCTACGGCAGCCAGGGGCACGCGCACGTGCTCAACCTGCGCGAGTCCGGCGTCAAGAACGTCGCCGTGGCCCTGCGCAAGACCTCGGCCGGCGTCAAGAAGGCCGAGAAGGAGAAGCTCAAAGTGATGGAGGTGGCCGAGGCCGCCAAGTGGGCCGACGTCGTCATGATGCTGACCCCCGACGAGCTGCAGGCCGACATCTACAAGGACCACCTCCTCGCCAACATGAAGGACGGCGCCGCCCTGATGTTCGCGCACGGCCTCAACGTGCATTTCAACCTGATCGAGCCGCGCGCCGACCTCGACGTCGGCATGGTGGCACCGAAGGGCCCGGGCCACACCGTGCGCTCGGAGTACCTCGGCGGCCGCGGTGTGCCATGCCTGCTCGCCATCCACCAGGACAAGAGCGGCAACGCCCACGACCTCTTCCTTTCCTATGCCGCGGCGATCGGCGGCGGCCGCGCCGGCATCATCGAGACCACCTTCAGGGAGGAGTGCGAGACCGACCTGTTCGGCGAGCAGACCGTGCTGTGCGGCGGCCTGGTCGAGCTGATCCGTGCCGGCTTCGAGACGCTGGTGGAAGCGGGCTACGCGCCCGAGATGGCCTACTTCGAGTGCCTGCACGAGGTGAAGCTGATCGTCGACCTCATCTACGAGGGCGGCATCGCCAACATGAACTACTCGATCTCCAACACCGCCGAATACGGCGAGTACGTGTCGGGGCCGCGGCTCATCACGGACGAGACCCGCGCCGAGATGAAGCGCATCCTGAAGGACATCCAGACCGGCAAGTTCACCTCGGAGTGGATCCGCGAGTGCAAGGCCGGCCAGCCGCGCTTCAAGGCCACCCGCCGCCTCAACGACGCCCACCAGGTCGAGGAAGTCGGCGCCAAACTGCGCGCCATGATGCCCTGGATCAAGGAGCGGGCGCTGGTCGACAAGAGCAAGAATTAGGCACGGGCGGCAGCGGTCTCAATGCAACGCGATTGAAGCGTGCCGGCCGAGCCTGCGCGCTCGATGTCTGGCCACTTCTGCGATCTCCACACCGACCGTTGCAGGTCTCAAATCTGCGCGAGCCGCACGTTCGCTTGTGATTTTGCCCAATTCGCATATTGTTCTGCGCCTGGGGGCCCTTAGCCCCGGGCAAATTGCCCGGCACCAATCATTGAAGCGGAGCAACTCATGGTCGCCACCGTATCGAAAGCTCCTGAGCCGGCGATTGCCCGAGAGGAAGCCGGCAGGAAAGTAGCGGAAGCTGTGCCAGCCCGGCGCAGACGGCGTTGGTTCTCGCGCCGGCGGGAGCGCGGCTTGCGCATCTACCAGCATTCCAACCTGCTCTACTGGTGGCCGATCTGGGGCTATGGCTTTGCCTGCTCTGCGCTGACATACGTACAGGGGATCGGCGTGGCAGAGCTCGCGGCCACCAAGGGCAAGGTCGTGCTGTTTCACCCATCGCCCTGGCTCGGCATTTCGTTCATCGCGCTGGTTCTGTTCGTAGCCGTGTTCACCAACGTCAGGGCGCGCGGCGTCTATTCGTTCATGCTCATATTGATAGCAGGCGGACTGTTCTGGGCCTCCCTGCACATCCCCGGCGTGGATACCGCGTTCGGCTGGCTCTCGCTGCTGCGCGTCCACCTCAACCTCGCGTTCTATCTGACGTTCTCCACCCTGCTGCTGATGATCTGGCTGTTCGTGATCGTCTTCGTCGATCATTTCACGTGGTGGCGGTTCTCGCCCGGACAGGTCATCGAGGAGCACCGGATAGGACAGGCGACCGGCCACGCCTACAACACGGAGGGGATGGTGGTGCGGCGGCTGCCGGACGATCTCTTCCGGCACCGCATTCTCGGGCTTGGACTGATCGGTTGGGGAACCGGGGACTTCATCGTCAAGCCGCCCTATGAGGAGCCCTTCGAGATCCTCAACGTCTGGAAGGCCAGCGCCAAGCAGCGGCTGATGGAGGAGATGATTGCAACCAGGATCGTTGCAGAAAAGAAGGTGGGCTAGGGCTGTCGACGGCCATTGCCGCCGCGCATTGGCCGTCGAGCGTTGGTTCAATTGTTGCTATCTGCTTAAACGGGCCTTTACGGACCTGGCGTAGGGGTGAGGGAGAGAGATCCCCGGCGGTGGCCTCGCCGGGGCCGTCGATGTTCGCTCCAACCGACGCGGCCCGCCCATGACAGCTCGCTTACTGCAAGCGCCGCCCCACCCCCTACCGCCGGGACATCGGACCGGCAACCGCCCCGTGTCGGCCATCGGGGACGAGGCAGCGGCTCGCCCGCCGGCGGACGTCTTCGTCGTCGATGACGAGGAAGGCATCTGCAAGTTCGTTTCCCTCGCCCTTGCCAATCTCGGGCTGCAGGCCGAGAGCTACCACACCGCAAGCGAGGCAGTCGCGGCGCTGGGGCGGGGCCATCCCGATATCGTCTTCCTCGACATCGCGCTCAAAGGCTCCGACGCCATCGAAGTGCTCCGCGTTCTCGGCGAGCGGCGCTACAGCGGCGTCGTGCAATTGATGAGCGGCAGCAACACCGATCTGCTCGACGACGTACGCCGGATCGGCGCCCGGCATGGGCTGATCATGCGCGTGCCGCTGCAGAAGCCGTTCCGCGGCGAGGCCATCCGCCACGCCGTCACCAGCGAGCCCTTCGACGGCCAGCCGGAGACGACCCTGCTGCTCGCCCCCGCCATCAAGGTCGACCTCGACGAGGCCCTGGCCAAGGGCTGGCTCGAGCTCTGGTATCAGCCCAAGGTCGACCTGCGCACGTGGGCGCTGGTCGGTGCCGAGGGCCTCATCCGATGCCGCCATCCCGTGCACGGCACGCTGCCCCCGGCTTGCTGCATCCCCGAGGCGGGCGAGGCGAGCCTGACCGCCCTGACGGAGCACGTGGTGCTCACGGCGCTGCGCGACTGGACGGAGATCGCGGTCGCCGGCGCCGTCCTGCGCGCGTCCGTGAACGCCAACGTCGGCGCGCTCACCACGCTCAATCTCGCCGCGCTGATCCGGGAGAACCGGCCCAGAAGCGAGAGATGGCCGGGCCTGATCCTGGAGGTGCCGGAAAGCGAGGTCATCAAGGACGTCTCCTTGCTGCACGAGATCGCCACGCAGCTGCGCATCTACGGCATCACGCTCGCCATCGACGATTTCGGCGAGGGCTTCTCGTCGTTCACGCGGTTGCGCGAGCTGCCGTTCGGCGAGCTGAAGCTCGACCGCAGCTTCGTCGAGGGCTGCGCCGACGACGCCAGGAACGCCGGCATCTGCCGCGCCGTGATCGAGCTCGCGCATCAGTTCGGGGTCGTTGCCGTCGCCGAGGGGCTGGAGGAGGCAGTCGACGTCGCGGCCATCCGCGCCATGGGCTGCGACATCGGCCAGGGCTACTTCTTCGCACGGCCGATGCCGAAGGCGAGCTTCATATCCCTGCTGGCCGAGCGGAGGCGCACGAACCAGCAATGGTTTGCATGAGCGCGCAATTTGGCGATGCTTGCGACCTGAGAAACGCTTCCCGCGACGATCTCTCGACCGGCGCTCCGCCGCCGCACAGCGACCGCAATGGGCAGCCCCTCGAGGCCCAGCACAGCCTCGATGCCGCACGCGTCATCAACCAGCGGCTGTTCGAGACCTCGCTCGACCTCATCGTCATCGTCGACCGGTGGGGCACCATCATCCGCATCAGCCCGAGCGCGGAGGCGACGCTCGGCTATCGGCCCGACGAGCTCGTCGGCGAGAGCGCCGCCACCCTGCTCTACCCCGACGACCTGGAGAATACGCGCAAGGAGATGCGGCTGGCGCGCCGCGACCGCTCCCGGCGCAACTTCGACTGCCGCTACGTCCACAAGGACGGCCATATTGTCATGCTGGCGTGGACCGGCGTCTGGTCGGAGCCCGAGCAGCAGCACTTCTTCATCGGCCGCGACATGACCGAGCGCATAAAGCTCGAGCAGCAGCTGGCGCATGCCCACAAAATGGAGGCGATCGGTCAGCTGACGGGCGGCATCGCCCACGACTTCAACAATATTCTGACCGTCGTCATCGGCATGACCGAGATTCTGGCGGGCGCCGTGGCCGCCGACCCTCGGCTCGCCGAGCTCTGCAAATCCGTCGACGATGCCGCCGAGCAGGGCACCGGGCTCGTGCGGCGCCTGCTGGCGTTTGCGCGCAAGCAGCCGCTGGAGGCACGTCGCCTCGATCTCAACGAGGTCGTGACGCGGTCCGCCGCCCTCCTGCGCCACACGCTCGGCGAGCATATCCGCATCGAGACGGCGCTGTGCCCCGACCTGTGGCACACGCTGGCCGATCCGTCGCGGCTCGAGGATGCCATCCTCAACCTTGCCGTCAACGCCCGCGACGCCATGCCCGAAGGCGGCCGGCTGCTGCTGGAGACGGCCAACGTGCATCTCGACGAGCAGTACGCCCACGCCAACGTCGACGTGACGCCGGGCGACTATGCGGCCGTGTTCGTCAGCGATACCGGCACTGGCTTGCCGCCGGAAGTCGTCGAGCGCGCCTTCGAGCCCTTCTTCACCACCAAGGAGGTGGGCCGCGGCACCGGCCTCGGGCTCGCGATGGTGTATGGCTTCGCCAAGCAGACGCGCGGGCACGCGAAGATCTACAGCGAGGTCGGACACGGCACGTCGATCAAGATCTATCTGCCCAGGGCAGCCGGCGGCGGGGCGGCCGCGGCGCTTGCAGAGCCTGCACCTGCCGAACCTCATGCGGGCGGGTGCGAGACCATCCTGGTCGTGGAGGACGACGCGGCCGTGCGCAGGGTCGCCGTCAACGCGCTCGCGAGCCGGGGCTACCGCGTGCTGCAGGCAGCCGACGGCATGGCTGCGCTCGAGATTTTGCGCCAGCCGGCCGAGATCGACCTGCTGTTCACCGACCTGGTGATGCCGAACGGCATTTGCGGCCAGGACCTGTTGCATCGGGCGCGCGAGCGGCGGCCCGGCCTGAAGGCCATATTCACGTCGGGCTATTCGGAGAGCTTCCTCAAGGGGCGGGACCACGCCGATCGAGGCGTGCCCCTGCTTCCCAAGCCCTACCGCAAGCAGAAGCTGCTGGAAGCCATTCGCGCCGCGCTCGACGCACGCAGCTGAGCGCCGATCGCTCTCCTGGGCTTACCCGCTCACATCGCCTTGGGGCCGCGGCCGATAGCGGCGATGCCGGTGCGCGACACCTCGATCAATCCCAGCTCCACCATGATGGAGATGAACTGCTCGATCTTGGAGGTGCGCCCCGTGACCTCGAACACGAAGTGCTCGGTGGAGGCGTCGATGACGTTGGCGCGGAAGATCTCGGCCATGCGCAGCGCCTCGATGCGTTTCTCGCCCTTGCCGGTGACCTTGATCAGCGCCAGCTCCCGCTCCAGCGGCTCGCCGAGCACGGTGAGATCGACGACGCGGTGCACGTTGACCAGCCGCTCCAGCTGGCTCTTGATCTGGGACAGCACCATCGACGTGGCGGTGGTGACGATCGTGAAGCGCGACAGGTGCTTGGCGTGCTCGGTCTCCGACACCGTCAGGCTCTCGATGTTGTAGCCGCGGCCCGAGAACAGCCCGGCGATGCGGGCGAGCACGCCCGGCTCGTTGTCGACCAGGATCGAGAGCGTGTGCGTCTCGGGCGCATCCTTGCGCTCCTCGAGGAAGTAGGCGGAGCCGGGCTGGGTGTTGGGCATGGGCGGAGGCCTTGAGGGTGCTATCAAGAAGGTGGTATCAGTCTTTCAGTAGGCCACATCATCGGAAGCTGGCATGGCTCAATTGACCGTCCGCAAGCTGGATGACGCCGTTGAGGAACGGCTTGAGGCGCGCGCCGCCCGCAATGGCCGCAGCGTCGAGGCTGAGGCTCGTGCGATCATTGAAGAAGCGACCGAGGACGAAGCCTTGCGAGGGCGCCGCGTTGATAACCAGAGCCTTGGAGAGTTCATGCATGCCGCTTTCAAGGACATCGGCCTGACGGACGAGGAATGGCATCGTTTCAACATCGGCGTCAGCGAGATGAATTCCGATGCGTCCATTCCAGACTTCGATGCCGACGAATACGAGGAGTCCAGCTCGGACAAGTGATTATTCTCGACACCAATGTCATCTCCGAACTGATGCGTGAGGGGGCCAACCCTGTCGTGCAGGTGTGGGCCAGGACTCAAAGGCGGGACGATCTCGTCACCACGACAATCAACGTCATGGAGCTGCGCGCCGGTGTCGAGAAGCTGCTTGCGAGTCGCCGACGCAGGGAGCTCGAGGCGGCGCTCGATAGAACTGTCAACGAGTTCTTCGGCGGTCGCGTCCTCAAATTCGATGTCAAAGCCGCATACGCTGGAGCCGCGTGGCAGGCTTCGCGCCGGCGCCTGGGAAAGACCATACCGACAACAGATGCCCAGATCGCGGGCATTGCTATTTCGCGGCGCATTCCAATTGCAACGCGAGACGTTTATGACTTTGAGAGTCTTCCAGTCAAGGTGACCAGCCCCTGGGACGCGCAGCCCTGACGGCTCCCTGCTCACACCAGCACCTTGCCTTCCTTGCCGATCGCCTTGTCGATCTCCTCGTCGGACACCTCCTCGCCCAGCAGCATCTCGTGGTGCGCCTTGCCGGAGGGGATCATCGGGAAGCAGTTGGCGAGCGCGGCGACGCGGCAGTCGAACAGCACCGGCCTGTCGGCGGGCGCCTCGAGCATGGCCATGATCGCATCGTCGAGATCGGCCGGCTTCTCGCACCTGAAGCCGATGCCGCCGTAGGCCTCGGCCAGCTTGACGAAGTCGGGCATCGCCGCCGTGTAGCTCTCCGAGATGCGGTTGCCGTGCAGGAGCTGCTGCCACTGCCGCACCATGCCCATGTACTGGTTGTTGAGGATGAACACCTTCACCGGCAGCCGGAACTGCACCGCGGTCGACATCTCCTGCATGTTCATGAGGATCGAGGCATCGCCGGCGATGTCGATGACGAGCGACTTGGGGTGCGCCACCTGCACGCCGATCGCGGCCGGCAGGCCGTAGCCCATGGTGCCGAGCCCGCCCGAGGTCATCCAGCGATTTGGCTCCTCGAAGCGGAAGAACTGCGCCGCCCACATCTGGTGCTGGCCGACCTCGGTGGTGATGTAGGTGTCGCGGTCCTTGGTCAGCTCGTAGAGCCGCTGGATCGCGTATTGCGGCATGATCACGTCGCTCGAGTTCTTGTAGGTCAGGCACTTCTTGCCCCGCCACTTGTCGATCTGCGCCCACCAGGACTTGAGCGCCGTCTTGTCGACGGTGGCGGCCTTGGCCTTCCAGGTGCGGATCAGCTCCTCCAGCACGTAGGCGACATCGCCGATGATCGGCAGGTGCACCTTGACGTTCTTGTTGATCGAGGACGGGTCGATGTCGATGTGGATCTTCTTGGAGCGCGGCGAGAACTGGTCGACGCGGCCCGTGATGCGGTCGTCGAAGCGCGCGCCGATGCACACCATGACGTCGCAGTCGTGCATGGCGAGGTTGGCCTCGTAGGTGCCGTGCATGCCGAGCATGCCGAGCCACTCCTTGCCCGAAGCCGGGAAGGCGCCCAGGCCCATCAAGGTGGAGGTGATGGGAAAGCCGGTGAGCCTCACCAGTTCGCGCAGCAGCTGGCTCGCCTTCGGGCCCGAATTGATCACGCCGCCGCCGGTGTAGAGCAGCGGCTTCCTGGCGTGGCTCATCAGCTCGACCGCGTGCGCAATCGCCTTGGGGTCACCCTTGACGCGCGGCTGATAGGTCTTGTGCCGCACGTCCTTGGGGCCGGTATAAGTGCCGGTGGCGAACTGCACGTCCTTGGGGACGTCGACCACCACCGGACCGGGGCGGCCAGTACGGGCGACGTAGAACGCCTCGTGCAGGACGCGGGCGAGATCGTCGACGTTCCGCACCAGCCAATTGTGCTTGGTGCAGGGGCGGGTGATGCCGACCGTGTCGCACTCCTGGAAGGCGTCGTTGCCGATCAGGTGGGTGGGCACCTGCCCGGTGATGCACACGACGGGAATGGAATCCATCAGCGCGTCGGTAAGGCCGGTGACGGAGTTGGTGGCGCCCGGCCCGGAGGTCACCAGCACGACCCCGACCTTGCCGGTGGAGCGCGCATAGCCTTCCGCGGCGTGCACCGCACCGCCCTCCTGGCGCACCAGGATGTGCTTGACCTTCTCCTGCTGGAATAGCTCGTCGTAGATCGGCAGCACGGCGCCGCCGGGATAGCCGAAGATGTGCTCCACGCCCTGATCGGCCAGCGCCCTGATGACCATCTCGGCGCCCGTCATTGTCAACGGCATGGCGATGAACTCCTTTACGCCCGCGACCAGGCCGGCGGGACCCTAACGGGACGACAATGTCGGATCAACGCCTAAAAACCAATAAATGCCAAGTAGTCGCCACCATTTCGTTCCATAAATTGCGCGTCAGCCGCCTTCCACGTAATCATGTTGCGTCGATACCACGTCAGCTGCCGCTTGGCGTATTGGCGCGTCTCCGCCTTGGCCTGGGCCACGGCCTCCTCCAGCCCCAGCTTGCCGGCAATGTGGGCCGTCAGCGGCGCCACGCCCAGCGCACGCATGATCGGCAGGTCCTCCGAGAGGCCGAGGGCGATGAGAGTACGCGCCTCGTCCAGCGCGCCGGCGCCCATCATGGCGTCGAAGCGAGCGTCGATGGTCTGGCCGTGCGCCTGGCGGTCCGGCAGCACCAGCAGCCGCACCGTCTCATCCTCCACCAGCACCGGCCTGCCGCGCTCGCGCTGCCAGTCCGCCAACGACCGCCCGGTGCTCTCCAGCACCTCGAGCGCGCGCACGATGCGCTGCGGATCGGTCGGCATCAGCCGCGCCGCCATCGCCGGGTCGCGCTGCGCCAGGATCGCGTGCAGCTCCGGTGCGGGCCTTTGCGCGGCCTGCGCGCGCCAATGCGCGCGCACGTCGGGATCGGTGGCCGGCACCGGCGACAACCCCTCCAGCAGCGCCTTGAAATAGAGCCCCGTACCGCCGACAATGATGGGCACGCGCTTTTCCGCACGCGCCGCGGCGATGGCCGTGGCCGCATCGGCCCCATAGCGTCCGACCGAATACGCCTCGGCGCCGCTGACGCAGCCATAGAGGGCGTGCGGCGCCCTCGCCTCCTCCTCGGGCGTCGGCCGTGCCGTCAGAATGCGCAGCTCGCGATAGACCTGCATGCTGTCGGCATTGATCACGACGCCGCCGAGCTGCTCGGCAAGCCTGAGAGCCAGGCCCGACTTGCCGCTCGCCGTCGGCCCGGCAATAAGGATGGCGCGCGCGTCGAACGGGCGGGTCATGTTCTCACTTACGCCCAAGCGTGACGGCAGATCAACACGGCGCACGCCGGCCCGATCGGCGAACGGAGGAGACGAAGCCCATGCGCATCGATGCGATCAAGGTCGGGCTGAACCCGCCCGAGGACGTCAACGTCATTATCGAGGTGCCGATCGGCGGCGAGCCCATCAAGTACGAGATGGACAAGGCGGCCGGCACCCTCGTCGTCGACCGCTTCCTGCACACGCCCATGCGCTACCCCGGCAACTACGGCTTCGTCCCCCACACGCTGTCGGAGGACGGCGACCCGATCGACGTGCTCGTCGCCAACACGCGCCCGATCCTGCCCGGCGCCGTCATCAATGTCCGGCCGATCGGCGTGCTCAAGATGGTCGACGACGCGGGCGGCGACGAGAAGATCCTGGCCGTGCCGATGCCGAAGCTCACCAAGCGCTACGAGCACGTCGCCAACTACACCGACCTGCCGCGCATCACGCTCGAGCAGGTGCAGCACTTCTTCGAGCACTACAAGGACCTGGAGCCCGGCAAGTGGGTGAAGACGGGCGGCTGGGGCGATGCCGAGGAAGCCAAGAGGCTGATCCGCGAAGCCATTGCGCGTGCCGAGGCCAAGGAGCGCTGAGCGAGGTCGGCACAATTGACCGCAGGACCGTTGCAAGCGGCCCGCTCTCCCACTAAACGAAAGCGCAACGAATCCAACAAAGGCAGATGCTCGTGACCCTGATCCGTCCCTTCCGCGCGCTGCGCCCCGTGCCGACTCGCGCCCGCGAGGTGATCGCGCCGCCCTACGACGTGCTCTCGAGCGAGGAGGCACGCGAGCGCGCCAGGGGCAAGCCGTGGAGCTTCCTGCACGTCTCCAAGGCCGAGATCGACCTGCCGCCCGGCACCGACCCCTACGCGGATGCGGTCTACGCCACCGCCGCCGAGAACCTGCAGCGCATGGTGGCCGAGGGCGTGCTGATGCGCGACGCCAACCCCTACTACTACGCCTATCGTGCCATCTGGACCGGAGGGCGGCAGACGGGGCTTGCCTGCGTCGCCTCGCTCGCCGACTACGCCACCAACCGCATCCGCAAGCACGAGCTGACGACGCCGGTGAAGGAGACCGACCGCGTCAGGCAGATCCAGGCGCTCAATGCTGAGACCGGCCCGGTGATGCTGGGCTACCCGCACGCGCCCGAGCTCGACAGACTGCTCAGGCGGGTCACCGAGCGCGACCCCGACGTGGCCGTCACGGCCGACGACGACGTCACCCACGAGCTGTGGGTGATCGGCGAGGCGCCTGTCATCGATGCGCTCACCCGACGCTTCGAGGCGCTGCCCGCCATCTACATCGCCGACGGCCATCACCGCTCGGCGGCGGCCGCACGCGTTGCAGCGGCGCGCGGCGGCGAGGGCGCGCACAGCTATTTCCTCTCCGTGATCTTCCCCCATCACGAGATGACGATCCTCGACTACAATCGCGTCCTCCGCGACCTCAACGGCCGCACGCCGGAGCAGCTGCTGGCCGAGATCGGCGAGCGCTTTGCCGTCACGCTTTCCTCTTCGCCGGTGCGCCCTGCTGCCTCGACCGAATTGGGGATGTTCTTATCGGGGCGCTGGTATCAGCTCAGGCTGCGCCCGGATCTCGTGCCGAAGGACGACCCGATCGGCCGCCTGCCGATCACGCTGCTCAGCCGCAACCTGATCGAGCCCATCCTCGGCATCACCGACCCGCGCACCGACAAGCGCATCGACTTCGTCGGCGGCGGACGCGGCCTCGCCGAGCTCGAGCGCCGGGTCAACTCGGGCGAGATGGCCGTGGCCTTCGCGCTCTACCCCACCAGCATGGAGGACCTGATGGCGGTGGCGGATGCGGGGGGCATCATGCCGCCGAAATCCACCTGGTTCGAGCCGAAGTTGGCCGACGGCATGGTGAGCCACGTGCTGGATTGAGGCTCTGCTGTTGGACCCAGCCGGTGATGCCGACCCTGGAGTGTCCGCTCCACCCCGGTTACGGACCAACTCCCGCTGTCGCGAAGTTCCATTTCCGGACTAATGCATTGCAGCAGGAACGCGCTATGCACCAGTATCAAGTTCGCCGCGCAGAAAGCGAAAAAGCAAGCGGCAGCCATGGCTTATCGGGCCACCGGCACGCGCCCGAGAAATTAGACTGCGTGTGCAACCTCAAGGCAACAGCTTCTTGAGATAGACAGCATACGGTACTCCGTAGACCGCGGGCGCATCGTGATGCCATTCGAAGCCCATCCGGAGATACATCGCAAGGGCTACCTTCAATATCGCACTTGTGTGAAGAGCAATGACTGGAGATCTATCCCGTCTTGCTCGCTTGATGCATTCCTGCGTTAGCGCCCGACCAACACCAACCCCTCTACTCTTGGGGTCAACAACCAGGGACCGAATGACGGGCCAAGCCTGGTCAAAATAGGGTGCCTTCCCTTGGTGCGGTGGTATGTAAGCTACTGCCCCTACGATGTTTGCAGCAATCTCGGCTACCACAATCTCCCCACTCTTTGCGAGGTCAGACATTCTTCCATAAAAAGCGGCAAGCGCCGGCCAATCAGAATAGTTGCTGCCGTACTCCTCAAACGCAGTGACCGCGAGGCGATTGATTTCTTGAGCGTCAGCCTCGCGGAACTCTCTAAGTACCGTTGATGACATCGTCCGAGCTCCCGTCGCCTCACACGCGCCCCTCATCTACGATGAGGGGAACAGACTATCAGATGATCTCGCACAGGGGCCTCTGGCAATTGCTGCGCCGCAATCTGCGGACACTCGCGACAGCAGTTGTGGGTCAATCGCGTCACGGCTAGTCGGCCTCGGGTCGGCACTGCCTCGAGCTGCGGACATCGCGGCGATGCTACTGAAAGATGCGGGCTAGAGGCTCGACCTGAGCCCCGCCCAGCGCGCCCTGATCTCCCGTAACAGCCGGCGGCCGCGCGTGCGCAGCCTTTCTGCCGCAATGCGCATCAAGGCCCTCAGCCCCAGCAGCGTCGGCCGCCAGCGTCGCGCCTGGACGGCCGCCATGCGTCTGACGCGCTCCTTCATGACCCGTGCGACGCGCCAGGCCCACGCGGCGTGCACGCGCGCAACCAGGGCGTCCTTCCACGGCACCATGGTGTCGTGGCCCCATGCGAACCAGCCGATCTGCATCAGCGCGGGCTGCGTCAGCATGAAGAGGCGGGCGACCAGCGCGGTCGCCACCACCTTGGCGGCGACGAACAGCAGGCCGGCGAGAACGATCTGGCCCCGGGCGACGAGAACCACCGCCAGCAGCTTGAGCGGCAGCAGCAGCGTCGTCGGCAGCACGAACACGACCAGCGCCACATAGGGCGGCAGGCGGATGATCAGGGCCTCGATCGCCGCCCACGGCCGCCAACGCGCGAGCCGGCCCAACAGCTCGGCCAGCGGCCGCCAGCCCCATTCCTCGAACACGATGATGAGGGCAAGGAGCAGCTCGAGCGACCCGCGCAGCACCGGCTTCGCCAGCTGCCAGCACGCACGCAACGCCGGACCCGCGCGGCGCAGGCCCTCGCGCGCGAGAAACAGCGCGGCGGCTCCTGCCCGTCGCACCCGGTCATCGATCTGCTGCCGGATCATGCTGATGCGCTCAAACGTCCGTTGGCCCGATTGCCGCCCGCGCGGGGCGAGGGAATCATCGAGTTCTGTCCCCAACGTGACAGATCGTCTCGCAACGCCTGGTTAATCTAATGCTCGAGCGGGCATTTAATTGGAAGGGGAAGGGAGCACAGCGGTACATTTCAAGGGTGATTTCCCATCCTGCGGGCCGCGACGGTAATACTATCGCCGTCGCGGTCATTTGCGTGTGCCCTCACGTCACCGATGTCGCCGGCTCCGCGTCGAGCCCTGTTGCACTGCCATCGAGCCGCCCGCCCTTGATCCGCTCGCCCTCGGCGGCCAGGGCCTCGGCCAGCTCCTCGCGCGCCTTCTCCGCCTGCCGCTGCCGGTTCCACAGGCTGGCGTAGAGGCCGGCCTTCTCCATCAGCTCCGCGTGCGTGCCCTGCTCGACCAGGCAGCCGGCGTCGAGCACCAGGATGGTGTCGGCGTTGACGATGGTGGAGAGGCGGTGGGCGATGACGACGGTGGTGCGGTTGCGCGAGACCTGGTCGAGCGCGTCCTGGATCTCCTTCTCGGTGTGGCTGTCGAGCGCGCTGGTGGCCTCGTCGAGCAGCAGGACCGGCGGCCCCTTGAGGATGGTGCGGGCGATGGCGACGCGCTGCTTCTCGCCGCCCGACAGTTTCAGGCCGCGCTCGCCCACCATGGTGCGGTAGCCCTCGGGCAGCTTCTGGATGAAGCCATCGATCTGTGCCATGCGGGCGGCCTCGCGCACCTCCTCGTCGCTGGCCTCGGGCCGGCCGTAGCGGATGTTGTAGAGGACGGGGGCGTTGAACAGCACGGGGTCCGGCGGCACC
>Ga0080064_1005075_pt1 | contig 15930 bp, 11 predicted proteins | sample Subgrocontami54m_FD_69260 | JGI IMG/M metagenome (GOLD analysis project Ga0080064, IMG submission 69260) | Subsurface groundwater microbial communities from S. Glens Falls, New York, USA - GMW46 contaminated, 5.4 m (SPADES assembly) (version 2) ...
CTTAGGGGTCGGGACATAGTCGTCCACGGCCTTCATGAGGTCCAGGATGCACTGGTTGGCCTTGGGGTCCGTGGGGTTATTCAAGGCATTTAGGGCCGAGCCACGCACGATGGGTATCTTGTCACCGGGGAATTGGTACTTGGTCAAAAGCTCTCTCACCTCCACTTCCACGAGGTCTAAAAGCTCTTTGTCGTCCACGGCATCGCATTTGTTTAAGAAAACGACGACGGCTGGGACTCCGACTTGTCTGGCTAAAAGGATATGTTCTCTTGTCTGGGGCATGGGGCCGTCGGCGGCTGAGACGACTAGAATCGCTCCGTCCATCTGGGCGGCACCTGTGATCATGTTCTTGATGTAATCGGCGTGTCCCGGGCAGTCCACATGGGCGTAATGGCGCTTCTCGGTCTGGTATTCGACGTGAGAAACCGCGATCGTGATCCCGCGTTCGCGCTCCTCAGGGGCGTTATCGATCGTGTCAAAGGGCCGGGCCTCGCAAAGTCCTTTTTTAGCCAGGACTGTCGTGATCGCGGCCGTGAGCGTGGTTTTTCCATGATCGACGTGGCCGATGGTTCCGATGTTGACATGGGGTTTGGTGCGCTCGAATTTTTCTTTGGACATTATCGCTCCTTTAGCTCCTCTTTGAAAATTATCGGTTACTGCGTCTTTCCTGTATGGCTTCCTGCGTATTACTGCTTTTAATAATTTTTTCGGCGATCATCTTCGGCACTTCCGCGTAATAAGAAGGCTCCATCATGAAGGTCGCGCGACCCTGCGTCAGACTGCGGCTCGAGGTCGCGTAACCGAACATTTCCGACAAAGGCACGAAACCACGGATCGCTTTGACGTTTCCTTTTTGAGTCATCGACTCGATTTTGCACCGGCGCGAACTTAAATCCCCGATCACGTCCCCCATGTATTCCTCAGGCGTCGTGACTTCGATGTTCATGATCGGCTCGAGTAAAATAGCGCCGCCTTGCCTCATCCCGTCCTTAAAAGCGTAGATCGCCGCCAATTTGAACGCGAGTTCCGAAGAATCCACCACGTGAAAGGAGCCGTCGATCAGGTCCACATGAATATCGGTGGCCGGATAACCCGCTAGCGCCCCTGAAAGCGAAGCCTCCATGACGCCTGCTTTGACCGCCGGAATATATTCGCGCGGAATCGCGCCTCCAACGATCTTGCTCTCAAAGGTCACACCTTTTCCGGGCTCGTTGGGTTTCATATCGACAACCACATGGCCGTACTGTCCGCGACCGCCCGACTGCTGAATGTGTTTTCCGACCACCTCGACCGGTTTCGTAATGGTTTCTTTAAAAGCCACTTGCGGTTTGCCGACATTCGCGTCGACTTTGAATTCGCGCTTCATACGGTCTACAATAATTTCCAGATGAAGCTCTCCCATTCCGCTGATAATGGTTTCTCCCGTTTCCCGGTCGTAATGCACGCGAAGCGTGGGGTCTTCTTCTCGGAGACGGCCAAGGGCCATGCCCAGTTTTTCCTGGTCCGCTTTAGTTGCCGGTTCAATGGCCATGTCAATGACGGGATCCGGAAATTGCATTCGCTCCAAAATAATCGGGTTTTTTTCATCGCAAATCGAATCACCGGTTTCCGTTTTTTTAAGACCCACGACGGCGCCGATGTCGCCCGCGCGGATCTCATCCACGATTTCCTGTTTATTGGCATGCATGCGTACGAGCTTGCCGATGCGCTCTTTTTCATTCTTCGAGGCGTTGTAAACGTAGGTACCTGAAGTGATCGTGCCGGAATAAATGCGGACAAAGGTTAGTTTCCCCACAAAAGGATCCGTCGCGATCTTAAACGCGAGCGCGGCCAACGGGCCTTTGGGGTCCGGCATTCTTGTCAACGCTTCTCCTGTCACGGGATGCACTCCGGGAACCGGCGGCACATCCAGCGGCGAGGGCAAATAATCCACGACCCCGTCCAGCAAAAGTTGCACTCCCTTGTTTTTAAAAGAAGACCCGCACATGATCGGGACGAACAAATTTTTGGCGGTGGAACTTCTCAAGGTTTTTTTCAATTCTTCCGTGCTGATGGCTTGGCCGTTGATAAACTTTTCCATTAACGCGTCATCGGTTTCGGACAGTTTTTCTATGAGCTCCGCGTGCGCGGCTACAGCTTCCTTTTTATATTCTTCGGGGATCGCGATCACCTCGTAATGGCTCCCCAAATCTTCCGTGTGATAAATTTTGGCGTTCATTTCAACCAGATCAATTTGACCTTTAAACTTCTCTTCCGCTCCGAGTGGCAGCTGGATCGGGGCGCTCGAGGCGGTTAGGCGTTCGCGGATCTGCGCCACGACGGTCTTGAAATCTGCGCCGGTACGGTCCATCTTATTGATGAAGCAAATCCTGGGGACATGGTAACGGTCGGCCTGACGCCACACCGTTTCCGATTGGGGTTCAACGCCGCCGACCGCGCAAAAAACGATCACGGCTCCGTCCAATACTTTCAGTGAGCGTTCCACCTCAACGGTAAAATCCACATGGCCTGGCGTGTCGATAAGATTTAACCGGTAATCTTTCCAAAAACAGGTCGTGGCCGCCGCCGTGATCGTGATCCCTCTTTCCTGTTCCTGTTCCATCCAGTCCATCGTGGCGGTGCCTTCATGCACTTCCCCCATACGATGCACTTTCCCCGTATAGAAAAGCACTCGCTCGCTGGTCGTTGTTTTGCCAGCGTCAATGTGGGCCGCGATGCCGAAATTCCTAGTTTTCTCTAACGGATAAACATTTGCCATTGTTTTACCATCGGTAGTGGCTGAAAGCCCTATTGGCTTCGGCCATCTTATGAATTTCTTCTTTTTTCTTTACCGCCGTGCCTTGTCCGTGATAGGCGTCCAAAATCTCATCAGCCAAACGCTGTTCCATCGGCTTGCCTTTGCGGGCTCGGGCGGCGTTGCGGATCCAGCGAAGAGCCAAGGACGCACCCCGGTCTCCTTTGACTTCGACGGGAATTTGATACGTGGCGCCTCCGACCCGTCGTGACTTCAGTTCCAACAGCGGCCGTACATTATCAATGGCCTTTGTCAAGACTTCCATCGCGTCGGTTTTTTGGGTCTTTTGAGTCACGATATCCAAAGAACCATAAACGATTTTCTCGGCGTTCCATTTTTTTCCCTGAAGCATCAACATGTTCACGAACCGTGAAACGGTTTTGTTGTTGAACTTGGGATCGGGAAGCACTTCGCGTCTGATCGCTCTGCGTCTTCGCATTATTTCTTTCCTTTCGGCGCGGCCGCCGCCTTGGTCGCATCCGATGATTTCGGTGACTTGGCCCCGTACTTAGACCGCGATCTTCTTCTGTCTTGCACTCCCGCCGTATCCAGCGTGCCTCGGACCACATGGTACCGGACTCCCGGCAGATCCTTGACACGGCCGCCGCGGATCGTCACGATCGAGTGCTCCTGTAAATTATGACCCACGCCGGGAATATACGCCGTCACTTCCATGCCGTTCGTCAAGCGGACCCTCGCCACTTTTCTCAAAGCGGAATTGGGCTTCTTCGGCGTCTGCGTTTTCACCTGAAGGCAAACCCCCCGCTTTTGGGGAGATCCTATCAGGGCCGGAGACTTTGTTTTCGCTTTGATCGCGTGACGGCCAAACCGGATCAGCTGGTTAATCGTCGGCATAATTAAACGTTCTTTCCCTCTAGGGTCAATTCTTCGGTTTTCTCAACCGGATTTTTTTTCTTTGTTTCTTCTTCCAGATGACGCACAATCTCGACCCGCCGCTGCCCAGCAAAACCGGTCCCGGCCGGAATCAGATGACCCATAATCACGTTTTCCTTGAGGCCTAGTAAATAGTCTTTTTTACCTGACGCAGCCGCCTCGGTCAGAACACGGGTCGTCTCCTGGAAGCTCGCCGCGGAAATAAAGCTGGCCGTGCTGAGCGATGCTCTTGTAATGCCCAAGAGGATCGGTTCGGCTTTCGCGGGGTCTTTTTTCTGTTTTTCCACGCGCTCGTTTTCTTCCTGAAGTTTGAAGCGGTCCACCTGCATGCCGGAAAGAAAATCGGTATCTCCCGCGTCCATAATCTTGACCTTCCTCAACATCTGCCGCACGATCACTTCGATGTGTTTATCGTTAATCGTGACGCCCTGGAGCCGGTAAACCTCCTGCACCTCATTGACCAAATATTCCTGTAGCTTTCTTTCGCCGCTGATCCTCAAAATATCCTGAGGCACGACCGGACCGTCGACCAATTGCTGGCCCGAATAAACAAAATCACCTTTATACACATTCAAGTGCTTCCCGTGAGGGATCAAATACTCTTTTTTGATTCCGGTGGAGCTTTTGACGATGACCCGGCGGTGGCCTTTCTTTGCCTCCCCAAACTCCACAACGCCGTCAATCTCCGAAATGATCGCGGGGTCTTTCGGGCGCCTGGCTTCGAAGAGCTCGGCCACACGCGGCAAACCACCGGTGATATCCTTGGTCTTCGTGACCTTTCTCGGAGTCTTCGCGATCAAATCTCCCGCACGGATTTTTTCTCCGTCGTCAATGACCACGTGAGCGCCGGAGGGGATCGGGTAGATCGCAAGCACGTCTTTCTTGTGATCCAGGATCAATATTTGAGGGTGATGTTCACCGCGGTGCTCGATGATGACCCGCTCGACATTGCCTGTCGCGGGATCCACCTGTTTGTGCATCGTCACCTCATCCAAAATATCCTCATACTTCACCGCACCCTCCACTTCGGTGAAGATGGAGGAGGCGTAGGGATCCCAATCGATAAAAACCTGGCCTTTTTGAACCTTACCGCCGTCCTTGGCCTTAAGATATCCTCCGTGAGGAACCGCGTGGCGCTCAAGCTCTCTGCCGGAATCATCGTGAATCGATACCTGGCCGTTACGATTTAGAATGACAAAACTTCCGTTCTTCAGCTCAACGGTCTTCAGGTTGTGATATTTGAGTAGACCTGTATTCTTCGTTTTGATCGAAGACTCGGCGACGGTACGACTGGCCGTACCGCCGATATGGAAGGTCCTCATCGTGAGCTGCGTGCCGGGCTCTCCGATGGACTGGGCCGCGATAATGCCTACCGCCTCTCCGAGTTCCACGAGACGCCCGGTCGCCAAATTTCTCCCATAACACTTGGCGCAAACACCGCGTTTCGATTCACAGGTCAACACGGACCGGATCTTGATTTTATCAATTCCGGTCTCCTCGACCGCTTGAGCCATCTCCTCGGCGATCTCCTGGCCCGCCTCCACGACCGTGGTGTCCGTGACGACGTCCACAATATTGTCCAGCGCCACACGGCCGATGATTCTCTCCCGCAAGGATACGACGATCTCGTCCCCCTCGATGATCGCCTCGACAAAAATACCTTTGACCGTGCCGCAATCCTCCTGATTGATGATCACATCCTGCGCCACATCGATCAGACGCCGCGTCAAGTAACCGGAATCCGCGGTCTTAAGCGCCGTATCCGCCAACCCTTTGCGTGCGCCGTGCGTCGAGATAAAATATTCCAGCATCGTGAGCCCCTCGCGGAAATTCGCCTTGATCGGGCTTTCAATGATTTCTCCCGACGGCTTGGCCATCAGTCCGCGCATGCCCGCGAGCTGCCGGATCTGCTGTTTGGAGCCGCGCGCGCCGGAATCCGCCATCATAAAGATCGGATTAAACACATCCAACTCTGAAAAAACGTTGTCGGCCACTTCATCGGTGGTTTGAGTCCAAATATCAATGATGTTGTTATAGCGCTCTCCCTCCGTGATGACGCCGCGGCGGTACTGTTCTTCAATCTTGGCCACTTTCTCCTGCGCCTTTTCCAGGATCGCTCCCTTCTTTGTCGGGATTCGAAGGTCATCGAGCGAAATGGAAATACCCGCCAAGGTCGCGTATTCAAATCCGAGATCTTTTAAATCGTCCAACAGTTGAATCGTGCGGTGATGGCCCGCCATCTTATACGCGTCGGCGATCACGGCGTTTAGCTTAGCCTTGGTTAAAAGCCCGTTAAAAAAAGGCACGTTTTCGGGGAGCAGTTGATTAAAAATCACGCGGCCGACGGTCGTCTCGATCAGCTTCCCGTCAATCCTTACCTTGATCTTGGCGTGAAGATCCAGCTCTTGATCAGAATAGGCGGTGATCACTTCGTCGGAATTGGAAAGGACGAGCCCCTCGCCCTTGACTCCCTTTTTCTCCTTTGACAAATAATAGCAACCCAGCACCACGTCTTGGCTCGGAGTCGCCACCGGACGGCCATCCGCCGGGGAAAAAATATTGTTCACCGACATGAGAAGGATGCGGCACTCGATCTGAGCCTCCAGTGAAAGCGGCACGTGCACCGCCATCTGGTCCCCGTCGAAATCAGCGTTGAACGCGGCGCAAACAAGCGGATGAATACGGATCGCCTTGCCTTCCACAAGCACGGGCTCAAATGCCTGGATCCCGAGCCGATGAAGCGTGGGTGCACGATTCAACATGACCGGATGATTCTTGATCACCTCTTCCAAAATATCCCATACCTCCAAGCGCTCTTTTTCCACCATGCGCTTCGCGCTTTTGATCGTATGAACGAATCCGAGTTCTCTTAATTTTTTGATGATGAACGGCTCGAAGAGCTCCAGCGCCATCTTCTTGGGGAGGCCGCACTGATGCAGTTTAAGCTCCGGACCCACAACAATGACCGAACGTCCGGAATAATCCACTCGTTTGCCCAAAAGATTCTGGCGGAAACGGCCTTGTTTTCCCTTTAACATGTCGCTTAAACTTTTCAAAGGACGGTTTCCTGAGCCGAGCACCGGACGCCCATGACGGCCGTTGTCAAAGAGCGCATCAACGGCTTCCTGGAGCATTCTTTTTTCGTTACGGACAATCACCTCAGGAGCCCGCAGGTCCAACAATTTCTTTAAACGGTTGTTTCGATTGATGACGCGGCGATAAAGATCATTCAGGTCGCTCGTCGCGAAACGTCCGCCGTCGAGAGGTACCAGCGGCCTCAAGTCCGGAGGAATCACGGGAACGACTTCCAAGATCATCCATTCCGATAGGTTTCCTGAATTCTTAAACGCCTCCACGATCCGAAGATTCTTGATGATCTTCTTCTGGGTCGCCTCTCCCTTGGCCTGTTTCAACTCCGCGTGGAGTCTGGAATCGAGTTTATCAATGTCCACTTCCCTTAAGAGATCACGGATGGCCTCGGCGCCCATCTTCGCGACGAATTTGTGGCCATAATTTTCCACCAGGGTTTGATACTTTTCTTCCGATAGAAGGTCAAATTTCTCAAGCGGCGTATCGCCCGGATCGATCACGACATATTCCTCATAATAAATGATCCGCTCGAGTTCTCTTAAATTTAATCCCAAAAGCGCCCCGATGCGGGACGGCACCGCCTTGAAAAACCAAATATGCGAAACGGGCGTCGCCAGCTCAATGTGCCCCATGCGTTCGCGGCGCACTTTTGAGAGCGTCACTTCCACGCCGCAGCGATCGCAGATGATCCCTTTATGTTTGATCCGTTTATATTTTCCGCAATTACATTCCCAGTCACGCGTGGGCCCGAAGATCTTTTCGCAGAAAAGACCATCCTTCTCGGGTTTGAACGTGCGGTAGTTGATCGTCTCCGGCTTCCTGACCTCGCCGCGGGACCACGACCGGATCACTTCGGGAGAAGCGATCTTAATTGAGATGTAATCAAAATTCGGGGCGACGTACTCAGCCATATGATTGGCAGCGTTATGCATTGTCCGCCTCTTTCGAGTCTGCCTTTTTCTCGGTTCTCACATCCAACCCCAGCGACTGAAGTTCTTTCAGCAAGACGTTGAACGATTCCGGCGTGTCCGCCTGAAGCGAGTTCTCTCCTTTAACGATGGATTCGTACATGCGCGTCCTACCTTGCACATCATCGCTTTTGACCGTCAAAAGCTCCTGAAGCGTGTAGGCCGCACCATAGGCCTCGAGCGCCCAGACCTCCATTTCTCCGAATCGTTGTCCGCCAAACTGAGCTTTTCCGCCCAACGGCTGTTGCGTCACGAGTGAATAGGGCCCGATAGATCTTGCATGGATCTTGTCATCAACCAAGTGCGCCAATTTCATCATGTAGATGTAGCCCACCGTCACCTGCTGATCAAACGACTGGCCGGTATGGCCGTCCCGGAGCACAACCTTGCCATGCGCCGGAATACCCGCTTTTTTCATTTGCTGTTTGATTTCATTTTCCGTCGCCCCGTCAAAAACGGGCGTCGCAATGGAGTAGCCCAATAACTTCGCGGCCCATCCCAGATGCGTCTCAAGGATCTGCCCCACGTTCATGCGGGACGGCACCCCCAGCGGATTCAACACAATGTCGACAGGTGAACCGTCTTCGAGATACGGCATATCCTCCTGCTTCAAGATCTTCGCGATGATCCCTTTGTTTCCATGGCGGCCCGCCATTTTGTCACCGACTGAAATCTTTCTCTTGTTGGCCACCAGCACCTTGACCCGCTTCAAAACACCCGGAGGCAGCTCGTCGCCGCGTTTGATCTTATCGATCTCCCGGTCCTCTTCGTAGCGCAGCTCTTCAATCTGATCGTCCATCACGCGACAGATGCGCTTGACAGCCTCTTCGACCTCTTCTGAGTCCTCAAGCTTGATACTGTCAATGTCCGCGCGGCCGATTTTATGCACATCCGATTTTTTGATCGTTCTTCCCCGCGCGATGATTGTCGCTCCCGTCTCGCTATCCACGAGACTCGTCGCGAGTTTCTTGCCCGCCAACAGATTCACCAGCTTATGCGCTTTATCTTTCTCGAGCTGTCCAATTTGTTCTTCATGAAACTCCTTGATCGCCTGGATATCCTTTAATTCCTTGGCCTTTGTCTCCTTAGACTTCGTTTCTTGGCCCTTGCGCGAAAAAACCTTGGTCTCGATGACCATGCCCTCGACGCCGGGGGGGACCGTGAGTGAAGCATCCCGCACATCGCCGGCCTTTTCGCCGAAGATCGCCCTCAACAGTTTTTCCTCCGGGGAGAGCTCGGTTTCGGATTTCGGCGTTACTTTCCCCGCGAGAATATCGCCGGGACCTACCTCCGCGCCGATCCGGATGATCCCGTCTTCTCCCAGGTCCTTCAGCGCCTCTTCGCCGACATTCGGAATATCACGCGTGATCTCTTCTTTGCCAAGTCTCGTATCCCGTGATTCAATTTCAAACTCTTCGATGTGAATCGAGGTGTAGACATCATTGTAAACAAGCCGTTCACTGAGCAGAATCGCGTCCTCAAAGTTGTAGCCTCTCCAAGGCATAAACGCCACCAAGACATTCCGGCCGAGTGCCAACTCCCCGTTCTTTGTGGCTGCCCCATCCGCGATGACCTGCCCCGCTCGTATCTTGTCTCCGAATTCCACGATCGGGCGCTGGTTGATGCAAGTGCTTGCATTGGAGCGTTTGAATTTATTCAACGGATACCGGTGTCCGCTGACGACAATCTCATCCCCTTGGACGCTCGTCACTTTGCCGGCCTGCTTTGCCACCACAACCGCTCCGGAATCCTTGGCTGTCCGATGCTCCATGCCGGTGCCGACCAAGGGCGCCTCCGTGACGAGTAACGGCACCGCTTGACGCTGCATGTTGGAACCCATCAGCGCGCGATTCGCGTCATCATGTTCCAAGAACGGGATCAAACTAGCGGCCACGCTGACAAGCTGTTTGGGAGACACGTCCATATAATCGATGTCCTTCGGACTGATTAATGGAAAATCCCCCTTATGACGACAAGAGACTTTTGATTCCGCCAGATAGCCATTTTTATCCAGCTTCGCGTTCGCCTGGGCAATAATAAACTGGTCTTCCAAATCTGCCGAAAGATACTCGATCTTCTCGGTAACACGGCCGTTTTCTACTTTTCGATAAGGCGTTTCAATAAATCCATACTCGTTCACCCGCGCGTGCGTGCTTAGGGAAGCGATGAGCCCGATGTTTGGTCCTTCCGGCGTCTCAATCGGACAAATCCGCCCGTAATGCGAGTGATGCACGTCACGTACCTCAAAACCGGCGCGTTCACGCGAAAGACCTCCCGGCCCGAGCGCGGAGAGACGCCGCTTGTGCGTCATCTCCGCCAAAGGATTCGTCTGATCCATGAATTGAGACAGCTGACTGCGGCCGAAGAAATCCCGGATCACGCTCGAAATCAATTTTGAATTGATCAAATTATGGGGCATCATGTTCTCAAGCTCGTAAATACCCATTCGCTCTTTCGCCGAACGATCCAATCGCGCCAGCCCGATCCTGAACTGGCCCTGTAACAATTCGTTCACGGTACGAATGCGGCGATTGCCCAAGTGGTCGATATCGTCCGTCGTTCCATCCCCGTTCTTCACGGCAATGAGCCGCTTGATAATTGAAATCAATGTCTCGGCGTTTAACGTTCTTTCTTCCAAACGGGTCTTCATTCCCAGCTTGCGATTCAATACGAATCTTCCGACGTTGCCCAGGTCATACCGTTTGGGGTCGAAGAATAATTTATCCACCATAGTCTTAGCGCTATCCGCGGTGGGAGGGTCTCCGGGCCTCAGCTTCCTATAAATATCGATGTACGCCTCTTCGATGGTCTTCGTGTGGTCTTTCTTTAATGTCGTGACCATTTCCGGCATTTGCGTGCGCATGATCAGAATGGATTTGACGCCTTCATGGGACATCTTCGAAATTAATTCCCTGGTGAGAGGCGCCCCTTGTTCGGCGAGGATTTCCTTGGTATCGGGATGAGGCACGTCCTGCGCCAACACATGGCCCACGAGATTCTTCGGGTTATACCGGTTGATCGATTCTATCTTTTCGATCCCGCAAAAGGCCTTAATAATGTCTTCATCCGTCTTATAACCAAAAATGCGCAGAAGCGTCGTCGCCAACATTTTTTTCTTCCGGTCGATGTACGCATAAAGGTTGTCGTTGATGTCAAATTCGAATTCAAGCCAGACGCCGCGATGGGGAATCACTCGAGCGGAAAAAAGTTCTTTGCCGTTTGGGTGGATCTCTTTTTCAAAAGAGACGCCGGGAGACCGGTGGAGCTGGCTGACGATCACGCGTTCGTCACCGTTGATGACAAACGTGCCGTTCTCCGTCATGAGCGGCATGTCTCCGATAAAGATTTCCTGCTCTTTCGCCTCTTTGGGACCTTTCAGGCGAACTTTGATCTTGAGCGGGACCGAATAGGTCATTCCCTTCTTGTAGCATTCTTCCAGTGTGTATTTCGGTTTCCCAAAAGAATAGGAGATGTACTCCAGCTTATAGTTCCCGTCATAACTCTCGATAGGGAATACTTCCTCCAAGACCTCCTGAAGACCTATTTTCTTTCTCCGGCTCTTAGGCACCCCCAGCTGAAGAAAATCTTCAAAAGACCTTGTCTGTATCTCCAAAAGATACGGCATCTCACAAACTTCCGGGATTTTCCCGAAATGGGTTCGCTTTTGCATAAAATCCTTTGCTTACTTTAGCTCAACCTGAGCGCCGGCCGCCTCTAGCGTCTTCTTGATGGCCTCGGCCTCTTTCACCGCGACGTTCTCTTTGATCGGCTTAGGAGCGGAGTCCACAAGATCCTTAGCTTCCTTGAGTCCCAACGTCGTGATCCCTCGGATCTCTTTGATCACCTGGATCTTGTTCGCGCCGGCACTCTTCAGAACGATCGTCACGCTTGTTTTTTCCTCGGCCGCCGCGCCTGCCGGAGCGCCGCCCGGGCCTGCCGCCGCCATCATCATCGGCGCGCTGGCCGATACGCCGAACTTCTCTTCCAATACCTTCACGAGATCCGCAAGCTCTAAAACGCTCATCGACTCGATCGAGCTGATGATATCCTGCATCTTCTCGCTCTGGGTGTTTTTAGGTGTTGCCACTGCTTCTGTCATTGCTGCTTCCTCCTTTAACTACCGCCTTGTTTCTTTTTGGCTATCGCGTCCAATACCGTGACGACCCGTCTTACCGTTCCCGATAACACATTGACAAATCTGGAAATGGGCGCCTGCACGCCGCCGACGACCCAGGCAAGCAGCACTTCCCTCGACGGAAGATTGGCCAACACCTTGATCTTGTCGGGCCCAAGCGCCTCTCCGTTCATAAATCCGGTTTGGATTTTAAATCCTTCGTTTGCCTTCGCAAAATCCGTCAAAATTTTCGAGGACAGCACCGGATCCCCGCTTGAAAAAGCGAAACCGCAGCAGCCCTCGACATGGGATGAAAATTTTTCGAGCTTTGCTTTCTCCAGCGCCTTTTTAGCGAGGCTGTTCTTCACGACGAGATACCGTGAATTGGACGTCCTTAGTTTTGCCCGGAGCTTGTCCAACGAATTAGCCGGCGTGGACCCTTGCTGGACCACAAAGAAAATAGATCGCGTGGCAAGTTCTTTCTCGATCTCCCGGATGATCAAATCCTTTGAAACCCTGCTGAACCCTGTGGTTTTCACCCCACCACCTCTTTTGTTTCGCCGCATAAGCAGCTTGGTGTTTTATCCATGTATAATGCGGCGAAAGAATTCGCCTTCGGCGAATTCATCAATCCTTTGGATTGTAAAAGAGGTGGTGGGGTCATCCCCTTAATCCGCCGCTTCTTCCACTTTTAAAAATTTGGAAATGTCGAGCCGCACTCCCGGCCCCATCGTGCTGGACAGATGCGCGCTTTTGACATAATTGCCCTTCAATGATTTTGGTCTGGCCTTCACGAGTGACTCGATCAAAACGACCCCGTTCTCACAGATGGCTTCTTCCGCAAAAGACAATCGGCCAATCGGCGTGTTCACGTTCGCAAACTTATCCATCTTAAACTCAATACGGCCGCCTTTGACCTCTTTCACCGCCTTGGCAGGATTGTCTGTCACGCTGCCGGCTTTAGGGGAGGGCATAAGCCCCCGAGGCCCCAGGATCTTTCCAAGCTTTCCCACCTCTTTCATCATGGACGGCGTCGCGATCGCCACATCAAAATCCATCCAACCGCTTAAGACCTTTTCGATCAATTCATCGCCGCCCACATATTCCGCTCCGGCCTCCTTGGCCGCCTTCGCGTTCTCGTCCTTGCAAAATACGATCACCTTTAAAACTTTTCCTTGGCCATGCGGGAGAATCGCCGTGCCTCTCACCACCTGATCATTGGCCGTCAAATCGACGCCGAGCTTGAACTGCAGATCGACCGACTGATCAAATTTTGTCGGAGGCGCGGCTTTTAAGATCTTCACCGCCTCTTTTAAAAGATACGATTTGCCTCTCTCCGTCAGCTTGACCAATTCTTTCTTTCTTTTAGATTCGTGATTTTTCGACATACGTTAACCTTCCACTTCGATTCCCATGCTTCGAGCCGTGCCCTTGATAATTTTGACCGCGCCATCTATGTCCTTGGAATTCAGATCCTTGGCTTTTTCTTCCGCAATCTCCTTCACCTGCGCCAAGGTCACCTTCCCCACCTTGGTCTTATTCGGCTCGCCGGAGGCCTTTGCCACGCCGCAGGCCCTCTTTAAAAGAACGGTGCTCGGAGGACTTTTGATGATGAAATCAAACGTGCGATCCTCATACACGGTGATGACCGCCGGCAGCGTCAATCCCTCGCGGCCCTTGGTTCTCTCATTAAACGTTTTGCAAAATTCCATGATATTCACGCCATGCTGCCCGAGCGCCGGGCCGACCGGCGGCGCGGGATTCGCCTGCCCTGCCGGACAATAAAGCTTAATCGTCGTTTTGATTTTCTTTGCCATCTTAAAGCTTCTCCACCTGCCAATATTCCAATTCCACCGGGGTCGTCCGGCCAAAGATCGCGACCATCACCTTCAGTTTGCCCTTATTCGGGTTGACCTCATCGATCGTTCCATTAAAATTGATGAACGGCCCTTCTTTTACGCGGACACTTTCGCCTTTTTCGTAAATGACCTTTGGGGTCGGCTTTTCCTTCTTTTCCTCGGCCTGCTTGATGATGCTGGCCACTTCCGTGTCTTTTAAAGGAAGCGGCTTGCGGCCGGAGCCGATAAACCCGCTGACACCCGGCGTATTTTTCACCAAATACCAGGTATCGTCCGTAAGCTCCATCTCCACTAAGACATACCCCGGGAAAAACTTCCGCGTGGATATCTTTTTTTTCCCCGCCTTGATCTCCGACACCTTTTCCGTGGGGATCAGGACCTGGCTGATCTTCTCCTGCAAACTGTACTGTTGAACCCGGTTCTCAAGCGTCGTTTTGACTCTTTCCTCGTGTCCGGTTTGGGTATGGATCACATACCAATGTTTGGCTATCTGGACCACGGAGGCTACCTCAATAAGACCCGCAAGAATAACGACATGAAAAAATCCGCCACTCCTATGAACGTCGACAAAATCAACATCGTCATCAAAACCACCGCTGTAGACCCGATGAGCTCTTCGCGGGTGGGCCAGGTGACTTTTTGCATTTCCGCCCGTACTTCAAAAACAAAATTCTTCGCCTTCTGGAGCATTTTGGAATTTCTCTCTTGTTTTGTTTTAGTCCAGGCCGCAAGCCCTTGCTTGCGGCACGTCGGCCGGGGCAGTGGAATGCCCCGCGCTCTCCAGGGGATTTAGTACAGGAGCGGCAGGAATCGAACCTGCAGTACCGGTTTTGGAGACCGGTGGTTTACCATTAACCGACGCTCCTAATACCGAATGCCCCTCGACAAATCCGCGAAGCGCCGATCCTCCGGATCGGTGCAAAAATTAGATCCCCTGGCCTAAAAACTTCTTAATAGAACGATAAAAATGGAAAAAAAGAATTCCTTCAGGATTTTCTTAAAATCAAATCCGATGGAACTATAAGCTATAGATTACTTCTGTTCTTTGTGTACGACGTGCTTACGGCAAAACGGGCAAAACTTCTTAAGCTCGATACGCTCCGCGTGAAGCTTCTTGTTTTTTGTCGACGTGTAATTGCGACGGCGGCAAGCGGTACACTCAAATTCAATAAACTCTCTCATCAATTCCCCTAAAACAACTTAAAATTTTTCGACGCACAAAAAAACCCTCGAAGGTTTTGATTCCTTCAGAGGGTTTGGGCTTTTAAGCCAATATCTCCGAGATGACTCCGGCGCCGACGGTATGGCCGCCTTCACGGATCGCGAAGCGAAGTTCCTTCTCCATCGCGATCGGGGTGATAAGCTCGGCCGTGATTGAGACCGAGTCTCCGGGCATGACCATTTCCACATCCTTAGGGAGTTGGATAACGCCGGTCACATCGGTGGTTCTAAAATAAAACTGGGGCTTGTAGCCGTTAAAGAAGGCGGTGTGACGGCCTCCCTCTTCTTTGGTGAGGATGTACACCTCGCCCTTAAACTTCGTGTGGGGGGTGATGGAGGCGGGTTTGGCCAATACCTGGCCACGTTCTAATTGGTTCTTTTCCACCCCTCTTAAGAGAAGCCCTACGTTGTCTCCGGCCTGGCCGTCATCGAGGAGCTTCCTGAACATTTCGATGCCGGTGATGACGCTTTTCTTCGTGGGGTGAATGCCGACGATCTCGATTTCATCGCCCACCTTACACACCCCCCGCTCGATTCTTCCGGTCCCGACGGTGCCGCGTCCGGTGATCGAGAAGACGTCTTCGATGGGCATGAGGAAGGGTTTTTCTACCTCTCGCTTAGGGGTCGGGACATAGTCGTCCACGGCCTTCATGAGGTCCAGGATGCACTGGTTGGCCTTGGGGTCTGTCGGGTTATTCAAGGCATTTAGGGCCGAGCCACGCACGATGGGGATCTTGTCACCGGGGAATTGGTACTTGGTCAAAAGCTCTCTCACCTCCACTTCCACGAGGTCTAAAAGCTCTTTGTCGTCCACGGCGTCGCATTTGTTCAAGAAAACGACGACGGCTGGGACTCCGACTTGTCTGGCTAAAAGGATATGTTCTCTTGTCTGGGGCATGGGGCCGTCGGCGGCTGAGACGACTAGAATAGCTCCGTCCATCTGAGCGGCACCTGTGATCATATTCTTGATGTAATCGGCATGCCCCGGAC
>Ga0080064_1005076_pt1 | contig 15930 bp, 18 predicted proteins | sample Subgrocontami54m_FD_69260 | JGI IMG/M metagenome (GOLD analysis project Ga0080064, IMG submission 69260) | Subsurface groundwater microbial communities from S. Glens Falls, New York, USA - GMW46 contaminated, 5.4 m (SPADES assembly) (version 2) ...
CTTGGAGGCGACACGGCCGCCGGCAAGGCCATTCTGCGCGACCTGGTCAACGCCACGCTCGGCTTCGAGGGGCTGGCCGCGGAAATCAAGAAGCCGAGCAAGAGCCTACACCGGATGTTGGCTCCGCGCGGCAACCCGAGCACCGAGAATTTCTTCGGCATCGTGAGCGCCTTGCAAAAGAAAACGCGGGTGAAGCTCCGCGTGACGGCCAAGGCCAGCTGAGTAAAAATTCTGTCCCTGTTTTCTCCTCCCCCGTCTTCCCTTTAGAGTCCGGAGCGGGTCTGCCTCGATCGCGGCCGTGGAGGAGCGCCCCTTCCACCTTTTGTCCATGATCCGAGGGCGCGGGGGAACCCGTTGCCTTCTTGATGCAATGGGTCATGGGAGCGGGAGGCAGCCTGCGACGGACTCACCCCACCCCTGTATCTTTTCCGATCCACCCGCCACCCGCTTCATTTTTCTCCTGAATGACATTACGGATGGGGAGTGGTAGGATTCTGGAGCAATGAAGGTAGGGCCGTGAGTTCAAGTCCCAGCCGGTTTACCACAAAGATAGTCTGGCCATAAATTTACCCGGCGAGTGGCCTAGCCTTCATCCTATTGACTGTGGCTCTGATCCTACCACGATTTGTCGCAATTGATTCATCGATCCTTGCCGTCTGGTCCCTTGACGCTTTTTCTGAAAATTCTGAGCGCCAGGCTCGTGCTCGTAATGCCGTCGCCGTACTTCTTACGAGCAACTGGATACCCATAATCTGTTTGCACCACTTTATCGAGCTTGCGCGACATTCTGATTTGGATATAGTGGCCAAGCGAATCGATTTCCTCAAGTCCTTTTCGGAAATGGCATGGTTTGGGAGATCAGAAAGCCCAAATCTTCTCGGGGGCATAGCAGATATTTATGAAGCGGAACTCGGAGCAATCCTAGCCTCTCCCGATATTGATATTCCTGGCATACGCCGAACAGTCAAAGAGAAACTCGTGCAATTCGGCCGTCCGACGAAAATTGACTTCATCAATGAATGGAAATTCTTTCATCCTGCTTTTCAAGCCATGGCCATTCGAGAGCAAGAGATTGCATCGATCGTACATGCACATCCCGGCAGACATGATGACGAGCTGATCATGAAACTGCAGACGGTAAAGAGAAAGGAGCAAGGTAATTTTCATCGTCCGACCCGAACTGAAATCGAACAATTAGCAAAGGACCTAATTGATCGTGGGGACACCAGGCTGACAGACCCCTTGAAAACCGCACAAGGTTTTCTGGATATGGCATCTACTCATTTTGCCGAGAATTTGAATCGTGAAGGCAACTCTCTTGATGTGTTTTTGGCGAGATTCGATGTCCCCCAAAGTGATATTTCTGATAAAACCACTGTCAAGGAATTTGCCAAGATAGCAAGGCGCCGCAAGATTTCCAAAGATGCTGTCATTCAACTCGGAATAGATCTTAACCAGGCCTGGCCGAAGATACGAGATGCCAAGATACCCTCCGAAATCATCCAGGAGACAATCCGAAAGGCCAGGGGAAAAGTCCATCGGGCTAGCGGAAGCGATATAGGCGATGATTATCTCGCCTGTCTTGCCCCATACGTTGATGCAGTCATTGTAGACAAACGCACGCATGAGTTTCTAACTCAAGGGGCTCGACGTGATCCATCTTTCCGGCAGATGGTTGGCTTCTTCGGAAAAGCTGCTTCTTATGAAACCCTTTCAGCCGTACTTGCAACTTATCCTGGTGCTGGCACAGCTTGACAGGCCACAATCGACCGCCTAGCTTCATCAAAAAGAGGGCATCTGCCGATGTCGAAGAAAAGCCGATCGAAGGCCGATTCAAAAAAGCCTCGAGGTGTCCTCGACGATCATCAGCGCATGGGAAAGAAGTTCATTCCTCCCCTCGCACAATTAAAAACCAAACCTGTCAGTTATGTAAATCAGCTGCTGCCGGAAATGTTATGGATGGGATTGGTCCATGATGAATTGGGCTATCGAGAAGGTATTCGGCTCTGTCACGCTTTGGCAGTCACCGCACACAAAATCCATAACCCAAAGAAGCATATCAATTTTGCCCTATGCAGTGCTTACCTGAAACTTTCAGAAGCAGAACGCACCGAATTGATCAAGCAACTCGCTGAAGGCGAGTCTTTAGAACAGCTGAATAATTGTATTGCCCCACTCACAATTCTCTATGAGGGTTTTCCGCTGGCGTTTCTTGGTCTACCCGTAGATTCCCTTGACAGAACCATCTTGGTGAAGAAACTGAAAGGATCCATCTCGCGACATATCATAAAATACGAAACTCCAGCCCTAGCTATTCAGGCGGCCGTCGTATACATCAGAGGAATTACCGGAGGGCTGCACTTGCCTGCCCAAATGACCCCTCCCGATTTGGATTCGATCGTTACAGCTCCGGAATCCGAAAATGCCAAAAGGGCGGGAGCCTTCGTCAGGTCATTTGTTCTGATGGAAATATCATTGGCAGGGGAAGAGCATACAGACGCATGGGCACGGTCCTTCTGGAATCAGGGATTGGTCGTAGACGATTGCGAGTTTGGAGGATCTGGCGATGACTGAACCAGAACGGAAATGGCACGCTGAGCTTACGGCATTTATCGAAAACTATTGCGAGATCGTAACCAAGGGGCTTGATGAGAGATGGCAAAAGTTCAAGATCGAAATCTATGAGAAAGAAATATACGAGGCAATTGGAGGCCTTCTCGCACGGCAAGCTACGCTCAGTGTCCAACTGGCGATGGCGCCTCAGATATGGAATCCCCATATAGCTCCTTTGATCCTCCGATGTATGACCGATGCCCATATCACGCTGGCCTGGATACTTCTAAACCCAAAGGACCGGGCTTCGAAATATATCCAGTATGGGCTGGGACAGGAAAAACTTTATCTCCAGCACCTAAAGAAAAGTGAGGAAGAGGAAGGCAAAGACGAGAGAGTTCAGAAGTTGATTGAGTTGCGGGAAGGTTGGCTTAATGGTCAGCAATGGGAATTTCTCACTGAAGTTGATGTTGGGAGTTGGTCCGGGATGAATACCAGAAATATGGCCAAAGAAGCAGATTGCGAGGCACTTTACAATTTCGCATATTTGCCTTTCAGCGGCCCCACTCACAACATGTGGCAACATGTGGGCATCTACAATCTCAAGCCATGCAGTAATCCGTTACACAAATATCATGCCGTGCCCACCATCACAGATTTTCCTATTTCCACGGATTTCTTATATCGGTCGGCCAAATATGTTGATCGAAGCTATGCACTTTTCGACAAAACATTTGGGATTGTCGTCAGTACGCCGATGCCTCATCACTGGTTTGTTGAGGAATACGAAAAGCGGCTTGATAAGTATTCCAACGATGCCGGGACAGCCGTTGGGCAAAAAGACAAATGAAAGAACAGAAAAGATGCCTGGCTGCTTTGTTCGTGGCGCTGGTCGCCCTGAAGGTCTAAACTGAAAGAGGGGCGGGCGTATCGCGATACGCCCCTACATTGGAATTGAACACAAGCATGGAAGCCTCGCTGATTGCGACGATCACCTATTGCTTGAGCGAGACCGGGCGCGAACGGTCGGTCAAGGCGGGCGGCTCCGGCGCGTACCATCAGAATGTCTCGGGGCCGATTGCGGCGGTGGACGCCCGGCTGTTCCCGGTGACCCTTGGCGGGGATGTCTCGGCGGTCTTCAACGTGATGGAATTCGACGAACCGCAATTCTTCGAGACGCTGCTCATGCAGCTCCGCGCCCGCCACCATCGCCTGTCGGCGATCAGGCTCGCGCTCGAAGCCGAGACGACGGCCAGGAATAATTAACTTAGGCGAAAGGAGGCTGATATGCCGGATAGCGTATACAAAATCATTGAGCTGGTTGGAACGAGCAAAGAATCGTGGGAGAAGGCGGCGGCGAATGTCGTGGAACGCGCGAGCAAGCACCTCCGGGATCTTCGGGTTGCCGAGGTCGTCCAACTCGACATGCATCTCAAGGACGGCAAGGTGGATGCCTACCGCGCGAAAGTGAAGGTCTCCTTCAAATACGAAGGGTAAATGCCCTGAAAGAGGGCGTATCGCGATACGTCCCTATATCGGATTGAAAACGGGGACAGGCTCCGGTAGAAGGGAGCCAGTCCCCCCCGAAAACCTGGGCGGGTCCATGATTCGACAACATATTCCGCTGGGCCGGGTCATGGGAATCCCCATCGGTGTGGATTATTCCTGGTTCCTGGTCTTTGCGCTGCTCACCTGGTCGCTGGCGACCGGGTACTATCCCGCGGAATTCCACGCGTGGTCGCCGCCGCTGTATTGGTTCATGGGCGCCGTGACGGCCATCATGCTCTTTACGAGCGTGGTGCTGCATGAGCTGGGGCACTCCGTGGTGGCGCTGTGGTACAAAGTGCCGGTGCGCAGCATCACGCTGTTCATCTTCGGCGGGGTCGCGCAGATCGGGGCGGAACCGCCCAGCGCCATCGCCGAGTTTCTCATCGCGATCGCGGGCCCCCTCGTGAGCCTTGCCCTGGCGGTCTTGTTCAACGCGGTGCAGCACCTGGCGACCGACGGCCAACCCCTCTGGGGGCTGGTCAAGTATCTGGCCTACCTCAACCTGGCCCTGGTCCTGTTCAATCTGATTCCCGGGTACCCGCTCGACGGTGGGCGAGTCTTCCGCGCCCTCGTGTGGGCCATCACCCACAACATGCAACGGGCGACGCGCATAGCCGCGAACGTGGGGCGCTTCTTCGGCTTCCTCTTCATCGTCGTCGGCTTCATGCGCGTGTTCAGGGGCGATCTGGGCGGATTATGGATCGCGTTCATCGGCTGGTTCCTGCACAACGCTGCGTCCGCCCAACTGTATCACGTGAGGTTTCAGACCCTGCTGGCCGGTCATACGGTGTCGCAGGCCATGAGCGGTCATTGCGCCGCCGTTCCCGCGGATCTGACGCTGCAACAACTGGTGGACGAGCACATTCTCAGCGGAGGACAGCGCTGCTTTTTGGTCAATCGGGGAGGTGGCACGGTCGGCCTGATGACGCTGCACCGGATAAAGGAAGTGCCGCGGGGCGAGTGGCCGACGACGAGCGCCGCCCAGGCCATGCTCCCGCTGGAAAAATTGAAGCGCGTCAGTCCCGACAAGGAACTGTGGACCGCCCTCCAGCAGATGGACCGCGCCGGGGTCAACCAGCTGCTCGTCATGACCGACGGTCAGGTGGTCGGCATGCTGAGCCGCGAAGACGTCATCACCTACTTGGGCACGTTGCGGGAACTGGGGGCATAGCCGTTACAGACACGAGCGCGGATTGCCCTGAACGCCTGAACTGAAAGAAGGGGGACGGGCGCAGCACGCGGCGCCCCTACAGGAAACTTGGGTGCGATTAGGCAAAGACCACTGAAAGTTTGCCGCTCCCACGATGGCGTGGCGCGGCCTTCACGACAACTTGGACGTCGCTTCCGAGCCGGGTGAGGCAATCCAGCAAGCGACGCTCCGAGACCCCATGGAAGTTTCCCCTTAAGAGCGCGGACACCTTCGGCTGAGGTAACCCCAGCAGATGCCCCGCTTGCGTTTGCGTCAGGCCCTTGTGCTTGATGAGTTCGGCAATCTTGGTCATGAGCTGGGCCTTGATGAGCATGGCCTCCGCATCCGGCACGCCGATATCAGCGTAGACGTTTCCGCTGCCTGCTTGGACCTTGATCGCATGCATGGATTTGCGTTTACTCATGGCGCGCACTCCTTTGCCGCTGACTCTGCCGTTCTCACTCGTTCACGAATCACAGCGATCTCATGCTTCGGGGTTTCGATCCCCTTCCTGGATTTCTTTTGAAACACATGCAACACAAACACGGCTGCTGCTAAGCGAACCGTATAGACAGCGCGATACGTGTCCCCGTGCCAGTCCTCAACGACCTCCAGCACGCCGGCTGACCCAAACCCTTTCAACGGTTTGACATCGTCATGCTTTTGCCCGATCTGCGCCAGGTACAATGCGTAACCAAAGATGTCCTGAACTTCCTCAGGCATCAACGCGATGTCCTTCTTACTGCTCCCAACCCAATAAAGAGGCTTCAACGCCGCTATGGAGCAGAATGTCTTTTCAACTGTGGCATATTATATCCAAATAGGTATAACCGTCAAGGCCGTACTTTGCGTGGTCAAACACTTCGACACGGGCTCACCGGGAAAAGTTACTTGGATGTGTTCTGCGCGCTTCCTTGATTTCACCGAGGCGAACTCGCTATCCTGCCAGGCAGCCATCCGCACTAACCCCGTCGATCATTGGGAGAAGGCATGGAATCCACTGTGCTTGTGACCGGAGCGGCCGGCTTTATCGGCTATCATGTCGCCCGGCGTTTGCTGGAACGGGGCGACCGCGTTCTGGGTCTGGATAATCTGAATCCCTATTACGACGTGCGCCTCAAGGAGGCGCGGCTTGCGCAGTTGACGCCCTTCGAGCGCTTCCGGTTCCTCAGGCACGACCTGGCCGACCGGTCGGCGATGGAGGCGGTGTTCGCGTCGCACCCCATTTGCCGGGTGGTTCACCTGGGGGCGCAGGCGGGCGTGCGGCATTCACTGACCAACCCTCACGCCTATACCGACAGCAACGTGACGGGATTTCTTACCGTCCTGGAGGGCTGCCGGCGCCGCAAGGTCGAGCATCTTGTGTTCGCCTCATCCAGTTCGGTGTACGGCGGGAACACCCGCATGCCGTTTTCCGTGCAGGACAACGTGGATCATCCATTGTCGCTCTACGCCGCCAGCAAGAAAGCCAACGAGCTGATGGCTCATTCGTATGCCCATCTCTACAGGATTCCCTGCACAGGACTGCGGTTCTTCACCGTCTACGGGCCATGGGGAAGGCCCGACATGGCGCTGTTCATCTTTACCAAGGCGATTCTGGAGGGGAAGCCCATCCAGGTGTTCAATTTCGGCAAGATGCGGCGCGATCTCACGTACATCGACGATATCGTCGAAGGCGTGATCCGGACGCTGGATCGCCCGGCGGCTGCCGACCCGGCCTGGTCCGGCGACCATCCGACGCCGGCCGGCAGCAGCGCGCCGTATCGCCTGTATAATATCGGGAACCATCAGCCCGTGGAGTTGCTGCGGATCATCGAAGTGCTCGAAGGCCTGTTGGGGAAAAAGGCGCAGATGGAATTGCTGCCCATGCAGGCTGGTGATGTTCCGGCGACCTATGCGGACATTGGGAGTCTGGTCGGCGACGTGGGGTTCCGTCCGGACACACCCATCGAAGTCGGCATTCCGCGGTTCGTCGAGTGGTACCGGGCGTATGCCGGAGTCTGAGGGGTGCCTTGCTTTTTCAGCAGGGGGAGTGGTAAACGAACTGAACGGTTGTCCCCATCGTCTAGCCTGGCCTAGGACGCGGCCCTTTCAAGGCCGCAACACGGGTTCAAATCCCGTTGGGGACACCACTGCCTGCCTGTTGATCACTGCAGAGCGTGGGGGGGGTGCTGCCCATGGAAGCTAGACAGCGCATCGCGGTCGTCGGGCTGGGCTACGTGGGCCTTCCGGTCGCGGTGGCCTTCGGCAAGCTGGGGCCGGTCATCGGTTTCGACATCAACAAAGCCAAGATCGAAGACCTCCGCCGGGGGGAAGACCGCACGGGCGAAGTGTCGAAGGCAGATCTCCTGCAAGCGCACATCACCTTCACCGACGACCCATCAGCGCTCAAGTCCGCCGACTTCATTATCGTGGCGGTCCCGACCCCGATCAATGCCGCGCTGCAGCCTGACATGACCGCATTGATGCGCGCGTCCGAACTCATCGGAACCCATCTGAAGGCCGGCACGATCGTCGTCTATGAATCGACGGTCTATCCGGGCGCGACGGAGGAGATCTGCGGGCCCATTCTGGCGCGCTGCTCCGGTCTGCGCTGCGGAAAGGATTTCAAGCTGGGGTATTCCCCCGAGCGGATCAATCCCGGCGACAAGGAACATACGTTTGAGCGGGTGGTGAAGGTCGTCGCGGGGATGGATGCGGACACGCTGGAGGCGGTGGCGCAGACCTATGCCAAAGTGGTGACGGCCGGCGTCCATCGGGCCCCCAGCATCAAGGTGGCCGAGGCGGCCAAGGTGATCGAGAATACGCAGCGGGACCTGAATATCGCCCTGATGAACGAGCTGACCATGATCTTTCATCGATTGGGGATCGATACCGCGGCGGTGCTGGAAGCCGCCGGGACCAAGTGGAACTTTCTGCGTTTCACCCCGGGTCTGGTGGGCGGACATTGCATCGGTGTCGATCCGTATTACCTGACCACGAAGGCGGAATCGGTGGGGTACCATCCCCAGGTCATTCTGGCGGGCCGGCGGATCAATAACGGCATGGGCGTCTATATGGCGGAACAGACCGTCAAGTTGCTGAGCCGGAGAGGCACGCCTGCGACAGGCGCCCGGGTCGCCGTCCTCGGCCTGACCTTCAAGGAAGACGTGCCCGACGTGCGGAACAGTCGGGTGTCGGATATCGTCGCGGAATTGCGGCAGTATGGAATTGACGTGGTGGTCCACGATCCCCTGATAGAGTCCGCCGATGCCGAGCGCGAGTACGGGATTTGCTTGGCCACGTGGGAGTCCTTGAAGGATTTCGATGGAATCGTCCTTGCCGTTCCGCATCGCGCCTATCGGGAGATGGGGAGCGCCACCCTGCTTCGCATACTCAAGGGCAACGGCGGCATCGTGATGGATGTGAAAGGCCTGCTCGATCCCCGATCATTACCGTCCGGCATCTCGTATTGGCGGCTCTGATCACCGCTCGTTCCGTTTCACGATTCTCCACAAATTGAGGGTTCCATGAGCACCAACGACAAGCAGATCATTTTCTCTCTCATCGGGGTGGGGAGAGTCCACCCGCCCAAAAAACACGTGCTGAAGGACATTTATCTCTCGTTTTATTACGGGGCGAAGATCGGCGTCCTGGGCCTGAACGGATCGGGGAAGAGCACGTTGCTGCGCATCATCGCCGGCGCGGACAAGGACTACATCGGCAAGATCACGATGGCGAAAGGCTACTCGGTCGGGCTGCTCGATCAGGAGCCGCAGCTCGACCCGAAGAAGACGGTCAGGGAGATCGTCGAGGAAGGCCGTCAGGACGTCGTCATGCTGCTGCGGGATTACGAGGCCGTCAGCGCCAGGCTCGGCGAGAGCCTTTCCACGGACGAGATGGAGAAACTGTTGGAGAAACAGGGGCAACTCCAGGAGAAGATCGAGGCGGTCAACGGCTGGGAGCTCGAAAACCAGCTCGACGTTGCAATGGACGCCTTGCGGTGCCCGCCGCCGGATGCGAAAATCGAGGTGCTCTCGGGCGGTGAGAAGCGGCGCGTGGCGCTGTGCCGGTTGCTGATCCAGGAGCCCGACATCCTCCTGCTGGACGAGCCCACGAATCATCTCGACGCCGAATCGGTGCAGTGGCTGGAACAGCATCTTCAGGAATACAAAGGGACGGTCATCGCCGTGACCCACGACCGCTACTTTCTCGACAACGTGGCCCGCTGGATTCTGGAGCTGGACCGCGGGCAGGGCATCCCGTTCGAAGGGAACTACTCCTCGTGGCTGGAGCAGAAGCAGGAGCGGCTGGCCAAGGAGGAAAAAACCGAGTCGAAGCGCCGGAAGACGCTGGAGCGCGAGCTGGAATGGATTCGCCTGTCGCCGAAGGGCCGTCACGCCAAGGGCAAGGCCCGCATCGCGCGATACGAGGAACTGCTCGGCGATGAGCAGGAGAAGCGCGCGGCGGACCTGGAGATCTACATCCCGCCGGGGCCCCGGCTGGGCGATATCGTCGTGGATGTCAAGGATCTGAGCAAGGCGTACGGCGACAAGGTGCTCTTCGAGAGCCTCAGCTTCAGCCTGCCCCGCGGCGGCATCGTCGGCGTGATCGGGCCCAACGGCGCGGGCAAGACGACGCTGTTCCGGATGATCGTCGGCAAGGAGAAGCCGGATAAAGGCTCGATCACGGTCGGGGAGACGGTCACAACCGGGTACGTCGATCAGGACCGCACCCTCGACGGCAACAAGACGGTCTGGGAGGTCCTTTCAGACGGGCAGGACAAGATCAAGCTGGGGAAGATCGAGGTCAATTCACGGGCCTATTGCGGGCGGTTCAATTTCGGCGGTACGGAACAGCAGAAGAAGGTTACGGACCTCTCAGGCGGGGAGCGCAACCGGGTGCATCTCGCGCGCATGCTCCGGGAAGGGGCGAATCTCCTGCTGCTCGACGAGCCGACCAACGATCTCGACGTGAACACCCTGCGGGCGCTGGAAGAAGGGCTCGAGCGGTTCGGCGGGTGCTGCATGGTGAGCAGCCACGACCGTTGGTTTCTCGACCGCATCGCGACCCATATCCTGGCGTTCGAGGGGGACAGCAAGGTCGTCTGGTTCGAGGGCAACTACAGTGACTACGAGGCCGACCGCAGAAAGCGATTAGGGAAAGAGGCGGATCGCCCGCACCGCATCCGCTACAGGAAGCTGACGCGGAACTGACTGCAAGCGTAGATTCAGGGTGACCTGCGCGATGTTTTCCGGCCGTGTTTACGGGTAATATACAAGTCTTGACAAGAAGTATGTCACGGGTGCAGGGTGCCCGAGGAAGCCAAGAGAGGGAAACGACATGCAAAAGACAAAAAGCTGTATCGTCGTTGGAGCGCTGGTTCTCATCAGCCTGGTTTGCTACGAACTCAGCTATCGGGTGCCGGGCGCGCAGGCCATTCCCGCCTTTGCCCGGAAATATGACTTCGCCTGCAACGTCTGCCACGTGCCGTCCTTTCCCAAGCTGAACGACTTCGGGAACCTTTTCAGAGACCATGGGTATCAACTGGGGACAGAGCAGGAACTCCCTACCTGGGAGGGCTTGACCAAAGGCTATTGGCCCGTGTCGTTCCGCACGACGGTGGGCTACCAGTTGCAAAACAAGGACGGGCTCCGCAACGCGACACCCGGAGGTGATGTCACGACCACCACGACGGGGAGCTTCGGCTTTACCGGCCTGGATGTCTTGAGCTTCGGCATTCTGCAGCGGGATATCACCTTCGGGCTCGTGTTTACCCCCGGGCTCGCCAGCGCTTCCTTCAATACAGGGGCCAGTAACCCGCCTAGCGATCTGGAGCAAGCCTTTATCAAACTCGACAACCTCCAGCGCTTTATTGGGCTTGGAGACAACAATTATCTGATGAATTTCCAGGTAGGGAAATACCCGTTGGACCTTCCCTTCAGCGAGAAGCGGAACCCCACGCTCAACACCAACTTCTTGGCGTACCACTATACTGCGGGTGTCCCGTCTATCGGCGGCGGGCTGGCCGGGCTGACCAATCCGAATAACTTTGCTCTGGGATCGACCCACCCAGGGGCCGAACTTGCTGGGATTGCGCCCACGGCGTTCACGAATGGCTATTTCCGCTATTCGCTCAATGCCCTCTCGAACAGCGACATCAATAAAAGTGCCACCGGCGGCGGACGGGCGATGCAATTCTACGGACACGCCACCCAATCCTTCGACGGGTACGGCATCGTCTCCGGCCAGCGGATCGGGGTGTACGGCATGGCGGGGGAAGCGCCCACCGCTGCCAGCGCCGCCGGCGTGACTTCGGGCGCAGGGGAAGGCAACCAATCCTTCTCGAGGGTCGGCGCCGATGCCAGTCTGACGGCGGGCGGACAGGTGAACGTCTTCGGCACCTGGATGGTTGCCAAGGATGACCGGAAGCTGTTTGCGACTGCGGCCGCTCAAGAGGCCCGCTGGAACGGGGGGTTCGTCGAGGCCGACTATAATCCTGTGCAGTTGCCGAAGTGGCTGTTCATCTACCGCTATGACTGGATCACGAACACCCAGCAGCCGGACGCGGCGCTCGTCGTCGGGAACTTTGACAACCTCCAGGGGCATACCGCCGCGATCCGTTATAACTTCCATGTTTCGCAACGGACGGATGTCGCCCTGCATCTCGAATGGAACCATCTGACCGCGAAGCAGACTGGCACTTCCGGCGGGGACCAGGTTCAGGACACGACGCTCGTCGGATTCGACTTTGCCTTCTAGTGAAGACGCCGGGTCGGAGGGTTGTGCCCACTCGCTCCGACTCGGCGTTTGAGGAGAGGCGGGACACCTCGCCTGCACATAACCGGCCGCTCTTTGGTCAGGGGTCTCCCGAAGGAGGGCGTATGGCGACCCTCCTGTCCCTCTGGCTTCCTTTAGCGGGGATCTTGACCAGACGAAGCGGCCGGCTCTCTTCTCGCGGAAATCCATTCGACTAACCCAGCGCCATATGGTAGAAGAAGACACTGCATGCGTTGCCGGTGGTCGAAAGTCTCCGTGAAGCGCCTCCTCGCGCCGTTGCTCCTTCCGGCGCTCCTCCTTTCTCAATCCTGCGCCGATGTGACGCAGGTACCGCTGTCCGTCAAGGAAGAGCCGGATCGTTTTATACGGATCGAAGCCCGCTCCGGCGAGGGTCATCGGTTCGGCACGCGGCAGTTCAGCCATCCGCTCACACTGAGCGCCGAGGAGTGGCAGCGCATCCTGTCCGGTATCCGGATTCAGGCACGGACGGAGGCCCTCCTCTTTACACCCGACAAGAACCCAGTCGAGAATGCCTTTACGCCCGACCAGATCGCCTTTCTCGGCCCCGGCTTGAGCAAAGCCTTGAGGCGGGCCCATTCAGACGAGTTTGTGGCGTTCGGCTTCAGCCGACCCCGTTCGCCGCAGCTCACGGAAATCACCACCGGCGGATGGTTCGCGGAAGGGGACCAACTGCACCTCATCCTGGCGAATTACCGGCAGGCCGTGACGATGTCCCGGATTCGCGATCAGCTTTGGAATGACCCGCTCCAGGCGAATACAGGAGCTTCCTACGAGATCGTGCTGGGAGCGTATCAGAGCCTTGCCCGCGCAACGGGGCTTGCCGCACTCGTGGGCGCCGAGGCGCCGGATCTGGCGATCAAGTACAAAGCGCTGCTGGCGGCGAAGCCGACCCTTCCCACGCCCCCGCCATCAGCGACTGCGCCGGCCGTGGAAGACCGTCCGGAGCTCTCTCTTGAGGAGAAGCTCATCACGCTCAAGACTCTGAAAGAGAGGGGCTTGATCACGGAAGGGGAGTATCAGGAAAAAAAGAAACAGTTGCTGGACAAGTTCTGACCGATCCCCTGCCCGCCGATCCCGTTTTTCGACCACCCGCACTGCATCCGCTACAAAAAGCTGACCCGCAACTGATAGCTTTACCCGGCGCGCTTCGCTAGACTGGAGGCGCTTGTGCCGGGGTGGCGGAATTGGCAGACGCCCGGGACTTAAAATCCCGTGGCCCGAAAGGGCCGTGCGGGTTCGATCCCCGCCCCCGGTACCACTCAGAGCTTGCTGGACCAGCACTTCGATCAAATGTGCTGGATATCCAATACCACCAGTAATCTTTCTCGCTAGCTCGAAACCCGTAAGGAATGGTCACCCGCTGACGATTGTGACTCATTTCACGCTGTGCTACCATGACATTCATGAGCTTCTGGCACGACATTGCGCAGCCGATCATCGGCCTCTCCCCCATGGACGGGGTGACCGACCCGGCGTTCCGGTTCATTGTGGCCAGTCACGGCAAGCCGGACGTCCAGTTCACCGAGTTTATCAATGTGGACGAGGTCTGCCACGGCAGCAACACGGCCTGGAGCCAGCTTCACTACGCCGAGATCGAGCGGCCGATTGTCGCCCAGATCTACGGCGCCGATCCGGACAAGTTTTACCAGGTGGCCCAGGTGGTCTGCGAACTGGGCTTCGACGGCGTGGACATCAATATGGGCTGTCCCTCCAAGAACGTCTCGGCGCGTGGCTGTGGAGCGGCGCTGATCCGGAATCCGCCGCTGGCGAAGGAGATCATCCGCGCCGCGCAGGCCGGCGTGCGGGACTGGGCCGCCGGGAGCCGGATCGACGCCATCGGCCTGCGCCCCAAAGTGGCCGAAAGGGTGCAGTCGCTTGCGTCCGCACGTGCACGCGATGTCACGAAGCCTCGCAGGCCGATCCCTCTGTCCGTCAAGACGCGCCTGGGGTACGATTCGGTGGTGATCGAGGACTGGGTATCGGTGTTGGCGGAGGAGCGTCCTGAAGTCATCTCGATCCACGGCCGGACGCTGGCCCAGATGTACCGGGGCCGGGCCGATTGGGACGCCATCGGCAGGGCGGCCAAACTCGTACGCGACACCTCGACGCTGGTGCTCGGCAACGGAGATGTGGAGTCGATGGCGGATCTGGTCCAAAAGGTGAGGGACACCCATGTCCATGGCGTGCTGATCGGACGAGGCGCGCTCGGCAATCCGTGGGTCTTTCGCGCCAAGGCCTGGGCCAAGGCGCAGGTGCACGAGTCGCCGATCCCGAAACCCCTGTATGATGTCCCTTTGCAGGAGCGGTTCCGGGTCGCGCTCGAGCATGCCCGCTATTTCGAGGCCCTCGGCGGGGACTCCCGGTTTTCCGCCATGCGCAAGCACCTGGGTTGGTACTGCACCGGTTTCTTCAAGGCGGCCGAGGTCCGCTCGCAGATGTTCCGCGCCACCGGTTCGCATGACGTGGAGCGGATCCTGGCCGGGATTGTTCTGGACGTCCCGGAGCCCGTCAGCGGTCTTCCAGCTTGACCATCGTTCTGGCCTCGACGTCTCCCCGCCGCTATCAGATTCTCTCGCTGCTCAATCTGCCTTTTCTGATGGTGTCTCCGGACGGTTCTGAGGTGGCGACCGAAGGACGCTCGCCGGCCCAGGAAGCGCTCCATCAGGCCCGTCGTAAGGCCGTCTCCCTGGCCACGCGATTCCCCGGCGCCATCCGCATGGGCAGCGATACCCTCATCAGCCTCGAGGGGGCCAAGATCGGCAAGCCGAAGGATGTGGATGACGCAGGGGACATCCTCCGGCGTTTGCGGGGACGCGCCCACGAGGTGGTGACCGCCGTGGCGATGGTACAGGGGAAGCGCACGTTCGAGATCGTCGAGACGGCTCGGATCCGCATGCGGGAGTTCAGCGATCAGGAGAGGGAGGCCTACCTGGCGACCGGCGATTCCCTCGACAAGGCGGGCGCGTATTCTGTGCAGGGATTGGGGCGCAGTTTGATCGCGGGGCTGGACGGGGATTATCTTGCGGTGATGGGCCTGCCGCTGCGGGCCGTCGCCGACGGTCTCAGGCAGTTCGGCGTCGACGTGCCGGCCGATCTCGACCGGCTCTACCGTGAGCGCGATTTTCTCAACTGGCGGACGTTCCCCTGACCTGCGCCGGCTGCGGGATGTACAGCCCGGCCGAGAATTCCATCTTCATCGCCTCATGGAATCCCATCCTCAGCGGGATCAGCTCGTGGGTCAGCACGAAGGCCAGATATCCTGTGAAGGGGTGGGGCGCGGTGGGGACGAAGATCAGGCTCAGCCGGCCCTCAGGCGCAAGCTGGAGTGAGTCGGGAGCGTCGCCCATCAGCAGTCCGATGGCGTAGAGCCCGTGCCGCGGGAACGGCAGGAGGACGATCCGGTTTTCCCGCCGGCGATCCATGAAGGAGAAGATATCGGTCACGGACTTGAAGGTCGTATAGATGCTTCGGACCAGCGGGATGCACAGGAGCGCCGCCTCGGATGATTTCCACAGCCGCGCGCCCAGCAGGTTGGACGCGAGGGCGCCGGTGGCGAGTACGACCAGAAACAGCGCGAGAACGCCACGCCCCGGAATCGGGGAACTGACGCCCGGCCCCAGCAGGTCGCCGAGCGCGCCGTCCAGAGTCGTAAACAGCGTCGCGAGGATGAGGAACGTGCCCCAGACGGGCGCGATGACGACCAGGCCCGTCAGGAAGTGGCGCTGCAGTTGATGCGAGAGAGACATGCTATGCATTGATCCGGGAGTCCCGGCAAGATGCCGATCCTGCAGAATGGACAGGTCAGCGCTGGTCTCCGTTCTTACCTGACGCGTTGAGAGTCGGGGAGCGGCCGGACCCCG
>Ga0080064_1005077_pt1 | contig 15925 bp, 14 predicted proteins | sample Subgrocontami54m_FD_69260 | JGI IMG/M metagenome (GOLD analysis project Ga0080064, IMG submission 69260) | Subsurface groundwater microbial communities from S. Glens Falls, New York, USA - GMW46 contaminated, 5.4 m (SPADES assembly) (version 2) ...
GCACGCGTCGAGGATCTTGCGCAGGTCGTCCTCGCGCAGGACCGGTGGGGGAGTCTCGGGGACCTGCGGCGGGTGCATGGTCGCCATCGGGCTGCGCTCGATCTCGCCTTCCTCGGCCAGCCACTTGAAGAACTGCTGGAGCGAGCGGAAGCGCTGGGCGACGGTGGCCGGTTGCCGCGCGGCGTCCTGGAGCGAGAGAAGGAACGCCTCGACATCCTCGCGCCGGAGGTCGGCGACGGCCCGCGGCCGGTGGTCCCGCTCGAGGAACGCGTCGAGCTGGGTGACCGCCTTCGAGTAGGTCACGATCGTCGAGGGCGCCTTGTTCTCGGCCCGGAGGTGGCGGGAGAAGGAAGCAAGGTTGGCGGAAACGTCCGGCTCGGCTGTAGAATCAACCCGAGCGCGACTTCGTGTCGTTGAGCCCATAACTATGCTGAATCTCCTCACAAAGACGGTCATAGTTATAGGCTCGAAAAGCACTGCGGTCAAGCTCCACGTCAGTTATAGACTGTAACTGAGCGTGAATCAGTGGCGGAGTAGCTCAGTGGTAGAGCAGGGGACTCATAAGCCCTTGGTCGGTGGTTCAAATCCGCCCTCCGCTACCAATCCTCGTGTTTGCAATGTCCTGACCCACAGGCTGGACCTCGTGCCGGCCGGCCCGACCGATCCATCTGACCCGCCAAACCGTACAGATGGATGAGCGCCGGTACCGATGGGTCATCGGGCCTTCCAGAGACCGAGCGCTATACTCGTCCCGGGGTCGACCTACCGTACGCCGACCCAAACACGCTCGATCCGGAGGCTCTCTTTCTTGAACGCGAAGTTCGCCCGGAACGGGATCGTGATGCTCGTCCTCATCCTTGGGACGCTCGCGCTCCTGTGGACCCTGATCAGTGGCAATACCCCGAGCAACACCATCGGCTATTCGCAGTTCCTGGCCGATGTCCAGGCCGGCAAGGTCAACCACGTGGAGCAGCAACAGACGTCGCTCAACGTCCAGACCATCAGCGGCACCTACACCGTGACCGTCCCCAGCATCCTGACCAAGGTCTTCACCGAGGACATGCAGGCGGCCGCCAAGGCCGGTGGCATCGTCCTCCCGGCCGATGTCTTCAAGGCGAAGGACGCCCCCGACACATCCTGGCTGCAGATCCTTCTGACCACCCTGTTCCCGATCATCCTGATCGTCGGGTTCATCCTGTTCATGATGCGGCAGGCCCAGGGGACCAATAACCAGGCCCTCAGCTTTGGCAAGAGCCGGGCCCGGATGTTCCTCGGCAACAAGACCGTCGTGACCTTCAACGACGTGGCCGGGGTCGACGAGGCCAAGCAGGAGCTCCAGGAAGTCGTGGAGTTCCTGAAATACCCCGAGAAGTTCAACTCGCTCGGCGCGCGCATCCCGCGCGGCGTCCTGCTGATCGGGCCTCCCGGCACCGGCAAGACGCTGATGGCCCGGGCCGTGGCCGGGGAGGCCGGCGTGCCGTTCTTCTCGATCTCGGGTTCCGAGTTCGTCGAGATGTTCGTCGGCGTCGGCGCCAGCCGGGTCCGCGACCTGTTCGATCAGGCCAAGCGGAACAGCCCCTGCATCGTGTTCGTGGATGAGATCGACGCGGTCGGCCGCCAGCGCGGCGCCGGCCTTGGCGGCTCGCACGACGAGCGCGAGCAGACCCTCAACCAGATCCTGGTCGAGATGGACGGCTTTGACACCAACACCAACGTGATCGTGGTCGCGGCCACCAACCGACCGGACGTCCTGGACCCGGCGCTCCTTCGCCCGGGCCGGTTCGACCGCCAGGTGATCCTGGATCGGCCGGACATGCGCGGCCGGACGGCCATCCTCAAGGTTCACACCAAGGGCAAACCGCTCGACAAGTCGGTCGATGTCGAGGGCGTCGCCAAGCAGTCGCCCGGCTTCTCCGGGGCGGATCTGGCCAACCTCGTCAACGAGGCGGCCATCCTCGCCGCGCGGCGCAACCGGAAGACGATCGGGATGTCCGAGTTCCAGGAGGCGCTCGAGCGGATCGTCGCCGGTCCGGAACGACGGAGCCGGGTGATCAGCGACGCGGAGAAGAAGATCATCGCCTACCACGAGGGCGGTCACGCCGTCGTGATGCGCGTCCTTCCGAAGTGCGATCCGGTCCAGAAGGTGACCATCATCAGCCGGGGCATGGCTCTGGGCTACACGATGGGTCTGCCGATGGAAGACCGCTACCTCAAGAGCCGGACCGAGTTCGAGGACGAGATCGCCGGGATGCTCGCCGGGAACGCCTCGGAGCGACTTGTCTTCGGGGATACCACGACCGGCTCGTCCAACGACATCGAAAAGGCGACCGACCGGGCCCGCCGGATGGTCACCGAGTACGGCATGAGCGATCGGCTCGGCCCGCTCTCGTTCGGGAAGCGCGATGAGCTCGTGTTCCTCGGCCGCGAGATCGGTGAGCAGCGCAACTACTCGGACGACGTCGCCAAGACGATCGACGAGGAGGTCCGGGCGATCATCGACCGCGCCTACGAGCGCGCGATGGACGTTCTGACGACGCATCGATCCAGGCTCGACGCGCTGGCCGAGAAGCTGGTCGCCGAGGAGACCGTCGACGGGCCCGACTTCGAGGCCCTGTTCAGCGATCTGCCGCCAAAGGTGAACACCCACGGCCAGGCCCCGAGCGTCATCGCTCCCGGTGTGGCCGATCCAGGCCCGGCCCCCACACCGGCCCCCAACCCGATCTGATCGGGTCCCACTCCGCACCACCGCGACGGGCGAGCCAGCCGGCTCGCCCGTCCTGATTCCCGGCTCGGCGAGGTGGCGGAACCGCTACGATCGGGCCCTCATTCCCGCACCGCCGACCCGCCCGGAGGACCGATGCCCGAGACCGACCGCGCCGTGGAGACGCAGCTCGAGGCGACCCGCGACGTACGCCTGGCCAGCTACCTGGACTTGCTCCGGATCCCCAGCATCTCGACCGATCCGGCCAACGCCGCCGATTGCCAGCGCGCCGCCGATTGGCTGGTCGATCGCCTGCGCAGCGCTGGCCTCGAGCACGCCGAGGCGTCTCCGACCGGTGGACATCCGATCGTCTACGCGGACTGGCTCGCTGCGGCCGGCGCCCCGACGGTGGTCATCTATGGGCACTACGACGTTCAGCCAACCGATCCGCTCGACGCGTGGACATCGCCGCCGTTCGAGCCCGCCGTGGTCGGCCGCCGGGTGCTCGCTCGCGGTGCCAGCGACGACAAGAGCAACATCTCGATCTGGATCCAGGCGGTCGAGGCCATCCTGGCGACCCGTGGCCGACTCCCGGTCAATCTTCGATTCGTGTTCGAGGGCGAGGAGGAGTCGTCATCGGTCCACCTCGAGTCGTGGCTGCTGGCGAACCGCGGGCGGCTGACCGGGGACGTTGCCGTGGTGAGCGATGTCGGGTTCTTCGAGGGCAACATCCCGGCCCTGACCATCGGGCTGCGCGGTCTGATGTACGCCCAGATCGATGTCCTGGGACCGCACCAGGACGTCCACTCGGGGGTCTACGGCGGGTCGATCGCGAACCCGGCCAATGCGCTGGCGACGATCATCGCCGCGCTGCTGGGCCCCGATGGACGCGTCCGGATCCCCGGCTTCTACGACGAGGTGGTCCCGTTGACCGCCACCGATCGCGCCGCCTACGCGGCCCTGCCCTTCGACGACGAGGCCTATCGGGTTGGGCTCGGCGCTCCGGAGCTGGTCGGGGAGGCGGGTTACTCGACCCTCGAGCGCAAGACCGGCCGGCCGACCGTCGATGTCAACGGGATCTGGGGCGGCTACCAGGGCGAGGGCGCCAAGACGATCATCCCGGGCCGGGCCAGCGCCAAGATCAGCTGCCGCCTGGTTCCCGATCAGGATCCAGCCGTGATCTTCAAGCGCTTCCGGGTGTACGTGGAAGAGATCGCGCCGCCCGGCGTACGAGTCACCGTCCACGACATGGGCGGTGGCTTCGCGGTCCGGACATCGATCGATCAGCCGGCGGTACGGGCGGCCGCGCGGGCCCTCGAGGCGACCTTCGGACGTGCCCCCGTGTACATCCGCGAGGGCGGCTCGATCCCGTTCGTGGCCACCTTCGAGCAGGTCCTCCACCTGCCCGTCGTGCTGATGGGCTTCATGCCCCCGGATGGGAACTTCCACGCCCCCAACGAGTGGATGGACCTCGACAATTTCGAGGGCGGGATCCGGGCGGCCGTCCGATTCTTCGACGAGTTGGCGGCCGACGCGCCATAGCCCTTTTGGGTGGGTGGATATGTGAGGAATGGTCGGGTGATCCGGCCCAGGGCCGGTGCTAGAGTCCCGAAACGGACATCACCTAGAGGACCACGACTCGATGACCACCGAGGTTCCCGACACGACCGCCGCCGCCCCGAAGGGGGCCTGGCGACTCGACACCCCGAATGGCAGCATGAGTCCGCGCTCGGCGCTTGACGTGCTGGTCGACCTCAACGACAAGGTCGTCAGTGGCAAGGTCGGCGAGTATCAGCCGATCCCGCTCGGGTTCACTCCACTCGACAAGACGATCGGGACCGGCCTCCGCGCCGGCGAGCTGATGCTGATCGGCGGCGCGCAGGGCACCGGCAAGACGACGATGGCCCTCCAGATGGCCCGCAACGTCGCCTCCGGTGGCCAGGCCAACGTGCTCTATATCTGCTTCGAGCACGAGGAGCAGTATCTCCTCAACCGGTTGATCGCGATGGAGTCGGCGCTGGCCCACCTCCCGCACAAGACCGGCGCGATCAAGATCCAGGACGTCCGCAAGGAGATTCTCGGGTCGTGGGTCGCCGAGGGCCAGAGTGGCACTCAGCTGACCAACAACCCGCGCCTCCGGCCGTCGCTCGACCGGATCGCCCGCTACGGCCAGAGCCTGTTCCTCGTCCGTGGGACGCAGACGGCCAGCACGGTCGACAACATCCGCAAGCTCGTCCAGCAGCACCGCGAGCTGTCTGGCGACCGGCGCCTGCTGGTGGTCGTCGACTACATGCAGAAGGTGCCGGTCTACCCGGAGCCTCCGACCGAGTCCGAGAAGGTGACCTACGTGGTCAACGGGCTCAAGGACGTCGCGCTGTCGGAAGACGTACCGATGATCTCGATCGTGGCCGCCGACAAGGAGGGCCTCAAGGCCGCCCGTCTGCGCAACCACCACCTGCGTGGATCGTCGGCGATCAACTACGAGGCCGACATCATCCTGATCCTCAACGAGAAGTACCAGATCGTCGCCAAGGTCAACATCGAGTTCAACCCGTACCAGGCCCAGCGGTTCCGCGATTGGGTCGTGGTGTCGGTCGAGAAGAACCGCGGCGGTCAGGACAACGTCGACATCGAGTTCGAGAAGCACTTCGAGTTCTCCTGCTTCGACCCGAACGGCCGAACCGTGCAGGAAAAGCTCATCGAGGAGCGTCTCTACAACGACTAGCGGCGCGGCTCGGCCGCGGGGCGTTGACGGACGCGGACCCGGCTTCGCGCTATCGTTCCGGCCATGCCGAAGGCGTTGCCCACCTTCCCTGAGCTGGTCGAGATCGTCGTGGAGATCCCGCGCGGGAGCCGCAACAAGTACGAGTACGACGAGCGGGCCGGGGTCTTCCGGCTGGACCGCGTCCTGAGCTCGGCCGTCTTCTACAACTTCGATTACGGCTTCATCGCCGACACCCGGGCCGATGACGGCGACCACACCGACGCCCTCCTGATCATCGACGAGCCGACATTCACCGGCTGCCACGTCAATGCGCGGCCGGTCGGGGTGCTCGAGATGGCCGACGAGAAGGGCCGCGACTTCAAGGTCCTGTGCGTCGCCCTTGGCGATCCGAACCAGGCCCACATCGACCGACTCGACCAGATCCGACCGCATCGGCTGGTCGAGATCGAGCATTTCTTCCAGACCTACAAGCTGCTCGAGGACAAGACCGTCGAGGTGCTCGGCTGGCGCGACCGCGATCGAGCCCTCGAGATCCTGCGGTCCGATCGGGCGAGCTGGGAACGCGAGACCGCCGCCGACCCGGCCGGTCGATGACCGTTCGTCACGGCGACCCATTCGCCGGGATCCCGGGGCGCCGGATCTTTGCCGCGGTTCCGCTGCCGACCGAAGCCCGCCAGCGGGTCGAATCGCTGGTGGCCGAGGTCCGGGCGTCGGCCGATCCGGGTGAGCGCGAGGTCCGCTGGGTCCGGCTCGACGGGCTCCACGTCACCCTCCGCTTCATCGGTCCGACGCTCGACGGCCGGATCCCGGCCGCGGTCGAAGCGATCGAGGCGGCCGCCGCGGGGGTGGCCTGCTTCTCGGTCGGTCTGAGCGGCGCCGGGGCCTTTCCGGGCCCGATCCGGCCGCGTGCGCTGTGGGTCGGGATCGAAACCGGTGCGACCGAGCTGACCGAGCTGACCCGCGATCTCGACCGTGAGCTGACGCTCCGCGGTTGGCCAACCGAGGAGCGGCCCTTCCGACCGCACCTGACCCTCGCCCGTTCCGATGGTGTCGGGACCGGCACCCGGACCGCGGCCAGACTGGTCGAGGCCGCCGCGGAGCTGGATGTCCGCTGGACGGTCGACCGGCTCGTCCTCTACGAGAGCCTGACCGGGGGCGGCCCAGCTCGCTATGTCCCGCTGGCCGAGGCGGCCCTGCGATCGGTCGAGCCGAGGTCCTGACCCGGGCCGAGGTCGGTCGCGGCGCGACTCCACTCTGCTAGCATCGAGTACCCCGGACCGCACGCTCCGAAGGAACCTTCGATCGACGATTACACCGCCCAGGGCACTCGCGTGGTCCTTGCCTTGGGCATCGTCAATCTCATCCTGACGATCGTCGCGATCGTGCTGTCCCGCTCTCCGACCCTGAGCTGATCGCGCCCTTGCGGTTGCGCGGCGGCGCGGCGTAGGCTTGGTCTCCCCGGCCGTCGACCGGGGCGTTCTCATCCCGGAGGCAGGGCCGTGGCCGAGTCGAGTTCGCGACGCACCAAGTTCCTTCTCGACGAGGACCGCATCCCACGGTCCTGGTACAACATCGCGGCCGACCTGCCCGTTCCGCCCCAACCCGTCCTCCACCCCGGCACCCTCCAGCCGATCGGTCCAGCCGATCTCGCCCCGCTCTTCCCGATGGGGCTGATCGCCCAGATCGTCAGCAAGGACCGCGAGATCGAGATCCCGGAGCCGGTCCGGGACGCGTACAAGCTGTACCGGCCAAGTCCGCTCTTCCGGGCCCACCGGCTCGAGGCGGCGCTCGATACGCCGGCCCACATCTACTACAAGTACGAGGGCGGCAGCCCGTCGGGCAGTCACAAGCCGAATACGGCCCTGGCCCAGGCGTTCTACAACAAGCAGGAGGGCGTCACCCGCCTGGCGACCGAGACGGGAGCCGGCCAGTGGGGCAGCGCGCTCGCCTTCGCCGGCGCGATGTTCGGGCTCGAGATCAAGGTCTACATGGTCCGGGCGAGCTACGACCAGAAGCCGTACCGGCGGATCCTGATGGAGACCTACGGCGCCGAGGTGTCACCCAGCCCGAGCACCGAGACCGGCTACGGCCGCAAGGTCCTCGAGGAGATGCCGGGCCACACGGGTTCGCTGGGGGTCGCGATCAGCGAGGCGATCGAGGACACGGTGACCCACCCGGGCACGAAGTACTCGCTCGGCTCGGTGTTCGATTTCGTGCTCCTCCATCAGACCGTGGTCGGCCAGGAGACCATCCTCCAGCTCGAGATGGCCGGCGAGGAGCCAGACGTGATCATCGCCTGCGCGGGTGGCGGCTCGAACTTTGCCGGGCTCGCCTTCCCCTGGCTGGGACGGACATTCCGGGGCGGCAAGAAGTATCGGGTCATCGCCGCCGAACCCGAGGCGGCGCCGAGCCTGACCCGGGGCGTCTACGCCTACGACTTCGGCGACACCGCCCAGATGACCCCGCTGGTCAAGATGCACACCCTTGGCCACGGGTTCATCCCGGAACCCATCCATGCCGGAGGTCTGCGCTACCACGGGATGGCCCCGTTGGTGTCGCTGCTCAAGGAGCACGGTCACATCGAGGCGCAGAGCGTCCATCAGCGGGCGAGCTTTGCGGCCGGCGTCCAGTTCGCCCGGGCCGAGGGGATCCTGCCCGCGCCCGAGCCGACCCACGCCATCCACGTCGCCATCGAAGAGGCCCTGGCCGCCAAGGCCGAGGGTCGAGCCCGGGTCATCCTGTTCAACCTGTGCGGTCACGGTCACTTCGACCTGACCGCCTACGAGCGCTACCTGAGTGGCCAGCTGGAGGACTACGAATACCCGATCGAGAAGGTCCGAGAGGCACTCGCGGCGCTGCCGCGGGTCTGATCCCGGCTCGATCGGACCGCTGGGGGTAGCATCAAACCATGCCCAGGCTCGCCTGTTGGTCATGCGGCCGGCAGATCTACACGGTTTCGCCGATCGACGCGCTGTTCGCCGAGGAGCGCCGCTGCCCACGCTGTGGGGCGTTTCTGAACGCCGAGCGGCGCGAGATCGAGCGTCGCGAGCAGTTGCGCCGGCAGAACCCGATCGATGAACCGGGGCCGCCAGACCCACCGGCCGAGCGGCGCGCCACGGACCGCCGAGCGAGCCAGCGCCGGAACAGCGGCTCTGGCGGCCGACGCGAGGGAGCCGGCTGGTCCGACTGAGAGTCGTGTGGCCGCCTTGCCTCGATTCATAGGGCGTGCCCGGCAATACACGAGGTTGCCCGATCGCCACCGTCCAGCTCCGGAACATCGTGACCGAGGAGGATCGCGCCGCGGTCCTGACCCTTCGGCGCGGTCCCGGCCAGGAGCGCTACCTCGGGTCGATGGAGAGCCACTTCGAGGACGCCGTGACCGATGCCCGGGCCTGTCCCCGGATGTGGTCGGTTCACGATCGCGATCTGCTCGTCGGTTTCGTGATGATCAGCGACGACATCCCGGCGGCACGGCTCGCGGCCGACGACGATCTGGTCGGCCCGTACTTCCTGTGGCGACTCCTCATCGACGAGCGGTTCCAGGGCCACGGGTACGGCGCGGCCACGCTCGATGCGGTCGTCGACTACCTTCGGACCCGGCCCGCGGCCGACGTCCTGTTGACGAGTTGCAGGGACGGTCCCGGTTCGCCCCAGCCGTTCTACGTGCGGTACGGGTTTGTGCTGACGGGTGAGACCAAGTGGGGCGAGGACCTCCTCCGACTCGACCTGCGCGCCAGGCTCTGAGACGCGGGCCCCGGTACCGATCAGGGGTAGAGCTTGTCCTCGGGTGTCGGCGGGTCGACCAGCCCATGGCGCAGGGCGAACACGACCGCTTCGAGCTTCGAGTGGACCTTGAGCTTGGTGGTGATGTTCTGGACGTGGGTCCGGAGGGTGTTCGGGGCGATCTGGAGCTGGCTGCAGATCTCGCGGGTCGTCCGGCCGGCCGCCAGCGCGCGCACGATCTCGAGCTCGCGCACGGTCAACGGGTCCACCTTCGGACCCTCGGTGCCCTGCTCGCGGAACGTTCGCACGCGCATCGCGATCTTGGCGATCACGGCGGCCGGAAGGAGCGTCTCGCCGGAGTGGGCGGCCCGGACCGCCTGGACGATCTCATCGGTCGAGGCGGTCTTGGCGAGAAAGCCATCCGCACCCGCCTGGATCGAGTCGAGGACGGTTTCGTCGTCATCGTAGGCGGTGAGCATGATCACCAGCGCCTTGGGCCAGCGCGCCTTTGCGGCCCGGGTGACATCGGCCCCGGTACCGTCGGGCAGCGCGTAGTCCATCAGGATGACATCGACGGGCTTGCGCAGGCAGGAGCGTGCCTCGGCGACTGAGTACGCCGTGGCGACCACGGCGATACCCGGCTCGGAGGCCAGCAGACGGCTGAGAGCGTCGGCCAGCGCACGGTGGTCGTCGACGAGGAGGACCCGGATGTCGCGCGTCTCGTGTTCGCGCGGCATGGGGCGTGGGACCCCGCGGGGATCGGTGGCCGGCGAGCTTGCGCGACCGCTCATGACGGGATAGTACTGCCTCGAAGTCAAGTCCGAGTGGACTAGCCACCAGATTGGTCGGATTCGGGCCGCCAGCGCGAGCCCAGCTGGACCTGCCATCATCGGCGACGTGCGGATCGCGATCCTCGGCATGGGGCTGATCGGAGGCTCGATCGCCCATGCCCTGCGCCGATCCACGACCGATCCGCACGAGGGTCCGACGACGATCGTGGCCTGGGCCACGCGCCCGGCCGGGCCCCAGGCGGCGCTCGCCGCCGGGGTCGTCGATGCGGCCCCGACCGAGCTCGCGGATGCGATCAGTGGCGCCCAGCTCATGGTCCTGGCCGCGCCGCCGCTGGCCTGCCTCGAGTTGCTGGCCCAGCTGGGTGGCCCGCTCCGAGGCGCCACCGATCCATCGGCGACCTTGACCGACGTGGCGAGCACGAAGCGGGCCATCGTCGCTCGGGCCAACGCGCTCGACCTGCCGTTCGTTGGCGGCCATCCGATGGCCGGACGCGAAGCGACCGGCTTTGGCGCGGCCGACGCCGACCTGTTCGTCGACCGGCCCTGGATCCTATGCCCTGGAGCCGCCGCGAGAGACGAGGATCTCGCCCGGGTCGAGTGGCTGGTCCGAGCCTGCGGCGGGCGTGCGATCGCCCTCGAGGCAGGCCGTCACGATGCCCTGGCCGCCGCGATCAGTCACGTCCCGCTGGTGGTCTCGGCCGCACTGGTCGAAGCGATCGCCGGTGGGGCCTCATGGCCGGCCGCGGCGGACCTCGGCGCTGGCGGTTGGCGCGACATGTCCCGGCTCGCGAAGGGCGACCCCGCGATGGGCGCGGGGATCGCGGCCACCAACGCCGCGGAGATCGCAGTCGGCCTGCGCCAGGTCCGCGCCGCGCTCGACGCCTGGATCGGCGCCCTCGAGGTCCCTGAGCCCGACACCGAAGTCCTCCGGGCCCGTTTCGCCGCGGCCCGCAACCGCGTGATCGACGGATGACGGCCGAAGCGCCCACGATCGAGCAGGTCCTCGTCGTCCCCCGTTCGCTGGTCGTCCCGGGCGATGGCTGGCTCGGGATTCGGGATGCCGATCGCACGGTCATCCTCGACCGGATCTCGGAAGCCGGTCGGTTCGCACCGCGCCCGGCGATGGAGATCGATCCGGGGTTCAAGCAGGTCATCCCGTATCTCGTCCTGCGCGACGGGCCGCGCTGGTTCCTGATGCAGCGGACCCGCGCCGGCGGCGATGCCCGACTCCACGATCGCTGGTCCGTGGGGGTCGGCGGTCACCTCAACCCCGGCGACGGCGACGTCATCGGCGGTCTGACCCGCGAATGGCACGAGGAGCTCGTCGCGGAGTTCACTCCCGACTTCCGGTTCGTGGGACTCCTCAACGACGACACGACCGACGTCGGACGGGTCCATCTCGGGGTCGTCTTCAGCGCCGATGCGGCGGGTCGCCAGGTGGCCGTCCGGGAGACCGACAAGCTGAGCGGGGGGTTCGCCGAGGGGACGGCCGTATGGGCCGTCCGGGACGGTCTCGAGACGTGGAGCCGGATCGCCTTCGAGCATCTCGCCGAGGTCGCTGGCACGGTCTGACAAACCCCGTACCACGGTCCCATGTCCGGCCCCGGACCGCCTGTGCCTATAATCGGCGCCGGGACTCGGGATGGGGCCCGAAACCCACCGATCAGGGGAGCTCATGGCGGCAAAGATCCTCGTCGTCGATGACGATCCGAACGTCCAGCGAGTGCTGACGTACACCCTCAAGCAGGAAGGCTACGAGGTCCTCGTTGCCAGCGACGGCGCCGAGGGCTTCAAGATGTGGAGCACCGAAGAGCCGGCTCTGATCCTGCTCGACGTGATGCTGCCCAAGCTGGACGGCTACCAGGTCGCGACCAAGATCCGGGAAGAGGAAACCAACACCCACGTCCCGATCATCATGCTCACCGCCGAGCGGGAGATCGAGCAACGGGTGCGCGGCCTTCGGGCGGGCGCCGACGACTACCTGATCAAGCCCTTCCACCAGGCCGAGCTGCTGGCTCGGATGAAGAGCCTGCTGGCCCGCTTCGCGCCGCGCGACGGCCTGGTTGGACGCCCGCCGCTCGGTCGGGTTGCCGCCTTCTATGGCGCCAAGGGTGGCGTCGGGACGACCACGATCGCGATCAATGCCGCGATCGCGCTCCATCGTGAGCTCGGCCGCAAGGTCGTCCTCGTCGATGGCAACCTCCAGTTCGGCGACCACCGCGTCTTCCTCGACCTCGGGCTCGACCGCAAGAGCATCCTCGACGTGGTCACGGCGACCTCGATCGACGCCGACATCATCAAGTCGGTCGTCGTCCGCCACGACTCGGGGATCGATCTGCTCCTCGCCCCGCCCTCACCCGAGACCGCCGAGCTGGTCACCGAGGAACACATCCCGCTCATCCTCGACAACCTGCGCAAGCTGTACGACTACGTGATCATCGACATCGACAAGCGGCTCGACGAGGTCAACCTCAAGATCCTCGACTCGGCCGATGTCTTCTTCGTCGTGATGACCGCCGACCTGTCGTGCCTCAAGAACGTCCGGCTGGTGCTCGAGACGATCGGCCACCTCGGCGTCGAGCAGCACAAGGTCCAGCTCGTGCTCAACCGCTCCAATGCGTTCACCGGGATCAACGTCAAGAATGCCGAGAGCGCGCTCAAGCGGCCGATCGACCACCAGATCCTGAACGAGTACCGGGGCGCGATCAGCGCCCTCAACAGCGGTTCGCCGTTCATGTACTCGAAGGCCGACTCACCGCTCGGTCGGTCGCTCCACGACTTCGCCCGGGCGATCGACAAGTCCGCCGCGACCGGCGACGCACCGCAGCTCGCCGCGCCGGCTCGCTAGGTTCCGGAACCCGGGTCGTCCTGTCCGAGCAACCAGTCGACGGCGCGTTCGACGTGGATCTGGGCGGTGTTGAGGATCGGAACTCCGGCGTAGGTCGCCTCGGTCAGGATCAGCCCGAGCTCCGTGCCGCCGAGGATCAGCCCATCGATCTCGTCCCGTGCGCGCATCGCCGCGATGATCGATACGAGCTCCTGCCGGGTGGCGTCGAGAAACGTCCCCGAGACGAGCTCGCCGAAATACCTGGCATGGATGTAGTCCTGTTCGTCTGACGTCGGAACGACGACGGCGATCCCGGCCCGGCCCAAGCGCTCCGGGTACATCGGCGACTCCATCACAAAGCGTGCCCCGAAGAGCCCTAGCCGACGATGACCCCGGGCTTGGGCGACATCCCGGGCGGCGTCGACGATGTGGAGCAACGGGATCGGCACGTTGGTGGCGATCTCATCGAATGCCAGGTGGGTGCCGTTCGAGGCCAGCAGAGCGCAGCCCGCGCCCGCCGCCGCGAGCTGGCGGACCGCCTCGGCCAGTTGGCTGGCCACCGCGGCGTAGTGGCCCTGGTCAAGGAGGCGGAACACGCCACCGGCCTCGACGCTGTTGACGATCAGCCGTGGATAGCTGCCATCCGGGCTTCGCCGCCGCCACGACGCCACGATCGAGCGGTAGTAGTCGATCGTGGATTCGGGACCGGTCCCACCGACGATGCCAAGGATTCGCACGCTCACGGCACGACCCGGCTCGGCCCACGCTGGCTTCGCGCCCCCGGGTGTGCATGGTTCATGCGCACTCCCTCACCGCCCACCGGACGTGGTCTGCGATCCGGACAGGAATCGCTCAATTCCTGGCCGTGCCTCCCAACTGAGTCCAGCATCGAGTGGTCGAGCAGAGCAGCGATACACTTGCACTCTCGCAGGTGGAGCCTTCAGATGGCGGTTCGGTTTGGCCGGTTGCGACGAGGGCTGGCGTTCATGCTGATCGCTTGGACGCTCGTGGTCGCCGTGGGTTTTGCCAGGAACGCGGGCTCGTGGGGGATGCTGCCAATCTGGCTCGGAGGCGTTCTTGTGATCCTGGCCTTCACCGGGCTGCGGCTCGCGAGGGCCGCCACCCAGCGGTAGTCACTGGATGACGTAGGTGTAGAGGTTGTCCGAGACCCTGTAGTCCACGAGACATCCTTGGAAACCCGGGTGGATGGTTCGGTTGTTGATATCACACGAAGTGCCGCCGATCTCATTCATCCAGGTCGCAGTGTTGTATGGCATCCACTCCTCGCCTCTGAAGAGCACGTCCCAGCCGTCGCCAAGATCAAGTCGCTCGGCTGAGTAGACACCCAGCACGATGTTGGTATCGGGGTCGAGGCATCCGTAGGCTGAATCCTGGATGGTATGGCCGTTCAACACACCGTCGATGTAGACGTGCCAGGAATTGTCAGTCGAGTAGTGAAGCAGCGTGAACCTGTGCGGGTTGTAGTCGATCGATCCGAGATCGACCTGGGTGTCAAAGAACGGCCAGCCGCAATCGACTAATGAGAGGAAGGCACGGTGACCCTTGCGATCGCCAGCAGCGTTGCAGAACGATGCCAAGAAGTCGCAGGTTACCCATCCGAGTGAGGCGATCCCGCCGCTGCCTCCATTGTTTGCGTCGATCTGGACCGCCAGAAAGACTCCGTTGTCGAAACTGAGTCCCGGGCTCGTGCATAAGTGGTTCTGGCTACCGGTCGGGTCGATTGTTGCTCGGATCCCCCGGATCCGAGTTCCCTCGGCCTGTTCTCCGGCGAAGTACTGGTCCTCGGTTGAACAATTCCCGTAGGTTGCTGCGCTGGTGATCGTCGGCCCGGCGAATGTGCCGACGGCGAGAACTGCTCCGGCAAGAACCCGTAGCAACGGTCGGTTCACTGATGCCTCCGTTGGTGTTGTCCGCGCCGGGCAGGCATTCGGACATTGCTGGGCGCCTGTGCCACGGGGGCGCAGAGGGGGGAACCACAAACACGAAGGTGCGAACTGCAAGCGCCGGCTGAACGTTTGAACCGATCACGAACGCATCAACCGTACTGAGAGCCGCTCGACTGCTAATTGCTGCGTTTGGGGTCCGCCACCTCGGGCACCGATAAGTCCGCGATGAGCGACTCGGGCTAGGGTCCTTTGGTGCTCGCCACCGTTCATGCCGCTACGCTCCAGGGGATCGAGGGCCGGGTCATTCGGGTCGAAGTCGACGTGGCCCCGGGACTGCCCGGATTCACGATCGTCGGGCTCGCCGACGCGGCGCTCCAGGAGGCCCGCGAGCGGGTTCGCGGCGCGATCCGGAACAGCGGATTGGCCTTCCCGCCGCGCCGGATCACGGTCAACCTCGCGCCGGCGGACCTTCGCAAGGCGGGTGCCTCGCTCGACCTGGCGATCGCGGTCGGGATCCTGCTCGGCTCGGAGCAGGTCCGGGCGACCGGTCGCTGGGCGTTCATCGGCGAGTTGTCGCTCGGTGGGGACCTCCGCCCGGTGCCAGGCATCCTGCCGATGGTCGGCGCGCTGATCCGGCGGGGAAGCGTCCGGATCGTCGTCCCGGCCGACGCGGCGCTGGAGGCTGGCCTGGCGGGTGGTGGCGTGGTCCACGCGGCAGCGTCGCTGGCCGAGGTCCTCGACATCGTCCGGCGGGCCGGCTCGCGCCGCCGGTCCGCGATCGCGCCCGAGCGGATCGAGCTGGACGGAGAGAGCGCGACGACGATCGACAGGCCGACCGAGGGTGGCTCGGACCACCGACCGCCGACGATTGTCGTGGTGCCCGATCTGGCCGATGTCCGCGGTCAGGCCCAGGGCCGACGGGCGCTCGAGATCGCCCTGGCGGGTGGACACGGGCTGCTGCTGATCGGGCCGCCGGGATCCGGCAAGACCCTCCTGGCGCGGACCATCCCGGGGCTGCTGCCCCCGCTCGACGACGCGGAGGCGCGGCTGGCGTCGGCGATCGCCTCGGCGGCCGGCGAAGGGCCGCTCCGCGAGCTCGTCCGGAAGCGGCCGTTCCGAGCGCCGCACCACACGATCAGCTATGCCGGGATGCTCGGTGGCGGACCGCGTCTGGCGCCGGGCGAGGTCACCCGGGCGAGCGAAGGGGTGCTCTTCCTCGACGAGCTCCCGGAGTTCGCCCGTGACGTCCTC
>Ga0080064_1005079_pt1 | contig 15923 bp, 14 predicted proteins | sample Subgrocontami54m_FD_69260 | JGI IMG/M metagenome (GOLD analysis project Ga0080064, IMG submission 69260) | Subsurface groundwater microbial communities from S. Glens Falls, New York, USA - GMW46 contaminated, 5.4 m (SPADES assembly) (version 2) ...
CCTCGCAGGCCGCGATCCCGCCGGCCGAAGCACGCGCGGCCGCCCAGCCGCCGGCCGCGCCTTACGATCAGTTGATGACGCTGCATGCCCCGCGCACGCCGGGCACCGACGCCTATGTGCGCATCTACAACAGCGACGGCTCGGAAGCGGGCGCCTGCGGCAACGGCATGCGCTGCATCGCTTCGCTGTTGTTCGAGGAAAGCGGCAAACAGGCGCTCTCTTTCGAAACAAAAGCCGGGTTGCTGAATTGCTGGAAGGCCGACACGCCGGGGCTGATCACCGTCGACATGGGCGTGCCCCGCTTTCGGTGGGAGGAAATCCCGCTGGCGGAGGAATTCCGCGACACCCGCGGCATCGAATTGCAGATCGGCCCGATCGACAAGCCGATCCTGCATACGCCGTCGGTCGTGAACATGGGCAATCCGCACGCAATATTCTGGGTCGATGACGTGAATGCCTATGACCTCGCACGCTGTGGGCCGCTCTTGGAAAATCACCCGATGTTTCCCGAGCGGGCCAACATCACGCTGGCCGCGATCCAATCGCGCGACCACATCGTCATCCGCACATGGGAACGCGGCGCGGGGCTGACCAAGGCCTGCGGCTCGGCCGCCTGCGCAGCGGCGGTTGCCGCGGCGCGGCTCAAGCGCACCGACCGCAAAGTGCGCGTGACGCTGCCAGGCGGCGATCTTATGGTGGAGTGGCGCACCAGCGACGACCATGTGCTGATGACCGGCCCGGTGGAACTGGAATCCGCCGGGTGTTTCGATCCCGCGCTGTTCGCGAAAGTGAGCTGACATGGGCGTCGATATCCTCACCTTCGGTTGCCGCCTTAATATCCATGAATCGGAAGTGATCCGGCGCGACGCGGCGGCAGCGGGACTTTCCGACACGGTCGTCGTCAACACCTGCGCGGTGACCAGTGAGGCCGTGCGTCAGGCCCGCCAAGCAATCCGCAAGCTGCGGCGGGAGCTGCCGGACACGCAGATCGTCGTCACCGGCTGTGCGGCGCAGACCGATGCCGAAACATTCGCCGCGATGCCCGAGGTCGATCGCGTCGTCGGCAACGAAGAGAAGCTCAAGCCGGAAACCTGGACGTGCCAAGAAAAAATCGCCGTCGGCGACATCATGGCGGCGAAGAGAATCGCGCTTCCCGTCATCAACACCATCGAAGGGCATACCCGCGCCTTCGTGCAGGTGCAGAACGGCTGCGACCATCGCTGCACTTTCTGTATCATTCCCTATGGGCGCGGCAATTCGCGCTCGCTGCCGATGGATGATGTGGTCGGTCAGGTCCGCGAGCTGGTGGTCAACGGCTACCGCGAAGTTGTGCTCACGGGCGTGGATATCACCAGCTACGGTTCGAACCTGCCAGGCGCGCCGAAGCTCGGGAAACTAGTGAAGCAAATTCTGCGAGATGTGCCTGAGCTGGAGCGCTTGCGACTATCGTCCATCGACTCCGTAGAAGCCGATGCCGATTTGCTTGATGCTTTGGGCAAGGAGGTGCGGCTGATGCCGCATTTGCATCTATCATTGCAGGCGGGCGACGATCTCATTCTCAAGCGCATGAAGCGCCGCCATTTGCGCGCCGACGCCATCGCTTTTTGCGATCAGGTGCGGCGGCTGCGCCCGGACATTGTGTTTGGCGGCGACATCATCGCCGGTTTCCCGACCGAGACGAAGGAGATGTTTACCCGCTCGCTCGATCTCGTGGACGAATGCGGGCTGACGCATCTGCATGTCTTTCCGTTTTCCGCGCGGCCGGGCACGCCGGCGGAGCGGATGCCGCAGGTTTCCGGCGATATCATCAAGGAGCGGGCGCGGCGCTTGCGCGAGAAGGGCGACGAGGCTTTGCGGCGTCATCTCGACGGTGAAGTCGGCCGGCGGCGGCGCGTGCTGACCGAAAGGGGCGGCATTGGCCGCACCGAGCATTTCACCCAGGTACGGTTACCGGTCTCGACCGCGCGCGGGGTGATGCTGGATGTTTCATTCGCCGGTCACGACGGGCGGCAGCTCATCGCGGCGTAACGTCGTCTATCTTCCAACCGCAAGCCAGAAGCCGCTCCCGCATGTGCTCCGGCACCGGCGCGGTGACCGCGATGGGCGGCTTGTTCTTTGAAATCGGAACGACGATCTCGCGCGAGTGCAAGTGCAGAATGGGACCGCCGCTGCGCGGCGCGCGTCCATAAATATTGTCGCCGACGACCGGCCAGCCCATCTCCGCGCAATGCACGCGCAATTGATGGGTGCGGCCGGTGAGGGGCTCGAGCGCGAGCCAGGTAAGACCCGCCGCGCGGCCCAACACTTTCCACGTCGTGACCGCCGGCTGGCCCTTGGGGTCCGGTTTCATCCACCAGCCGCGCGTCTCATCGCGGCGGCCGAGCGGCATGTCGATGCGGCCCTCGTCGGCCTCCGGCCCGCCCTCGACGACGGCCCAATAGGTCTTGCCGACCTTGCCGTTCTTGAACAGCTTGCCCAGCGCGGCCAGCGCCTTGCGATGGCGGCCGAGCACCAGGCAGCCGGAGGTATCGCGGTCGAGCCGGTGCGCCAACGCGGGCGAGCGCGGCAGCCCGAAACGTAGCGCGTCGAAGCGATCCTCCAGGCTCTCGCCGCCCTTCGGCCCGCGATGCACCGCGAAGCCCGCCGGCTTGTCGATCACCAGCATCAGCCCGTCGCGGTAGAGCAGGCGCGCCACCATCTCTTCCGGTGTCATTTTCTTCTCTTCTCCCTCCCCCCTTGTGGGGGAGGGTTGGGAGGGGGGCTTGCTTCCTGACGTGCTTTTCGCGTGACCCCCACCCCTGACCCCTCCCCACAAGGGGGAGGGGAACGGAAAAGCCTTCGCGACAATTACCGAAACCGCTATCACGAGCCCGGCATGAACGACAGCACGGCCAAGCAATCCTGGTGGCAGCGCCTGAGCGGCGGGCTCAAGCGCACGTCATCGTCGATCGGCGGCGCGATCTCCGATCTCGTGACCAAGCGCAAGCTCGACGGCGCGATGCTGGACGAGCTGGAGGAAATGCTGATTCGCGCCGACCTTGGCGTGGATGTCGCAGCCAGGATCGCCGCCGCCATCGGCGAGGGGCGTTATGAAAAAGCCATCGCGGCTGATGAGGTGAAAAATATTCTCGCCGCGGAGGTGGAAAAGGTTCTGGCGCCGGTAGCGAAGCTGCTGGTGATCGAAGGGGCCAAGCCTTTCGTCATTCTCGTTGCCGGCGTCAACGGTTCCGGCAAGACCACGACCATCGGCAAGCTCGCGGCGCGTTTTCGCGCCGAGGGGCGCCAGGTGATGCTGGCGGCGGGCGACACCTTTCGCGCAGCGGCCATCGATCAGCTCAAGATCTGGGGCGAGCGCACTGGCGCGCCCGTGATTGCGCGCGCGCCCGGCTCGGACGCAGCGAGCCTTGTCTTCGAGGCGTTGACGGCAGCAAAAGCACAGGGTGCCGACATCCTTCTCATCGACACCGCGGGCCGATTGCAGAACAAGGCCGCGCTGATGGACGAGCTGGAAAAGATCGTGCGGGTGATGAAAAAAGTGGACGCTTCCGCGCCGCATGCGGTGCTGCTCGTGCTCGACGCCACGGTGGGGCAGAACGCGCTCTCGCAAGTGGAGGTTTTCCAGAAGATCGCGGGCGTCACCGGTTTGGTGATGACCAAGCTCGACGGCACCGCGCGCGGCGGCATCTTGGTCGCGCTGGCCGCGAAATTCGCGTTGCCGGTGCATTTCATCGGCGTCGGCGAAAGCGTGGACGATCTCGCGCCCTTTGCCGCGCGGGATTTCGCGCGGGCGATTGCCGGTCTCGATTAACATGGTGGAACCCGCATGACTGAAAGACGCCGGCTCAATCCCTTGCTCAAGCTCGCGCTCGATCTCGGGCCGCTGCTGCTGTTCTTTTTCGCCAATGCGCGGCCGGCGTTGTTCGCGCCGCTGCTCACGCCCATCCTGCCGGCATCCCTCGTCACCGGCGAGCGCGCCGGTATCTTTGCCGCGACGGCGGTTTTCATGATCGCGGTCCTTGTCGCGCTCGCGGTTTCCTATTTGTTGATCCGGCGATGGCCGGTGATGGCTATCGTTTCCGCGGTGATCGTCGTCGTGTTCGGCGGGCTTACGCTTGTCTTGAAGGACGAAACTTTCATCAAGCTCAAGCCGACCGCGATCTATCTGCTGTTTGCTGGAACGTTGTTCGGGGGTTTGTTGCTGCGCAAGCCACTGCTCGAAATCGTTTTCGATCAGATGTTCGATCTCACGGAAGAAGGCTGGCGCAAGCTTACGGTGCGCTGGGCGTCGTTCTTTCTTGCGCTCGCGGTGCTCAATGAAATCGTCTGGCGCACGCAATCGACCGACTTCTGGGTGAACTTCAAGGTCTTCGGCGTGATCCCGCTGACCTTCGGATTTGCGATGCTGCAGATGCCGCTGCTGACGAAATATACCGCGCCGGAGAAGGGCGAAAATCCATAGTCGTCATGCCCGGCCTCGTGCCGGGCATCTCGCTTAGGAAGGCACTGCCTTGGTTATCGGGATGACCGGGACAAGCCCGGTCATGACGAGTCACCTCAGGACGCCGCCAGCGCCTTCTCGATTTCCGGCTTCAAATTCTTCTCGATGTTGTCGGCGGTGATCGGGCCGACCAGCTTGTAGGCAATGCGGCCGTCGCGGCCAACGATGAAGGTTTCCGGCACGCCGTAGACGCCCCAGTCGATCGAGGTGCGGCCGGCGTCATCCACACCCACGGCGTTGAATGGATTTCCGTAGCGGCCGAGGAAACGGCGCGCGTTGTCCGGCTGGTCTTTGTAATTGATGCCGACGAGTTGGATGCGCGCGTCCTTCGCCAGTTGCTCGAGAAGTGGGGCTTCTTCTCGGCAAGGCCCGCACCAGGACGCCCAGACATTCACCAGCGTTACCTTGCCGCGAAAAATTTCCGGCGCGATGCCCGGTATCGGTTTGCCATCGCGTTCAAGCCCGGCGAGCGGCGGCAGCGCGGTCTCCGGCGCGGGACGGCCGATCAGTGCCGAAGGCACGACGTTGGGATCGCCCGCGCCTAATCTAAAGAAGAAGAGAGCTGCGAGCGCCAGGAAGACGATGAGCGGCAGGAAGACGATGAGCTTCCGCGGCGGCCTATCGCCGTTCGGAGCGATGGTCATGGCGAGGGAGAATTCGCACGGTCGGAGCGGCGCGTCATCCCGCGTGCTTCAAGCTCGGCGAGAATGCGCGTCTGCGCGCGGTAGTCGAGCCAGACCCACAGGATCAGGCAGGCAATGATAATGGCCGCCGCCGCGTAGGCGCCAACGATGAAATCGGCATGCTCTCCGAGATTCATCTCACGTCTCCCCTGCCGTTTGCGCCTGCATCAACATTAGCGTGCGCACGCGCCGCCGCAGAATTTCGTTGCGCATGGCGGCAAGATGCAGCGTGACGAAGAGCAGCGTGAAAGTGATGGCCATGACAATGAGCGGCGTGAGGATCGCGGGGTGGATCGCCGGCCCTTCCAGACGGAAGACCGAGGCGGGCTGATGCAGCGTGTTCCACCAGTCCACGGAAAACTTGATGATTGGCAGGTTGACGGCGCCGACTAAAGTGAGAACCGCTGCGGCGCGCGCCGCGCGCGACGGATCTTCCACCGTCCGCCACAGCGCGATCACACCGAGATACATCAGGAAGAGGACCAGCACGGATGTCAGGCGCGCGTCCCAAACCCAATAGGTGCCCCATGTCGGCCGACCCCACAAGGAGCCGGTCACGAGGCAGATCAACGTGAAAGCTGCGCCGATGGGCGCCGCGGTCTTGCCCGCCACGTCGGCGAGCGGGTGCCGCCACACCAGCGTGCCGAGCGCAGCAACGCTCATCAGCGCCCAACAGAACATGCCGAGCCAAGCGCTGGGCACATGCAGGAACATAATCTTCACCGTCGCGCCTTGCTGATAATCGTCCGGCGCGCCGAGCGCCTGATTGAGACCTAACGCAAATGCCAGCGCGGTTGCGGCGGCAAGCCACGGCAAGACCGGTTCGACAATGGCGAGAAAGCGCGAAGGATTGGCGAGGCCGCTGCGGGGCATCGCCGCCTTATTAGGGGGAGTGATGGTGTCGTGCAATCGACGCCCTTCCGTCATCGCAGGCGCTCCATCTTATTCTGCATGTCTGAAGGCGGCCGCTGCCGCCACGGGGCCGATGACAAAGCTCGCAAGAGACAGCGCGCAAAGGATGGTGAAGGGCGTGCCGAAAGGCACCGGCCCCGCGAGCGCGGCATTCGACGCCGCCACGCCAAAGATCAGCACGGGGATCGTCAGCGGCAAGATCAGCACCGGCACCAGCAAACCGCCGCGCCGAAGCGTCACCACCAAGGCGGCGCCGATAAGGCCGAGGAAAGTCAGCGCGGGCGTTCCGGCCAGCAGCGTCAGCGCAACCACGGCCATGGCACGCGCATCGATGTTGAGGAAAATCCCGAGCACCGGCGCTGCGAGGACAAGCGGAAGGCCGCTTGTCAGCCAATGCGCCAACGCCTTGGCGATGATGGCGAGTTGCAGCGGTGTGCGGCCCATCAGGATCAGATCGAGCGAGCCATCTTCCTGATCCGCGGCAAACAGCCGGTCGAGCGTCAGCAAACTCGCGAGCAACGCGCCAAGCCACAGGATGGCCGGACCGATCCGCCGCAGCAGCGCAAGCTCCGGCCCGATGGCGAAAGGCATCAACGTGACGACGATGAGGAAGAACAGCACGCCCATCCATGCGCCGCCGCCGACACGAATGGCGAGCCGCATGTCGCGCATGAAGAGAGCGGAGAGGGTGCTCATGCGTTCTTCCCAACAGCGGGTGTTCTTCCCCTCTCCCCTTGTGGGAGAGGGTGCCTGAGCGAAGCGAAGGCGGGTGAGGGGGTGTCTTCACAAAATGATTCTGGCGAAGCGGCCCCCTCCTCACCCGGCTCGGAAAGCAAGCGGCGACTCATTGCAGTTCTCCCAAGCGCAGCTCCTTGCTCCGTTCGAGACCTATCCCGCCATGCGCGGCGGCAAGGATCAGGCCGCCTTGCGTCAGGTGTTCGCGCATCATCTCTGAGAGGCGCGCCTGGCCTGAACTGTCGAGCGCCGACGCGGGCTCGTCGAGCAGCCAGATCGGGCGCTTGACCGCCGCAAGCCGGGCCAGGGACAGCCGCCGCCGCTGTCCGGCGGAGAGATAGGCCACGGGCAGATCGGCCACCTCAGCGAGCCCGGTGAGGGTTAGCGCAGCCTCCGGCGCTATGCCGGCCGGGCCCAGATAGCGGCTCCAGAAGGACGCGTTTTCCCGCACCGTCAGTGCGGGCTTTAACGCGTCTTGATGGCCGAGATAATGGGCCTGCTCGGCGAGGGTCAGCTCCGAATCGCCACCTTCCAGAGCGACTCGGCCGTCCGCCGGAAGCAGGAGGCCCGCAATCAGGCGCAGCAGGGAGGATTTCCCGCTGCCGTTTGGCCCGGTGACGGTCAGGGCCTCGCCGGCAGCCAAGGCAAAGCTCACTCCCGCGAAGACGTCCCGTCCCCCGCGCCGGCAGGCGAGATTCTCGACAGAAAGTAGCATCAGCGCGGCCTTTCACGGCCGCGCAAGGCGGTCCGTGCGGGACTTCCCAGTGCTAGGAAAATGCCATCCATCTTGTTGATGAGTTGCCTTTATCTGGCAGAGCGCGCGAAAACTTCTTATAAGCCCAATAGCGCGAAAATTGCCGCGGACGGAAGCCGGCACCGGTACTGAAATACCGTAAATTATAATCCCGCCGCTTCGCCCATAAGGGATGGGAAACAGATTTTATGACCTCGCTCGACAGCTTCAGGTGCTTGAGGCCCCTCAAGGTCGGCTCCAAGACCTACGCCTATTACAGCCTCCCTGCCGCCGAGAAGAACGGTCTTAAAGGCATCTCCCGCCTGCCTTTCTCCATGAAAGTGCTGCTGGAGAATCTGCTGCGCCATGAGGATGGCCGTACCGTCACCAAGGAAGACATCCAGGCGGTTGCCCTGTGGCTGAAGACCAAAAACTCCGACCGCGAAATTGCCTTTCGTCCCGCGCGGGTGCTGATGCAGGATTTCACCGGCGTGCCGGCGGTGGTCGATCTCGCGGCCATGCGCGACGCGATGAAGAAGCTCGGGGGCGATCCCGCCAAGATCAACCCGCTCGTCCCGGTCGATCTGGTTATCGACCATTCGGTGATCGTCAATTTCTTTGGCAACCCGGGCGCGTTCAAGAAGAACGTCGACGAGGAATACAAGCAGAACCAGGAACGCTACGAATTTTTGAAGTGGGCGCAGAAGGCGTTTGACAATTTCCGCGTCGTTCCGCCGGGCACCGGCATCTGCCATCAGGTCAATCTGGAATACCTGTCGCAGACGGTCTGGACACGGAAAGAAAAGCTCAAGCTTGGCGACAAGCCGGCCATGGTCGACCTTGCTTATCCGGACACGCTGGTCGGGACGGATTCGCACACCACCATGGTCAATGGTCTTTCCGTGCTTGGCTGGGGCGTGGGCGGCATCGAAGCGGAAGCCGCCATGCTGGGCCAGCCGCTCTCCATGTTGCTGCCGGAAGTCATCGGCTTTCGGCTTAACGGCAAGCTCAAGGAAGGCGTGACGGCGACCGATCTCGTTCTTACTGTCACGCAGATACTGCGCCAGCATGGCGTCGTTGGAAAATTCGTGGAATTCTTCGGCCCCGGCCTTGCCAGCCTGACGATCGCCGACCGCGCCACCATCGGCAACATGGCGCCGGAATACGGCGCGACTTGCGGCTTCTTCCCGATCGACGACGACACCATCCGCTATTTGCAGGATACCGGCCGCACTGCGGATCGCATCGCGCTGGTTGAGGCTTACGCCAAGGCTCAAGGCATGTTCCGCACCAAGAGCACGCCCGATCCGTTGTACACTGAGGCGCTGAAGCTGGAACTTGCCAGCGTAGAACCGTCGCTGGCGGGGCCGAAGCGCCCGCAGGACCGCGTGGCGTTGAAGGACGTGAAAAGCGGCTTCTCCGCCGCGATGGACAAGGAATTCGGCAAACCGTCCGAGCTTGGCAAACGCTTTGCGGTCAAAGCCCGCAAGCACGATCTCGGCCACGGCGACGTGGTGATCGCGGCGATCACCTCCTGCACCAACACATCCAACCCGAGCGTGATGATCGGCGCGGGACTGCTGGCGCGTAAAGCCATCGCCAAAGGATTAATGGTCAAGCCGTGGGTGAAAACATCGCTCGCGCCGGGATCGCAAGTCGTCGCCGAATATCTCGACAAATCCGGCCTGCAAAAGGATCTCGACAAGCTCGGCTTCAACCTCGTCGGTTTCGGCTGCACCACTTGCATCGGTAACTCAGGCCCGTTGCCGCCGGAGATTTCCGAGACGATTAACAAGAACGATTTGGTTGCCGCCGCCGTTCTTTCGGGCAATCGCAACTTCGAAGGCCGCGTCAACGCCGATGTGCGCGCCAATTATCTCGCGTCGCCGCCGCTGGTCGTCAGCTATGCGCTCGCCGGATCGATGAATTCCGATTTGCAGAAGCAGCCGCTCGGCGCCGATCAGAAAGGCAAGCCGGTTTTCCTCAAGGATATCTGGCCAAGCAGCAAAGAGATCGGCGATTTCGTCCGCAGGAACATCACCAAGCAGATGTTTCTGCGCAAATATGGCGACGTGTTCAAGGGCGACACGCACTGGCGCAAGATCAGCGTGAAGGGCGGCATGACCTACGCCTGGAACCGCAAGTCCACTTATGTGCAGAACCCGCCCTATTTCATCAACATGCCGCGCACGCCAACGCCACCCGCGGACATCGTGGATGCGCGCATTCTCGGCCTCTTCCTGGATTCGATCACGACCGACCACATCTCGCCCGCCGGCTCCATCAAGGTAGATTCGCCCGCCGGGAAATATCTGATCGAGCATAAGGTCAAGCCGGTGGACTTCAATCAATACGGCACGCGCCGCGGTAATCACGAGGTGATGATGCGCGGCACCTTCGCCAATATCCGCATCAAGAATCAGATGGTGCCCGGCGTCGAAGGCGGCGTGACGGTCCATTATCCTTCAAAGCAGCGAATGCCGATCTATGACGCGGCGATGCGCTACAAGCAGGAAGGCATACCGCTCGTCGTCATGGCCGGGAAGGAATACGGCACCGGCTCCTCGCGCGACTGGGCGGCGAAGGGCACGAACCTGCTCGGCGTCCGCGCGGTGATCGCGCAGAGCTTCGAGCGCATCCATCGCTCAAACCTGGTCGGCATGGGCGTGCTGCCGCTCGTCTTCGAGGAGGGCACCTCCTGGCAGTCGCTCGGCATTCGTGGTGACGAGCAGATCACCATTCGCGGACTGCATGGCGAGCTCAAGCCGCGCCAGAAGCTGATGGCGGAAATCGTCGCTTCCGATGGTGGCCTCAAGCGTATGCCGCTCATCTGCCGCATCGATACGCTGGATGAGCTGGATTATTTCAAGCACGGCGGCATTCTGCATTACGTGCTGCGCCATCTGGCGGCGTAACCAGGGCCCACCTTTCGCCGAAATAAGCGGCAGGAAGGTAGGGACCGCCATGCCACGGAAAACGTATCTAGCGGCGTTCGGCGCCTGCGGCATTGCGATGATGGCCTCCAGCCCGGCGCAGGCCGAGCCGCGCGGCGTCATCGAGCTTTTCACCAGCCAGGGCTGCTCGTCCTGCCCGCCCGCCGACAAGCTTCTGGGCGAGCTTGCCAACGATCCGTCCTTGGTCACGATCAGCCTGCCGGTCGATTACTGGGATTATCTCGGCTGGAAGGATACGCTGGGCGACGCCCGCAACACCGAGCGGCAGCGTGCCTATGCGCGGGGGCGCGGCGATCGCCAAGTCTATACGCCGCAGGCCGTGGTCAATGGCGCCGTCCATGCCGTCGGCAGCGACAAGGCGGAGATTGATGGCGCGCTCGCGCAGACGCGCCGTGATGCCGCGACCCTATCGGTGCCGGTGAGCGTTTCGATGGCCGGTTCGGAATTGGTGATCGACGTCGCGGGCAAGGAAAACAGCAGCGCCGCTGAGGTGTGGATCTATGGCGTTGCGAGTGCGGTTCCCGTCGCGGTGGGCCGGGGCGAAAATCGCGGGCGCACGGTGACCTATCACAACGTCGCGCGCCGCTGGCTGAAGCTTGGCGACTGGATAGGCAAGCCGATGAACTGGAAAGTCCAGTTGAGCCAGATCACCGCCGAGGGCGTCGATAGCGCCGCCGTCTTCGTGCAGGCAGGCGCCGCAGGCAATCCCGGAAAGATGCTCGGCGCGGCCATGACGCGGCTTCGCTGAGCTACTGAAAAAATAGGGCCGGCGACTGGCCGGCCCTGAGAACTAGGGGATTGAACCGTACACGGAACTAGGGCCCGGCCCATTCCGAAATCCGGGGGGCTGGGGGGCTGAGGAATCCGGAACTCGTTCCGGACCGGGCCCTGAGGCAACAGTGGTCCATATCGCAGTCCACAAGGGCAGGCGCTTGGCGGAAATAGGGCCGTTTTATGTTTTGCCTAACGAAACCGTGAGCAAACCGGGCAAATTTTCCAAATAAATCCGCACGTTGCTGACTGTGCTATTCCAAGCTCTGAAAAACTGCGTGGCAGCTCTGCGGAAAAGGGGGCCTTGCCGCGGGGCGCAGCCGGGGCGATCATGATGGTTGGACATGAAGGAGGCGCCGCATGGAATTTGCGACCGGCGACACTGACCCCAGCAAGCCCCGCGGGGGCGACTACACGGGATTCCCGCCCGCTGCTCCCGCCAACCAAGTGACCTTCAGCCGCCGCGAACTCGACCGCATTCTTGGCCTTTATGGCCGCCAGGTCGCCGCCGGCGAATGGCGCGATTACGCCATCGATTTCCTGAAAGACCGCGCGGTGTTCTCGATCTTCCGCCGCGCCTCGGAAGTGCCGATCTACCGCATTGAGAAAAATCCCCGCCTCGCGCGCCGCCAGGGCGCCTATAGCGTGATCTCCGCCACCGGGCTGATCGTCCGCCGCGGTCCGGAGCTTGATCGCGTACTGCGCGCCATCGACAAATCGCTCCGCGTCGTCGCCTGAGGCGCGCACTGCTACATACAAACGCCCCGGCCGCGAGGCCGGGGCGTTGATGTTTGACGAGGCGCGAGGTTAGCGGCGGTCGCCGAGCAGGCGCAGCAGCATCATGAACAGGTTGATGAAGTCGAGGTAGAGCGACAACGCGCCCATCACTGCCTTGCGGCCGGCGACGGTGCCGTCGTCGTTCACGTCGTACATTTCCTTGATGCGTTGCGTATCCCAGGCGGTCAGCCCGGCGAAGATCAGCACGCCCACCGCCGAGATGGTGAAGTCCAAGGCGGAACTGACCAGGAAGATGTTGACGACCATCGCGAGGATGAGGCCGATCAGGCCCATCATCAGGAAGGAGCCAATGGGCGAAAGATCGCGTTTGGTTGTGTAGCCGTAGAGGCTGAGCCCGCCGAAGGACGCCGCTGAGATGAAGAAGACCCGGGCAATGGATGTGCCGGTGTAAACGAGGAAGACCGACGACAGCATCAAGCCGAGCAGACCTGCATAAAGCAGAAACAGGCCGAGTGCCGTCGATGGCTGCAAGGTCTGTACCCGAAAGCTCAGGAAAAAGACGAGCCCGAGCGTGGCCAGGAACAGCACCAGCACGGCAGGCCCGCTGAAGATCGCCTGGCCGAATGCCGTCAGGGCAACGCCGCCACTGGCGGTGGTCGTTACCGCCATGTTGTAGGTGAACCAGGAGACGACGCCCGTGAGCGCGACGCCCATGGCCATATAGTTATAGACGCGGATCATGTAGGCCCGCAGACCCTGATCCATCGCAACCGCCCGGTCAGCGCCGAAGCCGCGGGCAGACGCTACGTTCCGGTCGAAATCCGACATTGTGTTTCCTCTTCTCATGTCCGGCGAAGCCGGTAATGGGATGGCGCGTGGCTGGGCTGGATAGCTCGACCTGCGCCGATGGGGGGAATCTAGTATGGGCACCGCATGGGCGCTAGATGCCCATCTTCAATCCTTACTAAAAAGAAAGGTTGTCTAGCCCCGCCGCCGCCTTATTGCGCGGCGATGCGACGAAAACACGCGGCCCGGTTGAGGTTGGTCAAAGGTTGCGCAGCACCGGTGCGGGCTTCTGACCGAGCGCGGAAAAAGTGCCAAGCAGCCCAAGCGCGACTGTGACGACGAGCGCGCCCAGCGCCGCCGCGGCAGCCGATCCTGGCATCCAAACAAAGGTCAATTGCATCACTTTGGTGACAACCATCCAGGCCGCGGCGGAGCCTGCCGCCACGCCAAAGATCGCGGTCGTCAACCCAAGCACGAAATATTCCAGCGCATAGGCGCCGACGAGACGCCCGCGCGTGGCACCGAGCGTTTTTAGGATGACCGCGTCATAGACACGGCTGCGGTGGCCCGCGGCGAGCGCGCCGCCCAGCACCAGTGCGGCGGCGAGCAGCGTCACAAGGCTCGCGCCGCGAATGGACATCGCCAGATCGGAGACGAGCTTGGCCACCGCCTCGATTGCGTCCTTCACACGCACGATCGTGACGGAAGGAAAAGCCGCGACCACGGCTTTCATCAGCCTGTCTTCCTCCTCAACGGCGCTTCCGTTCGGATAGGTCAGGGTCGCGATATGAGTATGCGGCGCGTCGCGAAAGGCGCCCGGTGAATAGACCAGCACGAAATTGATGCCGAGGCTTTCCCAATCCACGGCGCGCATGTTGGAAATGCGCGCGTCGATGTTGCGGCCCAACACGTTGACCGTCACCGTGTCGCCGAGCTTGAGGCCGAGACCTTGGGCGAGCTTTTTCTCAAAAGAGACCAGCGGCGGTCCGTCGTAATCCGGCCCCCACCATTGTCCCTCGACCACACGGGAGCCTTCCGGAATATCGTCGGCATAGGTGAGGCCGCGGTCGCTTTGCAGCACCCAGGCTGCGTCCGGCGTGGCCTTGAGGTCTTCCGCCTTGATGCCATTCGCCGACACGATGCGCCCGCGCAGCATCGGCACGCGGTCGAGCGTGGTGCCCGGCGCGGTGGTGGCGACGAAAGCATCGAAACGCTGCGCGTCGGCGACAGGGATGTCGGTGAAATAGAAAGCGGGCGCCTTGGCCGGCAGCGCGGCGGTGAATTGGCGGCGCAGGTTGCCGTCGATCTGCACCAGCGTCACGAGTAGCGCCAGCCCGAGCCCAAGCGACAGCACGACCGTGGGCGTGAGCGCGCCTGGGCGGTGGATGTTGGCAATGGCGAGCCGCGTCAGCGCCGAGCCTTTGTGCGGAAAATGCATGGCCGCCGCCATCAACAGCAGGGCAACCAGCCAGAGCAGGAGCAATACCGCGACGGCGGCGCCGACAAAGTAGATGGCGATGCGCCGGTCGAAGGCCAGAAAGATGGCCGTGCCCGCGAGCGCCAGCGAGACCAGCGCCGCCGTCACGACGTAACGCCTGCGCGGCCACCGTCGCTCCGGCGCCACTTCATCGCGAAACAGCGCAGAGACCGGAACGTCATGCGCGCGTCCGAGCGGCCAGACGGCGAAAGCGGCGGCGGTGAGCAGGCCGTAGAGCAGCGCCAGCAAAAGCTGCGTGGGATAAATCGCGGGCTGCATCGGCAGCGGAATGATCGCGCCGAAACTCCAGGCGATGAGGAACGGCAGCGCCGCGCCGACCGCAAGCCCGATTGCGGAGCCGATGCCGGCCAGCACCAGAACCTGAGAGAAATAGACGGCGAAGACTCGGCCGCCGGTCGCGCCGAGCGCCTTCATCGCGGCGATCACCTCGCGCTTGCGGTCGAGATAGCTTCGCACGGCATTGGCGACGCCTACGCCGCCAACCAGCAACGCCGTCAGCCCGACCAGCGTGAGATATTGCGTGAAGCGCTCCATGTTGCGCTCCAGGCGTGGAGTCGCATTGGTGCGCGTGCGAATCTCCCATCCGGCGTCGGGCATCTGCGCCTGCGCCGCGTCGGCCACCGCGGCGGTCGATCTCCCGTCAATGGCGGCTTCCGGCAACTTCAGGCGATAGCGCCAGCGCACGAGACTGCCGGGTTGCAGCAGCCCCGTGGCGCGCAGCGCTTGTTCGCCGATCAAAAGGCGCGGGCCGAAATCGATGCCGCCCGCCAACTTGTCCGGCTCGCTTTGCAGCGCGGCGCGGATTTCGATGGTTGCCGCACCGATCGTCAGCCGGTCGCCAATTTTCAGATTGAGACGCGCCAGCAGGAGCGGCGCCGCCGCTCCACCGAACACGCCGTCACGCGCGGTGAACAGCGCGGGCAGGTCGAGCGCCGGCTCGAGCGCGAGTGTGCCGTAAAGCGGATAAGCGCTGTCGGCGGCTTTCAATTCCACCAGGGCCGCCCGCCCATCCGGCGCTTGCGCCATCGCGCGCAAAGTGGCGGCTGCGGAAACCACACCGTTGCGATCGAGGAATTGCCGCTCGGCTGGGGTCGCCTCGCGCTGAATGAGATTGAAGGCGAGATCGCCGCCAAGGATCACCCGGCCTTCGCGCGCAAGACCATCTTGCAAGCTTCCCGCCACCGAGCCGACCCCGGCAATCGCCATGACGCCGAGCGCGATGCAGGCGATGAAAATATAAAAGCCGCGCAGCCCGCCGCGCATTTCGCGCAAGGCAAAGCGCAACGGAAGAAACGCTCCGCCCGTTCCATTTTCCACTGATGCCGCGGTGGCGCTCATCGCCGCGCTCGCTCGGCTTGGCTGTCGCTATCGATGCGGCCGGAACGCAGACGCATCACCCGGTCGCAGCGTGCTGCCAACGCCGTATCATGCGTCACCAGGATCAGCGTCGTGCCGCGTTTGGCATGGCCCGCGAACAGAAGTTCGATGATCTGTCCGCCCGTCGTCTCGTCAAGATTTCCGGTCGGCTCGTCGGCGACCAGAATGTCGGGGTCGGGCGCCAGTGCGCGGGCGAGCGCCACGCGCTGTTGCTCGCCGCCGGAAAGTTCAGCCGGAT
>Ga0080064_1005082_pt1 | contig 15912 bp, 24 predicted proteins | sample Subgrocontami54m_FD_69260 | JGI IMG/M metagenome (GOLD analysis project Ga0080064, IMG submission 69260) | Subsurface groundwater microbial communities from S. Glens Falls, New York, USA - GMW46 contaminated, 5.4 m (SPADES assembly) (version 2) ...
ACAGGCCGAAACGCTGCTTCACCGCCGCATCCGCAAACACGCCGAATTTGGCGAGTTGGAACGACGGTGGCATCATGACGTCCTTCCGGCGCTGGAGCAGCATGACGAATTGAACCCCAGAGAACCCGTGGGAATCAAACGCAAACGGTTGGAACGCTTATTTAAGCGGTGAGAGCAGAAAATGCTTTCCCATGCCGCAACTGTGGACCGACCAACACGCACCCCAGATACTGGACGATATCGTGGGCAACGCCGAGTCCATCACGCAGATCAAGACGTGGGCGTTGGACTGGCAGCGCGGCAAGAAACAGAAAGCCTTGTTGCTGCACGGCCCGCCCGGCACCGGCAAGACGGCGGCGGCCCGCGCGTTGGCATACGAAATGGGCTGGGTGCTTCTGGAGACTAACGCGTCGGATTTGCGCGACGCGGAAAACGTCCGAAAAATCGTGGGATTGGCGTCGGCCACCGGAACGCTGTTCGGCGAAAAACGCCTCGTGTTGTTCGACGAAGTCGACGGCGCGTTTGACCGCGGCGAAGTGCCGGCATTGCTCAAAATCGTCACCGACGCGGTGCAGCCCATCCTCCTGACGGCCAACGACGTGTGGGAACCCAAGTTGGCCGCCCTGCGGGCATCGACGGTACGCGTGGAATTCAAGAAAGTCGCCAAATACGACGTCAAGAAAGCCTTGGTCCGCATTGCTGAAAAAGAAAGCCGCACCGACGACCTGGCGCCTTATTTGGAAAACGCCAAAGGCGACGTGCGCAGCGCCATCATCGACTTCCAAAGCGGCCACCCGTCGCAACGGCAACGCGAAGAAAACGTATTCGACGGCATCCGCCATCTCTTCAAAGCCAAAAGTTTCCAGGAAGCCCTCGGCGCGCACGACGACTCCGCCATCGACTTTGACTTGTTCTTCCGCTGGATCGAAGAAAACATCCCGCTGGAATACGAAGACCCAAAAGACCAAGCCCGCGCCTTTGACGCCCTCTCGCGTGCATCGGTATTCGGCGCCCGCATCCGCCGCCGCCAAGACTGGGACCTGCTTAAGTTCCAACGCGCCATGGCTTTAGGCGGCGTGGCTTGTGCCAAAGCCGACGTCTACCGCAAATTCACGCCGTACCGCTTCCCCGCGTACGTCAAGGCGCTCTCGCAAAGCCAGAAAAGCCGAGGCGCGCTCAAATCCGCTGCCCGCAAAGCAGGCGTTAAACTCAACTGTTCCATCCGCAAGGCCAAAGCCGACTTGCCGTACTACGCAGCGTTTGCCGAACACTTCGGCTGGGACGACGATGAAAAGGCCGCGGCCGGCGTGACAACCGAAGAAAAACCAAAACCACGAAAAGGTCTCAAAAACGAAATGGCCGCACCGACTAGCACCGTGCAAGCCAACGCAACGCCGGCCAAGAAAGGCACGACCGCACAAAAAGGCCAAGCCAAACTGGGCTAAAAAACCGATTCGCTTTAGCGGCGGGACTGCACGACTTTGTAACCCACCACGGCCAACGCGAAGAACAACAACAGCCACAACACGCCGCTGGACGCCAACGACTTGTAGCTCTCGGCGAAGAACGCGTTGACCTCGTCCGCCAAGGAAATCTCCCGCTCGAACGATACTTCCCATGAACCCACGGTCGAGCCCAACCACCGCACCGTCGGGCCATCCCGGGACGTCCCGGCCTCGGGGGACACGCGGATGCGGACGGCATCCGCTGGAAGATGCAACGCGAAGACCGAATTCTTCTCCAATCGGAACTCGCCCGGCGTGGTGCCCAACAGGATGCGCCGCGTATCGACCTGGTACGCCGTCTTACGGCTGGACACCGACGTGAACGACGTCACGTTCTCCACGTCGTACTCCAACGTCACGGACGCCGAGGTGAACGACGTGCCGAACTCGCGTGTGCCCACGATGCTGACATTAAAGACCGAGCCGCTCAAGTGGTAGCGGATGTTGCGCGAAAATTTCTGCCAACCGCCTAGGTTCGTGCGTCCCTCCCGCACTACGAAATCGAACGCGTCAATCTCGCTTTGCGTGTCCAGGTTCATCAGCGTCTTTTCCACCACGTGGGCGCTGCCATCCGGACGCGCATGGACGTCCAGCCAAAACGCGCGGTCCGTATAGGCCGACACTACGGACGAAAACGACAAGACGGCCAACAGGCTGAACAACAACCAAGACGCGCGCGCCATAGGTCAAACAAGCCGAACGGACAATAAAAGCCTGTGGGAAAAAAACGCCGTCGGAAAAAACAAAAACGACAACGCGTCAGCCGCAGGATGTCACGACGAAACCCATGCGCCAACCACCGCCATCCGGCAACGTCTTGAACTGCACCCACCGCAACGCACCGGCACAACCACCGACTTGCGGATCGGTAGTGAAATCCACGCAACAACCCGTACGCCGCAACCAAACCGCCTTCCAAACACCCGCCACCAACGGATCCGACCACGCTTCCTGCGGACTGTCCCACGCCATTTCGGCCGCGACGACGGCCGGCAACACCGGAACGGAAGCCGACGGCAATGACAACACGGACGAAAACGACGTCCAGAACCACAACGCGCCCAACGCCTCTAGCACCAGCATGGACCCGGCTCCACCTCCAACACCTTACAACAACCAGCATCCATCGGCGAGCGGTTCCATGCGTCCGCCATCCGCATCGAATCGGCCGCGCGGTCCACAACGAAATCCGCCACCACCTGTACGAACGCGATGCTGGACACGATCAAAGCCAAGAAAAGTACGACGGCCACCACCACGTCAGGAAACAGCCCGGACCACCTCCGGCCGCCAACTGTCCTGGCACACGTACACACGGCCCAAGAGGACCACGTCCCCGGAGCGGCCTAAGTCCTGTACTACCGCACAGGACCACATCCGGCTGGACGCGTTCAAAGCGGCGTCCACCCGGGCGCTTTGCGCCTCCAGCCAGGCGTGCGCACCGAATAGCAACGCGGCACAGAACGTCACGTACGCACTCCACGACGCCAACATGGATAGGCCGTGCATGCGCCTAAACCACCACGACGCCGACGACGTCACCGAAGCGGTATACCGCGCCCAGTACGGGCCTGCCGAACGGCACGAATGGCAACGGCGGACCCAAAAAGCCGTTGCGCGAGACGGCCACGCCTGCATCCGAAACCGACAGCACAGACGCCACCGATGCGTGCAAGTCCAGGCACCGCGGGCACTTGCTGGCCTTGGCGTCTTGGGCCAACGATTCGAGCCACGCGTCGGCCTCGGCGTCCGACAGGAAGCCGAAGAATACGTCCAACGCCACGCCGTGCGCCGCATACTCCGATTCCAAGAATCGTTCGGCCGCCACAAGGTGGACTACGGCATCCGCGATCCGTGCTTCAGCATCGGCACCCTGCGCACGCGACAACGACGCCGCCAGGACATGCGCCACGTCGCGGTCGATCACGCGTTTTTGGGCTAGGCCCGCCAACGCCATTTGCGCATCGTCCGCACTCGCCTGCTGCACGGCCCAGGCCTGCAACCACCCCACGCTTGCCGACGTTAAGGCCAACACCCAAAAAAACGCAAACCCCCGCATCAGTCCACCGCCAACACCACGGCATGCGCGCGCCGCACGCGGAATCGGTGCGCACCCGCCTCCAGATCCACGCGTCCAGGCGCGTCAAAGCCGAAAGACAGCGTGCCGTTGAACGAAGGTCCCCGCCACGCAAGCACATTGGAATCCCAGGAAAGCGACGCGTTGTCGGAAAGCAAGAACTCGTCCGCCAAGGCAAAGCCGGGCGCCGACGTGGCGGCCAATGCGAGGGCAAAGCGCACCTTTTCGAACGCCGCCTGCTGCTGCAACCGCTGTGCATGCAAGACCGCGGCCTGCTGGACCGGAAGGCTTGCCATCCAAAGGATCGAGACGAACGCGAACAAGCCGGAAAGCAGGATCAACGACTCTAACGTGGCCTGGCCCCGCCGACGCAAAATGCAACTTCGGTACTTGCCCACGCCCGCCCATGCCTCAACTAGTTGATCTTGCCGATTTGCTTGAACGCCTCGGCCGCTTCCTTGCCCAACACGTCTTTTCCCTGTTCGGCCGTGTGCTGCAGTTGCGTCACCAGCAACAACGCCACCGCGACCAAGGCCGCCGTCAGGATGAGCATCTCGGCGGACACCTGGCCGCGGCGGAAGCGCGATTTGAACCAATGCCAAAAGAGCCACAACATAGATCCAGCGGTCAAGAAAGAGGCAGAAAAACCTGCGGTAGAACGAAAATCAACCGCCGAAGCAAGACAAAATCAACCGGAACGGAAAAAAAAACCAACCAGAAAACAAATAGGGGGAAAATCAAACGGTATAGGGGCAAAAAATCAACGGCAACCCATCGAATGAAAAGCAAAGCCGGAACCGCAAAAGCCGTTCACCATCTATACGGTCCAGATCAAAAATAGGGGATGCGAAGCGGCCAAAAAGCTTTTAAACCGATTGGTCAAAATCCTTGATAGCCGCGTATTTTGGGAACGTGGTGGCGAGTCAAGACCAAGGCAACTTGATCGGGTTTTCAGGATTGCCTCCTTTGGGGGTTGCCCGGCGTCGCTCGTGCCACACCACTTCCAATTCCACGTTCCCACTCTTTCGGAGCCAAAAAGCCCCAAAAACGCCTTTTCTTTCGTCAATGATATTCCCTGCGAAGCCTCCATTTCCAGAACGGAACCACGTCAAAACCACCTTGTGAATTTTCAAGACACCCGCGTGCCAGCTGACGCTGTTTCTTTTTGTTTGGCAAGCAAACCGGGTCCGCACGCGAAAGCGGGACAGAATCAAAACGCCGCGCGCTTCATCCCCTTACTCCTTCGTCGGAACGACGCAAGGAGCCATTTGGGGGCGCAGCATGAGGCGCAGGACCGCGTGACCAATAGCCGCGAACGACAATTGCAAGCGGTAGGTGATTCGGTCCATACGTAGAAAGCCTTTGCGAAAGCCGAGCTTAAAAGGATTTCGAAAGCAACGTCACTTCTGGCCAATCACTGCATTGTGACGCTCGAAGAGGCGTTGGATGCCGGCAATTTCTCTGGCAGAGAATTCGGTTTCAAAACCCAATTGGAACGTGGCAGCCTTTTTGTTCTTTTCAAGGGGTTTCAAATGCTCGGCCACGTCGTGCAATAATTGTTGGTCAAAACCGGCCACGTGTGTTATAACCGGCTTCACCATCTTCCGGCCGGGGTCAGAGGAGTAGACGTGGATTTCCGTGGTACCGGGGTTTTTGGTCATCGTGCGCGTAATTTCAAAATGCATGGCATTCACCGTCCAAGAATGGACAAGACACTATCCTCAATCGGCCTTTAAACCGTTCCGAAACGTGGCAAAGCTTGTTGCTTTTTGCGCCCTACCTCAAAGTCAATCACGACCTGGAACACGGCAGGGGCGTAGGGCCGCACCACCTTTTTTTGGAGGATCTTGCACGAAACGCCTTGCCGACGGCAGGCCGCCTTGACTTTCTTGAGATTCAACGTGAACACGCCTTCGGCAACACCTCCGAAGCCGTAGAAATGCACGACGCCGCCGTCCTTCATCGCAGCAATGACGTCGTCCAAAAAATCATAGCCCGTGTGCGGCAAAGGCATGCACGCGCGGTCGGCCCACGCCGGATACGCCTTGAGGACCTCGCGCACGTCGCCTTGGATGCAACGAACGTTGGCCGTCTTGTTGGTCGCGACGTTCTGCACCATGGAGGCAAACGCGTCCGGGTTCAACTCCACTGCCACGACCTGGGCGGAAGGCTGTTTCTTGGCGATGACGACGGCAAACGGCCCCACGCCGGCAAACAACGCCAGGACGTTTTCCTGGGGCTTGACATGGGCTGCGATGCGGGCGCGCTCGGTGCCCAACCGCGTGGAAAAATAGGTCTTGCGCAGGTCGAAACGGAAAACGCAGCCGCTTTCCTTATACTCGGCCAAATAGTTGCGCTTTCCGGCAAGCCATTTAAACTTCCGGACGCGGAATTCGCCCTGCATGGCGGACTCTTTTTTGAGAACCGTCTTGAGCCGCGGATTGCTTTTGAGCAACGCGGCGGCAATGGTTTTTTCCTTTGGCTCCAGTTTTTGCGGCACCTCGATGATGGCGATGTCACCCACCGTGTCGTACCCCGCCGTCGCCTCGGCGCCCGATTGGGGGCCCAATGACGCGATGAGGGCTTCCCGGAACGACGGCGTATGCGAAACGGGCTCGAACGTGGCCCGGACGAACGCGCCGTCCAGCGGCACCTTGGTTCTTTTGGCCACGGGAAACAACACGAAGTCGCCGGAGCGCGTGGCATGCATGTGCGGCACCAACACGTCGGTTTTCCTCAAGTAAAGCTTGGCTGACTCGGCCTGCCGCTTGTGCACTTTGAATGCCCACATAAAAGGCTTAATTGGCTCCAGAGGAATTAAAACACCTGCAATGGCCATCCAAGCAACAACCGTTCAAAAGGCCCAGCACGTCCTCAAACAGCTCCGGCGCGTCTTCGGTCCCAACACCGCGTATTCCGGCAGCGAGAGGACGCCGTTTCGCATCCTGGTCGGCACCCTGCTCTCGGCGCGGACCAAAGACGTGACGACGGCCCGCGTGGCCCTCGTACTATTCGCCAAGTATCCGGATGCCGAAAGCCTCGCCAAGGCCTCCTTGCGGGACATCGAAAAAATCATTCGGCCCATCGGTTTTTTCCATGCCAAGGCCCGCTACGTCAAGGCTTTGGCGCAGCAATTGATGGCCGAATACGGCGGAAAGGTCCCGGACACCATGGAACAACTCATCCTATTGCCGGGCGTGGGCCGCAAGACCGCGTCGTGCGTGCTGAACTACGCCTTCCAAAAACCGGCCATTGCCGTCGACGTGCACGTCCACCGCATCTGCAACTGGCTGGGACTGGTGAAAACCAAGACGCCGGAAGAAACGGAAGAGGCCCTCAAACGCATCTATCCGGAAAGCCAGTGGCGGCACGTCAACAACGCCTTCGTCTTGCACGGCCAGAACATCTGCCTGCCTCAAAAGCCCAAGTGCGGCATCTGCGTGCTGAACGAAACCTGCCCGGCCCGCCAGGCGGCGACATTGGTTCCCTTGCGCGCCCGTTTCCTGGAAAGCCGGAAGGTGTTCAACCAAAGCTGGCGGGTGCAGGGATTCAGCGACGCTGGCCGCCCGGTGCCTATGCTCGAAAAACGCGGAACGCAAACGCCTTAAACGCCGGCGCGCACCAACCTAAAAATGGCCGATTTTTTCCAGGAATACTTCGTCAACCCGATCCTTTACCCGACGCAGTACCCGCCGTACAACGTCTACAACACGGCGGCTTATGCCCTCATTGCGCTTGCCGCCGTCTGGCTGATTTACCAAGGCCTCCGCAAAGCCGGGTTTGAAATCAAGAAACCGTTTTTGGACGCCATCCTGCCGTTCATCGTCTTTGGCGGCATTTTCCGCGTATACGAAGACGCCGACTTAACGCCCCGCGTGGTCAACATCGCCGGAGTCGAACTCTACCCCTTCGTCACGCCCCAAATCTACATCGTCATCTTCCTAGGATTGGCCGTCATTGCCCTCACGGCATGGCTCTTCACGAAAAACCGGCAGAAAACGCTGGAAGGAGTATCCAAAGCCGGTTGGACCCTTGCTATCCTAGCCGCACTCGGATTGGTCTTACACGTCAAGAACCCATTGTGGGCCGTCCTGCCGCTGGCCCTGGCTGCCGCCGCGTGGTTCGTCCACGAAAAACTCCGCGAACACCGAAAACTGGATAAAAACCCGTTCATATCGCTCATGGTCTTCGGCCAAGTGTTGGACGGCGCCGCCACGTTCGTCGGCATCCAATTTGCCGGCTACGCCGAACAACACGTCGTCGGCAACATCCTGTTGGATATCGGCGGACCCCTGCTGTTTTTGGCCGTCAAAATCACCTTCGCGTTCCTGGCTGCCGAAGTGCTGCGCCAGGAAAAAGACGAAGACGCCCGCAACTTCGTCGCCCTGCTCATCACCATCTTCGGCCTCGCGCCGGGGTTGCGTGACTTGACGCGCGCCGCCTTGGGCGTTTAACAAGGCAACGCAATGATAAAAATATCCGTGAATTCCACGCGGAAAATCGAAGTCATCGACATCACCGACCCGGTCGAAAGGGCACTTTCAAAGGAAACGGCAAGTGGTGCGACTCTCATTTTTTGCCCCCACACCACCTGCGCCGTCACCCTCAATGAGTACGAACCGGACTTGGCGGCGGATTTCGAAAAAATCATCCAGGATCACTACAACCGGACGTGGAAGCATGACACGCACGATGGCAATGCCGCGGCCCATTTGGCCTCAAGCCTCTTCGGCCATAGCACGACAATACCGATGGAAAAAGGCCGTCTTCAAATGGGCATCTGGCAGCGCGTCCTGCTGTTGGAAGGCAACGGGCCCCGGCAGCGGCAAGTCTGGATCCAAACGCCCTGAAGCGCCGGCGCATGGCCACCGGGGTTTTGCCCAAAACCGGCATGTAAAAAAACGGCCCCGGCGTAACGGATTGCATGTTCTGGGAAGCCGCCTGGCTGAATTTCGCCGTGTTCTTCGAAAGCTTCCAGTGGCTGGCGTTCGGCATCGGCATCCTAGCCGTCATCGCTTTCTTGCCGCGCCGCCGCGTCTTCCTGCAGTCGTTGATCGTCACGGGTCTTGCCGCGTTCGCGCTCAAGTTGTTCTTCCAGCAGGACCGGCCCTGCGTGCTGTTGGACGGATTAGTGGCCTGTCCGCCGGACTTCGGCATGCCATCCATCCACGCGGCGTTGGCCGGCACGTTCTTCATGGCGAGCCTCGGCACGCGCTGGGCCGCATTGCTGGTGTTCCCATTGGCGTTGCTGATAGCATATTCCCGCATTTTCCTGGGCGTGCACACGCTGGACCAAGTCGTCGCCGGATTCGCGTTGGCCGTCGTCGTCTACCTTTCCAACTGGCTGTACGTGCACCAAACCGAGGTGCCCAAAGCATGAAACCGAACGCCCGGTTCGAATCGGCCCGCCAATGGTTCCACATCCTGTTCGGCGGCGTCCTGTTGGCTGGATCCCTGGCGTTGGGGCCGACGAATACCAAAGCCGGCTACTTTTTGGCCCTGCTTTTGGGTCTGGTCATCCTGCACGTCAAGCTCCGCAACCACCGCCTGCCCGTCATCGACTACGTGCTGGAGCGGTTCGAACGCAAGACGGCCCTGTTCCCCGGACAAGGCGCGCTGATGTACTTCGCCGGCGCCTTGTTCGTCCTGGCGTACGCGCCGTTCGAATTCGCGCTGAGTGTCATTGCCATCGTGGCCTTCGGCGACGGATTCGCCACGCTGGTCGGCATGCACGGAAAATGGCCGCTTCCGTGGAATCCCCGCAAGAAGACCGAAGGCCTGCTGGCCTTCATCTTCAGCGCCGCGGCCATCTCATCGCTCGTCTTGCCTTTGGGACACGCCGTCGCGTATTCCGTTATCCTGGGCTTCCTGGAAACCGTCGACGGACCGGTGGACGACAACCTCCTGTTGCCCGTGGCGGCGACCATCCTGTACTACGCCGTGCCGTTCTGAAGGCGGCAAAAACAAACGCGATGAAAAAAACACCCGAAGTTACCGTTCCGTCCATAGGAATTTACCGGCTTGGAAGCCGAAACGGGACTGCGGTTGGTGCCTTCACCAGCCGAACAGCGGTTTTTGCCGGGCGTTTGGCTCAAAATGCTCCGCGTACGAACGGCGCATGGGACTTCCGGCCAAGAACGCGGCCAACCGCAGCACCAAGGCCAATGCCATCAGAGCCATGACGCCGGACTCAAGCGCGCCGGAGTTGAACGCGCCGTCCTTCAACTCGACCAACACGAAGTGGGCCAAACCCGCCGCCAGCGCCAAATAGCCCAACGTGTGGAAGCGTTTCCACAACGGATACCCCAATTCCTTGACCGCCGAACGGTTGGACGTGGCCGCCATGGCCAAAAAACCCACCAACGCCACGGCGCCGAACACCAGGGGCCAGCCGGACGGATTCAGGCCCAGCGGTACGTAGACCATGAACACGTGCGATGCGGCGGAAAGCGCGCCCAGGACGCCCAACGTGCGGCGGTACGGCTTGAACCGGTCAAAGACATCCGGCCAAAAACGCGACAGCGAGCCGATCAGGAAAGCCAACGACAAGAACAAGCCGGCCTGCAATGCGTGGATCCGGTTGACGGCCTCGTTGGACAATGGCGGCGAATACGCCAGGTAAAGCAGCAGGAAGACGGCCACAGCGAGCAACACCGATTCGGGCCACGGCGTTAATTTCTTAACGGAAGCCATAACAATGTTATGTTTTTGAAGTATATACGCCTTGCGAAACGGCGTAAAGGGAAAAACAAAAGCCGGACAAACCAGGGCCGCTTACGGCCAAAACCATTATAGCGCCGCGACGACACGGTACCCATCCCCATGACCGGAAAACTCATCGTGCTGGAAGGCCTCTCCGCTGCAGGCAAAAAGACCCAGACGCGGTTGTTGTTGGAATCCCTGCAAAAAGCCGGCAAGAAAGCCGTTTCGTTCAGCTTTCCGGATTACGACTCGCCCATCGGCCGGCACATCGCCGAATACTTGGCCGGAAAATGGGGGAAGAAAGAAGACGTCGTGCAGACGGCCGTGGTGCTGTACGCGTTGGACCGCTACCAAAACGCGCCGGCCATCAAAGCGGCCCTGGAGCAAAACGACGTCGTCGTGCTGGACCGCTACAGCCCCGCCAACTACGCGTTCCAAGGTGCGTTGACCAAGAACGACGCCGAAAAAAAAGAACTGTGGACCTGGATCGACCACGTCGAAAAAGCGCTGCCACAAGCCGACTTGGTCATTTTCCTCGACGTGCCGCGAAGCGTCACCCAACAAAACTACGCCGGACGCGACGTGAAAAACCCGTTGTCGCAACAAGGTTTGGAAAAAGACATCCATGAGGCCGACGCCGACTTCGAAACGAAAGTCCACCAGAACTACCTCGAACTTGCCAAAGAGCGGAATTGGGTCGTCATCCGCTGCGTCGAAAACAACGTCTTGTTGCCGCCGGAAAAAGTGCACGAAAAAGTCAAAGTGGCGCTGAACGAAAGAAAAATCGTCTGAAGGCAAAACCAAGGACGCGGCGTCAAAAACGGCGCCGTCCAATACGCTAAAAAAGCCTTTTTGTCACCAGTTTGTTCCTTCTTGCTGTAGACTTCGGCTTTAGCTTCGGAGCAGCAAGAACAAGCTCCGTTCGTCTAGACCGGTCAAGGATATCGGCCTTTCAAAGGCGCAGGTATACTTCCAATCGGTAATACCATCGGCCTAAAGACAGCCGGCGACCCGGGTTCAAATCCCGGACGGAGCATTCAGTCTTGAGCTGAGTGCGCAACCTGCATGATCTTGTCGTATTGCGCAAGGTTATGCAGGATTGCACACTATTTAACCACTGCATCACTTTGGAGCTTGACGAAAGCTCTCCGTCGATTGACTCATGGTTTAATAAAAAACAGCCACGTCAATAAACGCCATGGAACCAATCGAACACTTTCATGATTTCGTTAAGAAAGCTAGCACCCGGCTTCAAAACAATTTTGGCGATCAATTCGTCGGTTTTCAAGAACATGGCAACAAGGCAGTCGTAGCGGTATTCAAACCGACTATCAAATACGAAAGACTGCAATATGCGCGAGATTTTCTACTTGGAATGCTTTCTGAACATGCCGTTCTGAAACCAGTGACACAACTGCAAAGAAAACCAGCAAATGCAGTACACGTTGAAATGTCCGATATTGCGGCATCTGAGAAAACGCGCGTCTGGCTGACGTTTCACTCTTAAAGAACTAGTGCCCGTTTATCTAAAAAAAGCCTTGCACACTCAGCCCAAGTCAGAGAATGCGGACGGAGCATTCTCCTTTTTTTCCAAATACGAAAACAATCATTGCCAAAACAGGGTTGAAATGAAGGTCCCGAAAATCAATCTGAAGGAATTGGACGAAGCGAAGAAACAAAACCAGAAGGAACGTTTAGCGTTCTTAGACTTTTACGCCCAATGGATCAAGAAAAAAAGGTTCAAACCCAAACCAAGCCAGCCTGCCAAAAAGGGCAAGAAGACGGCCTAAAGACAGCCGGCGACCCGGGAACAAAACCCGGCTAGAGCGTTCTTCTTTTCAACAAATAAACCGGCATCAGGGAAAACACCTATAAGTAAAAGACCACTTGATGAAACAATGTTCAGCGAATTGAACGTTGTCTCGCGCACCGAAGCCGTGGACTACCACGCGCACACGCCTCAAAGCCGGCAATCCGGTCGAGCACTGGGCCTTGCAACACCATATGACCAACGCCAGGATGGAAGCTTCAGCATACTGAGGGACGGCAGTGGGATATGGGCCGTACATCATCGAGTCACGGCCCGAAAGGACATATTCAGTAGAAAAATCACCACGTCAATCGTAATGAAAGCCAACGACATGAGTTCAGCGCTTCGGCTGTTCGACGCCCGCAAGCAACTGTTTGAATGGGCAGAAAACCACTGGCACGAACGCAACGGCGGAAGTCGGGAGGACCTACTGACCATCATGAGAAAAACCAAACCCGTCACTACGGAAGCGGATTTGGACGGCTGGAGCGTCCGGAAAGTAACCGAACAAAAGGAAGTTCCAGACACCCGATCCAGCATCGCAAAATTCTTCAAAATCGGCAAGCCCCCGGAGCCGCAAGTCAAGGAAGTAGGACGAGTCTATACCAAAGCCTAAAAACGGAAACACAATGGAAGTCAAACGTACGCATCGTCCACATAACACCACCGCCAACTCCCGTCCAGCGGCTCGATGATGGCGTGCTTGGAGTCATGGAAGTGTTTCCGGGCGTGACGGTTCTTGGAGCTATCGCAGCAGCCCGTGTGACCGCATGTCTTGCACAACCGCACCGCCACCCATGAATCCCCGGTTTTTTCACAGTCTTCACAGCCCTGCGAGTGGGGCGTGACGGCAGGAGTCTTGATTTGACTTAGATGGGAACAGGCGACTCCCATTTGGATTTCCGTCCGGTTTCCGACAGCCTGACCATCTTGCTACGCCCGCTGGACGACGATGAGGAGGCGTGGGAGGAAGTCGAGCCGTGGGCGAACGAGACGCGTTTGCCGGAGGAATCCGGCTCGTCATGGTAGTTGTCCTCGTCCTGCAGGTGACTCTTAAGCAGTTCTTCTAACTCGGCCACGTTGCGCAGTTTTTGTTCTTCCAGCCGTTGCCACATCTCCTGGCATTGGGGACAGCGGTCCGAATCGCTTTCGTACATCTCCCGCATGCGCCACAAACTCTTGTGTTCTTCCGTCAGCTGCGCCAGCAGGTCGTACGCGTGGTTGTTCAACATGAATCTCCACCCCACTTTTTGTTCCCGCGTTAAGGGTTGGCGCGGCGCGGAGTTAATAAAAATCTGTATCCGTGACTTTCCGAAACAGACGGAAAAAGACCAAACATACGTTTTTTAGGCGGTTGGGAACCTAAGCAAAGGCTATGCGTTTAATCGTAGCCTTGCTGTTAATCGGACTGTGCATAGCGTCGATGGGGTGCCTGCAGTCACCTCCGGCGTCTCCAAGTCCCAGCCCTACGGCCAACGTACAGGCCGTGATTGAGGAGCCGGCAAGACCCGTGCCCCTTTCAGTCCGTTTGGGCGACACGATTGAAGTCGAATACACCATGTCCGTCGGGACGATTGTGGTGGAAACCACCGATCGAAAAGTGGCCGAAAAAGCCGGTTTGCCGGACCTGGCATCGAAAAACTTCACGCCGCTCCGGTTCATCGTGGGGTACAACGACGTCATCCCCAGCATCGAAAAAACGGTGCAAGGCATGCAAGTCAACGAAAACAAAGTCGTCCAAGTGCCGCCGGAGAAAGCCTTCGGCGCGCCCAAACCCGAGTTGGTTCAGTGGGTGCCGCGTGAATCGTTCGGGAACGCCTCGCTGGAAGTCGGCTTTCTTGTATTCGGGCCGGACGGTAACCCGGTCGGAAAAGTGGTGGGACTGAACCAGACCCATGCGCAAGTGGACGTCAATCATCCGTTGGCAGGCAAGACGCTGACGTTGAACATCACGGTCCTGCTAATCGAACCGCCTCGGCGGGCCTAAAATCGGCGGCGCGCGCTGAAGCCGCCCGAATCACTTTTGCCGCCGCGGGTGAAGAAGTACAAAGCACCGGCCACCCCAACCAACGCCACGACGATCAGCGTCCAGTCCACGCTGTTTTGGACCGGAGCGTCCAAGAGGCTGAAGAGGCGGTCTTCGCTGACCGTCTTGGACAAAAACGCTTCGCGGGCGCCATAGTTGAGCGATGTCGAGATGACGGCACCGCTGAGATCGTTGAGCTGCTCTTTCGTAAACGGCGAGTGGAAGAAGACTTTTTGGCGTTCGCCCGCGGCTACGGCCAGCGTCTTGGAACTCAACGCCCGCGGCTCATCGGAAACAGAAAAACGCAAGTGGGGCTCAAAATAGGCTTGGGCAGGTCCGGAGTTGATGACGTCCAGTTCGAAGCCTTGCCGGGACACGTCATACACCAACGGACCTAGGGCCAGGATGCTTCCGTCGGAAAACGAAATGACGGCCAAGTTATCGGCGCGTTCAAACACGACGCGCTCCAACGCACCGGGTTCTTCGCCGTAAAGTCCGGTGACTTCCGCAGACAAGTTGGCGGACTCCGTGACGAGGCGGTCGGCCGCCGTAAGTCGATAAGTCGCGGTCTTTTGGGCGCCGGCCTCTAAAATCGTCACGGATGAGTCTTCCACATGTTCGGCACTGGTATTTCCCACCAAGAGGTCCACCGACGCTTTCAAGTGCGTCCGGACCGATTCACGGTTTTGATAGACCACTTCCAGTTCGGAGGTCTTTTGGTTGTATTGGATGGCGTTGATCGTGACATTCAACGCCACGCGGGGAACCGGAAAAACGTTGAGGGCCCAGGGCTGGGCTACGGTCGTGCCGCGCTCGATGATGCTTTGGGCAAACTTGACGTAGACGTATTTCATGGGCGTGTTTTCCTTGATCCAGCGGCCCAACTCGGCCTGGTCCGATCCAATCAAGACGCCGTATTGAATGTTCTTCTGCTTGAGAAACGCGACCGTCACGGGCGGTACGTTTTGGCTGCCGGTCAACAAGACCGGGTCACGTTGCGGTCCGTCGATGAGGCTGCGTTCGATGAATTCGCCGTTCGTCAGGGTCAACTGGGCAGCCGGCTGTTTGGCGAAGAGCCGATCCAAGAGGGCCACGTTGTTGCTGAAGCGGTCGCCTTTGTCAATCACTTCAGGATTGAAGCCAGCCAAGGCCGTGCGTTTGTCTTCTGGCAAAGCACCATATTGGAGCACGTGGACGGCGTTTTGCCGCTGCAAGTAAGTCTTCAGGCTTTCCGGGGTGAAGTCTTCGGCAAACAAGACCCACGCGTTTTCACGAACGGCATAGGAAACGGCCGAAATGGCGTTGTAGCCGAACGCGCCGTCCAACACGAGAAAGCGCGTCGCGTTGAGGCGCTGGCCCAAGGCTTGAGACCAGGACAGGTCCGGCGCTTTGGATAAGACTTCCTGGATGGCAAAACCGCGCGATTCTATAACCGACTTATAATTGGCCACGAATGCCCGTTCGGACTCCAGCAGGATGACGGGTTGCTTGTATCGGATGTGGGTGGGCAATATGTCGCCGTGCGCTACGCTGGAGAGAAAATAGAAGTCATCTTGGTTGAATTGCGCGTACAAGGAGCCGGCATACACGTCCTTCCAGTGGTTGGAATTGATGACGACGTTGGCCCCACTAGCAGCCACCAAGGGCCCGGACAAAACCAAGACGGACAACAGAATGACGAAAGCGGATAGCAAGCGGGGTAAAGGGGTCATGTTTGCTAGAAACGTGAAACCCGTATAAAAAGCATATAGGAAAAAGAAAAAAGAAAGAAAAAAAGAGAAAAAGGCCAGAT
>Ga0080064_1005086_pt1 | contig 15885 bp, 13 predicted proteins | sample Subgrocontami54m_FD_69260 | JGI IMG/M metagenome (GOLD analysis project Ga0080064, IMG submission 69260) | Subsurface groundwater microbial communities from S. Glens Falls, New York, USA - GMW46 contaminated, 5.4 m (SPADES assembly) (version 2) ...
AGACCGGCAGCTTCAAATTCAAGGCGACCAAAGTCGGTAAGGATACCGCCCTCGCCAACATCATTCGCATGGTCAAGGACGCACAGGGCTCGAAGGCGCCGATTCAGCGCGTGGTCGACACGGTGTCGGGATACTTCGTGCCAGCCGTCATGATCCTCGCCGTCCTGGCGTTCGTCGCCTGGTACTTGTTCGGGCCAGAGCCGAGGTTCATCTACGCCACCATCGTCCTCGTCACCACGTTGATCATTGCCTGCCCCTGCGCGCTCGGTCTGGCGACCCCGACCTCGCTCACCGTCGGCATCGGCAAGGGCGCGGAGAACGGCATTCTCATCCGCTCCGGCGACGCGTTGCAGAGCGCGGAGAAGCTCGACGCCATCATTCTCGACAAGACCGGAACCATCACCCGTGGCGAGCCGTCGCTGACCGACGTCGTTGCAGCAAAGGACGTCGATGACGCCACGGTGCTGCGACTGGCTGCGTCGCTCGAGCGCGGCTCCGAGCATCCCCTCGGCGAGGCGATCGTGAAGGGCGCGGAGGCTCGCAAGATACCGCTCGTCGAAGCGAAAGACTTTGCCGCCATCCCCGGTCACGGCGTTGGCGGACGCGTCGACGACCGCGCTGTACTCCTCGGCAACGCCAAACTCATGCGCGACCGTGGCATCGCAATCGATCCCCTGATGGCTGATTGGGAGCGACTGGCCAGCGAAGGTAAGACACCGATGTACATCGGCGCCGACGGTAAGGCGCTCGGTCTCGTCGCCGTCGCCGACACCGTCAAGCCTGACTCGAAGGCCGCCATAGAGGTTCTCAAGCGGCTCGGCATCGAGGTCGTCATGCTGACCGGCGATAACGAGCGCACCGCCAAAGCCATCGCCCGGCAAGTCGGCATTGAGCGGGTGCTGGCCGAGGTGCTCCCCAACGAGAAGGCTCATGAGGTGCAGAAGCTCCAGCTCGAGGGCAAGAACGTCGGCATGGTCGGTGACGGCATCAACGACGCGCCTGCGTTGGCCCAAGCCGATGTCGGCTTCGCCATCGGCACCGGCACGGACGTTGCCATCGAGGCCAGCGACGTGACGCTGATCAAGGGCAGCCTGATGGGCGTGGTTACCGCGATCGAGATCAGCAAGGCAACGATGCGCAATGTGCGCCAGAACCTGATTGGTGCCTTCGGCTACAACGCGCTCGGCATTCCCGTGGCCATGGGGGTGCTCTACCCGTTCCTCAGTCTGCTCCTGTCCCCGCTGATAGCGGCAGCAGCCATGGCGTTCAGCTCGGTCACAGTCGTCACCAATGCCAATCGGCTTCGCTTCTTCGAGCCGAGGAGGAAGGCGTCATGACCGCCGATCGCTGGTTCGTACTCCTCGCCGGCCTGTCGCTCGTGGCGTTCATTGCCTGGTTCTTCTGGCTCAAGCGCTCGGCCGGCGTGCGCGCAGCCGACGTCTCGGGCGGATACCAGGAGGCGATGATCCTGGTGAAAGGCGGCTACACGCCCGACACCATTGTCGTCCGCCACGGCAAGCCCGTGCGCCTCAACTTCCGGCGCGAGGAAACGGCCGCGTGCTCGGACAAGGTGATCTTCGCCGACTTCAACAAGAGCGCCGAGTTGCCGACAGGCGAAACCGTGGCCGTCGAACTGCTGCCCAAGGAGCCCGGTGAGTTTCCGTTCTCCTGCCCGATGGGCATGTTCCGCGGCCGCCTAGTGGTTGAATGAGAGGAAAACCCCATGCCCGTGCACGATCACACGCAACACCATCAGAGCGGCCAGCCGGAGGGCACTTTCTGGACGTCTCGCGCATTTCTTGTGTGCGCGGCTTTCCTGGTCATCGTCGGGTTCCTGCTGTGGACCGAGCACCTCGCACACGCCCTTGGCTACCTTCCCTTCCTCCTCATTCTCGCATGCCCGCTCATGCACATGTTCATGCACGGCGGCCACGGCGGGCACGCGCATCATGAGCGCACCGATCGCGATCGCAACCAATCGGATGGAGGCAGGTCATGAACGACGCGCCGCCCGCTTACGGCCTATGGGGCCTGGTGCTGATCAATTCGGTGATCTTCATCTTCTTCGCCTTCACCTTCTTCAAGCCGCAGACATCGCGCGACTGGCGGTCGTTCGGCGCCTTCAGTGCCTTCCTGGTCGCGCTCTTCACCGAGATGTACGGCTTTCCGCTCACGCTGTACTTCCTGTCGGGATGGCTGCAGAGCAGATATCCCAACGTGGATTGGCTCTCGCACGACGCCGGGCATCTGCTCGAGATGCTGTTCGGCTGGAAGGCCAACCCGCATTTCGGCCCGTTCCACATCTTGAGCAACGTGCTGATCGTTGTCGGCTTTCTCGTGATATCGGCGGCGTGGCGTGTGCTCTACGAGGCCCAACGCAAAGGCGCGCTCGCAACAACCGGGCCCTACGCCTACGTGCGCCATCCGCAATACGTCGGCTTCATTCTCGTGATGTTCGGCTTCCTGCTGCAGTGGCCGACACTGCTCACGCTGGCGATGTTCCCCGTGCTGCTATGGATGTACATCCGGCTCGCGCGCAGCGAGGAGCAGGAAGCGATCACCACCTTCGGCGACGCCTATCGGCGTTACGCGGCAATGGTTCCGGCATTCATCCCGAGCCTGTCCAGACCGGCCGGTGCCCCGAAATCCTAAGTGCCTATGAGCCTGAGCGGGAGGCCGACCATGGCCGTGGCCAACGATCGTTCCCCAAAGCCGTCCGCATTGCAAAATACGGGGCGTAACGAGCGGGCAAGCACGGAGAGCTGAGGTGGCTTTGAAACTTTCATTCCTAGGCGCCGCAGGCACCGTCACGGGATCCAAATTCCTGGTCGAGAATGCAGATCATCGCATCCTCGTCGACTGTGGCTTGTTCCAGGGCTTCAAGACATTGCGTCTGCGCAATTGGGCACCTTTCCCCATCAATCCTCGGCGCATCGACGCGGTCGTTCTCACGCACGCCCATCTCGACCACACCGGCTATTTGCCGCTGTTGGCCAAGCATGGGTTCGCTGGCCCGATCTTCTGTTCGGAGTCGACGGCGGCGTTTTGCAAGATACTGCTGCCGGACGCAGGCCACCTGCAGGAAAAGGATGCCGAGTATGCGAACCGGCACGGATTTTCCAAGCACAAGCCTGCACTCCCACTCTACACACTCGACGACGCCGTGCGTGTGCTCGAGCGGCTCGAGCCCATAGCATTCGATCAAAATCAAACCATCCCCGGCGGAGCGACCGTTAAACTGCGACGGGCTGGGCACATCCTCGGTGCCGCCTCGGTTCAGCTCGAATGGGCTGGCGCGAGTGCTGTCTTCTCGGGTGATCTTGGCCGATATGACGACGCGACCATGGTCGACCCGGTCTCGATCGATCAAGCCGACTATCTGCTTGTCGAATCGACCTATGGCAATCGCCGCCACGAACGAGGCGATCCCCAAGTGGCTCTGGCGGAAATCATCGGCGAAACGGTTGGCCGTGGCGGAACGGTCGTGATTCCGGCGTTCGCTGTCGGCCGGGCCCAGACCCTGCTGTTTCATCTCCACCGCATCAAAGCGAGCGGCCGCCTCAGCAACGTGCCGGTTTTCCTCGACAGTCCGATGGCCGTCGATGCCAGCGAGATCTTCTGCGAGCATTTGCAAGACCACCGCTTGAGCGCTGGCGAATGCCGCGCCGCCTGCGCCGTTGCGCACTATGTGCGCGACGTCGAGGAATCCAAAGCGCTGTCCACCAATCCGGTCCCCAAGATCATTGTCTCAGCAAGCGGAATGGCGACAGGGGGGCGCGTTCTGCATCATCTCAAGCACTATGCGCCGGACGCCAAGAACACGATTCTGTTCGCCGGCTTTCAGGCCGGAGAAACCCGTGGTGCAGCCATGGTGGCCCGCGCCGACAGCATCAAGATTCACGGTCAATATGTGCCGGTGCGTGCTGCGGTCGAGAACCTCGAGATGCTTTCGGCGCACGCGGACGCGGATGAAATTCTGAGATGGCTTCGCCAGTTCAAGAAGCCGCCGCGCACGACGTTCATCACCCATGGCGAGCCGGCGGCATCGGATGCCTTGCGGCATAGGATCGAAGAGGAGCTGGACTGGCCCTGCCTGGTTCCCGACCACGGTCAGATGGTCGACTTGTCATGAGCACCACCAATACCCCGAAACCCGCTCCAAGCGGACCGCACCGGCTGCGAGCCCGCCGCATCGGCATCGACACCCAATATGAAGCCGTGGTGTTCATGCATAAAGAATGCTCCGTCTGCCGATCCGAAGGGTTCACCGCACACAACCGAGTGCTGCTGCGCGCCGGCGAGCGCCATGTCATTGCAACGCTTTACCAGGTCACAACCGATCTCATCGCCCATGACGAAGCGGCGCTCTCCGAGTCTGCTTGGCTGCGGCTTGGTTTGCAGGATGGCGGGATCATTAGCGTCAGCCACCCCGACCCCGTCGAATCGTTGGGTCAAGTGCGCAGCCGGATCTACGGCAAACAGCTGAGCGACGCGGCTCTGCGATCTATCATCTCGGATGTGGTCGACGGCAAATACTCCGATATTCACCTCTCATCCTTCGTCACGGCGTGCGCCACCCGGCCCTTGGACCACCGGGAGATTCTTGCCCTCACCAAGGCAATGGTCGAGGCGGGAGATAAGCTGTCGTGGAAGTCCAGTGTCGTGGCCGACAAGCATTCTGTCGGCGGGCTGCCGGGAAATCGCACGACGCCGATTGTCGTGCCGATCGTCGCGGCCCTCGGCTTGACCATGCCGAAGACATCCTCGCGCGCAATCACCTCACCTGCCGGAACCGCCGACACCATGGAAACCATGGCTCCGGTTGAGCTCGATATTGCCGACATCCATCGTGTGGTCGAGCAGGAGGGTGGATGCATCGCCTGGGGTGGCGCCGTGAGGCTGAGCCCGGCGGATGATGTAATCATTCGCATCGAGCGCGCGCTCGATATCGACACCGAAGGGCAAATGATCGCCTCGGTGCTGTCGAAGAAGATTGCGGCCGGCTCGACCCACCTCGTGCTCGATGTTCCCGTCGGCCCAACGGCCAAGGTGCGAAGCGCGGAATCGGCCGATGCGCTGTCCGCTGGTCTCATGGCCGTTGCGGAGGCCTTCGGCATTCGGACCAGAGTTACCATCGGCGACGGCCAGCAGCCGATTGGCCGCGGCATAGGTCCAGCGCTCGAAGCCTACGATGTCCTGGCCGTGCTGCAGGGCGCCAAGGACGCTCCCCAGGATCTCAGAGCGCGAGCGCTCGCGCTCGCCGGTGCGTTGATCGAACTCGCCGGTGCAGCACCAGAAGGGCAAGGCGAGACCTTGGCCGCACAGACACTCGACGATGGGCGCGCGTGGGCCAAATTCCAGCGCATCTGCGAAGCGCAGGGCGGCATGCGCAAACCTCCGAGATCGACACACCGGCGGCCGCTCGTGGCCGAGCGTGCCGGCCGCGTTTTCGAAATCGACAATCGCAAGATCGCCAAGCTCGCAAAGCTCGCCGGAGCTCCCGACGACAAAGCCGCCGGTGTCGAGCTGCACGCTAGACTCGGAAGTTCGGTTTCGGCCGGTCAGCCCTTGTGCACCGTTCACGCGGAATCGCCGGGTGAGCTCGCCTATGCCCTGCACTACGCCTCCGCCAATCCCGGCATCATCAGGGTTGAAGAGCAATGACCGCCCCACTCCTCATTGCGATGCCCGGAAACGAGCACCTGGCTGCCCAACTCGCCCCGGCACTTGGTTTCGATCTCGGTCACATTGAAACGCGACAGTTCCCGGACGGGGAGACTTATCTCCGATTCATCGGCAGCCCCGAGGGACGATCTATCGCTCTCGTTTGTACGCTCGATCACCCCAACGACAAGATGTTGCCGCTGATTTTCTCGGCAGCGACGGCGCACGAGCTGAGGGCTTCGAAGGTCGGCTTGATCTCACCCTATCTCGCCTACATGCGCCAAGACCGCCGCTTCAAGCCGGGCGAAGCGGTGACGTCGCGGCAGGTCGCTCGTCTGCTCTCCGAGGCCTTCGATTGGTTGGTGACCGTCGATCCCCATCTGCACCGCTATGGCTCTCTCGGCGAGATTTACACGATCCCGACACGCGTTGTTCACGCCGCGCCATTGATCTCGCAATGGGTCAAGTCGAACGTGACCAACCCCCTCATCATCGGTCCCGATAGCGAAAGCGAGCAATGGGTGTCGGCCGTCGCGAGCGACGCTGGAGCGCCCTATTCCGTTCTCGAAAAAGTGCGGCACGGAGATCGTAGTGTCGAGATCAAGCTAAAGGATCTCGATAGGTGGAGCGGTCGTGCGCCCGTTCTTGTCGATGACATCATCTCGAGCGGCCGCACGATGATCGAGGCCGTGAGACTATTGGCGGCGCGAGGATGGTCGCAGCCGATCTGCATCGCGGTTCACGGCCTGTTTGCCGACGGCTCCGACGCTCTCCTCGAACGGGCCGGCGCGCGCGTCGTCACCTCCAACAGCGTGCCGCACCGGACCAACGCTCTCGATACCGGCAACATCCTCGCGAGCGCCATCGGCGAACTTGCTGCAGATGGCAACCCATGATGTCAAAGCCCTACCGGACCACGCTGGCACGGCGTCACACTCAACACGGAGGAAGACCAGTGAAACACTTGATCATCATTTCCATGATTGCGCTCATCGCCCTGGCGGGACCGCTAGGAGCACAGCTGCGGGCCGATGACGCCCATCACCCCGAAAAGAGCGCGAAGGCCAAGAAGTCCGCCACGACGAAGTCGAAGCAACAGCAGAAAAAGAAGCCAGCGGCGAAGAGCAACAAGTCGGACCAAAGCGAGATATGGCCCGGCTCGCGCGCTCGCCGGGGCTGACGAGCATTGGCGCGTAGGCCGCGGTCAATGCCTCGCGAACAAGGCCACGACAGTAAGCACGCCAGGAGCCAGGGCGATGACTGACAAGAAGCCGCCGATCAAACAGCAATTCCAATTCGACCTCATCTACATCATCGTGGCCGTTTTTGCCGTGCTGTTCATCCGCGATCTCTGGGTTGGGGAGGATCACACCAAGACAATTCCCTATAGCGAGTTCCGCAGCCTCCTCGACAAGGGTGAGGTGACCGATCTGGTCGTAGGTCCAACCCGAATAGTTGGCGCCTACGCAAAGCCCGGCGAAGCGGGCAAGCAGCATTTCTCCACGGTGCGCGTCGAGCCTCAGCTCGCCGACGAGCTTGCAAAGCGCAACATAGCCTTCTCCGGTCAACCCGAGCCGGGCCTGCTCGCCAACTTCGTGTCGTGGCTGCTGCCTACTGCCGGCCTGATCCTGATGTGGATGTTCCTGCTGCGTCCGATGACTTCCGGGCACGGCGGTCTGATGGGCATAGGTCGCAGCCGCGCAAAAATCTACGCTGAGCAGGATATCAAGGTGACCTTTGCGGATGTTGCCGGCGTCGATGAGGCCAAGCAGGAGTTGGCGGAGGTCGTCGGTTTCCTCAAGGACCCCAAGACGCACGGTCGATTGGGCGCACGCATACCCAAGGGCGTGTTGCTGGTCGGTCCGCCCGGCACGGGGAAGACCCTATTGGCGCGTGCGGTCGCGGGCGAGGCAGGAGTTCCCTTCTTTTCGATTACAGGCTCCGAGTTCGTCGAGATGTTCGTCGGAGTCGGAGCCGCGCGCGTCCGCGACCTCTTCGCGCAGGCACGCGCGCAACCCCCTGCCATCGTGTTCATCGACGAGCTTGATGCTCTAGGTCGGGCCCGCGGCATCGATCTTCCGGGTGGAGGGCATGACGAAAAGGAGCAGACGCTCAACCAGCTTCTCGCCGAAATGGACGGCTTCGATCCCAGCATCGGCATCGTCGTTCTGGCGGCAACCAATAGGCCGGAAATCCTGGACCCTGCGCTGCTGCGCGCGGGCCGGTTCGACCGTCAGGTGCTCGTCGATCGACCCGATCGCAAGGGGCGCGTCGACATTCTACGCGTGCACCTGACCAAGATCAGCGTTGCGCCCGACTTGGATGTGGACGCCGTCGCTTCCTTGACCCCCGGCTTCACCGGCGCCGATCTCGCCAATCTGGTGAACGAGGCGGCATTGGTGGCGACCCGCCGCGGTGCCAATGCGACGACGCTCGAAGATTTCACGCAGGCCATCGAGCGCATTGTCGCGGGTCTCGAGAAAAAGAGCCGCATCTTGAGCCCGCGCGAACGAGAGATTGTCGCCAACCACGAGATGGGCCACGCGCTGGTCGCCCTGGCGCTTCCCGGCACCGATCCGGTGCAGAAAGTCTCGATCATTCCACGCGGCATCGCCGCTCTCGGCTATACCCTGCAACGGCCAACGGAAGACAGGTTCTTGATGAGCCGCTCCGAGCTTGCCAACCGCATGGCCGTGCTGCTTGGGGGCAGAGCGGCCGAGAACCTCGTCTATGCGGAAGTCTCCACGGGCGCTGCCGACGACCTTGCCCGAGCGACCGACATTGCGCGCAACATGGTCGTCCGTTTCGGGATGACGGCCGAGCTGGGTCAGGTCGCCTACGAGCCAGAGACCGGAAGCTTTCTTGTGGGGCAGGCTCACATGTGGCGGCCCCGATCCTACGGCGATGGCACGGCCGAGGCCATCGACCACGCAGTCAAGGCATTGATCGACGAAGCCTACCGCACGGCCAGCGCGATTTTGGAACACAACAGGTCGATCCTCGACGCCGCTGCTCGCGAATTGTTGGCTCGTGAGACCCTGGGCGCGGCGGACCTCGCACAACTCACCCAAGGCTTGCAGCAATACCTGGGCGCCAAGCGCGAGCTGGCTGCAGTCAAGTAGACGCTAACTCGAGCAGAGAGGCTGCATGGCCATCGCAACCCGATCTTGGACATTGTCATCGATCCTCCTGGCCTTGGCAGGCGCTACGCTGGTGGCCGCGGGGCTCTACTTCTTGTTCCTACGAGCGCCACTGCTGCCCGAAGACATACGCTACATGGGCCTGTCGGCGGCCCAGCTTGGCGCCGTCAGGCCGCGTTTGGAGGCATGGCTGACGCATGTGTTCCAAGTCATGGGCGGCTACGTGCTCGCCACCGGCGTGCTGACCGTCACCCTGGCTGCAACCTCGTTTCGCACCCACCACTGGGGCGCGGGCATTGGCGCCCTGATCGCCGGCGCCGCCTCCATCGGCTGGATGGCCATTGTCAATTTCATCATCGACTCGGACTTCAAATGGAGCCTGCTGGCCATGGCGTTGTTGTGGGCGGCGAGCTTGGGGGCCTTCTGGTTCGAACAGGGTCGTCAGAGTCACTCATCTTGAATTGCCAATGCTCGCAAAGCTCCATAGTGGGGACCGAAATTGAAGTCTGAACTCACCAACTCCGTCGATGCACTGCTTCCGGCGGAGATGGCCGAGAAGGCCGAGCACATCGGCGTAGACAAGACCCGGCTCGATACGATGAGTCTCCTGGCGCTCGCCGTGCTTGCCGGTGCTTTCATTGCGTTCGGATCGATGTTCTCGATCGTGGTCTCGGCCGGCGCCGAGGGCGTTCTGCCCTATGGCGTGATCCGTCTCCTGGCGGGCCTTGTGTTCTCTCTGGGGCTGATCCTCGTCGTTGTCGGAGGCGCCGAGCTGTTTACCGGCAACAATCTCATGGTGATGGCGTGCGCCAGCGGCAAGGTGCATGTGGGCGAGGTTCTGCGTGCGTGGGCTGTCGTCTACGTCGGCAATTTGGTCGGCGCTGTCGGCATCGCAGTGCTTGTTTACGTGGCTGCAGGGTACGCTCATGGGAGCGGTGCTGTCGGTCTCGCCGCGCTTGCAAGCGCCGACGCCAAAGCCTCGTTGTCCGCCCTGCAAGCTCTTGTCCACGGCATCTTGGCCAACGTGCTGGTCTGCCTCGCCGTATGGCTCTGTTTCAGCGCCCGTACGACCACCGATAAGATCCTGGCGATCGTGCCACCGGTCGCAGCGTTTTCCGCTGCAGGCTTCGAGCACTCGATCGCCAACATGTATCTGCTTTCCTTTGCCCTCCTGACCAAGTTTGGAGCCCCCGCCGTGTTTTGGGAGGCGATCGCACGCACACCATCCGCGTTCCCTCACTTGGGGCTGCTGGCAAGCCTGACGAACCTGTTGTGGGTGACAGTCGGCAACATGATCGGCGGCATGCTGGTCGGCATCACCTACTGGTTCATCTACCTGCGAAAAGCCCCGACAACCCCCTCGAAACCCCTATGAGACGGCAATAGCCGCGCACATCCATGGCCGACACCGTCTTCACCGCGAAAGACCTGACCAAGACCTACACCACGGGTGAGATTCAGGTGCTCGCGTTGCAAGGCCTCGATCTGGAGATTTGGGCTGGAGAAGTGGTGGTCCTGTTGGGTCCATCCGGCAGCGGAAAATCTACGCTGCTGAACATCATGGGAGGGCTCGATCACGCCACCAGCGGGCACCTGTTCTTCCGAGATCTGGAGCTGACCGGTCTCGATGACCGCGGTCTCACGGCTTATCGCCGGCGCCACGTGGGCTTCGTGTTTCAATTCTACAATCTGATCCCGAGCCTTACGGCGAAGGAGAACGTCGCGCTCGTCACGGAGATTTCCGAGCGGCCAATGCGCCCCGAGGAGGCCCTCGCTATGGTCGGGCTCGAAGCGCGCATGGACCATTTCCCAGCGCAGCTTTCAGGCGGCGAGCAGCAGCGTGTCGCCATCGCCCGCGCGATCGCCAAGCGACCGGAAGTGCTTCTGTGCGACGAGCCGACGGGCGCGCTCGATTCCAAGACCGGCATCCGCGTGATCGAAGCGCTGCTCACCATCAACAGGCAGCTTGGGACCACGACACTCATCATCACCCACAACGCCAGCATTCAGGACGTTGCGGACCGTGTGCTGTTCTTCGCTGACGGCCGCATTTCCCGCACGCACAAGAATGAAACCCGACGGGCCGCGGCCGAGCTCATCTGGTGAACGCATGCACGTCCTCGACCTTAAACTTCTCCGTGACGTGAAGCGGCTCTGGGCCCAGGCGCTGGCCATCGCGCTCGTCATTGCCGGCGCGGTGGCTACGCTCGTACTTGCGGTCGGTTCCTTTCGGTCTTTGGATGAGACGCGCAACGCCTACTACGAGCGCTATCGATTTGCGGATGTCTTTGCCTTGGTAAGAAGAGCGCCCAAGACGTTGATCGATCGGATCGCGGAAATTCCTGGCGTCGCCGCCGTCGACGCGCGAATTGTCAAGCTCGCGCTGCTCGACATCCCGAACTTTCGCGAGCCGGCGACCGGCCAATTCATTTCATTGCCCGAAGCCCGCAAGTCCACGCTCAATCAGCTCTACATGCGGATAGGCCGGGCGCCCGAGCCTCTGAGCTCCAACGAGGTCGTCGTCAGCGAGAGCTTTGCCAATGCACATGGATTCGTGCCCGGTTCTCGTTTCTCGGCGATCTTGAACGGCCGCAAACGCGAGCTGATCATCGTCGGCATCGCGCTGTCGCCTGAGTTCATCTATGCGGTCGGACCAGGCGACATCATGCCGGATGACCGCCGCTTTGGCATCGTCTGGATGTCGGAAAAGGCGCTGGCCAGCGCCTTCGATCTCGAAGGTGCGTTCTCTTCAGTCAATCTCAAATTGTTGCGAGACGTCTCCGAACGAGAGGTGATGCAACGCCTCGACGTGCTGCTGGAACGCTATGGAGGCCGGGCGGCGCACGGGCGAAAAGAGCAGACGTCGCATGCGTGGCTCGACCACGAGCTCGACATGCTCAACAACATGAGCCGTACCCTGCCCCCGATCTTTCTTCTGGTTGCGGCATTCCTGGTCAACCTCACCCTCAGTCGGCTGGTCGCGCTCGAGCGCGAACAGATCGGCCTCCTGAAAGCCGTCGGCTATGGCCAGTGGACGATCGCCGCACACTACATCAAGTTCGTCATCATCATCGCCGTCATCGGCATAGCCATCGGTAGCGCCGCCGGCACGTGGCTCGGCATTAGCGTGACAAAACTGTTCGGCGATTTCTTCCGCTTCCCATTCCTCGTTTTCACCTACAGCCCGGACGTCTACGTCACGGCCGCGATGCTCAGCCTCCTGGCCGCGATTGTCGGTGCAATCCGCGCGCTTTGGGATGTTGTCAGGCTGCCTCCCGCGGTTGCCATGCAGCCGCCCACTCCGCCGCGCTTCCGCCGGGTGTTGCCCACAACATTCGCCCTCGACAGCATCTTGTCGCAACCCAGCATCATGATGGTGCGCAATATCGCCCGCCATCCGATCCGTGCCGGATTCACGATGCTGGGCATGGCGCTGGCAACTGCGATCCTCGTCGTATCGCTGTTTACCAATGACACCATGGAGCAGCTGATCGATGTGACGTATTTCCTGTCCGATCGACAGGACGCCACCGTCAGCTTCATCGAGAAACGCCCGCGGGAAGTCGTCCTGCAGATGGCCCGGCTGCCGGGCGTCCTCGCCGTCGAGCCCTATCGCGAGGTTCCGATTCGCATCCGCAACGGCAGCATCGAGCGACGGGTCATGATCAGTGGAAGACCGCGCGATGCCGATCTCAACCGCGTCATCGACGTCGACCTGCGCCCTGTCGTGTTGCCGGACGTGGGCTTGGCAATCTCGGGCATGCTGGCGCAGATCTTGGGCGTGCACGTTGGTGATTTTGTCGAAGTCGACCTGCTCGAGGGTCAGCGGCGAACCGTGTCTCTCCCGGTGACCGCATTGGTCGAAGACTATTTCGGCATCAGGGGCATGATGGATGCTGGAGCCTTGGCGCGGCTCATGCGTGAGGCCCCGGCCATGAACAGCGTCAATCTCAGCTTCGACCAGAACCGAGCCGATCAGTTTTACGCCGCGATCAAGAGCATGCCGATCGTCAGCGGTTTGGCCTTGCAACGTGCGTCGCTCGCCAACTTCCGCGAGACGGTGGCCCTGCTCATAACCACGATGGCAAGCATCTACACCGGGCTCGCCGCCATCATCGCCTTCGGAGTGGTCTACAACAGCGCGCGCATCTCGCTCTCGGAACGTGCACGCGAGCTGGCCAGTCTGCGTGTCCTCGGGTTCACGCGCGGAGAAGTCTTGCGCATCCTTCTCCTCGAGCTCGCCCTCCTCACGTTGATCGCACAGCCGCCCGGATGGGTCATGGGCTACGGCCTTGCTTGGATTATGAAGACGAATTTGGCTGGCGAGCTGATGCGGGTCCGTCTGGTCGTCGAGCACTCGACCTACGTCCTGGCCAGCGCCATCGTTATCGTCGCGGCGGTGTGTTCAGCGCTCATCGTTCGTCAGCGCGTCAATCAGCTGGACCTGGTGTCCGTGCTCAAAACCCGAGATTGAGCCATGCAAACGATATGGACCAAACGGGCAGCTGCAGCGCTTGCGGGCGCCCTGGTCATTGCCGGTGTGCTCTGGTTCGCGTGGCCACGTCCGATCGCCGTCGACATTGCCGCCGTGACCAAGGGACCAATGGAGGTCACAATCGACGACGAAGGCAAGACCCGCGTGCGGCATGTCTACGTCGTCTCCGCGCCGATTGCTGGCAAAGTCTTGAGAATCTCCCATCCCGCCGGGAACCACGCAGTTTCACTCCACATCGGAGATCACGTCATTGCCGACGAGACGGTGGTCGCCATCATGCAACCAATGACACCAAGCTTCATCGATGCTCGCTCACGCGAAGAGCTTCAGGCGGCCGTGGCGGCAGCGGACGCGACCGTGACATTCGCGGAAGCTGAGATTCGCCGTATCGAGGCGGCACTCGAATTCTCCCGGGATGAGCTCAAACGAGCGCAAGCGCTGTCCCGCACCGGCACGATTTCCTCCAGAGCACTGGATAAGGCCAAGCTCGACGTTGCCAGCAACGAGGCCGGTTTGGCAAGCGCGAGGGCCCAGCTGGGCATTCGCCGCAGCGAGCGGGCCAGCGTGGCCGCCCGATTGATCGATCCCTCCAGTGTTCCTGCCAAGACCAACTCGACATGTTGCATTCAAATCCGCGCCCCCGTCAGCGGTCGCGTGCTCAGAATCGTTCAAGATAGCGAAGCGGTCGTGCCGGCCGGGGCGCCCTTGCTCGAGATCGGCGATCCCCTCGACCTCGAAGTTGTTGCCGATCTCCTTTCGACCGATGCGGTCCAGATCACGCCCGGTTCCCTCGTGCAGATCGACGGCTGGGGTGGGGCAGCGATTCAAGGCCGTGTCACGCGCGTGGACCCCGCCGGCTTCGTCAAGGTCTCGGCGCTGGGCATCGAGGAGCAACGGGTCCGCACGACCATCGATTTTACCGGCGGCCCCGAACTATGGTCGCGACTTGGGCATGACTACCGCGTGATCGTCCATGTCACCGTCTGGAAAGCCGACGAGGTGCCGACCGTGCCGGTGGGCTCGCTGTTTCGAAGGGGCAATGATTGGGCCGTCTTCTCCGTCAAAGCCGGGCGCGCGCGCACGACCCTCGTCAGCATCGGCCATCGCAACGCGCAAGTGGCCGAAGTCCTGTCTGGTCTTTCAGCAGGCGACCGCGTCGTCCTTCATCCCAGCGATCGCGTCAAAGAAGGCGCAGCGGTGTCACAGCGACAAACCCGCTGAGTGTCGGGAAGAGGCCGCCAGGGGAGTCCTCGCGTCGCATTGCGCTGGCGTCCAGGGGCAGTTCGCACTGACGCACGGCACGGTCTGCTTTTGGGGCCCACTGACCGAGAGAGCAATCGATCACAGCCATGAGAGGAGCGATGATCTCCGCCTCTTTCCGCAGCGGACCAGGGCAACGGATGATCGCCCCTCACACAAAAACAGATGCGTCGAGACACTCATACTTGCGCCATGCGAAGGTCGATGCCCAACGAAGGTTGTGGATGAGGACTGTACGGCCGGTGGGAGCCACATGCGATGCCGACGGATCGATATGGGTATGAAGTAACAACTGCCTCTGACGACGCACGCGACGCCTATGTGGCCGGCGTCGACCTCCTGCTCGCCGCAACGGACGGAGCGGAACAGGAATTCCGGCGGGCGGTCGCGTGCGATGAGGGCTTTGCTCTCGCATACGTCGGCCTTGCCCGGGTTCTTCAGGTCTACGCCCGGACGGCCGAGGCACGGGCCGCAATGGCGCGCGCCCGTGACTTGGCACCCGCTTTGCCGCCTCGCGAACGCGGCCATGTCGCCATGCTGTCGCATCTGATCGAGGGCAACGGTCCAGCGGCGCTCGGCGCCGCACGTCAGCACCTACAGGCGTATCCGCGCGATGCGATGGTCCTGTCGCCCTGCACGAGCACACTCGGCCTGATCGGTCTCAGCGGACGGGCCGGGCGCGAGGCCGAACTGCTCACGCTACTCGACAGGCTTGCCGACGCCTATGGCGATGATTGGTGGTTCGGCGGCATGCATGCCTTTGCGAAGATCGAAACCGGAGACGTCGCCGGCGGGCTCGCCGCCGTCGAGCGATCGCTGGCGATCAATCCCCGCAACGGGGGTGGAGCCCACGTTCGCGCCCACGCCTACTACGAGGGCGGTGATTGCGGATCGGGACTTCGATACCTGCGCGATTGGCTGTCCACCTATTCGAGAAACGGGCAGATGCACTGTCATTTGAGTTGGCACGTGGCGCTATGGCAGCTGGAGTTGGGCCAGACGCAGGGAGCCTGGGAGACCTATCGCAGCTCGCTGCACCCCGGTGCCTCTTGGGGGCCGCCACTCCATGCGCTGGCCGATTGTTCCTCCTTCCTGTTTCGAGCGGAGATGGCCGGAGAGGCGCGCCAGCCCGAGCTGTGGCGGGACCTCAGCGCATATGCCGTGCAATATTTTGCCAGCCCCGGCGTTGCTTTCGCCGACATTCACAGTGCACTGGCCCACGCCTTGGCCGGCAACGCCGATGAGTTGGCCAAGATTATCGACGGGGCGCGAGGGCCGGCGGCCGAGATGGTGGCTCCCATCGCCCGCGCGTTCGGCGCGATCAGC